>ERZ1108170.2327-NODE-2327-length-10002-cov-7.192520_pt1 | contig 10002 bp, 7 predicted proteins | sample MGYA00403705_ERZ1108170 | MGnify/ENA primary metagenome ERZ1108170 (study PRJEB35170, sample SAMEA104062422) | human gut metagenome | biome: human gut; feature: human-associated habitat; material: faeces | place: Denmark | collected 2012-06-15 ... | reverse complement strand
CTGCTGCGCCGCGGCCTGCGCGATGTCGATGCGGTCCTGCTCGCCGGACATGACGCTGATGACAAAACCAATCTCCTCGCCGTTTCGCTCGTAGTAGCCGCTTTCGCCCATCGTGCAGCCGACGGATTCGAGAATTTCTTTCGCTTTTGCGGGATCGTAGTCGTAGTGGTTCACGGTCTCGTCATTGTAGATGTTGCGCTGGAGCGGGCTGTATGCCGCCATGCCCTGCCCAAGCAGCACCGAGTCGACGATGGCCTGACGGTCGATGGCGTAGCAGACGGCGGGGATGATGTCGCGGTTTTCCGTCCAGTAGGGGTTGTTGAAGTTGAAGAGGATGCCGCGGTAGTCCGCGGTGGTCATGTCGTAGCAGGTGTAGCCGTCCTTGCCCGCAAAGTTCTGCGCGTTTTTCGGGTCGAGCAGCGCAAGGTCGATCTCGCCGGACTCAAGCTGCATGGCCTGCGCGTTGTCGTCGGGTACGATCTTGAAGATGACGCGCTCGATGTTCGGCTCGCCCAAGAAATAGTCCTCGTTGCGCACGAGCACGATGGACTGGCCCGCGTCCCAGCTTTCGAGCTTGTAGGGCCCTGTGCCGACGGGGGCACGGAAAAAGGCGGATTCCTGCATGTCCTCGCCCTCAAGCAAATGCTGCGGCAAAATCGCCATCGTCATGTATTCCAGAAACGCGGCGTTCGGCTCAGACAAACGGAACGAGACCGTCTGGTCGTCAAGCACCGTGATCTCCTGCACGTCCTCGTAGTTCGGCGCGTTTTCCGAGCCGTTGTCGGGGGCCATGATGGCTTCGATCGTAAATTTGACGTCCCGCGCCGTGAACGGCTCGCCGTCGTGCCACTTCACCCCCTCGCGCAGATAGAAGGTGTAGGTGCAGTTTGCCTCGTCATAGTCCCAGCGCTCGGCGAGGGCGGGAACGATCTGGTCATTGCCGTCGTGCGCGGTCAGGCCGTTGAAGAGCAGCAGGTTGATCTCGCAGTGTTCGTCCATCGCGGGATCGATGCGCGTGTAGTCGGCAGAGCCGTAGACGAGTGTGGACGGCGCGTCGTCGGTCGAATCGCCGCCGCTCTGCCCGCAGGCGGCGAGGGAGAAGAGCATCGCGAGGGACAGCAGAAGAGTCAGCGCTTTTTTCATGGGAAACTCCTTTGGGGAAAATGTGGAAACGCCGCATCGCCGGATGCAGCGAAAAATATGACAGTTTGTAGTATAGGGGAAATTTCCGCCCGCCACAAGCCGGGTGGGGGATACGGCGGGCAAAGTTTTTCCAAAAAATCACGGTGCGCGGCGAAAATTTCCCGATTTTTGACCTTTTTGGCCTTTTTGCGAATCACGCTTGCATTTTCTGCGCGGCAATGGGTACAATATTATGCCGAAAATACAGCAAAGGAGTTTGCTTTTTATGAAATTAGGTATCGAAAAAAATGGACCTGATTTCATAAGTCTTCAAAAATCGGCAAAGGTCCATAAAAGTCCACAGCTTCAAGGCGTTTTGGGGGTTGAGCGTCATAAAACTCAATGCCGCACCATAAGGCTCCATTCCGGTTTGGTACAGTAGTGGTACAGTCGATTTGTTATTTGAGAAAGGCTCTATGCAACGGCCTGTTCATTGCCCGCTCCAACAGAAGTGTGACACGCACTAAGGGAGTGCCATCTCTGCCGACGCACAAAGTCATAGAGGAGGCATACCGTCTGGGCGCAAGCTTTGTGCTCCCAAAGCCTTTTACGGCACGGGCGCTGGTCGAGCGGATACACGATGCTCTGCGCAGTGATCGTCCCTGATCTGCACACATCAAAAATAGTGACCGCCATCTCAAAGAGCTGTTGCTCGCCGGGGCGGCGGTCATTTCTGCACGGTAAGGGCGCTCATGGCTCATGCCGGCAATCGTGACGAAAGGACGATAGCTAAAGCGGCACTATTACGTAAAAACTCCCGGCGTTCGACCCGTACCCCTTCATCCTGCTCAATCTGGTGCTCTCCTGCGTGGCGGCCATTCAAGCGCCGCTCATCATGATGAGCCAGAACCAGCAGGAGGAAAAGGACCGCCGCCGCGCGGAGAACGATTACCGAGTCAACCTCAAAACGGAGATCATGATCGAGGATCTTTACGACAAGGTCAATGCCATCCTGGCCAGACAGACCGCACTGAAAAACAGCTGACGGAGAAGGGCGAAAGCGCAGGGCAAAAATGAGGGAGGACAGAGCCGTCCTCCCTCATTTTTTGCTGTTTTTGCTCAACGCGGAATCCTCCTCCGCAAACCTGCGCGCTTTTGTTGAGATGCCTCTCCGGCGCATCAAGCCCTTATACGTGCAAGACTCTATGTTGCTTTACAGCTGGAAGTGCTTCTTAAGTTCTTGGTTTTCCCCCAGCACCAGCAGCGTCATATCAGCGTCCAGCATGGTTTCCGGTGAGACGTTCACATCGGTTTTGCCGTTCCGCTTTACGCCGAGGATATTGACGCCATAGCGCCTGCGGATTTCCAGCTCGCCGATGCTGCGGCCCTGCCAATCCTCCGGCACGGCAACCTCGATAATGGCGTGCTGCTCGTCCAGCTCAATATAGCTGAAAATATGGTTGGCGGTATAGCGGATGGCCGCCCACTTCGCCAGCTGCTTTTCCGGGTAGGTAACCGCGTCCGCACCGTTGCGCAGCAGGAATTTCGCCTGCACATCCCGCTCGGCGCGGGACACTACATACTTTGCCCCCAGTTCCTTGAGCAGCGACGTCGTCTCCAGCGAATTCTGAAAATTTCCGCTGATGGTGACATAGCAGACATCGTAATTGCTCACGCCCAGCGAGCGCAGAAAGTCCACACGGGTGCTGTCGCCGATCTGCGCGTTGGTGACAAAGGACATGCACTCGTTGACGCGCTCCTCGTCTTTGTCCACTGCCATCACCTGATGGCCCAGCTCGTTGAGCTGCATGGCAAGATGCCGCCCGAAGCGGCCCAGTCCGATCAATAATACCGTTTTCATCGTGTGCTCCTTTCAGCCTACGGTAATTTTCTCCTGCGGATAGCGGGCGTAAGTCAGATCATGCCCGGAGAATGCGGCGTAGATCAAGGTCAATCCGCCGACGCGCCCGAAATACATCAGCAGGATGAGAATGCTCTGCGACAGGACTCCCAGCTGCGGCGTCAGTCCCAGCGTCAGTCCAACCGTGCCCGCGGCGGAGGCAGTCTCATAGAGGCAAGCACCGAGGGGAAGCTCCTCCGCTGTGCTGATGACCGCCGCCCCCGCAAAGGTCAGCCCCAGATACAGCAGCAGAATGGCGGCGGCGTTGCGGACAGAGGATGTCTCCAATCTGCGGTGGAAGATCTGCGGATCCTCTCGCCTGCGGAAGGCGGCAACGGCGTTGGCAATCAGGACGGCCAGCGTTGTGACCTTCATGCCGCCCGCCGTGGAGCCGGGGGCCCCGCCGGTGAGCATCAGCAAAATGGTGACCGCCTGAGAGGCATCCGTCATCTCCGTCAGATCCACTGTGTTATAGCCGGCCGTCCGCGGCGTGACCGACTGAAAAAGGGAGGCCAATATCCGCTCTCCTATCGGCAGGTCCGCAAAATCCGTCAGGAAAAAGAGGACTGCCGGGAGCGCGATCAGCAGGGCCGTGGCGCTCAGAATGACCTTGCTCTGCATCCGGTACTGCCGCAGGTGCAGACCGTGCGTACAGACATCGTCCCACGTTAGAAAGCCGATGCCGCCCACGATGATCAGTAGCATGATCACAATGTTGACCAGCGGGTCGGCGGCATACGCCGTCAGCGAGGGGTAGAAGGAATCCGTCCGCCCCAGAATATCGAAGCCCGCATTGCAGAATGCGGAAACGGAATGGAAAACGGACATCCATACGCCCCGCAGTCCATAATCCCGGCAAAAGGCTGGCAGCAGCGCCAGCGCGCCCAGCAGCTCGACCAGAAAGGTCCCCTTGAGGATAAATCTCGTCAGGCGCACGATGCCGCCCACCGCGGGAGCGGAGATGGCGTCCTGCATGGCGCTGCGCTCCTTGAGCGTGATGTTTCGTCCGGCGAGCATCAGGAAGGTCACCGCACCGGTGATCACCCCAAGCCCGCCAATCTGGATCAGCAACAATATGACTGTTTGACCGAAGGCGGACCAATAACTGCCGGTATCCTGCACCACCAGCCCCGTCACGCAGACAGCGGAGGTGGAGGTGAACAGTGCCTCATGGAATGGCGTCCATATCCGCTGCGCCGAGGCGATGGGCAGCATCAGCACCAGCGCCCCCAACAGGATCACGCCCGCAAAGCCGAGGATCATAATTTGAAAAGAAGTCAAATGCCGCTTTAAGCGAAACACAGTCTCCGTCACATCACACACCTCCTTGAAACGATGGTACTCTCAATTTTCCGTACAGTATAACACGGCTTTTGCAATGTGTCTGTATGTATTTTGTAAAATTTTCAGGTGCAGAGTCCTTATTTGCAGCCCAGAGGCGAGCTGCAAAGCTGCGGTTGGCAGGCTTTGGTGCATAGAATTCTCCGCGTGACCTGTAAATCTTTCCTGATTTTTTACAGGAACCCTTGCCTTTTTTCAATATTTGTTCTAAGATAAGCTCTCTATCTGTCATATTCAGCTGAAATTCTACGAAGCTTTTTAAAAAAGCCCCAACGGGAGAACTAATATGCTCAAAGAAAAAACATCCGATGTATCCATGACAAATACAAATCAAGGCTCTGGCACTGCTGCTTAAGCGGCAGTGCCCATGAGCCATGGCCTTTGGAATACGTGGCGCAAAAATCTCCTGCTGTTCTGCCTGACCGGCGTTTATGTGGAGCTGTGCCTGCATCTGTGCGTATTCGGCTCGATGGACCGGTACGCGGGATATCCTGTCCTGTTTGGCCTGCTGGGTGGCGCACTCTGCACGCTGGTAGTCTCAAGCCTGCCAAAGGTTCTGCGACAGATCACAGGGCTTCTACTGGTGGCAGCACAGGTGATGCTGGCTGAGATGCAACTGGTCTATCATTGCATCTTCGGAGATTTCATGCCCGTCAGCCAGATCGGCATGGGCGGAAATGTGATCGTCAATTTCAACTCGCAGCTTCTCTATGGGATCCGCCAAAATCTGCTGAAGATCCTGCTCCTCCTGCTACCGCTGGTTGCCGTGATCCTCTGCCTTGCCCTGCGGAGGGTACAGGCGCTGAGGTTCCGGCTGCGCTGGAAACAGGCTATGGCCTCCTTTGCCGTGCTCCTCGCACTGCTGCTGACGGTCACGGGACTCATGTATGTTGGACGGGACAACGCCTTTTCCGCCTATCGTACCTTCACCAATGTGAACACCTCCACCGACAGCAGTTATAAAAAAATCGGTATGCTGGCCACCACGGCGCAGGAGCTTCGATACATGCTCTTCAGCGGCAGCGGCAGCATTATGATCACGCCGTCGTCCTTGAATATAAGCGATGTTCCGCGGACATACAGCAGCAACTCCTATAACGTGATCGAAAGCATCGATTTTACGGCTCTTGCAGACAGTACCGACAGCGATATTCTCAAGGCCACAGACGAGTATCTGGCAAATGCAACACCCACCCGCAAAAACAACTACACAGGACTTCTTAAGGACTATAACCTCATCACCATCTGCGCCGAGAGCTTCTGCCCGTGGTTTATCAGCGAGGAGCTGACGCCGACGCTCTACAAGCTGAGCCATACGGGTATTCTCTTTGAAAATTACTACGGCACGTTCCAGTCCGTCACCACCAACGGCGAATACACCATGTGCATGGGGCTTTATCCGGATATGTCCCGCACGAAGACGGATTCCAGCTTCAATGTGGCGGGCACCAACTATCTGCCGTTCTGCCTGGGCAACGCGCTCAAGGGCGTGGGCTATCAAGCCTGGGGCTATCACGACTACATCGGGGATTTCTACAACCGGAACATCACCCACGCCAACATGGGCTACACGTTCAAGGCGGCGGATTCCGGCCTGGACGTGAAGATCGACTGGCCCTCCTCCGATCTGGAGATGATGGAGGCCTCCGTAGACGACTACATCAACAGCGGAGAACCCTTCCACGCCTATTACATGACCTTCAGCGGTCACTACCAGTACAACTGGGACAACGCCATGAGCGCCAAAAACCGCGACGCGGTGAAAGATCTGCCCTATTCTGAGCCGGTGAAGGCGTACATTGCCTGCAATCTGGAGCTGGAGTATGCGCTGGAGTACCTGATGCAGCGGCTGGAGGAAGCTGGCGTTGCCGACAAGACCTGCATCGTCCTGACCAACGACCACTACCCCTACGGCCTGACCGAAGACGAGTACAACGAGCTGGCAGGGCAGACGTTGGACACGACCTTTGAAAAGTACCGCAACAGTTTTATCTGCTATGTCCCCGGCCTTTCAGAGAACATCGTGGTGGATGAATACTGCTCCACGGCGGACATCTTGCCGACACTGCTGAATCTCTTCGGCGTGGACTACGATTCCCGCCTGCTGGCGGGCACCGATGTACTCTCCAGCGGTCTCCATGTAGCGGTGCTGTCGGATAAGTCCTTTCTGACGAAGACCTTCCGCTATGACGCCGGTACGGAAACCGTGATCCCCGCCGACGAGAATACCACAGTCTCCGGCAAGCTGGCGGAAGCCTACCGGCTCTATGTGGACAGCCGGTTCCAGCTCTCCGGCAACATCCTCAACAGCGATTACTACGCCCATGTCTTTGCTAAAGAGTCCAGCGGCGGGAGCCTTGCGGATACGGTGGTATTCACGGACATCAAGAGCATTTTCAATCAGGCCAGCGTCCTCTACATGTACCGCAAGGGCTATGTGGACCCTGAGACGCCGGACACCTTCGGCGGCAAGACTACGGCAAGGCTGGGCGAGTTCATCGATGTGCTCTACCGCATCGCGGGTCGTCCGGAAACGGACAACACCGCCCTTCCGGCTGACTACGAGAACGAGGAATTCAACGCGGCCCATCCCTATTATAATGCCGTGTGCTGGGCCTATCAGACAAGGCTGCTCCGGCAGAACGACCCGAACACCGACTACGATGATAAGGTAGACTATCAGACCGCCTGCGTACTGATCCGCCGCTACGCGATCATGGCAGGCGTCGATGCCGGCGTGAATCAGACGCAGCTCAGGCAGCTCCTTCGAGATAACCCCGATCTCAACAGAGAGGCAGCCAAAGCGATGCTCTGGTGCGATGAAAAGGACATCACCACCCGGGACAGCAGCCTTGACGAGCTGCTGGCATCCGCTGGCACCCGCATCAGTCGCTACCAGATGACGTCGTTCCTGTTCTACCTCTGCACCTACGAGCTGGATATTGGCAGCTGAGCATGCGGCGCAGATCCTACCGGAGAAGTGTTCCGCGACCGATTCGCAAAAAGAGTCGCCTTTCTCGGCTGTGCACCGGAAGATACCCATTCGATGTCACACTACGCTTAACGTTGGAATAAGTAAACATACTCACAAGCATTACACTCAGTGTAGACCTAATGTAAATTCAGATCATTCTGTGTTTACGAAAGTCTACATTGAGTGTAATTTTTTTGCTTTGTATGGGTGGTCAAACAGGGCCGGTTTCCTACATTTATTACGAAGGGATGAGACATCCCCCCTATTCTCACACGAAAGAAGGAGTTTGATTTGAGCAAACGAAAACACGGACCTACGATTGTACCGGCCTTATCCGCCAAGGTGGATAACAAAGAAAAACGATTCATTCAGGTTGGAAACTCACTGCTCCTCTCCAAGCAGTTCCACGCACTCAGCACCGGCAGCCGGTTTCTCTATTTCTGCATGGCCATGGAGAGCGGCGGAAGGAAGAATTTCATTCTTCCACAAAAGGACGCAAAAAAGTACGGGATCGCGCCTTCCAGCCTGCGGAAGCACATCAACGAGCTGGAAGCTGCCCGTTTTATCAGAGTCTATTCCGGAAAGCCAACACGCGAGCCAAACCGATATGAATTTTGCCTGAGTTGGAAGCTACCGCCGTCACCCCTTCGTTCGCATACCCCCATGGCTATATGTAGTAAATCTGTCTCGGATGGAAACAAGGGCGGTCCGTAAAAAATCTCACTGGTTGTGTCTTTTAGAGCGAGTGCCGGCTGACAGAACGGAGGTTACTTGTGCTGTTTTGATACAAGATTGGCATTTCTCTTGCGCAAAAATGAACCAGCCGAAATGAATGAAAGGATACAAGAGGAAAACCCTTGCGGCGCAAGGACTCTCGGCCTTAAAAACGGTCGGGGGTAGGGTTTATAGGGTAAGGACTTTGGATAACGGTATAGAGGCCGTTCCGGCAGCCTGAGATAAGTATGCTTGCCGATCATAGGTTGTGAGTATGAAGCGTCCGGCAGCCTTGTTGATCAGGCGTTCTGCTTGTCTCTGAGAGTCGGCTGGACGTGCTGCTGAGAGAGTAATTGATCGATCAGGAATGAGGATATATTGATGCAATTAAAGAATGGATGTATGGCAGTAAAGCTGCTGGATTTTATAGGCCTGTGCGGCGAGGTGCCGGTTTCTCTAGTAAGAATGCTGCCGGGGTATTATGACTATAATCGGCGTATGGTGACAGCGCTAATACGGGAGGGTTACTTGAAGGAGCGGCGTATGAAGGGGTATCACCGCAGGATCGTTCGCTCCCTGAGCCTGACGGAATTGGGATTGAAACATCTTCAGCGGGTCAGCCCCGGGCGGGCGCAGCGTGTCCGCAGTCATGCGCTGGCTCCGGAGAATGGGCATGGCAACTGGAAGAAAACACTGCGACTTCACCGCGGCGCGGCCTGCCTGTTGGCAGCAATGAGGCTCAGGGCTATTTGGCAGCCCGGGAGCCAAAAGGTGTCCGTGATGGGACAGCAACTCGTCTATTTCAGCGCCTATGAACTGACCAAAAAGTATGGTTGGGACAACAAGGGAGCCAGATCGTCAGGCATTTTTGTGTACAGGTATTACTATTACCCGGTTTATTATCTTGGCGACAGCAACTTGCTTTGGTCGGAGGAGGCAGAGCGGATGTTTCTCGACCGGGTTGCTTCCTCGCCGTTAGGATATGGCCGGACATGCGGAAGCTCGATCCTTCTTGGTGACAAGTGGGACCTGATCGAAAATCTGATGGCTCACGGGGTAAACCCGCGTAGCCGTCTGATCCGTTTCAGCAAGAACAGCAGCTTTCATTATTTCACCGTCGATGAGATGGGCCTGCGGCTGATGAAGCTGGCGCTGGATGAAATGGCGCTGTATCGGTTTCAGCGGTACTTGCAGCAAAACGGCATTTGCAAAGCATCTATGCTTCCGCTGTATCTGTTCAGTCTGGAGCTGCTTTCGGAGGCGTATGCCTTGAAAAAGGGGAAGCAAATGCGGGCAGAGCTGGATAGAGGCGCATTGTTTTCGTGCCAGGCAGATGTTGTAAAACGGATCTGCAACACAGGACCCAATCTGATCACGATCCCAGACAAATGGCTGCTGGACTTGGATACGGAAAGAGATGATAGCTCAGACGAACTCTTACTTTCCCCAAATGCTACGTTTCTATGTCAACAGTCCGGAATGTAACACACAGGTGGTAACAGTATGGTCGAGGAATTGCAAGTGCCGATCCATCTCAAAATGACGCTGACGATTAAGGAAGCCGCAGCATACAGCAACATTGGGATCAACAAGATCGAGAGTATGCTGCGCAGTCCGAATTGCCCGTTTGTTCTCTATGTTGGGTCCAAAAAGCTGGTCAAACGCAGGGAGTTCGAGCAATATATCAGCCATAAGTTGATGTTTTGACGGTAATTTCACTATTGAGAAAAGAAAGCTCGTGTGCTACAATCACATTGTTGCATAGGGCTTTTTTCTCTTTTTGAGAAAGGAGGCTCTAAATGGGCAAGAGTTTACGAGGCAAAGAATGTGACGAGGGCATCTGCCAAAGAAAGGACAGTTTATATAGCGCAAGATTTGTGACCAAAACCGGGAAGCGCCAGGTCAAGTGCTTCTCCTTACTTCCGGAAGCACGAAATTGGCTGGACGATGC
>ERZ1108170.2325-NODE-2325-length-10022-cov-2.717769_pt1 | contig 10022 bp, 2 predicted proteins | sample MGYA00403705_ERZ1108170 | MGnify/ENA primary metagenome ERZ1108170 (study PRJEB35170, sample SAMEA104062422) | human gut metagenome | biome: human gut; feature: human-associated habitat; material: faeces | place: Denmark | collected 2012-06-15 ... | reverse complement strand
TGGGATATTTTTTTGCTTCCATCACTTCTCGAATTTGTTCCTTTGATGGCTTTTGTCCTTTGTTAATAATGAATGTTTTGGTCATAATATAACCTCCTTTCAGATTCCGTAGCTAATCTGGCTGAAATTAATCGGATATTATCCTTTCTCTCTGTAAATACAACAAATAATACATCTCCGACACATCCAATCGCTATATATCGGTCTTCTTCTATACTATGTTCAAAATCATACATTTCTATATAATTTTCATCTGATGTTTTATTAAATAAAGCTCTTATAAATGACATTTTCTTTTGTAATTTTATTTTGAAGATAATATTTTCACCATCTTCTTTTGGTTCATCTACAAATTTAAAATTATAATCTTCTTTAATGTTTTCAATTAATTTATTTATATTTTCTACACTAGAAGTTTCTAATACATTTATTTCTTTTGGAGACTCTAAAGTACCTTCCCCATTACCTAATTCTATATTATCAGCTATCATTTTAGCTTTAACAGTTACTGTTATAACTAAATTAGATTTATTTCCACTATTATCTACAGCTTCATAAGTTATAGTATACTTTCCTGCAATGTTAGTGTCTATTGATTCAACAATTTCATTAGAATCATATTTTCTTATAACCTTTATAACTTCAACTTCACCATCTATATTATCATTTGCCTTTATTTCAGGAATTTCATATTTTTCTCCATTTTCTAGTATTACTTCTGTTTTACCAGCATAATCAAATATTGGAGCTTCTTTATCCTGTGGTTTCTCTGGAGTTTCTGGTTTTTGATTTGGTTCATCCGGTGTCTCAGGATTTTGATCTGGTTCTTCAGGTTTTTCTGGCACATCTGGTGTTGGAATATTCTGAACTTCTTTTACAATTACTGTTATCTCTAGTACATCTTTATTTCCTTTACTATCAGACGCAGTATATGTAATTATATACTCTCCTGATACAGTTGTATCTATACTTTCTACAACTTCATCACCTTTTTTTATTTCCTTTGTAACTGCTACATTACCTTCAACATTATCATATGCTGTTACTTCAGGCTCTACATATTCACTTCCATTTTCTAAAACTATAATTTTATCACCATTATACTCAAATACTGGTGCTTCCTTATCAGCTTCTAATACTTTAACTTTAACAATCAATTCTGATGATTTATTACCACTTGAATCAGTTGCACTATATGTTATTGTGTATAATCCTTCTACATTTGAATCTATATCTTTTACAACTTTACCACTTTCATCTTTTATTACATGTGTTACAGTAACATTTTTATCTAAATTATCCTTTGCCTTTACATCTGGCATTTTAAATTTAGAACCATTTTCAACTATCAATTGTGATGCACCATCATAAATAAGAGTTGGTGCCTTTATATCATTTTTAGTTAACTTATAAATTTCATTTTCAAATTCATCACTATTTGGCACTCTTACTGAAATATAATGTGACTCTTCATCAATATTAGCAGTTCTTAATAATTTAAATAAGCTACTCTTCTCTTTTAAAACTAACTTATATTCAATTTCACTTTCACTTATAGTTTCTTTATCTTGTAGCATAACTTTATATTCGTCTTTTGCAAGATTTAATAGTTCCTTTAATGAATCAATATTTTCTGTTTTATATATTACTGGTGATTCTTCTGTTCCTTCTCCACCAACTACAGTTATATCCTCTGGTAACTCCTTGAAGTCATGTGATACACTAAATGTAAATTCATCAAATGCTCCACTACCATCAACTGCACTTACTGTAACAGTTGCAATACCATATCCTTTTGCTACTAACTTAACACCATTTTCAGTTTTTTCAATTGCAATAACTTCTTCATTAGAACTATTCCATTCTATTTCTTTATTAGTTGCATTATCAGGTGTAACTGTTGCAGTTAATTCAATTTCATCATCACTCTTTATATAATGATTTAAGTTTTCTTTATTGTTTATAGTAACATTTGTTGCTAATATTTCAACATATTCTGTAATAACAATTCCACCTGTACTATTATCAATCTCTTTAGGAACTCTTACTTCTAAATATACTGTTCCAGAATTTCTAAATACAGCTTCCTTTTTAGTCATTTCAAAGCTATATTGAACATAATTTGAAAACTCTTTCTTAGTGCTAGTTATCTTATAATCTTTAGTTGCTTTACTTAATTTTTCATTTAATGAAGTTATTCCATCAGCATCTATAACTTGTACAGCTATTGATTCTTCCTTTGATGAACCTTGTCCACTATTAGGTAATTCTGCTGTACTTCCATTACTAACAACAATCTTTCTTGTAACTGTAGTTACTGCATTATCTGCATCTATTACTTTGATTTCAGCATCATATCTACCTTCTCCATTTATCTCTGGAACTGTAACACTTGTTGTGTAACTTGTTTCATCAGTTATATTAATTCCACCTAAAATCATTTCTTCTGTTACTACTGTTCCACTCTTTATAACAATAGCACTATCATGCCCTGATACTATTGGCGCTCTATTAACTCTTACTGTTCTTTGAAGCTTAGTAGTTTTGTTTCCTGAGTCAGTTACAGAATAATTTAATTTATATTCACCTGGTACTGCAGTATTTACTTTTCCATCTATAGATAATTGTGAAGTTAAATCTTCATCTCTATCATCAGTAACAGTTACTCCTGCTTTTGGATTAAAGCTTTCTCCTATATTAACAACCTTATTATCTGCCCCGTTAATTACTGGTGCCTTATTAACTTTAACAGATACTTCTCTTTGTACTTCAGTAGTCTTTCCATACTTATCAGTTGCAGAATATGTTAATGTATATTTTGTATCTTCTTCTGGATTTAAGTTTAAATCTCCAGTTACATTTACTTGAAGATTTCTTCCTTTAGCATCTGTTGCAGTTACTCCTTGTAATAAATTAAATACTGTTCCACTTTCAATTTCAACTTTTTCAGCTCCTGTAATTGTTGGTTTTGCAAGTTCTGTATTATACTTTACATTTACCATTAATTTAATAGGCTCTGATTTTTCACCCATACTATCAACAGCATAAACTTTAAATGTATGTGTTCCAACTTCTTCCGAAGTAAATTCTGTTATAAGTGGTTGCGTATCTTCTTTACTTTCATCAGTTACATTAGTAATATCTCTTACTTCTAAAGTGACTTCATCATTATCTTTGTCTGTCTTTTTTAATCCTTCTATTTCATTAAATACTAATTTGTCACCATCATATATATCTATAACATCTTTTTCTACTGTTACTTTTGGTGCTGTATTTAAACTTAGGGATTTTTCATTATAATTAACTGCTAAATCAGAATATTCTGTATTATCTTTTGCAACATATTTGAATAATTCATTAGTATTAGGAACTATATTATATGTTCTGTTATTAGAATCCTTTGCTTCTATTTCTAATGTAAATAATTCTACTTTATTTCCTGTTTTAGGTAATGCACTATCTGATGTAATAATAACATTTAAAGTATTGTCTGCTTCGTTATATGTATAATCTGTAAATATACTATTTTTAGATGGCTTTTCACTTTCATCAGTTTTTGCCTCTACTGTTTTTGTAAGTAAATCATCTATTTTATATGTTCCATCTTCATTAGATTTTATCTTTACATTTCCATCTAGCTTAATACTAAATTGCATAGATTTAGCTATATCTTGAATATTATCTAAAGATACCTTTACTGTATTACTAGTTAACTTTTCAACATCAAGATATACAGCTTCTTCTGAAGCTCTGTAAGTAGCTGCCTTCATTATCTCCGGAGCGGCATATATAACTGCCGCCGTCGAAGATATAGCTAATGCTGAGGCAATTGCAACTTTAACTCTTGTCCTTGCTCTCTTCATAAGTTATTCCCCCATTACTATTATCTATTTTCAAATGCTTTGTTCATTAAATCACCATTTATTTCCATAACTGTTGTATTTTCATTTTTAATTGCTCTTGCATTAGAACTATTAAACTCTATTTCAGGTAATGTTTTTAAATCACTTGGTAATTCATATAAGAACGTATCACTTACTAATCTTTGACCTACTGGTGCTCCATTATTATCTAATTTATTGTATCTGTAAAGTTCAGCTTTAATTGAAGTTCCTTCTATATTATCTACCTGACCTTTATCGCTCTCTACTTTTCCTTGATTATTAGGTTCTATCCAATAAATCCAAGTTCCTTTTGCCACTTCTGAAAGCTCTGAATTTTCTGGTAATGTAGCTAAAAGTATAGTATTTGCTTTTATTGCAAAGTTTTCATCATTTTCATTTAATACTAAAGGTATATTAAATGCAGGATTTCCTCTATACTCACCTGTTACAATTATAGACCCCTTTGGAATAACTTTGCCAGATTCATATTCATAATCAGATTTTAATCTACCAATTCCATTTTTAGATAATTGTTCATTATTATCTGTTCCAATTTCTATATTATCACCAGCAGCCGTTAATAAATCTAACTCTGCTATTGATATTTCAGAATTTCCTTTAGCAACTAATTTAACATATCTTGCATCATATGACCAAAGTTGTTGTGCTTCTGTTTTACCATCTTCGCTAAAATATACTGTTTGAGTAGTCTTAGTGTTGTCAAATGTTCCACTGCTTGCTAATGTCCATCTATTTCCATCTAAACTTGTATACACTTCATATTTTGATATAGGTGTATATACTTTTTCTGTATTTCTACTGAATAGATTTCTAAATGAGAATTTCTTAGCAGAATTTTGTGGTGCTGTGTAAGTTAAACCTACTAATGAATTATTTTTATTTAAATCAATAATTACATATGGATCTTCTCTTCCATCTTTCATACCTTGGAACACTGTATCTGTATTATTGTCATTGATTCTCTTTATTACACCATGTTGCATTGTTCCATGACCACTATGTTCATCTCTTTCATCTTCATCATTAGTTGTATTAGTACTTAATACCCAATCAGTTTCAGAAATACTTCCATTGTGAGCTATTTTAAGTTCTCCTATAACTGTTTCTTCAGTTTTATTTAAATCATAGTCATAAGCAACAACCTTATATGCTACAACTCTATTATTTAATGTATCTATTGAATCAACATAAGTTGTTACCCCTGATTCACTTGTTCTGTCTCTTTCAACAAAACCTACTGGCGATTCCACAATACCTGTTGCTGTTGATTCTTTTCTTATAATTTCATATCCTAAAATCTTATCTGAATCTTTTGTTACACTTAAGTTTAATGGAACTTCCTTTTGATTTAAGTAAGATTTAGAAGTAATTTGATTTCCTTCATTATCTGTTCCAAAGTTTGCTACTACTGCTGTGTCATTAGCCATAGTTTCAGTATTAGATGTATCTAATCTTCTTCTTCTTGCTTCATCATTTAAGTAGTATATAGCTCTTGTTTCTTTTTCATACTTCATTTCATCTAAATACTTATTAGTATTAGGGCTTGCTAATATTCCCCACTTCTCAAAGAACTCTCTTAAATCCTTTTGTGCTGCATCAGAAGCTCTCATGATAAATGTTTGTTCTACTGCATCATATCCTTCTTCCTTCGGTGCTGCTGCTTTCATTCTATTAGCTCTATATAACTTAGCGTAGAATGAATCATTATTTGGATCTGTATCTTTATTATTTTCTAGCATTTTATAAGTTTCATTATTATCATATGCTAAATGTAATTGCCAATACATTCCTAGTTTTGCACCTATATCACTAGTTGCTCCAACACTACCTGATGTTACTTTGTCATACATTGTAGTATAAGTTCCATTTTCAAGTCTTGAATTTGCATTTCCATTAAATGTTTGTACAATTAACCCTAAAATATTATTTGTAACTTCAGCTTGAGTTAATCCTGCTACATCTTGAGTATGTCCAATTTCATGAGATATACCCCATCCATATAAACTACCTTCATTAGGATTAGTTATATTTCCTGTAGTATTAAACTTAAATGGTACACCTTGTACTAATCCAATACCAGAGCCTGCATCTATTCCAACATGATGAGAAGATGCATACATAAATGCTCCTGTAAACATTCTTTGATATTTTATATTTATACGGCTTCTTGGAGCTCTATGTTTGTTAAAGTATTCTTGTTCTGTTAATCCATCAATTAAACTAGCAGTATCAGATTTATTATTATCTATTTTTCCATTATTATTAAAGTCAATAGCTGTTTCTGTTACACCTTTTAATGAATATGAAATTTCCATAAGTTGTTCCCAAGCTAAAAGTGCATCATATAATCTGTCAACTTCAGCATTTTCATCTCCATTAAGTCCTTGTGTAATACCTGTTAAAACTTCTGTTGCGCTAAGAGTTAACATTACTCTTTCACTTTCAATTTCTGTACTATTTAATACAGCTGTCTTTTCATCATATTTGTATTGATTATTTTCCTTATCTTCTACTGTTGGGTAAAGACTTGGTAAATCAGATACATATAATTTAAGATTTCTTATGTATTCTCTTATTAAATTCTTAGCTTCTTCTTGTTTGTTACTATCAGTTATTATATTATTTACATTTAAATCACCTAAATTAAAAATAAATGCGGAATCTTACTTCCACCACTTACACGCACATTTATTTTTTGTTGTTCATACCATCCTGAAACAGGTCTTATATATACATTTCCACCTTTTTCAACATCCATATTAAACTTACCACTTGGTACAGTTACTTCATTTTTACCATTTCCAATTTGTACAGTTCCTAAGTTCCATGTTCCACTTTCTGCATAGTTTTGAGTAAATAATACTTCATATTTGGTGTGTGCTCTTCCTTCTTCAGTTCCCACATAAATATTTATAGTTTCACCTGGTTTAGCAACAACCCCCAATGATTGCCATGCATTTGCTTGACCTAAATTTGGTGAAAAATCAAGTATACTTCCATCAATAGTTAACACTTCTTTATTTAAATTTACATCATCTAAAATCTTTTGTGCTATTTCTAATTCATCTAAAATATTTTTTTGATTTGGATGGTACTCTAAGCTAACTGGATCTATAGCTTTAGCTCTTTCTACAAGTCCATCAATCTTCGCTTGATTTACTTCATCTTTTAATACAAGCTTTAAGTCATCTGCAAATAATCCATTTACCTCATCTTCTAAGCTATCATAATTATAGAATTTCATTTCTGATATACTTAAATTACGTCCTCCTGCAAGATTAAGCTCAACTTGCTTTGCTGTTACAGGCTTTGGTAATTTTACTTCTACATAATTAACTCCATTTTCTGCTCTTTTACTAGAAACTCTAATATCGTTAAGTTGTATTACTTCAACTGGATTATTATATGTTGTATCATCATTTGAGTATACTCTTAATTTAGCTTGCCATGGTAGTGGGTATTTAGAAGTATTTTCTAACTTTGTAGCAAATCTTATAGTATCAAATGTATATTCCTTATCAAATGTTACTATTGGAGCTCTTTGTCCATAATGTACTCCTGAATCCCAATCATTAAGTACCCATGTAGTTGAGTAATCATTATCAAATATACTCATACCATCATTATTTGAAAGTTCTAATGAACCACTTTCTTTTACTGTAACTTTTTCTATATGAGTAACCTTACCATCTTCAACAGTATTTATTAATCCATAGTTTGTAAACTTAGGTGGAACTATTGCTGTTGTCTTTCCTAAATAAGTTTTCGATAATCCACCTGTACCATGATGATTTGTTGCTGTCATCTTAATTTCATATGTTGTTTGATCTTCAAGACCAGTTATTTCATAACTTGTACCTCTTATTAATTCATTTGAATCAGTTTTTTGTTCAGGTTTTAAGTCATAAGCTCCATCTGGTACATCATTAGTTGTATCACTATCTACATATTTAGGATCATTTGGATCATTTGCCTTTATCCATGCACCTGTTCCAATTTTTCTATAATATAAATCATAGTCTTTAGCTTTTTGATGTGCTTTCCAACTAACTTTTAAACCTTTATATGTTCCAGTAACAGTTATTCCTTCTGGACCTTCCGGTGCCGTTTCTGGTATAACTTGTAATTCAACAATTGAATCTGCACCAAAATAATTTTTATTTGCTACTTCATCTTTTGCATTTGTATCTAAATTACCTGATGTAGAGTTCCATGCATGTGGCATATAGTTATTATCAACATTATCTGGTTTACCATCTTTATCATTTACATTAGTTGCTAAATTTGTTTCTCCTGTTGCATTAGCATCATAATCATCTTGCTCATCTTTATATCCACTTGCCCAATCCTTACCATTTAGAGATTGAATACTAAATCTATAAACACTATATGGTTTTACTTGAGTTATGTTTAATGTATTTTCGCTTGTTTTATAGTGATTAGTTGAAACTACATTTCCATTTTCGTTAAGCTCTTCAACTTTTATTTCATATCCTGTTACGTTTGGTTGGTGATCCCATCCTATAGTCATAGCTTCATTTCCAACAGCAGTTGAACTTGTAAAGCTATTAATTACAGGTATATTCATATTTGGTTTTGGTAATTCTTTATATACATTATTTAAAAATTCAACCTTTGCAATTTCTGTTAAATTTTTATTACTTCTACTACCAGTAACATTTATAGTTATTTTACTAACGGCTACTTGCTTTCCTAAGTCAATAACTATTTCATCCATTGCTTCACCTGAAGCTGTTCTAGCTAAACTTTGTTTTACATTACTTTCATCATATTTGTATTCTACACCATCAATAACAACACTTCCTGATGCTGGTCTTGTATTTCTAGGTGCCTTTATCACCACTTGCTCCATGTTTATAGTATTTTCTGCAGCAGTTCTTAAAGACGCTGTTTCTATTTCTGAATCACTTGTTGAACCTGCTAAACTCATTGGAATACTTATTGGATTTTCTTCAGATATTTCTGGAGCCTCTTCACCATCAACTGTTTTTGTTGATAATGATATTTTTGAACCATCACCTACTAAAATATTCTTTATATCTTGTCCTTCTCCTATAGAAACTTTAGTATCATCTAACTTAACATCTACAGCTTCTGGATTTATAATTGGATCAGTATCAACTACTTCTGCTGTCTTAACTGTTGCTCCTATATTTCCATGTATGTAAGTTAAATCTGTTATGTCAACTTTTGAATCTCTATTTATGTCATATGTAGTAGTATTTGTTTTATTTTTCATTTCTGCTTTAGCAGCTTCATAATCTTCTTTTGTTACAGAGTTTACTCCATTAACATCTCCTGCTAAAAATACACCTGGATAATATTCAACATTAGCTTCTGATTCATTCTCTGAATTATTATCAGATAGTACTATTCTATTATCGCTTGTCCCTATCTTAACTCTTTTTGATGATTTTGTTATATCAATATTACTAACATTTGCTGTAGTATATCCTGCTCCTTCAACTTTAAGAGAATACTGTCCTAAATCTAAGTTAGTAAATGTTAATTGATAAAAATTTAATTCTTCAGCATCATTTTCAATTGCTATTCTCTTTCCATTTAATGCTTGAAGAGTATAGTTAACATTCCCTATTGTTCCTTCTAAATTATCATTACCTAGTTGAACTTCTCCTACCTTTTCACTATCTTTCATTAAAGTAACTTTTATATTTGTTTTTGCTTTATCAGTATTTTTTATTGGCATAGCAAAATTCATGTCTAGTTCTAACTTACCAGTTACACTCACCTTTTTATTTGAATCAATACTATCACTTGGTTTTTGCTCATTATTATCTTTTTCTGATGAATTATCTTTTGAGTCTTCCTCTAAATTTGAATTATTGTCATCTCGTTCATTAGAATCTTGATTTTCTTTTGATTCATCATCATTATTTTGGTCATTTACTGGTTCTTCATCAAAAGATTGAGTATTATCATATTTAGTTTCATTTGATGAATCTTCAGCAGAAACATTACTTATCAACTCAGTTTTATTATCTGCAAAAGCTGCAACTGGACTAAATTGAGTAGTTATCATAGCAGCAGCTAAAATGCATGATATTTTTCCTTTATTCATAATTTCCCCCTAGTTGT
>ERZ1108170.2315-NODE-2315-length-10053-cov-7.871874_pt1 | contig 10053 bp, 7 predicted proteins | sample MGYA00403705_ERZ1108170 | MGnify/ENA primary metagenome ERZ1108170 (study PRJEB35170, sample SAMEA104062422) | human gut metagenome | biome: human gut; feature: human-associated habitat; material: faeces | place: Denmark | collected 2012-06-15 ... | reverse complement strand
TCTCTACGTCTGCTTTGTCAGTGTCCCGAAAAGAGCACAGCTTTGCAATCACCAAGTCCTCCAGACTGGGTGTATAGAACTGCACCTTTGTACCACCAAAGGGTAGCGGCTGAAGCCGGTCTTGGAAGTTATACGGGAAATTGTCGATGTAGGCTTCCACATCGGTGTTGATGTCGTACTTGCCAAGCAAACTGTACAGTTCTTTCGGAACACTCAAGGCATCAATGTCATGAGTAGCGCGGGTCAGCTTGCCCAACAAAATGAACGCACTGCCGCCTACAATCACCATCTGATAGCGGTCGTTATTGTCGATCATCAGGTCTGCGTCTTCGTCCAGACGTTCCAGACGCTTGCGGAGGTCATCTAAGATCATCTTTCCCATAAAACAGTCTTTCTTATTTTCGATAATAGTATTTTCTAAAATCATTTTACAGGAAAGAAATCTGATTGTCAAGCACAAATCAACGACATTTCATACAATTCATACTACCATGTTGTCAGTCCACATCTCACACTGGCTAATGACCGTGCTGATTGCCGTATCATAATCTTCCGGTGGATACTTATATTTTTTCAGCAAGTGCTTCACCATCTTACGCATACTCGCACGGGCAGTTTCTTTTTTCTGCCAGTCTATCGTCCGATTTTTGCGCAGCATTTCCGTAAGTTCTCTGGTCAAGTCAATCAATTCATTATTTTGATAGAAGTCCTTTATGTTTTCCGGCTTTGTCAGAGCATCGTAAAAAGCCAGTTCTTCCTGCGTCAAGCCCAGCTTTTTACCATTGTTATACAGTTCTGTAATCTCCTGTGCCGTTTTCAGAAGTTCCTTGATGACCTCCTCGTTTGTAATCAAGCCATTGTAGTAAGAGTTCATCAACTGTGTAATCTTTTCTGAAAACTTCTGAGACTGCACAACATTTGTCCGTTTATACAGTGAAACTTGCTCTGCCATAAGTTTTTTCAAAATTTCTACGGCAATGTTCTTTTCTTTCATTTTTGAAATTTCATCCAACACCGCCGGGTCAAACAGGCTGATATTTTCATCTGCCTTCTTACTGTCAAACAAACTGATAACACCTTGACTCTGGATACTTGCTTTCAGCAGTTCATTGATTTGAGCATTGATTTCTTTCAAAGAAAGTGTCTTGCCGCCACTCCCACCATAGGTGATCTTCACCACCGTAGAACGGACTGCTTCCATGTAGGCCGCTTCATGTCGCTCCTGCTCCGTGGTCATGCTGGAACACAACGAATGCGACTGTTTCAGCAACAGAGCTTCTCGCAGGAACAGATCTTTGCGCTTGGGTGCTTTTGCGTCCAGAACAAAGTTTACGCCGCCAGTGACCAGCTTTGCCATCATCAACGGAGAACCGCCAATAAATCCGCTGAAATCAAAGCCGTGCAACAAATCTTTGCACACCTGAAGCTTTTCCTGAAACTTTGGATAAGCAACTCTGGCAATGTCCATATCGCCATATCGGGACTGGTCACGCTTGGTATACTCCTTCATAGCGGCTTTGAGGGCAGATGCAATGCCAACGTAATCTACAATCAAGCCGCCCTCTTTGTCCTTAAACACGCGGTTGACACGCGCGATGGCCTGCATCAGATTGTATCCGTGCATTGGCTTGTAAACATACATCGTAGCCAGTGAAGGCACATCAAAACCTGTCAGCCACATATCCACAACAATGGCAATCTTCATCGGGTCATCGTTGTCTTTGAATTTCCGGGCAAGTTCTTCTTTGTGAGATTTTGTGCCGATGATTTCTTTCCAATCCTCCGGGTCATTGTTGCCACCCGTCATAACTACGCCGATTTTTTCATTCCATGTCGGGCGCAGCTCCAGAAGTTTCCGATAAATCTTCATCGCAATCGGGCGCGAATACGCCACGATCATCGCCTTGCCCGTCAAAAGATTAGCGCGGTACTTTTCGTAATGGTTGACAATATCTTCGCACAGGGATTGAATGGTAGACTCTGCTCCCAACACACTCTCCATCTGCCCCAACATCTTTTTGCTTTTTTCAATCGTTGCAGCGTCCGATTGCTGTTCCAGCGCATCGTAGGTCGCATCAATCAAGGCCAGCGTATTTTGGTCAAGGTGGAGTTTGATAACGCGGCTCTCATAGTAAACCGGACGCGTTGCGCCATCTTCCACCGCCTGTGTCATATCATAAATATCGATATAATCACCAAAAACTTCACGCGTATTTCTATCTTTTGCCGAAATAGGTGTTCCTGTAAAGCCTATGTAAGTTGCATTCGGCAGGGCATCATGAATGATACGGGCATTGCCAATGACCGTATGTGCTTCTTTTTCGCCCTGTTCATTTTCTTTGATGACAATTTTTTCATCAAAACCATACTGTCCACGGTGGGCTTCATCCGCCATTACCACAATATTTCTACGTTCGGACAGTGGCTTCTCGCCACGCTCAAACTTGAACATCGTGGTGAAGATAATGCCGTTTGCTTTTCGACCATCCAGCAGCTTGCTTAGATTTTCCTTGCTGGTTGCCTGTACAGGTGTCTGGCGCAAAAACGGCGCACACTTGGCGAACTGCGTGTAGAGCTGATCGTCAAGGTCAATGCGGTCTGTCATCACAACGATGGTGGGGCTATCCAAAGCTTCTTGCAGTAAATGGGCGTAGAATACCATCGACAGCGATTTCCCGCTGCCCTGCGTATGCCAGAACACACCACCCTTGCCATCCGTTTTAGTGGCAATCTTGGCCTTTTCGATAGCTTTTCGCACTGCAAAATACTGGTGGTATCCAGCCAAAATTTTAATCGGCTTCTGCCCATCGCCGGAAAACAGGATAAAATTTTTCAGAATATCTAGCAACCGGGCTTTCTGGAACATCCCCTCATAGAAGGTATCAAACTGTGCATACGCCGTATTTTCGTAATCGCCATCCTTTGTTTTCCACTCCATAAAACGGTCAAGTCCAGAAGTGATTGTTCCCGCCTTATTGGTCGAAAGGTCGCTGATTACGCAGATTGCATTATAATAGAACATCGAAGGAATGTCCTTCATATAGTTCCGAATCTGGTTATATGCGTTTTCTGCGCCCACTTCGTCCTTGGAAGGGCTCTTTAACTCCATCAAAACCAGCGGCAATCCGTTGATAAACAGAATAATATCCGGACGGCGGTTGTTTCCGTTTTCTACGAAGGTATATTGGTTTACCACATAGAAATCGTTTTTGTCTGCATCCGAATAATCAATTAGCTTTACTACCGAAGACCGTTCCTCACCCTTGACTGCATATTTGACCGTGATACCGTTTTGCAGGTAGTCCATAAAAACAATATTCTTCTGCAATAGACTTCCTGCATCAAAATCATTCAGTTTCAAGATTGCCTCATCAATCGCCACAGCCGGCAAACCGCAATTCAACCGCACCAGACAATCTCGCAAGACATCATCCAACAAAGGGCGACTGTAATCAGTCCGGTTCATATCGGGAGCATAGATATGGGTGTAGTCCATGTTCTCAAACAATTCGATTATGGCTTGTTCAAAGGTGTCTTCATTGAAAAGCATATTCTTTCTCCACCAATAAATCAATCTTGATTTTTTTCGAGCTCTTTTGTGATGGCATCAACTATATCGTCAATGATTGACTTTGACACAGTTTTTGCCATAGGGCGTTCCATCGATGAATATTTCTGTAAGGTATCTGCTAAGGCTTTTCGTGCCTTACTCTGCCCAATTTCTTTGTTGTACCAATCAGGAATCAAGCTTTCCTGAACTGCAACATAACATTCATCAAAAAGAATCGGATTGATTTTCTTTTTCAAAATGTCTCTAACGATTTGACTATCTTCGACATGTGGTGTTTTCTCCAGTGTTGCAGTATCACCATTCATTGAAGCCACATCAAACATTTCAAATGGCTCATCTTGTAGGGATGGCATGTTTACATGAACATCTTTTATATACGCCATTTGGTGTTCCAATTCAGGGAATAAGCTTCCTTCGTTTATATTGTAAAAATCCAACTCCCTTAGAATGTGCTCTTTTGATTCTGCCGGGATCCTAAAGCTGAATTCATCAAATTCGTCCCGAACATTTTTATAGGCTCTTTTTATAATGTATTCTCCAGCCCCCTCTCCTGCGATCTGAATATTATATTGTCCGCAGATCAAGAATGAGCCATTTTGCCTTTTCAAACGTTCGTTATTAAGATTTGATAAAACAAAATAGTTGTTCTGAATGATTTCAATGATACTCTTATATCCATTTTTTCTGCAATTGACCGCATCAGCTTTTGAATAGATGCCTTCCTTCTGAAGCTTGTCGAGTAACGTTTCCAACTTGAAGTTTCCTGTTATCTTTTCTGTTGCCAAATAGGACAGAACCTTAATCTCGTCATCGTCATACGATTTTCCATACTCCTGCTTAAAATAAACGCGTCCGTCTGTTGGCGGCAACAACACAGTCTTCCCATCTGAAATCGATATATCTTGATTGGTCTGGCACGCAAAAAACAGAGCAACCAATGGATTTTCTGTAACATCCAATAGTCTTGTTGGCAGTCCGTAATGCTGCAACTTTGCAAGCTTTTCAAACGCCGTTATCGTATCGCCGAAGTCTCTTGGGTTCCGTATGTACGCAGCACGAATCATATCATACTCGTGCGCCAACATTCCGTTACGAAATATTCCCGGCATAACATTCCAATCATAGCTGGCTTGTCCTCGAAAGAAATAATGCTTCGCGCTCTCTTCGGGTTCCACATTAGCCATTTCATTCTTTATCAGCGAAATTCCGTCCAAATAGCCATTCAGATCCCAGACAACCCAACTGTCATGGCTACTGGTTCGTGTTTTGTCCGAATTATCCATGTTATTCCTTCATTTCTTTTATAAACGATAATTTAGAGCAGCAAGCCGCCGCATTGTTTTCAAGCCTCTATAATCGATCAAATACTGAGGTTAGATACACCGATTTAATACAAATACTCGGCGGTGGAACCCCCAAGACAGGCGAAACCGCGTATTGGAACGGTAATATTGCTTTCTTTACTCCAAAAGATGTTGGCACACCATATACATTTATCACAGAAAAGACTATTACAGAAGAGGGACTTTCACATTGCAATAGCCGACTATATCCTGTGAATACAGTTTTCGTTACGGCAAGAGGTACTGTTGGCAAAGTTGGTCTGTCCGGAATTCCGATGGCTATGAATCAATCCTGTTATGCACTTGTCGGCAAGGAAACACATCAGCTTCTTGTCTATTTTTACACCCTCAAAGCTGTTGATAGACTTAAGCATAAAGCAAGTGGAGCTGTATTTGATGCGATTACCACTAGAGATTTTGATTCAGAGCAAATCATGAAGCTATCTGATGATGATGCTAAAGCGTTTCTCTGTGTTGCAGAGCCAATGTTTCAGGAGATGCTTAACAATAGCATCGAAAACTTGCGGCTTTCAACACTACGGGATTTCCTGTTGCCCAAGCTAATGTCTGGTGAGATTGACGTCTCTTCCGTTCAGCTCTAAGCTGCTAAATTATCGTTTATCGCTTTATTTACTGCGATTTTCTTGTCTATCGTTGATAAAACAGATGCAATCTTCTGCTGTGTTTCAAAATCTGGAAAACGAACAATTTCTTTGTGCACAGTGTTTCGGTTGATTCCAGGAACTGCACTTGCTGATGCAAATTTTTTCCATTCAAGTGTCTTCAAAAAATAGTACACGAATTTTTCATCGTTTTCATGAAAATTTTCCACGTACAGAGTTGTGTTTAATGGCCAAAAAGATGTTTTTGCAAAAAAAACTTCTCCGATCGTTCCATATCGTCCTGTAATTACTCCCGGTGCTTCAACCATTGCTTCATTATGTGTTCCCGTTACACCGGAAGAGGAAAAGATTGGAATCTCGCCATTTTTCCTCTTTTGCTGGGGCAAGTCATATCCTCTTTTCAGGGTAACAAATTCTCCAAGCTCATCTATTTTCCATATTGCCATGTTTGTACCTCAACCAATAAATTTCCTATGTGCCAATTTCACATTTTGTTGTTTTACCATTGCATAGCGCATCGTTGTGTCAATTTTCTGGTGTCCTAAAAGCTGCTGCACCTGTTCAATCGGCATTCCCTTGTCAATTGCTGATGTTGCCAATGTACGCCGGAACTTGTGCGGGTGCACCTTATTTAGCTTCAATCGCCGTCCCAATTCACGGAGCATCGTTTCCACGCCACCGATCATCAATCGCTCGTGCGGCTCTTTCAGCGTCACAAAGAGCGCTGGATTGCTATCTGACCGTTCATCCAGATAATTTTGAAGGTGGATCTTCGTCCGTGCGTCAAAGTATACCAATCGTTCCTTGTTGCCCTTACCAAATACAACACATTCGCGCTCGTTGAAATTGATATCCTCCCGATTAAGTGTCACCAATTCCCCGACACGCATTCCAGAAGATGCCAGCAAATCAATAATCGCCAAATCTCGTACTGTTGAACAGTTGTCACGCATCAGCTCCAACGCTTCATCCGTATACGTTTCCTTGATGATTTTGGCGGTTTTCACTTTGTGAATCCTGCGGACAGGGCTTTTCACAATAAAATCTTCATCTTCCAGCCACGAGAAGAAACTGGAAAGAATACGCCGGATATTATCAATCGTAACTTTGCTTGACCGCCGCTGTGTTTGATAATCCGTCAGATATTTTCGCAAATCGTCCGTTGTAATTTGCTGCGGTGATTTTCCAACATCATTCAGCATCGCTTCGATAGTTTTTGAATAATAAGTCAATGTTTTCTCGGAGCAACCCTCTATCCGTTTTGCCGTAATGAACGCTGCTGCCGAATCTTGTTCCTCAGCCTTTGGCTGTTCTTCACCCATTTCAATTATGACACCTTGAAATGACGCTTCCAGCACTGCTTTCAAATGCAGCAACTGTTCGTTATTGAGATACGGCAGCATTTTTCGCTGTATCTCGTTGATAATTTGATTTTTCATCGCCGTATCTCCTTATTACGATTTCAGAGAACGACGGCAGTGGCAGTTTCTCCATAGAATCTCCCGCCACTGGTGAGAGTTATTAAAATTATGATAAACGATAATTTAGCGGCTTAGAGCTGAATACTCGCGATATCAATTGCGCCAGACATTAGTTTAGGTAACAGACTATCTCTTAGCATAGCAAGTGAATGATTTTGCTCTTCCAAGATTTTTTGTTGCGCAAAGATTGGCGCACAGAAACTATTAAATTGGTCAAGTGTGTTCCGATCAGGAATGATGGCGGGGATATTCTTCATGGCACTTCCTGAAATTTCTTTGAATGTCGAGCCTGATGCTGCACTCTCAATAACCGGAAGACTGTGTTTCAAGAAAAAGTATACAAACGCTGTTCCAATTTCCGAGTAAGGTATAACAGACTTAAAGCCTTGATTGGTTGTAACTTCATTAGATGCAATTGCAATATATCCGATGGGAGCACGTGATGAAAACAATACTGTACCTTTGGGCATGACTGTTGCACTGCTGTTCTTCAAACCAAGTTCTGTGATATCATTTTCGCCATGAGATATGAATTTGGACTTGTTGATAGATAAATCTTTTGGCGTTATCCACGCAATACCATTATTGGTATAGTATTCAGGCTTGGTTTTTGAAGGCGTACTACCGCCCACAACAGTTCCAAGGTCACTTATTGTGCTGATTTGCCACATGGGATTTGCATTGTTGATAAATAATTCTTGAAAATAGGTGGCGGCTTGCTGCTCTAAATTATCGTTTAACTCCTGATTATTCTCAATCTTTCTTTGAATTGTGGTGATAATCTCGACCACACGTTTCTGAATACTCAGTTCAGGTAGCGTAACTTCGATTTGTTGAAAAGTTGAAGACGGTCTTGCCAGTGCAGGGACACCAACCTGTGAGGCATTGCTAAGAAGTTTATACTGCCCTATCGGAGTGTGAAAGTAATAGACAAGATATTCAGGCAAAACTTTATCATTGCATCTAACCCTAAACTGAGATTGCGAAATCACATACCGGTCATATCTTGAATCTTGCGGAATAAAAACTATCTGTCCAAGCGTTCCTCTATGTGTTATTACAATATCTCCGCGATGTGCATTCGCTTTGTTAAGAGAATCAGCTTTTTCCTCTGTGACATAGCGGAACGCCTTTTCAGACAAAGAAAAGCCCTCAAGATTGCTGCCATTTAAGACAGGCACTCCACTGTCCACAAAACAAGATACTTTAATATTTGAGCCAAATGGACCCATCGCAATTTCATCAATTAGGTCGGCAACGCGATACGTTTCATAACTCATATCCAATCGCCCCCAGCTTCTCCTTGATTTCTGCTTCCAGCTTGTGCGATTGCTTGAACAAATCTGAAAGTTCTGAGGTCAGCCGAACCATTTTTTCTTCAAAAGGTTCACCATCATCTTCCTGTTCCTCAACACCAACATAACGGCCCGGCGTTAAAATATAATCCTGTTCTGCAATTTTCTCCGTATCAACAACTGCGCAGAAACCTTTTACATCTTCCAGTGTGCCCTCAACATAGGCATTGTAGGTATCGGAAATCTTTTTGATATCCTCATCGGTCAATTCACGCAACTTGCGGCTCACCATAGCACCCATCTTACGGGCGTCAATAAACAGCGTTTTTCCGGCTTGTTTCTTACGTTTAGAGATAAACCAGAGCGAAACTGGAATCTGGGTCGTATAGAAAAGCTGTGTCGGCATGGCAATGATGCAGTCCACAAGGTCAGCATTCACAATATTTTTGCGGATGTCACCTTCACCGCCAGACTGAGAGGAAAGAGAACCATTTGCAAGCACCATACCCATGCGGCCACCCGGCGCAAGATGATAAATCATGTGCTGAAGCCATGCAAAGTTCGCGTTGCTTGCAGGCGGCATACCATACTGCCAGCGGACATCATCTTTGAGCTGCTCTGCACCCCAGTTCGACAGGTTGAAAGGGGGATTCGCCATAATATAGTCTGCCCGCATGGTCGGGTGCTGGTCGTCAAGGAATGTATCCGCCGCATACTTTCCAAGGTCGGGTTCAATGCCACGTATGGCAAGGTTCATTTGTGCCAGCTTCCATGTGGTCGGGTTGGAATCCTGTCCATAAATCGAGATATCGTTGATATTTCCACTATGGTTCTCTACAAATTTTGCAGACTGAACAAACATACCACCACTGCCGCAGCAAGGGTCATACACTCGTCCCTTAAACGGTTGCAGCACTTCCACCAGCGTCCGCACAACGCAGGACGGTGTAAAGAATTCGCCTCCGCGCTTTCCTTCCTGCTCTGCAAACATCGACAGGCAGTATTCATAAGTGCGTCCCAGAATGTCCTTTTCGCTGCCGTGTTCAATCATTTTGATGTTCGTAAACAGGTCAACGACTTCGCCCAACCGACGTTTATCCAGTTCTGGACGCGCAAAATTCTTCGGCAGAATATCTTTTAGGCGCGCGTTTTCTTTTTCGATAGCGCGCATTGCATCGTCAATTACCTGACCGATTTCCGGGTCATGTGCCTTTGCCGAAACATCGCTCCAACGCGCACCAGCAGGCACAAAGAAAATTCCTTCCGATGTGTACTCGTCACGATCTTCCTCAAAGCCATCACCGTCTGCAACCAGCTGATTGTACTTATCTTCAAAACGATCCGAAATATATTTCAAGAAAATAAGACCAAGGACGACACCCTTATACTCTGAAGCATCCATATTGCCTCGAAGCACGCAGGCAGCATTCCAAATCTGTTTTTCAAATCCAATGTCGGCGGTGTTTTTCTCTGCCATGGTTCAATACCTCCGTTTTAGCTCAACAAATTCTGCTTTGAGTATAGCACAGATGTGCTGATTTTCCAATTTGTGCGCATAAATTCTTTGCAAGATGCTTCAATTTCCAGTAGATAAGTCCTACTATTACCGCTTTAGCACAATAAATTTTACAAAACCATCTTGACGCACCCTGCAAACCATGATATTCTCTGTCACAAATCCCACCGATTTTGTGGATTGGTTTGAAACCATCCACAAGATGTGGTCGTGTTCATTTTGAA
>ERZ1108170.2313-NODE-2313-length-10064-cov-6.919772_pt1 | contig 10064 bp, 10 predicted proteins | sample MGYA00403705_ERZ1108170 | MGnify/ENA primary metagenome ERZ1108170 (study PRJEB35170, sample SAMEA104062422) | human gut metagenome | biome: human gut; feature: human-associated habitat; material: faeces | place: Denmark | collected 2012-06-15 ... | reverse complement strand
CAATGACGCCGTCGCTGGCGTTTTCGGCCACGGTCTCCACGGCGGCTTTGGTCACGCCCTCCAGCGTCAGATTCTGGGTGTCCCGCCCCACGATGCGGCTCACGGCCCGGCGGGCGGCGGGCAGGTCCGGCTTGATAAGCTCCCGGTAGACGCGGGTGCTCTCCTGCGCCAGCCCCTTTGCGGCCAGCGCCTGCCCGCACCAGAACATCTGCACGGCCAGCCCCAGCCAGGGGCTGAGCGCTGCGGCCCCCAGGCAGACGAGGCTCGTCAGCAGGAAGGTGCCCACCGGCAGGCAGAACGCCAGAATGGCACCGCCCAGCAGTTCGCCCTGCGGCGTCCGGGGCAGGCGAGCCCGCAGCCGCCGTTCCAGCGCGGAGATGGCCCTGCCCATGTACACCACGGGGTGGGGGAGCCACGCCGGGTCGCCAAAGAGAAGATCCAGCACGAACCCGCCCAAAACGGCTGTTCCGATCATTCTGCCGCCTCCTTTGTGTATTGCACGGTGCGCACGAGGTGGAGCACCCGTTGTTCGGCCCAGTCGCGGGCATCCAGCAGATAGCCGCCCGCATTCGGAGCGCACCAGTGGTAGTAATCTGCATGGGGCAGCGCATAGCGCTCCATAGCGGCCATCTGGGTGCCGCCGTGGGCCAGGATGACGAGAGTCTCCTCGCCGTCGGCAAGGGCCTGGTCTACCAGTGCGGAGAACGCCTTGCAGACCCGCTCGGAGAAGACCGCCTTCGTCTCACCGTCGGGGCAGGGGCTTTCGCAGTTGGCGTTCACCCAGGCGAGGTAATCCGGGTCGTGTTCCATCTCGATGAAATTCCGCCCCTCAAAGCTGCCAAAGCACATCTCCTGCAGGTCGCGTACCTCCACGAGGTCGGCGTCCGGGAAGAGCACCTCGGCAGTCTGGCGGGTGCGGCAGAGCGGGGTGATGTAGACCGTCCGGGGCCGGAGGTCGGCCTGGCGGAGCTGGGCCCGCCCTTCGGGCGAGAGCGGGATGTCCCGCTGGCCCTGATAGCGCTTTTCGGCATTGTAGGCGGTCAGGCCGTGGCGCAGAAGATAGATCAGCATGGGGGAAGTTCTCCTTTCAGGACGGTGGGCAGGCCGCAGAACATCTGGACCACACAGTCGGCCCGCGCGGCCAGCAGGCAGGCCAGCCGCCCGGCGGCTTCCCGCGCGGCGCGTTCGGCTGCGTCCATGGGCACGACACCGCCGCCCACCTCGGTGGCAAGGACGAGGTCATATGCGGCGAGGCGGTCTGCAAGGCGTTCCAGATCCTCCGCCGCTGCGGCCAGCTCCTGCACATCGGTGATGCGGGTGCCGGGGAAGTTCTGCGCAAAGGTGCGCTTGCCGCTGTACAGCGGCCCGGTAATGAAGATCATAACAGCCCTCCCCATTGGCAGGCGGCAAGTGCCGCCAGCATCCAAAGCTCAGCTTTCTGCAAAAACCATCCGGCCAGATCGCCGGTGATGCCGCCGAACTGCCGGTCAGAAACAACACGATAGCGCCAGAAAACAAGAAGCGCCGCAAGGACGAGTGTCCCGCCGCCCAGCAGCACCAGCGCAGCGCAGAGCAGGCCCGCCAGTACCAGCAGGACGCTGCAAACGGCCTTGCGGTCTGCCGCAGAAGCGAACGTGTGGGCAAGGCCGGTGTTCCTGGCCAGCGGGAAGGAGGCGATGGCAAGGCCCGAAAGCGCCCGCTCCAGCACCAGCGCCAGCGTCCAGCAGAGGCCAATGCGCGGCGTGAACTGCACGGCCGTGCACAGCGCGAAATAAGCCAGAAAATAACTGCACAGCCGGATGACGGCAAAGGCCCCGCAGTGGGGGTCTTTCAAGATCTCCAATTTCTTTTCCCTGCCGCCGTAGCTGGAAAGGGCGTCGCAGGTGTCGGCGTAGCCGTCCAGATGGATGCCGCCTGTGACCCAGACAGGGACGAGGCAGAACCCGCCCGCCCGGACGAGTGCCGGGAGCGGCAGTGCTCCGCACAGGCACCACAAGGCCCCGCACACTACGCCGATGAGCGGGAACGCGCACATCGCGTAGCGCATGTTCTTTTCATTCCAGTCGAACTGCGGCACCGGGATGGCTGAAAACATGGCAAATGCCACGGCAATGGTCTGCAAAACGATCATGACGGGCCTCCTTTATGATAGACCGGGATGCCGCACACCACCCGCACCACTGCATCGGCGCGGGCCGCAAGGGCGTTGTTGACCTGCGCCAGAGCCTTCAGATACCGGTCGGTGTCGCCCGCGTAGTTTGCCCCGCCGCTGAACACTTCGTTCGAAACGACGACGAGGTGTTCACATTGCGCGGCCAATCGGTCCAGACCGTCCAGAATGGCCGAAGCGGCGGCTTCGCCCGCCCCGGCGGGGTCGTAAAGCTCGTTGGCGGTCAGGTTGCCGAGGTCTTCCAGCAGGGCGGTGCCCCGCGCGGGCAGGTGCACCGTGCCCAGATGCAGGGGGCACTCCAGCGTCTCGAACTGCTTTTCCGCCCGCATCCGGCGGTGCTTTTCCACCCGTGCGGCGCACTCGGCGTCCCATACCTGCATCGTGGCAAGGTAATAGCGCGGGAGCGCGGTCCGCAGCACAAGACGTTCGGCGTACGCGCTTTTTCCGCTGGCTGCGCCGCCGACCACCAGCGTCAGCATTGGGGGGTATACGGCGGGATGCCGCCCTCCGTAAAGGAATAGCAGTGGTCGTAGACCGCCAGTGCCAGATCCCACAGCGGAAGCGAGGCCACAGCCCCGGTGCCCTCGCCGAGGTGGAGCCCCGCCGTCAGGAGCGGGGCCTTGCCCAGCGCTTCCAGCACCAGCCGGGCCGCAGGCTCGGTGGAACAGTGGCTGGCGAACACGGCCTTGGCGGCGGCGGGGCAGAGCCGCACCGCGCACAGGGCCGCCACCCCGCTGATGAAACCATCCATCAGGATGGGCAGGGCTTCCAGTGCGCCGCCAAGGAAGACCCCGCACAGCCCGGCGATGTCAAAGCCGCCCAGTTTGGACAGCACGTCCAGCGGGTCGGCAGCATCGGGCTGGTTGCGGGCGATGCCGCGCCGGATGGCGTCCAGCTTGCGGGCCAGCCCGGCGTCGGAAAGGCCCGCGCCCCGCCCGGTCATGACCTCGACGGGCTGGCCGAGCAGGACTGCCGCCACAGCGCTGGACGTGGTGGTGTTGCCGATGCCCATCTCGCCGGTGGCGAGCAGCTGGCCCCCCTGCGCTTTCTGCGCCCGCACCAGTTCGATGCCCGCCGCGATGGCCTCCACAGCCTGGGCGCGGGTCATGGCGGGGCCTTGGGTGAAGTCTGCCGTTCCGGCGGCGATGCGGCGGGGGACGACGCCCGGCACCGGGGTGCCTGCCATGCCCATGTCTACCGGCACGACCTCACAGCGGGCCGTTTTTGCCATCTGGCAGACGCTCGTCCGCCGCGCCGCAAGGTTTTCGGCCACGGCGCGGGTCACGCTCTGGTCGGTCTGGCTCACGCCCTGGGCCACGACGCCGTTGTCCGCGCAGAGCACGAGGACGGCCCGGCGGTCAAAGGCGAGCTGCGCCGTGCCGGTCAGGGCGGCGGCATCTTCCAGCAGGGTCTCCAGTGCGCCCAGCCCGCCCAGCGGCTTGGCAAGGCTGGCCCAGTGGGCGTGTGCGGCCGCGCGGGCGGTCTCGCTGGGCGGGGTGATGGTGGTGAGAAGCTGTTTCAGTTCCGGTTCGGTCATGGGGTCTGCTCCTTCTGGTGATTGAGTACGGCGGCTTCCACGAACCGCCGGGGCAGGGGGGTGCCTGCCCAGTACAGATGCGGAAAACCTGCATAGAGATGTTCATTGGCAAAGCTGCAGGCCCAGCTGCGGCCATTGGCTTTTGCAGCGGTCAACGCCGTGCCGTTCGCGGTCGAGTCCCAGTGGTGGAACTCGTGGGCAGGGAAGGACTCTCCGGCGCGGAACAGCAGGCTGTCGGCGCGGGCGGTCAGCTCCGCGTACCCGAACCGCACCAGCCGCCCGACCGGGAAGCCGCTGCCCGGCAGGACGCCCGCCATGGGCCAGACGGTGCCGTCGGCGTCTTCGAGCGTCTGCCCCAGATAGAGGAAGCCGCCGCACTCGGCCACAGTGGGCAGACCATGCTCCACAGCCTGCCGCACAGAAGCCCGCATCGAGCGGTTCTCGCTCAGCGGGCCTGCGTACAGTTCCGGGTAGCCGCCCGGCAGATACAGCCCGCCAAGCTCCGGCGGAAGGACCGCATCGTGCAGGGGGCTGAATGGGACAAGCTCGGCCCCGGCGGCGGTCAAGGCCTCCAGCGTTTCGGCGTAGGCAAAGCAAAAGGCTTCGTCCTGCGCAACGGCGATGCGGGTGCGCGCCGGGGCGCGGGCGGCAGGCTGAGCCTGCGGTGCAGGCCGGTCGGTCAGGGCCTGGAACTGCACCCAGTCCAGCACCAGCGCATCTGCAAGAAGGGCGATCTTTTGCTGAAGACCGGCGATCTCCCCGGCGGTCTTCAGCCCCAGATGACGGCTCTCGATGGATGCCTCCGGCAGGCGGGGCAGATGCCCCAGCACCGGCAGACCGGTCTCGCATTCCAGCATCGGTTTGAGCATCTTGTACAAAGCAGAGGTGCAGTCGTTGAGCAGAACGCCGACGATGCGGCTGGGGGTGCGGAACGTTTTCAGCCCGTTGATCTGCGCGGCCAGGGTCAAACTGGCCCCTTTGGCCGGGACGACCAGCAGCACCGGCAGGCCCAGCGTGTCGGCCAGATGCCAGGCGCTGGCCGTGTCGGTCACGCCGCCCAGACCATCGTAAAAGCCCATGGCCCCCTCACACACCGCCGCCCCGTGCCCGGCGGCACCCTGTGCATAAAGGGCGCGCACGGTATCCGGTGCGGAGAAAAAGAGGTCAAGGTTGTGGCTCTCGACCCCCAGCACGGCCCGGTGGAACATGGGATCGATGTAGTCCGGCCCACTCTTGAACGCGCAGGGGTCGGCCCCGCGCCGCTTGAGCGCGGCCAGCAGCGCACAGGTCAGGGTGGTCTTGCCGCTGCCGGAACAGGGCGCTGCGACGAGAAATTGCATCATTTGCGTTCACCTGTGATGAGGAAGATGGGGTTGTTGGCCATCAGCAGATGCAGCCGGCCCGCCGGTTTTGTGCGGCTGACGGCGATCTGGGTGACTTCGGCGGTGAGCCCCTGCGCCGTCAGGGCCGCAACGGCGGCGCTCAGCGTTTCCAGCGCGATGGCGGAGATGCAGAGGCGGGCCTGCGGTTTTTTGGCCAGCACAGCGTCCACCACGGCCTCCATGCTGCCCTTGGTGCCGCCGAGGAAGACGGCGTCCGGGGCGGGCAGAGCTTCCAGCGCCTGGGGGGCTTTCCCTTCGATGAGGGTCAGATTCCAGGCTGCGAAACGCTCCCGGTTCTTCCGGATGAGGGTGCAGGCCTCCGGGTCGCATTCCACGGCATAGACCCGCCCGCGCGGGGCGGCCAGGGCCAGTTCCACACTGACACTGCCGGTACCGGCCCCCACATCCCACAGCGTGTCCGTGGGGCGGACGGCCAGCTTTGCCAGCGCGGCAGCGCGGACTTCCTGCTTCGTCATGGGGACGTCTCCCCGGAGAAAGGCTTCGTCCGGGAACCCGGCACAGCGCCGGGGCGGCTGGGGCAGATGCTCGATGAGCAGAACGCTCAGGGATGCCGTGCTTTTTTGCGAAACTTCCTGCGCGGTGCCGAAGAAGATCTTCTCCTCCGGTGCGCCGAGCTGTTCGCCGACCAGCGCATGGGCCTGCCCCAGCCCGGCGGCGGTCAGGGTGCGGCAGAGGGTGGCAGGGGTCTCGGAGCCGCCGGTCAGGAAGAAGACCGGTCGGCCATCCGCCGTCAGGCACTCGGCCACCGGGTCGCAGGCACAGCCGTGGGCGGAGACGAGTTTCCAGTCCTGCCAGGGGCGGCCGACCGCCGCCGCGAGCAGCTGGACGCTGGAGATGCCGGGCAGGACGCGGCAGGAGATGCCGCAGGCCCGCAGCATGGGCAGCAGCCCGGAAGCCCCGGAATAAAATCCGGTGTCGCCGCTGTAAAGCAGGGCTGTGTCTCCCTCCGGATGCTCCGCAAGGCAGGTCAGGATCTCCTCCGGCTTGTACAGCGCCTTCCGGTGTTCGGTGCAGCCGTCCGGCAGGTGCTCCAGTAGCCGCCGGGCGCCTAAAATGAGGTCGGCCTGTTGCAGGGCCGCAAGCCCTTCGGCGGTCAGGGAGCCGGGCAGCCCGGCCCCCATTCCAATCAGTGTGACCATGCCAGCACCTCCTTGCAGCGGGTCAGGATCTGCTCCGCCGTTTCGCCCTGCTCTGCGGGGCGGCGGAGGACGATGAGCTGTGCGCCGGTGTCCTGCGCGGCCTGTGCCTTCTCGGCAAAGCCGCCTGCTGCACCGCCGTCCTTCGTGACGAGGAAGCGGATGTGGAACTGCTCCAGCAGGGCCCGGTTCAGCGCATAGGAGAAGGGACCCTGCATCGCGATGATGTTTTTGTGGGGGATGTGCGCGGCCTCGCAGGCTGCGATGCCCTCCGGGGTGGGCAGCACACGGGGGAACAGGCGGGCAGGTTCGATGCCGGAAAAGGCCGAAAGCTCCTTGGCCCCGGTGGCCAGCAGGAGATTGCCGCAGGTGTTCGCAAGAAACTCTGCCGCGTGTGCGGCCGACTGAAAGACCATGCTCCCCGCCGGGAGCGGGCTTTCGGCCCGGAGCAGGCGGTGGTATTCGATGCAGGCGGTTTTACACGCAGACCGGATGTTTTTGGTGGCGTCCACCGCATAGGGATGGGTGGCGTCTACGCAGAGGGCGGCCCCCTGCAGCAGGGTGGTCATTTCCTCCGGCGTCAGCCGCCCGCAGTGGACGGTGACACCCTGCAAACGGCCCTGCTCTTCGGCTCCCAGCGGGGTCGCTACGCTGACGAGGACTTCGGCCCCCTGCGCGGCCAGCTGGCAGGAGAACAGACGGCCCTCAGTGGTGCCGCTGAACACGACGATCTTCATGCGCGATACCCCCTCGGTGTGACCATCTTTCCGCCCAGCTGCCGGGTGGCGGTGTTGCCGATGAAGACGGTGGTGAACATATCCACCGGGGCGGTTTCCAGTTCCGCCAGGGTCAGGATGCGGTGGGCCTGCCCTTCGCGCCCGATGTTCCGCACCAGCCCGCAGACGGTCTGCGGCGGTTTGCCGTGGTCCAGCAGGATGCGGACGGCTCTGGCCAGATAGTCCGGCCTGCCCTTGGAGGAGGGGTTGTACAGTGCGACGCAAAAATCGCCCATCGCTGCTGCCGCCAGCCGCCGCTCGATGACGGCCCAGGGGGTCAGCCGGTCCGACAGGGAGATGACGCAGAAATCGTGGGCCAGTGGGGCACCCAGCACGGCCCCGCCGCTGAGAGCCGCCGTCAGGCCGGGCACTACCTCCACGGCGACCTCCGGGAATTGCCCGGCCAGCTCCAGCAGGGGGCTGGCCATGCCGTAGACCCCGGCGTCGCCGGAGCAGACCAGCGCAACGACTTTGCCGCGCCGGGCCGTTTCCAGCGCCCAGCGGCAGCGGTCGATCTCCTGGGTCATGCCGGTGGAGTAATATTCTTTTTTCGGGAAATAGGGGCGCACAAGGTCCAGATAGACCGTATAGCCGCACAGCACCTCGGCTTGCGTTAAGGCGTTCTGCGCCTGTGCGGTCAGAAACTGCGGGCCGCCGGGGCCAAGCCCGACCACAAAAACGGTGTTCGTCATGAAGAAACCCTCCAATCTGGGGCAAAGGGGGAAAGGGCCAGCGCAAAGGTCACGCCGCCGCCCGCCTGTTTGGGGATGCGGATGCTCCCGCCGGACGCCAAAACGGCTGCCCGCTCGCAGACATTGTCCACGCCGGTGACGTTCCGGACAAAGGCAGAAGAGGTAAAGCTGCCGGGGGCGGTCTGCAGCGCTTCGGCAGAGAAGAACGAGAGGCCCCACCGGTGCGCCGCGCAGAACGCAAGAAGCCCGGCCTCGTTCTGTTTCAGGTCGATGCTGGCGGCGGCTGCGATGCACTGCGGGGCCAGTGTGTGGGCGGCACAGAAGGCGGAAAAGGCGGCTTCCAGCTGCTCTGCCGTCGTCCCGCGCCGGCACCCGATGCCCAGCACCCCGATGCGCGGGGCCAGATGCAGGGCATTCCCGGCAGGGGAGAGGGTCAGGGCAAAGTCTGCAGCTTCCGGCGCTGGTGCTGCATTCACCCCGGTCGGGGCCGGGCCTGCGATGGAAAACTCCGACCAGAATAAGACCGGCTCCCCGGCCAGCAGTTTCCCGCTGACGGTCTTGATGCGTTCGGGTTCCAGCACCCGGCAGTTTTGATGCCTTGCCCACTCGTCCACGGCAAAGAGGCCGTGGGCATCGGTGGCCGTGGTGATGACCGGGACGGCCCCGCAGAGGGCCGCGATGGCCCGCGCCAGATCGTTGGCACCGCCCAGATGGCCGGACAACAGCGGCACCGCAAAGTGTCCGCATTCGTCCACGACCACGACCGCCGGGTCGCTGGCCTTGCTGCGGCAAAACGGTGCGATGGCCCGCACCGCAATGCCCACGGCCCCCACAAAGATCAGGGCCTCGTTTTGGGCAAACGCGGCGGCGGTCCACTCCGCCAGCGAAGGCCCGCCGTGCCCGCAGCGGGTCACAGGGCCGGGCAGCGCGCGCGCCAGTGTTTCTGCCAGCGCCAGCCCGGTCTCGGTAAAGGCGGCATAGGCGCGGCTCATGCGTCGGCTCCTTTGCGGAACTCGGTCGTGAAGGCGGGGTCGTAGAGTCGGCTGCGCTCATACCGGGTGCCGAGAAAGTCGCCCACCACGATGAGCGCGGTCTTGGTGATGCCCGCTGCATGGACGCTTTCGGCCAGTGTTCCAACGCTGCACCGCACGATCTTCTCTTCCGGCCAGGTGGCTTTGTAGACCACGGCGGCAGGCGTTCCGGGGGTGTAGGCCCCCTGTAACAGAGCCTCCTGCACCTTGTCAACGAGGCCGATGGAGAGGAAGATGACCATCGTGGCCCCGTGGGAAGCAAGGCGGGCCAGCGTTTCCCGTTCGGGCACCGGGGTGCGGCCCTCCATCCGAGTGATGATGACCGTCTGGCTGACGGTGGGCAGGGTGTACTCGGCGTTCAGCGCGGCCGCTGCGCCGCAGAAGCTGGAAACGCCGGGCGTGTCATCGTAGGCGATCCCGTCGGCGTCCAGCGCATCCATCTGCTCCCGGATGGCCCCGAACAGGCAGGGGTCGCCGGTGTGGAGCCGCACGGTGGTCTTGCCGGCGGCTTCCATCTGCCGCAGCACGCCGAGCACCTGCTCCAGCGTCATCTCGGCGCTGTTGTAGATGGCGCAGCCCGGCTTTGCCAGCCCCAGCAGGGCCGGGTTGACAAGGCTGCCCGCATAAATGATGCAGTCGGCCCCCTGCAACAGGGCCGCGCCGCGCTGGGTGATGAGGTCCGGCGCGCCGGGCCCGGCACCAACAAAATGTACCATATTATCGCTCCTTCCAGTCGTTCAGGATCTGTGCCGCCGTTTCAGTCTGGCCCAGCGGGCCGTGCTGGTTCGAAAAGAGGATGGCACCCACCCGGAACGCCCCGGCGGCGCGGCGGTCCAGATGGAGCTGCACCGCCGCCAGCAGGCTTTCCAGCACCGGGGCGCGGAGGCCTGCCGCATCCAGAAGGTCGAGGCAGGCGTCGGTGGTGGCGGCTTCGAACAGGGCGCGGCAGGTCTCCCGGCTGGCCCCGCAGAGGGCGGCGTGGGTGCAGAACAGCTCGGTGCGGCAGTCCGCCGTGTGGGAGTGGGTGTTCATGATGCCACCCGCCAGCTTGCAGAGCTTGCCCACATGGCCCACGAGCAGCACGTCCTCAAACCCGGCAGAAGCGGCCATATCCAGCGTGTCGCCGATGAAATTGGAGGTCTTGACGACCGGGATGGAAACGAACTCCGGGTAGGCCGTGCCAAGGTAGTCCAGCCCATAGTTGCCGGGGGCCAGGATGAGCCGCCGTGGCCCGGCTTCGGTTTGGACGCGCAGCGCCGCCTGGTTCATTTCCAGCTGGATGGTATCCAGAATGGCATGCTGGCTCATGGGCTCCACGA
>ERZ1108170.2311-NODE-2311-length-10069-cov-9.866886_pt1 | contig 10069 bp, 8 predicted proteins | sample MGYA00403705_ERZ1108170 | MGnify/ENA primary metagenome ERZ1108170 (study PRJEB35170, sample SAMEA104062422) | human gut metagenome | biome: human gut; feature: human-associated habitat; material: faeces | place: Denmark | collected 2012-06-15 ... | reverse complement strand
GATCATACGAAGGTGTGCTGACTGGTAAGGGTCTTACCTATGGTGGATCTCTTGCCCGTACAGAGGCTACAGGATATGGTCTGTTATACCTTACAAACGCATTATGGAAAGACAACGGACTTGACTTAAACGGAAAGACCGCAGCAGTTTCAGGTTCAGGAAACGTTGCTATCTATGCTATCGAGAAGGCACAGCAGCTCGGTGTCAAGGTTGTTACATGCTCTGATTCTACAGGCTGGATTTATGATCCGGAAGGAATCGATGTTGCACTCCTTAAAGAGGTTAAAGAGGTTAAGCGTGCACGTCTTACAGAGTACGCTGCAGCTAAGTCAAGCGCTGAGTACCATGCAAAAGAGAATGGTGAGCACGGCGTATGGCAGTACAAGGTAGACCTTGCTCTTCCATGTGCTACACAGAACGAGTTAGATATTGACGATGCAAAGATGCTCGTAGCAAACGGTGTTACATCTGTTACAGAGGGTGCTAACATGCCTACAACTCTTGAGGCTACAAAATACCTTCAGGAGAACGGAGTACTCTTCGTAGGTGGTAAAGCTGCCAATGCAGGTGGTGTTGCTACATCAGCACTTGAGATGAGCCAGAACTCTGAGAGACTTTCATGGACATTCGAAGAGGTTGACGGAAAGCTCAAGGGCATCATGGAGACAATCTACGCTAACATCAGTGATGCTGCTAAGAGATACAATGCAACAGTTGGTGGAAAGACTGACTATGTTGCAGGTGCAAATATCGCAGGCTTTGAGAAAGTAGTTGACGCTATGCTTGCACAGGGTGTTTGCTAATCTGTAGGCACTTATTGAATAATGACTATAAAACCCCTCCCACGGATAGAAGTCTGTGGGAGGGGTTTTGTAATAATATTTCAAAGAGAAAACTAATTTATTTTTTATTAGCAAATGCTTTAATACCGCCTGCTACAAAAAGTATAGAGGCGATAATAACGCCGGACACAAGCACAATAGCGTAAACATTGGCATTCACGCAGATATTGGAAGTCCAGTCAGAAAAATTCACGGACTTTATAGTGATTTGTCTGGTGCCAAAAATTAAAAACTCGCATATGTCATCGGCAAAAGCTGTCCAAACCGAAGCTATCAAAACTATAATTGCGGATTTTATAAATCCGTTTGCGTTTAAATATCGTGCATCAAAGAATATGAGCCAGGCCGCAAGTACAAAGACAAATGCTATAATACAGCCGGCCTTCATTCCGGCAACATCGTTTGTATGACCACACACCTCAATGATTGTGAGGAAAAGCCATAAGGTATCCCACAGCATAGTGATAAGAGCTTTTTTGTCTGATAAAGCAGGTGGAAGCTCAATTCCTCGGATGACAAACGGAAAAAGAACAATTGATAATCCAAATATAGTTGGAACAGACCAAAGCATAAATTCATTTGAACTATACATTCTGTCAACAAAAAAGAATATCAAAAGCAGAGCAAAAACACCGCAGATTATGCATTTGGTAAGTTTTTTCTGCTGTGCCATAAGTGGAACAACTGTCATTGCAGCTACAAGAAGCATAGATGCTGTTACCACCGCAAAGGTATTTAAACCACCGCCATTTGACAGGCACACTATGAATGTGATGAGTATTGGGATAAGCAGCAGTCCGGCTATTATGACTCCGGTCTTGTAGGCAGCAGATTTTTCCTTTTTCTCATGCTGCTTTAATACACTGTCGGCCTCTTTTTTTATCATTGAATCAATAGAATCGTTTTTTAGCTCATTGTATGTATTTTGACATTTTTCACAAGTCTTAAGGTGTTTTTCAACAAGCCTTTTGCTTGAGGGACTGCATACATCGTCATAGTATAGTGGGAGTAAATCCTGAACTATATTGCAGGTTTCATCGGTTGATTGTGTAATTGGATTATTCATTTCTATCCATCCTTTCTTTGATTTTCAGTCTGGCTCTATGGTAAGTTACCCGTGCCCAGTTCTCTGTTTTTCCAAATATCATGCCTATTTGTGAGAATGGCAATTCACCAAATATTCTAAGCTGAAAGACCTCCTTGTAGGGCTCATCAAGCTCGTGCAGTATAAGATGAATCTGAAGAGCTGTATCTTTATTTTCTAGGCTTTTTACCATATTATCGGGTTGTTCGAGCTGCTCTTCGTCAAGCTCTGTAAATTTTGTGCTTTTTCGGCATTCGTCCATTGCCAGATTTCTTGCTATGCTGCAAAGCCAGGTCTGTTCGCTTGATTTGCCGGCATATGCCTTCTTTGCGGTCATGGCCTTATAAAAAGTATTCTGGGTAATTTCCTCAGCCTGATGTTGATTTTTTACAATTGTCATTACATATGAGTATACTTGCAAGTAATAGGAATTGTACAATTTCTCATAATCCAGAACTGTCACCTCCTTTGTTCATAGGTTAGACGTAGAAAGGATTGTTTTGTTACAAAAAATTTTAAGATTTTTAGATTATATCATAAAAGGTAGTTATAAGGCAGGTGGAAATAAGCATATATTTACAGACCAAGAGCTTTACGAAGAATACAACCTTACTGATGAAGAAATAAATATCATAGAATCAGTCATCAAAGGACGAAAATAACAATACCAATACCCTTTGTCATGTGGTAAAATAAAGAAAAACCTATTATGAAACCTAAGGGGGGATTGGACATGAAAATTTTGAAAAGTATTCTTAATTATATTCCATTAGCCACGTTTATCATATTTGTGGTTACTGATGGAATTATTTCTTTAACATCGGCATTAATTTTTGTTATTTCCACGATTGGTCTACTGATTAATTGGAAAAGAAAAAAACCAGCGATGAAGAATTAAGAAAATTCATGTTTGAAAGTCTGTATCTTAATCCGACAGCCAAAAGTGAGGAAGCCAAAGCAGATAAGCTGATAACAGAATTGTACAGATACTATGTTGCGAACACAGATAAACTGCCGGATACATATAAGAGATTTATAACAGAATTTGATGAAAGACCGGAGCAGGTTGTGTGTGATTATATAGCTGGCATGAGTGATCAGTATTCAATAAGCAAGTTTCAGGAAATCTTTGTACCAAAGGCCTGGAAGGGATGAAGTAATGTATTCAAGAGAAGTAATAGATGAAGTAATATCCCGGAATGATATAGTTGATGTTATATCCGGGTATGTCAAATTGAAGAAGAATGGAAGTTCATATACCGGATTGTGTCCGTTTCATAATGAGAAATCACCATCATTTTCGGTTTCAGGACAGCGGCAGTTATATCATTGTTTTGGATGCGGCGCTGGGGGTAATGTCATAACATTTGTTATGGAATATGAGAATATGACATTCTTAGAGGCAGTTAAGATGCTGGGAGAGAGAGCCGGAGTTGCACTGCCGCAGACGTCTATGTCAGAAGAAGACCGCAAAGAAAGAGGGATAAGAGACAGGCTTTTAGAGATTAATAAGATTGCTGCCACATATTATTACAGGCAGCTTAGAAGTGAGAATGGGAAAGCCGGTCTTGATTATCTTAAAAAGCGTGAATTGTCTGACAGTACAATTAACAGCTTTGGACTGGGGTATGCAACACAGTCAACAGGTAATCTGTACAAGCTGTTGAAGGACAAAGGTTATGATGATGATATTCTGAAGGAATCAGGACTTTTTACTTATGAGAGAGGTATTCATGAAAAGTTCTGGAACAGAGTAATTTTTCCAATCATGGATATTAATAATAAGGTCATAGGATTTGGTGGACGAGTTATGGGTGATGCCAAGCCAAAGTATCTTAATTCACCGGAGACAAGGCTGTTTGATAAGAGCCGCAATCTGTATGGACTTAATATAGCAAGAATGTCAAGAAAGCCTAACATGATAATATGTGAAGGCTATATGGATGTTATATCAATGCATCAGGCGGGCTTTAACCAGGCGGTTGCGTCACTTGGAACGGCACTGACACCGGGACATGCAAGGCTGTTAAAGAGATATACAGATAATGTGCTCATAACCTATGACAGTGATGAGGCAGGAGTTAAGGCGGCACTTCGAGCAATACCGATTCTTAAGGAAGCAGGGCTTTCAACGAAGGTAATTAATATGCGGCCATATAAGGATCCTGATGAGTTTATTAAGGCTATGGGTGCAGAGGCATTTCAGGAAAGAATTGATAATGCAGAGAACAGCTTTATGTATGAGATAGGAACCATGTTAAGAAATTACGACAGGGGGGATCCGGAAAGCGAGACTGCGTTTGAAAGAGAGGTTGCAGCAAAGCTTGTTACATTTAAAGAAAAGCTGGAACGTGATAATTACCTTAAAGCAGTGTGCAGGCAGTTTATGATACCAGAAGATGGCATGAGGCAGATGGTATCAAGACTTGGTAATCAGGAAGGGATTATTTCAAGAAATGCAGGTGCAGGTACTATGCAGCCAACTGTTGAGCGTAAGCCGAAGAAGAAGCGTGAAGATGGTTTAAGACAGGCAGAGAAAATGCTTCTTACATGGCTCATAAGTGACAGGGACATATTTGATAAGGTTGCAGCTTACATTAAGCCAGAGGATTTTATTGACCCGTTATTTTCGGGTGTCGCAGAGAAAGTATATGAACAGTATGGGACAGGAAATATAAGCCCTGCTGCAATTATAGCTGATTATGCAACAACAGAAGAACATACGGAAGTCGCAGCAATGTTTTCGGCAGACCTGGATGAGAGCCTTAATAATCTGGAAAGAGAAAAGACTCTTAATGACATTGTTATCAGAATTAAGGCTAACAGCCTTAATCATGAACTTAATAAGACTGTAGACCCGAAGCGTATGCAGGAGATAATAATTGAACAGCAGAAGCTGAATCAGATTCATATTAAGTTATAAATATATAGAGCGTGTTACGCGAAGAAGAATGGAGAAGAGAAATGGCTAAGAAAATGGTAGAAACATTAGAAGAGAATGTTAAGGAGGCTAAGGAAGAAAAGACAACAGAAAAGAAGACTCCTGCAAAAAAAGCAGCAGCAAAGAAGACAACTAAGAAAGATGAGATTAAAGAAGAAGTAAAAGAAGAGACAGAAAACAGTGACGCAGATGATGCAGAAGCACAGGAAGCTAAATTCTGGGAGAAGATAGAGGGTATTCTTGCAATAGCCAAGAAGAAAAAGAATGTACTTGATTATCAGGAAATTATGACATATTTTCAGGATACAGATTTTGAAGCTGACAGAATGGAGAAGGTATTTGAAATTCTTGAGCTAAAAAAAGTAGATGTAAGAATGAATGATGTACCTGATGAAGATGAGGATATTATTCTTGATGATGAAGATGAGATTGATATTGAGAAGATAGATCTTTCTGTTCCTGATGGAATCGGTCTTGATGATCCGGTAAGAATGTATCTGAAGGAGATAGGTAAAGTACCTCTTCTTAGTGCTGATGAAGAGATTGAGTATGCCAAGAGAATGGAAGAAGGAGATGAGGAAGCCAAGAAAAGACTTGCAGAAGCTAACTTAAGACTTGTTGTAAGTATTGCAAAACGTTATGTTGGACGTGGTATGCAGTTCCTTGATCTTATTCAGGAAGGTAACTTAGGTCTTATAAAGGCTGTTGAGAAATACGATTACAGAAAAGGATTCAAGTTCAGTACATACGCTACATGGTGGATCAGACAGGCTATTACAAGAGCTATAGCTGACCAGGCCCGGACTATAAGAATTCCTGTTCATATGGTAGAGACAATTAACAAGCTTGTAAGAGTACAGAGACAGCTGCTTCAGGAACTTGGAAGAGAACCATCACCAGAGGAGATTGCAGATAATATGGATATTCCTGTAGAGAGAGTAAGAGAGATTCAGAAGATTTCGCAGGAACCGGTATCTCTTGAGACACCTATTGGTGAAGAGGAAGACAGCCATCTTGGAGATTTCATTCAGGATGATAATGTTCCTGTTCCGGCAGAGGCAGCAGCTTCTACACTTCTTAAGGAACAGCTTGTTGAAGTACTTGGAACTCTTACAGAAAGAGAGCAGAAGGTATTAAGATTAAGATTTGGTATGGATGATGGAAGAGCAAGAACTCTTGAGGAAGTTGGTAAAGAATTCAATGTAACAAGAGAACGTATCAGACAGATTGAAGCCAAGGCTTTAAGAAAGTTAAGACACCCAAGCCGCAGCCGTAAGTTAAGAGATTATCTTGATTAGGATTAAGCTATGGTAAGAATATCTGACAGATTAAGAACAGTTGCACATATGTGTGAAAAGGGAGCAGTCGTGGCTGACATAGGGACAGACCACGGCTATCTTCCTATATATCTTGTGCAGGAAGGAATAGCTGCGTCTGCTATTGCGATGGATTTAAGAAAAGGTCCACTCGATAAGGCAAAGAAGCATATACGTGATAATTGTTTAGAGGACAGAATACAGACAAGACTTTCGGACGGATTGGAAAAGCTTTCAGCGAATGAAGCTGATATTATAACCATATGTGGTATGGGTGGCAGGCTTATAGCTGACATTGTAACTAAGGGAATGAATGTTATTACCCGGAATACAACACTTATAGTATCACCGCAGTCAGAAGTAGGAGATTTCAGACATTTTCTTGTTTCACAGAGATTGGTTGTTGATGATGAGAAGATGCTTAAGGAAGACGGTAAGTATTATTTTATTATCAAATGCAGAAAGTCAGACGAAAATGTTTATTCTGAATATAGTGAGACGCAATATCAGTACGGATGGAAGCTTTTAGAGAGCAAAGATAAGACTCTTTATGAATATCTTATAAAAGAGAAAGAAACTAATGATGGGATAAGTAACAGTCTAAAGAAAGATGAAAGTAATCCTACGGTTAAGTTAAGATTACAGCAGCTTTTGCAGAAGAATAATATAATTATGGATGCATTGTCATATTATGACTGATGCGTAAGAGGAGGATGCTATGGGAATGACACTGGCACAGCTTGCAGCAGAGAAGCAGAACGAATATAAGGATGAGATTATACTCGCTAATGTTAATGGTAAGCTTAAAGAACTTGGAGAAGAATATATCCCTGATAGTGATGTTACATTTGTTACAACTTCGACATCAATAGGTAACGAGACATATAGAAGAAGCGTGGTTCTTCTTATGCTTGCAGCCATAGATAAGATAGACAGGAATATTGACAGAGTTGTTGTTGAATATTCTTTAAGCAAGGGACTGTACTGCACATTTGATGGAGACTTCAGACCTGACAAAGAGTTTATAGATGAAGTTAAGTCAGTTATGCACAGTATGGTTGAGAAGGATCTTCCAATCAAGAAAGAGCTGATGAAGATATCTGATGCTATGAATCTTTTTAAAGAAAAAGGAATGACAGATAAGACATCACTGTTCAAATACAGAAGAAGTTCATTTGTTAATGTGTATGACCTGAATGGCTACAAAGATTATTTCTACGGATATATGGCATCTTCTACAGGTATGCTTGGGGTATTTGATATATTCCTGTATGACGAGGGAATAGTGTTACAGCTTCCTGTTAAGAATGCACCACTTGAAGTTCCTGAATTTAATCCACAGACAAAGCTGTTTAATGTGTTAAAGGAAAGCACAAGCTGGGCAAAGATGCTTGGCATGTCTACGGTTGGAGAACTTAATGACCATATAACTAATGGAGATATGACTTCTTTTATGCTTACACAGGAGGCACTTCAGGAACAGAAAATTGTTGAGATAGTTGATGAGATAAAGAAAAGACCTCATACTAAATTCATCATGATAGCCGGTCCATCTTCTTCAGGAAAGACAACATTTTCACACAGATTATCAATTCAGCTAATGGCTAATGGATATAAGCCACACCCAATTGCTGTCGATAATTACTTTGTTGAAAGAGAGCAGACACCTATTGATGAGAATGGCGATTACAATTATGAAGACCTTCATGCAGTAGACATTGAACTTTTTAATAAGCATATGACCAGACTTCTTAACGGAGAAAAAGTGGAGCTGCCGGAATTTAACTTTAAGTTCGGAAGAAAGGAATATAACGGTAATTTCTTACAGTTAGGGGAAGAGGATGTTCTTGTAATAGAAGGAATTCATTGTCTTAATGATGAATTATCATATTCACTTCCAATAGACAGTAAGTTCAAGATATATATTAGTGCACTTACACAGCTTAATGTTGACGAACATAACAGGGTATCAACTACAGATGGAAGACTTTTAAGAAGGCTTGTAAGAGATTACAGGACAAGAGGAGCATCTGCAAAGAAGACTCTTTCGATGTGGGAGTCTGTAAGAAGAGGTGAAGAGAAAAACATCTTCCCATTCCAGGAGCAGGCGGATGTTATGTTTAACTCAGCAATGCCATATGAACCATGCGTATTAAAACCATTCGTTGAGCCTATACTTTTTCAGGTAACAGAAGCTGACCCTGAATATCAGGAAGCAAACAGACTGCTTAAGTTCATGAACTATTTCCTTCCATGCGGCTACGAGAACGTACCAATCGATTCTATATTACGGGAATTCGTAGGCGGTGGCTGTTTTAAGGTGTGATGAGGACAGTTATTATATGAAATACACCATTGGAGCTGCCTGTCTGTGGCACAAAATTTCAGTATGACTGCGCTTAGCAGGAGTAAATGTCGCTATCTACAAAGTCTTTTACAGTGCCCAAAAGCAAACGCACTATGTTTGAACGAGCTTTTGGGCACTGAACTTATGTATATAGCGACATTAACTCCTGCACAGCTCGCCATAATTCAATTTTGTGCCACAGACAGGCAGTTCCAACGGTGTATATGATATATTCTAGCCTGGTATAAATTGGACTTTAAAGTAGTGATAGGCACAGAGGAAGTCCAAAAGAGATGCAATTTAATACTGGATAAACACAAACACCCAGGGCTTAGTGCTCTGGGTGTCTGCTTTCCAAGGAATTCCTGTATTCTCTTGACATCTCGAAAAGACTGGCGACATAGTCTGGGGTCTTTTTATCGATGTTATCTTTAATTGTTTCAAGCATTTCAATATACTGTTCAAGAATGTTGCTGATTGCAGAGCTGTTAGTCAAACATATCTGTTCCCACATTTCAGGAGAAGAAGCTGCAACTCTTGACATGTCGCGAAAGCAACCTGCGGCAAGTAACTGCATATGCTTTTCTTCGTCATCATTATCTGATACTACATGAACGAGTGCAGTTGATAAAAGATGTGGAACATGGCTTATGGCGGCTACTGATTTATCGTGTACATGATAGTCCATGACAATAGGGTTCATGCCAACATCTGATGCAAATTGTTTCATGAATTCGATTTTTTCAGGCTTGGTTTCTTTGGTCGGTGTGATTATGTACCTTGCACCTTTTATAATTGATGAACTTGAATTTCCATAACCTGTTTTTTCGGAGCCAGCCATAGGATGTCCACCAATAAAGCGGTCATTAAGTCCTAATGAATCTGCTGCTTCATGTATGATAGTCTTGACACTCCCAACGTCAGTAATTATGCAGTCCGGACTGGCAATGGCTTTTAATTTTGTAAGATATTCTGTGATAGTAATTACAGGTGTGCATAACAGGATTATGTCACACTGTGCAAATGTTTCGTCTACCGAAGGAGCAGCGACATCAACAATACCGTCAGCAACCGCAGCGATTACTGGTTCTAAATGTCTGCTTGTGGCAGTTATATGATAATCCCTGCCACTTTCTTTAAGGGCATGGGCTAAGGCTCCTGCAATGAGTCCGAAACCTATGAATCCAACCTTTGTCTTCATATGTCATAACCTCCATGTAAGAAATATTAATATTCATGCGAATAGTGGTATTTTAACACTTTAAAGCGATAATGTAAAGGCGGCTATTTAATTGACAAATTAAAGTGATGTGTGTAGAATGTTTTTATGCGTTTTTAAGGAGGAATGTGTTATGTCGGCAGTATATAACCACAAAACAGTTGAAAAGAAGTGGCAGCAGGTATGGCAGGATGAAAAAGCCTTTGCTGCAACTAATGATTATTCAAAACCAAAGTATTATGCACTTGTGGAGTTCCCATATCCATCAGGACAGGGGCTTCATGTAGGTCATCCAAGACCATATACAGCGCTTGATATCG
>ERZ1108170.2306-NODE-2306-length-10099-cov-4.505177_pt1 | contig 10099 bp, 9 predicted proteins | sample MGYA00403705_ERZ1108170 | MGnify/ENA primary metagenome ERZ1108170 (study PRJEB35170, sample SAMEA104062422) | human gut metagenome | biome: human gut; feature: human-associated habitat; material: faeces | place: Denmark | collected 2012-06-15 ... | reverse complement strand
TCCCGTCTCGCGCTCTTCTATTTATGGCAGGAAACCTTGATTTACAAGTTTTCTTGCTTTTTTATTGCAATATAAAAGTTGATTACATAAGGAACAAAAAAAGTCCAGTAAAACTGGACTTTTTATTAATGCCGGCGATGGGACTTGAACCCATACGATGTTGCCACCGCCAGATTTTGAGTCTGGTGCGTCTGCCATTCCGCCACGCCGGCTTATTCCGTTTTCAAATCGATCGAACAATAGACATCTTATCATATCATGTGGTAAATTGCAAGCAATTTTATTTTAACATTTGCTGATTTCAAGTTTTTCATTCAAAGAACGTAATTTCCTATGAACGAAAAAATCCGAAGGTCCACGTTAATCCCTTCGGATTTTCATGATGTTCACTATTCCTGACCAACTCCATTGATCACTACTGTCTTTGTTGTCGTAGTCTCATCATCGCTGTCTCCGCTGCCTCCTGCACCGATATGACATAAGATATCCCCTCCCTGCTTTCTTTTCTATGCAAAACACATTCAAATAAACTTGTTTCTGTTGTTACTATATAAAATACAGATAAATAACCTTACTGTTTTTTCTAAACATTTTCTAAATTATATTCTATATTTTGTCACAGTCTCAGATTCTGAAATGCCCCATACACATCAAGCGTCCCATATCCCCACTCCCTGTTCGGATAAGTCCGGTTTTCCGGTTTGGCAGTGCCACGGATCAGCATATTTTTGATGGATGTATTTGACATGACCGTATTATTCTGATCTACGATCGCCCACTGCATGATCTGTGCACAGGCTCCCGCCGTGATTGCAGCAGCCGCACTCGTTCCTGTATAGGTGATAAAATTGCCGCGAAGTCCGGGGCCATAGACATCCACTGCCGGTGCCACAAAATCCGGTTTGATCTCCCCGGTTGTCGTATATCCCCTGCCGGAATCTGCATAAATACTGGTGTTAGACGCCTGATAACCGCCTACCGTGATAACCTGCCTTGCCGCACTTGGGGATGTCAGCGTAATTTCAGGATTCGAACGAAGGAAAAAATTATTGCCATCCGTCAGTTCCTTAAGCGGCAGCCAGAGGTGATAATTTCCGGTAACCGTCAGCTGAGGGAAAACACGGATCGTCCACAGCCCCGGTGTCGGTCGGATAAACCGGAAAAATATGAGCTGGCTAGTCGTCTCTTTCGTGTCGATCCGGTAATCCACCGTAATTGTCGTTCCCTCAAAAATGAAATTAAACTGCTCTGACGCTCCACGGCGTACCGGAATCCATGGGATTTGTTCCCCCGACGGCGAAATTACCACAACCGTATACAATTCCGGTGCGGATGCCCACAACTCCACGAAAAAACCTTTTGTATTTTCTTCCACCGTGATTTCTGCATCCTCGTGTTCCATCTCCCCAATGATACGTCCCTGAAAATGATGTCTTGCATTTGCCTCATTTCCTGCCGCTGCCACAACAGCACGCTTTCTTCTGCCGCAGATATAATTGAGGTAAGAAGGCAAAAATCCCTCACTGGCATGGCTTCCTGTACTGTTTCCAAGTGCTATGCATATGACAATCGGACGGTTTAAAATATTGGCAATTCCATTTAAATAGGAAATTGCCAGCATAATGTCATTTTCCTGATATGCCGGGACACCGTCTTTTACGAAAAAGAACTCTCTAAGATACTGTTTTGCCTCCTTTAATTTTACCATGATGATCTCGGACTGCGGCGCCGCTCCGATAAAATCACCATTTTCACTTTCACTTCCACATGCTACTCCGGCAAGAAATGTACCATGTCCGTTCGTGTCACGCGACGGCACGACACCAAACGGATTCTCCGAAAGAAGTGCTGCATTGATCTGTTCTTTTTTATACTCTGCCCCATACAAAATACCGGCGGGCGGTGTTCCATCCTGTATCGTCTGATCCCAGATGCGGACGATCCGGCTGCTCCCATCACTGTACCGGAATGCCGGATTCGTATAATCAATACCGGTATCAATAAAACCAACCAGCACCCCCCGCCCTTTTAATGCAAGAATAGGCTGATTCTGCATTTTTAAAATACCGGACACCTCAAGCGCAGTCTGATCTAACAATCCATAACACTTTGGAATCTCCGAGTATGAATATCCGCCTACGCTAAGTGGCGGCAGTCCCCCCATTGGATAATAAAAGATATCATACCCTTCATCTATTCTCTGGACGCACGCCCCGGCAACCGTCTGTTCACTTGTCTCTTCATAGGATACAATAAAATCAAAATAATCTTCAGAGTACACCTGTTCCCTGCAATCCGTCATAAAAAACTCCGGTCATCTATTCAATTACTAAATAGATGCCGGAATTTTTTATTTTAGAACTATAAATATTATTCTAATTCGAATTTCTGTGACTGTCTTATTCACCAGCTGCAATTTCCGGTTCCTTCTGTTCCTCAATCTGTGCACAGCCGCGCATGGTAATGAGCGGTCCGCCTTTTTTCTCCACATACTCCCTCGTAATCGTCACCATACCGATGTTGTCATCTTTCGGGATCTCATACATAATATCGAGCATAAAGTCCTCGATGATCGCACGGAGTGCACGTGCGCCGACTTTCTTCTCCTTCGCCTGCTTTGCGATCGCCATCAGTGCCTCATCCTCAAATTCAAGTTTGACTTCATCCATGGTAAGCAGCTTCTGATACTGTTTTAAAATCGCATTTTTCGGTTCTTTTAAAATGCGCACTAACATATCCTCTGTGAGTGCTTCTAAGGTAAACATGATCGGCAGACGTCCTAAGAACTCCGGTATCATACCAAATTTGCGCACATCCTCTGTGGTTACTTTCTGCAGAATATTCTCATCCTGATCGTATTTATCCTTTAATTCGGATTTAAAACCGATCGAAGCGGATTTATTGAGACGCTCTTTAATAATATCCTCTAATTCCGGGAATGCGCCTCCACAGATAAACAGGATGTTTTTTGTATTGACCATTGTCATCGGTACCATGGCATTCTTGCTGCTGGCTCCGACAGGCACCTCAACTTCCGCACCCTCTAACAATTTCAGCATTCCCTGCTGTACGGACTCTCCGCTGACATCACGCTGATTGGTATTGCGTTTTTTTGCAATCTTATCGATCTCATCGATAAAAATAATACCATGTTCTGCACGTTCAACATCATTATCCGCTGCAGCAAGCAGTTTACTGACAACACTCTCGATATCATCGCCGATATAGCCTGCCTCTGTGAGAGAAGTAGCATCTGTAATAGCGAGCGGTACATCTAAAAGCTTTGCAAGTGTCTTCACCAGATAAGTCTTACCAGATCCGGTCGGTCCGATCATTAACATATTGGATTTTTCGATCTCGATGCCGTCTTTCTCATCGGAAGCAATTCTCTTATAGTGATTATAAACAGCGACAGACATGACTTTCTTTGCATGCTCCTGTCCTACTACGTACTCATCTAATGATGCCTTGATTTTATGTGGTGCCGGGATCTTTTTGATATCAAGTACCGGTTCTTTTTTGTCTTTCGGTTTCTTCTTTTTGAGTTTCTGGTTATTTGGAATAAATCCCTGCATTCCCTGCAGATCTGACAGATTGATCATGCTGATATTTGGCATCTTGCCCATATTCATATTCAGCATATCATCCATCGAAAATCCGGTCTGATTCATACTGTCAAATGTTTTCTGCATACAGTCCTGACAGATACAGATATTGTTCGGTATCTTTATCATTTTTCCCGCAATATGCTCCGGCCGGCGGCAGATATAGCAGATGTCTTCATATTCCGGTTCTTTATCATCCGGCTGGTCTGCACTTGTCACTTCTGCCTGCACAGTTTCATTTGCTGATGCAGACTGGGTATCATCGCCGCTTTTCTGTCCGTTCATTTCTTCATTCTGATCTGTGGATACGGTGGTTACTCCATCCTCAGTTACTTCTCTATAATCATTATTATTCATCTGAATACTCTCCTAAATTCTTCCATATCTCTGCCTTAAGCAGACTTATTTAAGACATTGTACCGCAAAACATCTGCAATCACAAGAAAATCAGGAAGATTTCATTTTTATTTAATGATTAAAAAAATCCGGGCAGCCTTTCATCTGAAAGTCATACCCGGAAATCCCTCATCCGTTATCTTGCACTATTATCAGTGGTATTGCCATTGTTGTTATTATTTCCGGTCGCATCATCCACACCTTTTTCCACACCATTGATAATGTCTTTTCCGGCATCCCCGATGCCGTCTACCACATCATCCACAACAGCACCACCATTTGTGTCTGTACCATTGGTGTTATTTACCGTGCCATTTGCATTGGTATCATTCATATCCGTTGTATTTTCATTCACGGTATTGTTTTCTGTTGTTCCTATACCGTTTCCATTTTCAGTAGCATTGACACCGTTATTCCTGTTTTCGTTCACCCGGTTTTCCGTACCGGTCGCAGGATTGTTTCCATTATTATTGGTATTTGTGTTGTTTCTGTTTGTGCCGCATGCGGCCAGTGCACTAAGCGACAATGTAAGCACCATGCATGCCGCAAACATTTTGAATTTTTTCATGGTCATTCTTCTCCTTTACTTTACAAGAAAATTATTTGTAACTGTTCAAAAACTCTCTGAACCATTACCTTTTTCAAGGATAGTATGACCAACTCTGCTATTTTCTATACCAGCCTAATTCCATGGATAATTCTTCCTGTACATTTCTGATATCTGCGGATAGTTCCTCCATGCGCTCTCTTGTCATCCGGCTGGCCGGACCTGAAATACTGAATGCATACTTCACCTCATTATGATAATCTCTGAGACTTGCAGCGATACAGCACACCCCTTCTTCATTTTCCTCATCATCAAGCGCATATCCATTCTTTTTTTCCTCTTTTAATACTCCAAGCATCTCGTCATAATCCGTGATCGTATGCTCTGTCTTTTTTTCGATGATACTCTCATTCCAGATCTGTCTGACTTCCGACTCCGGAAGTTCTGCCATGATTGCCTTACCCACACCGGAACAATACATCGGACGCACCATACCGACATGGGATGCCATACGGATCGTACCAATTTTTGCTTCTATTTTATAAATATATAAAATATTATTCCCTTCCCGCTGGACTAAATGTACTGTTTCCCCACTGATATCCGACAAGCGCTCCATATATGGTTTTGCAACCTGTAAAATATCCATACGGTCAAGCATTTTTCCTGCCATGCTGACTATTTTACAGGAAAGCATATACTTCTGGGATACCTCATCCTGTTTTGCATATCCCATATAAACAAGTGACATCAAAAGACGATGTACCGTGCTCTTGTGAAGTCCTAACGCTGTACTGATCTCCATCAGCCCCATCTTACCGTGATCTGCCAACATTTCCATTACCCGGAAAATACGTTCTGCAGACTGCACCGGATTTTTTGTTTCTTTCTGTTCTGTCATAATTACCTCTTATTCTATGTATGGTTTTGGTTATTGTTTCATTATATAAAACCGTATTTGAGCATAACATGGGATTTCAATAAAAGTCAAATTTTGTTTTAAATGCGATATTTTCTTTCCTTGATTGTTGACAAGACCTCCCGTAATGTTATAATACTATTGCATCGTTATATGAAACACTGTTTCACATTGTGGAATTTTATAAAAATCTTAAAATTATTCAAAATAGAGGAGAAGAATTATGAACAAAGTATTAGAAGAGTTTTCCAGGATCGGTATCATCCCGGTTATCGCACTTGACAATGCGGATGATGCCGCACCTTTAGCAAAAGCATTATGTGATGGTGGTCTTCCATGTGCAGAAGTTACTTTCCGTACGGCAGTTGCTGAGGAATCTATCCGCATTATGTCCGAACAGTTTCCGGAAATGTTAGTAGGTGCAGGTACCGTCCTCACCACAGAGCAGGTGGATCATGCCATGAATGCAGGCGCCAAATTCATCGTAAGTCCCGGTTTAAATCCCAAAGTTGTAAAATACTGTATAGAAAAAGGAATTCCGGTAACCCCTGGATGCTCTAACCCAAGCGATGTCGAAGCTGCAATCGAGCTTGGTCTTGACGTTGTAAAATTCTTCCCGGCAGAAGCTGCAGGCGGACTTAGCATGATCAAATCCATGGCAGCTCCTTACACAAAGATGAAATTCATGCCAACCGGCGGTATCAATGCCAAAAACTTAACCGATTATCTTGATTTCAAAAAGATCATCGCATGCGGTGGTTCCTGGATGGTAAACAAAGACATGATCGCAGCCAAAGACTGGAACGGCATCACAGCTTTGACAAAAGAGGCTGTATCTGTCATGTTAGGATTCAAGCTGTTACATGTCGGTGTGAACAACACTTCCGGGGAAGCCGCTGCTGCTGAATCCGCAAAATTTGCCACCTTACTTGGCGAAAACGTAACAGCCAAAAACAACTCTATATTCGTAGGTTCCCTGATTGAAATGATGAAAAACCCGGGACGCGGAACCAACGGTCATATCTGCATTCAGACCAACTACTTAGACCGCGCGATTTATCACCTTGAGAAACGTGGCTTTGTATTTGACGAATCCTCTTTCAAATACAACGATAACGGCGAACTTACTGTTGCTTACTTAAAAGACGAGATCGCAGGTTTCGCTGTTCATTTCAACCAGAAATAATTTTATTTATCCTGTCTATTTTTTCATTTTAGGCTGGAAAATGATACTTGCCAGATATGCGAAGATCAGTGCCGCTGAAATACCGGCGGCGCTTGCTTTTAATCCGCCCAAAAAGATTCCCAGAAAACCATATTCATCCACTGCTTCTTTGACTCCCTTAAACAGTGTGTTCCCAAATCCAAGTAATGGCACACTCGCTCCCGCTCCCGCAAATTCAATAAATGGCGGGTAGATTCCGAGCGCTCCAAACAGTGCGCCAAGACACACCAGCATGACCATGATTCTTCCGGGAAGCATTTTTGTCTTTTCCATCAAAATCTGTACCAGTGCACAGATCGCTCCTCCAACCCAGAATGCATTGATATAATCCATACTTTTATCTTTCCTTTCTGCTTTTAGTCCGCATGCTCAATTACAACACCATGTGCAATTCCAGGCACGGTTTTTCCCTCATTAAAAGACACTGTAGAAAGAAGCGCTCCGGTCGGCACAAATAAGATACGCCGTAATTTTCCCTGCTCGATCTGCTTTAAGAAATGTCCGGCAAGTGTCACTGCAGAACAGCCGCAGCCGGAACCACCAGCACCGGTTTTCTGCGCTTTGCTCTCAAATATCAGCATACCACAATCCAAGTGTAACTGACTGATGTCATATCCCTCTTTTTTCAAAAGATCAATCAGAATCTCTCTGCCCACGCTTCCAAGATCCCCTGTAATAATGTAATCATAGTCCTCCGGCTTCCGCCCGAAATCTCTTAAATTCCGGCAGATAGTATCCGCCGCTGCCGGTGCCATTGTCAAGTTAGAACCATAAACTTTTTTAATTTTTTTATGCACCTAATAAAGCGTCTACTGTGTCTTTATCCAATATCGTCTTATTATTTTTTATATACTCCATCGCATCCTTATATGGATTCTGATATTTAAAAGAAATCTTCACTTTCTTATCTTCATAGATATAAATCATGTCCACGAGCGCAACCAGCACTTCTCTGGTCAACTTATCAATATTACGATATTTTATGAAATGCTCAATGAATTCGTTGCTATCATCCTGTCCATTTTCCGCCATTTCAATTTGAGTCTGATAATTATTCATTTTCTCAACTGCATTTTGTTTTTGTAATTCAAAACGCTCTTTTAAGTTTACATATTCAGTTCGTGAAATAATACCGCTTTTCCAATCTGGATATAAATCGAGTATCATCCCATCAACCTTTTGAGTCTCACTTTTTGCCTTTTCTAATAGTTTTCTTAATCGAACCGCCTCCCTGTTGACATTCTCATTTGTGTTAATTTCTTTTATTGCCTGCTCCATATCTACAGCCAGTGCAATCTGACTTTGAATTGCAGAAAGAACTATTTCTTCAAGTTTATCTGCCCTCGTTGTGTGTTTACTACAGGCTGTTTTATCAAATTTCACATGCGTAGTACATACAAAGTAAGTATACTCTCCATAATCATGATGATAATGCTTCCGTGACATACTTCTGCCACAGTCCCCACATTTAACAAATCCGGAAAATAAATATACTTCTTTCTTTTGAGGAGCCTTTCTCGCATGTCTTTTTAATAGTGTCTGCACAGTTTCATAATCTTCTTTGGATATAATAGGTTCATGTGTACCTTCAACAATAATCCAATCTTCCTTGTCAACTTTCTGTGCTACTTGTACTTTGTAACTTTTGATTTTTAGCACACCCTGTACCAAATCGCCAATGTACATACGATTGCCTAAAATTCGTCGAACAGAACTATCCACCCATTTTCCATCACCCGTCTGATTATTCGGTCTTCTATAATGCAATCCCAACAATTTTTTATGTGCCGTAGGATTTGGTATGCCCATTGCATTCAGTTTCTGTGCGATTGATAATATGCTCATCCCAGAAATATACCATCTGTATATATCACGAATCACAGATGCAGCTTCGTCATCAATGACCAGATGATTATGATCCTCCGGATCTTTCAAATATCCATAGCAAGCAAACGAACCGATGTGTTTTCCCTGTTTCCGTTTCATATCCAATGAACTTCTCACTTTATTTGAAATATCTCTACAATATTCATCATTGATAAGATTTTTAAACGGCACGATAATATTATTCATCGTTTGCGGATTCTTGTAACTGTCTAAATTATCAGTAATTGATATAAACCGGATATCCATCAGTGGAAAAATCTTCTCAATATACTGTCCTACCTCAATATAATTTCTTCCAAGTCTGGATAAATCCTTTACAATAACACATTCAATTTTTCCTGCTTTAATATCTGACATCATACGATTGAATTCCGGTCGTTCAAAATTTGTCCCGCTCCAGCCATCATCTACATATACATCAGATACTTCAATATCTGCTTCTAATTCAACAAACTGATGCAACAGTGCTTTCTGGTTACTTACACTGTCGCTTTCCTCTTTATCTCCATCTTCTCTCGATAAACGCACATAAAGAGCAGCCTGCCAGATTCTTTTTTTCTTGCCAGACCACTCTTTATTATTCGTACATAATTCATTTACCATAGACATAGTATAACCTCCATTCATAACGAATGGCGTACTATGCTGATGTTCTACACATCGCCATTATAGCACGCCATTTTGCACAAAAGCAATATTTTATCTTTTTTCTTCCATGGTAAATTATGTCAAGATCTCGCAAAGACATTTCTTATAGATTCCTGTAATGTTTGTGGCGAATCACTCCATGTTAATTCCACTTCATAATCATCTATTTTATATCTGCTAAAACATTGTACGTCCGATACAAGTTGCATTATTCTCTGTTGTGGTGGAGAATTAAAGTCTATACCAGCAGATGTACCATATACTTTTTCTATTACGCTTTCATTTATTGTACCATTTTTTTCAGCCACTCATTTCACTTCCTCTCATTCCTATTATTTCCAGTTACATTTTTCTTATTCATGTATATCTGCTGATAAAAGAACACTTTCTATAAAATATGCCTTTATCAACAGAGATAAAAAACATAAACAGGCAGTGGTTCAGTAGTCTACTCTCATCGGGTTTGCACCGTCATTCTTGTGACCGGATTATCCGGAAGTATCATTATCAAAGATACAGGTCTCCGCCTTTATGTTCTGCAACACATTTCATACAAAGTGTTTCTCGCTCCCTTCCTTACCTTCTACAATTATTATTTTGTTCCATCGGATTGATTCTGAAAATTCAAAACAGAAAAATCATGGCGCACTTGCATTGTGGCTCTCTATATCCCACACGTTCCCGTCTATCAAAGCAACCGTTGATAAGTCGATAGCGTACATCTGCAATCCGGATAAAATCGACGGAGAATTATATGTCTCCTCTTTAGGTAATGCTTATACAAGAGAAAATATCAAAGAGCGTATTGAAACACAAGATGAATATTACGGTGCGGCGGAGCCGCCAGTCCGGTGTGGCGAGAGCCACCTGTC
>ERZ1108170.2305-NODE-2305-length-10101-cov-3.502887_pt1 | contig 10101 bp, 7 predicted proteins | sample MGYA00403705_ERZ1108170 | MGnify/ENA primary metagenome ERZ1108170 (study PRJEB35170, sample SAMEA104062422) | human gut metagenome | biome: human gut; feature: human-associated habitat; material: faeces | place: Denmark | collected 2012-06-15 ... | reverse complement strand
TATGTTTGTCGCGAGTTCCGCACGAGCCGAAGAGCACTTAATGTGCTCTTCGTGCGAGCCAGGACTGTAGAGCAGCAAACATAACCAAGCCCCACCGGGCAACCGGACGAGCTAGTTTACTTTGCGGCGCCGGGGATGCCGTGGGAGGTTTTGGCGGTTTTGGCTCCGTTTACGATGGCGGTCTGTAGGGCCCTTACTGCGAGCATGCCCAGTAGGTCTAGGGGAATGGCGGCGCTTGCCTGGGCGCCCAGTTTGCCGCTGGCGAGGGTGTAGATGGTGTCGCCGTCGTTGGTGGTGTGCGTGGGACGGATGGCATGTGCGTAGGCGTCTGCGGCCATCTGGGAGACCTTGGTGGCTTGTGCCTTAGTGAGTTCCACGTTGGTGACGATGCAGCTGATGGTGGTGTTGGTGCGGTCGAGCGGCATCTGCATGGATCCGGCGGCGGCAAAGGCTGCGAGTTCCATGTCGACGATCTGGTCGCTATCGGCTGCGGCGCGCATACCGGCGACCCACTCGCCGGTGAAGGGGTCGACAACGTTGCCGCAGGCGTTGACCGAGACCACGGCGCCCACCTTGATGGGGCCGAGTGCCACGGCGGCAGCTCCAAGGCCGGCCTTCATGCAGGTGGCGGGCCCCATGAGCTTACCCACGGTGGCGCCCGTGCCGGCGCCTACGTTGCCCTGTTCGAGCTTGGTGGGGGTGTGGTCGAGTGCTTCGCACACGGCGGCGATGCCGGCCTCAATGTCGGGGCGCACGGTGGGGTCGCCAAAGGCAAGGTCGAAGATGCAGCTGGAGCACACGATAGGCACCTGCGTGGCGCCGACGGGAAGGCCGATGCCGCGGCTCTCAAGCTCGCGAGCGACGCCGCTTGCAGCCTCGAGGCCAAAGGCCGATCCGCCCGAAAGGCAGACGGCGTGGACCTTGTCGACGGTGTTCTCAGGTCGCAGCAGGTCGGTTTCGCGCGAAGCGGGAGCACCGCCGCGAACGTCAACACCGCCGGTGGCGCCCTCGGGTGCCACGATTACGGTGCAACCGGTGCCGGCCTCCTCGTCCGTATAGTTGCCATAGCAAAAGCCATCGACATCGCAGACGTCAATGGCCTCGAGCAGTGTATCCATGTTTAACTCCTATCGGTTTTCCGCCGCGCCTTGTGCCCGGTCGGGATCCGTACGGTACGCCAAAATTGTAGGCGCTGGGGAATACCCAGCGCCAGATGCAATTACGAGAGTTTTTGAATCGCGCGCGCGACGCGGGCGATGGGTAGGCCCACCACGTTATAGAAGTCGCCCGAAATATCGTGCACGAGCATGCGTCCGCCTGTGCCCTGAATGCCGTAGGCGCCGGCCTTGTCCATGGGCTCACCCGAGGCGACGTAGCGCTCGATCTGCTCGTCGGTGAGCTCGTAGAACGTCACGTCGGTCACATCGACAAAGGATAGGCTCTCGGCGGCATGCGGGGCTGTAGCGTCGCCGGCTTTAACGATGCAGACGCCGGTTGCGACCTGGTGCGTGCGGCCCGAAAGCTCACGGAGCATGGTGCGCGCCTCGTCCTCGGTTGCCGGCTTGCCCAGAATCTCGCCGTCAAAGGTGACGATGGTGTCGGCCGCGACCGTCAGCTCATTGGGCTCGGCATACTCGGCAGCAACGGCAGCCGCCTTGGCGCGTGCCAAGCGCTCGACAAGCGTGAGCGGGGCCTCGCCATCAAAGGGCGTTTCGTCGATATCCGCGGGAATCACGCGAATGTTGTAGCCTGCCTCGCGCATCAGCTCTATGCGGCGCGGCGATTGCGAAGCCAAAATCATAGTTGGATGCCCTCGGCGACCTTCTCGACGGCCTTGTCGCCGGCGAGCGTGCGCAGCAGCTCCAATGCAAAGGGGAGTGACTGTGCCATGCCGCTGGCAGTGATGATGTTGCCGTCTTGCGTGACCTTCTCGCCGGTATAGGCGCCATCGGGGAAGCTTTTCTCAAAGCCAGGGAAGCACGTGGCATGGCGCCCCTCGAGCAGGTCGAGCTCGCCCAGGATAAACGGGGCGGCGCAGATGGCGGCGACGTGCTTGGTTGCGGCGAACTCGCAGACTACGTCGCAGACGCGCTGATCTGCGCGCAGGTTGGTGGCACCGGGCAGGCCGCCGGGCAGCACGACGCAGTCGTACTCGTCAAAGTTGATCTCATCAAAGAGCGCATCGCAGGTCACGGGGATCTGCAGCGAGCTTACGACCTCGCGCGTGGGCATGATCGAGACGAGCGTGGCACGCACGCCGCCGCGACGCATGACATCGACCATGGTCAAGCATTCAATAGTTTCAAAGCCATCGGCGGCGAGAACGGCAACGCTGGGCATGGGGGTTCCTTTCATAGGCGGCATACAATTAGCCGTCTTATACCCCGAAGACCTCCGCTTGCCACGCTCGATTTCCCAATGATTTTTCTGAGCAATGATTAAGTGGCTAGTTGCGCCTAAGGTGGACGACGGTTTCGCAGTGGAAGGTTTGTGGGAACAGGTCGACTGGCGTGATCTTTACGGGGGAGAAGGTGCCTTCTTCGGCAAAGCGCTTGAGGTCGCGCGCCAGGGTGGCCGGATCGCAGCTCACGTAGGCGACATCGCGAGCGCTCGTGCTGGCGATAAGGTCGATGGCTTCGGGGGCGAGGCCCGCACGCGGCGGGTCGACCACCAAGACGTCGGCATCCTGGTCGGGGAACTCGCGCACCGCGTCTCCGCCAATGACGTCGACGTTATCAAGCTTGTTGATTTCCAGGTTACGGCGCAGGTCGCGCACGGCGGGGCCGTAGGCCTCGACGGCAGCGACAAAGTCGCAGCGGCGGGCGAGCGGCAGGGTAAAGGTGCCGGCACCGCAGTACAGGTCCACGGCAAGCTCGTCTTCCTGCGGGTCGAGCGCTTCCATGACAAGCTCGATCAAAATCTCGGCACCCTTGGTGTTGACCTGGAAAAAAGACGGGGCAGACAAGCGCATCTGACCCTCGGCGATATTCTCGGTCCATGAGCCCTCTCCGGCGAGCATTTCGACCTTGGAAACACGGCGGGCCTTCTTTTCGCCCTTGCTCATCACGCGTACGACACTTGTGGGGTGCGCGGCGTCTGCCAACACGCGCGAGACTTGCGAGCGCGGGAAAGAGCCCGTAGGCGTCCAGAGCGCCACCTCGAGTGCCTTGGTGCGACGCGAGGCGCGAATGCCCACGCGCTCAAGGCCCAGGTCGTGGCTGCCGCTCAGATAATTGAGCGCGCCGACGACCGATTTGAGTGCCTTGGGGAAGCGTTTGTCGAACAACGGGCACGAATCGACGGTCACGATCTTGCGAGGATCGACACCGTGCATGCCAAGACGCACGCGGCCGTTTACAACGGTCGGCTCGAGTTCGATTTTATTGCGGTAGCCCCAATCATCCTTGGTGTGGCGGATGGGTTGCACCAGTTCATCGACTTGATCGGGGCTGAACTTGCCGATGCGCTCGAGCGTGGAGCGCAGATTTTGCTCCTTGGCGGCGAGCTGTGCCGTGCGTGAGAGATTGCCCCACGAGCAGCCGCCGCAGATGCCCACGAAGGGGCAGGGAGGCTGAATGCGATCGGGGCTTGGCTCCAGAATCTCGGTGGTGCGGGCACGCATGAACGACTTGCCGTCCTGTACGACCTCGGCCTCGACGGTGTCGCCTGCCACGGCGCCCTGCACAAAGACGGCCTTGCCGTTGTCGGCGTGCGCCAGCCCGTCGGCGCCGTAGGTCATCGATTCTATAGTGAGCTTCATATTCCTGCCTGTCATTCGCGTTGTTGTTCGCACCATGGTAGCAGGGAAAAGCGCCCCGCATCCGAGGCTTTCCTCAAATGCGGGGCGCTTCTACAAACTGCTTCTACAAACGACTATTTCGTCTTGCCGGTAATGAGCGTCTTAAGACCCAGGCCGATCAGACCCAGGCCCATGCGCACGCGGCCGGGGCGATGGCGCTCGATGGCCTTGGTCTTGCCGGCGGGCTTATCGCGACGGGCGCTCGTCTCGGGTGCGGGCTTGATGACCTGCGGATCGGGCTGAGGTGCAGGTGCAGGCTCGGGCTCAATGACGGTCGCCTGGACCTCTTGGACCTTGGGTGTGGCCGGCTGCGGCTCAGGAGCAGGGGCGGGCTTTGCCTCGGCGGCGGGCTCCGGAGTCGCAGTAGCGGGCTCGGGCGCTTTCTCCACGGCGGGCTCTGCGGCAGCCTCGGGCTCATTCACCGGGGGAGCTGCAACCGCTTCCGGTTTGGCAGCTGCCCCGTGTTCAACCTCGGCCTGAATGGCCTCCTCGGCCACACGTTCCTTCTCCTGTGCGCGCTGCTGCGCGGCGGCCTCGGCGTTGCGATAGGCACGCTCCAGCAGGGCTTCCTGCGAGTTGAAGGGTTTCTCACCCTCTGCACGCTCCACGGGGACCCAGGTGCCGTCGCTCGTGAGGCTGCGGGCCTTCACGTTGTCGCGCAGCTGCATGCCCATGTACTCGTGCACTAGGGCGCGGCAGGTGGGGTCGAGCACGGGGAAGGCAATCTCCACGCGGTGCTCGGTGTTGCGCGTCATCATGTCTGCCGAGCTCAGGTAAATCATGTCCGAGTCCACGCCGAAAGCATAGACGCGCGCGTGCTCCAAAAAGCGTCCGACGATGGAGCGGACATGCACGTTCTCGGTCTTGCCCGGAACACCGGGCTTGAGGCACGAGATGCCGCGGATGATCATGTCTACGCGCACGCCGGCACACGATGCCTCGGCGATCTTGTCGATAACCTCGCGGTCGGTCAGCGAGTTGAGCTTAAAGAACACGCGGGCGGGCTCGCCGGCAAGGGCGCGCTGGATCTCGCGGTCAAGCCCGCGCATGATGAGCGGTTTTAGTCCGACGGGCGCCACACCCAGGAAGCGGTAGTCGCCGCGCAGGTTGCCCAGCGACAGATTGCGGAAGAACAGGTTGGCGTCCTCGCCGATGCCGGGATGGGCTGTCATGAGCATAAAGTCGCTGTAGAGTTTGGCCGTCTTCTCGTTAAAGTTGCCGGTGCCCAAAAGCGTGAGGCGCGTTAGCGCCATGCCCTCGCGATAGGTGAGCTGGCAGATCTTTGAGTGGCATTTAAAGCCCTCGGAACCATAGATGACGGTGCAGCCGGCCTCTTCCAGGCGCTCGGCCCACTCGATGTTGTTCTGCTCGTCAAAGCGGGCACGAAGTTCCATGAGCACCGTGACCTCTTTGCCGTTCTCGGCAGCATCGATCAGCGACTCGCACAGGCGGCTCTGCTTGGCCACGCGGTAGAGCGTGATGCGCAGCGAGATGCACTCGGGGTCGTAGGCGGCCTCGTGCACCAGATCCAGGAAGGGGTTCATGGCCTCGTAGGGATAAAAGAGCAGCTTGTCGTGCTGCAGCACCTGCTCGCGGATGGAGCGGGTCATGTCGATGGTGGGATTGGGCTGCGGCCTAAACGGCGTAAAGAGCAGCTCGTTGCGCAGGTGCTCGGGAATCTTGCCCTCAATGCCAAAGACGTAGCCCAGGTCGAGCGGGATATCGCAGGTAAAAACAGAGCGGCGCGAAAGCTCGAGCGCCTTGCGGATGGTCTTGAGCGTTGCCTTCTCGAGCGACCCCGAGACCGCGAGCACTACCGGCTGCAGACGCAGGCGCTTCTTGAGGATGCGCTTCATGTGCTGGCGGTAGTCCTCTTCCTCTTCGACGCCCTCGCCGTCCGGATCGATGTCGGCGTTGCGGGTGACGCGGATCAGCGCACGATCCAGCGGCTTATAGGAGCCAAAGCAGCTGTCCAGGCAGGCGAGGATGACGTCCTCGAGCAAGATGTAGGAGTAGGTGCCGGTGGGCGAGGGGATCTCGACCACGCGGTTCATCGAGGCGGGAATCTCGATAAGGCCCAGCAGGCTCTCCTCGTCGGTGGCGCCGTCCAGACCACAGGCCAGATAGAGCGCGCCATTGCGTAGGTTGGGGAAGGGGTGGCGAGGATCGATGACCAGCGGCGAGATGACCGGCGACACGTAGGCCTGGAAGTAGCGGGTTACAAAGGTGCGCTCCTCGGGCGTAAGCGAATCGATGCGGGCGCGGTGAACGCCCAAGGTGTCGAGCTTGCCCTCGATGCACTTAAAGATGGACTCCCAACGGGTAAGGAGCCCGGGCATTTCGGCCATGACAGCATCGACCTGTTCGGAGGCGGTCATATTGCTCTTGTTGTCGACAGGTTGCTTTTTGAGCTCTGCCAGATCGGACAGGCCGCCCACGCGCACCATGAGAAACTCGTCGAGGTTAGACTCGAAAATCGACACGAACTTTAGACGCTCGAACAGCGGAACGGTCTCATCGAAGGCTTCGTCAAGCACACGGTTGTCAAAGCGTAGCCAGCTGAGCTCTCGGTTCTGCGTGTACGAGAAGTCGCGAGGCGGTTTGCGCAGCTTTGCGGCGGCTTGCTTTTTTTCGATTTTGCTCGGCATATGCATCTGTCCGTTCAGTCCCCGCAGGGGACGGTAGCCTAACCCTATTCACTATTGTCTCAATTTAGTCGACTTGTGGCACGGACGTATTGTGCGAACGGTATCTTTACCTACTTCTTACGCTGACAAGTCATAGGACTGACGCCCTGCTCGTCTGCAAGCGGTCTATATCCTCACTCAACTGGTACGTAAGTGTGAATAAGAATGATGGATAGCTGAATATCATTGAATGCAGGCGGAAACGTAAACAAACATCATTTATATACATAAAACCGATTTAGCTATGCAATTCTGAATCAAAAGTTTAGAGATGCAATTGCAAATAGTTTTTAGGAAAAAAGAGCGTTTACCTTAGAAAAGTTACTTTAGAATGCCGAAGTACATTATGGGGGAATCTCATGCGATATACCGTTCATCGCACTTTGTTGACCGTTCGGGGGCGAGGTGGAATTGCGGGTGGAATTTGGATATAACTAGAGCTGTCAGCAAGCAGCGTCCGCTATGGAAGGGCGCTGAGAGATTCGGCCGAAAGGCCCGAAAGAAAGGTAGGAGGCCATGACGAAAGGTCTGCACGTGCCTTCCGAGATCGGCAAGCTCAGGAAGGTCTGCCTGCACCGTCCCGGCGACGAGCTCCTCAACCTGCCGCCCGACGAGCTCGAGCGACTCCTGTTCGACGACGTCCCGTTCCTGGAGGTCGCGCAGCAGGAGCACGACACCTTCGCCCAGATCCTGAGGGACCAGGGCGTGGAGGTCCTCTATCTCGAGAACCTCGTCGCCGAGGTGTTCGACCAGGTCCCCGGCGCCCGCGCCGAGTTCACCGACCAGTACATCGCCGAGGCCGGCATCCGCGGCCAGCACATGCCGCAGATCGTCCGCGAGAAGCTGGACTCCATCGAGGACAACCTCGAGTTCGTCAAGAAGACCATGGCCGGCATGACCAAGTCCGAGATCGACATGCCCCTCACGGCGTCCACGACCCTCGACTCCCTGGTCAACTCCGAGTCCGAGTCCGACCTGATCATCGACCCGATGCCCAACCTCTACTTCACCCGCGACCCGTTCGCGGTCATCGGCGAGGGCGTCAACCTCAACCGCATGTACTCGGTCACCCGCAACCGCGAGACCCTGTACGGCAAGTACATCTTCAAGTACCACCCCGACTACAAGGACGTCTCGCTGTACTTCCGCCGCGACTGCCAGTTCCACACCGAGGGCGGCGACGTGCTGAACATCAACGAGAAGACCCTCGCCGTCGGCATCTCCCAGCGCACCCAGGCCGCCGCGATCGACGTCATGGCCCAGAACATCTTCTGGAACTCCGACTCCAAGGTCGAGCGCATCCTGGCCTTCGACATCCCGGTCTCGCGCGCCTTCATGCACCTCGACACGGTCTTCACCCAGATCGACGTCGATAAGTTCACGATCCACCCCGCCATCATGGGCACCCTGCGCGTCTACGAGCTGACCGCCGGCAAGAACCCGGGCGACGTGAACATCCGCCTGATCGAGGACACCCTCGAGCACGTCCTGGAGGACGCCACCGGCGTCGACCAGGTCAAGCTGATCCCCTGCGGCGGCGGCGACCCGATCGCGGCCTCCCGCGAGCAGTGGAACGACGGCTCCAACACCCTGTGCGTCGAGCCCGGCAAGATCTGCGTCTACGCCCGCAACACCGTCACCAACGACGTGCTGTACAAGGAGGGCCTGGACCTTCTCGTCGTGCCCTCCGCCGAGCTCTCCCGCGGCCGCGGCGGCCCGCGCTGCATGAGCATGCCCTTCTGGCGCGAGGACCTCTAAGGTCTTCAAGGACCCGTACAGGTCATAATACATACATCTAGCTGCCATTAGATGTCTCCCATTGGGGCGGTGCGGGTTTTCGCACCGCCCCAATCTTGTATGAGGAACGTCAACACGATTGGATGACTGCTTTTGTAAGGAGCTTGGCCATGGGCATCAAGACGATTGGCGTTGAGGAATGGCTCAACGTTTGGGAGAAGAGCGCCACGTGGGACATCGCCCAGTCGACGATCTCGTCGCTCACCATGGGCGAGCTGCGCGCGCTCGATGAACAGGACGGCGCCACGTTCTACGAGCGCCTGGACCGCGAGAAGATGAACTACGGCTGGATCGAGGGCTCGCCGAAGTTTAAGGCCGAGGTTGCCAAGCTGTATCGTCGGGAGGTCAATCCCGATCACATTCTGCAGACCAATGGCTGCACGGGCGCTAACCTCAACGCCATCATGGCTGTGGTCGAGCCCGGCGACCATGTTATCGCCGAGTGGCCCACCTACGCGCCGCTCTACGAGATTCCGCGCACGCTGGGCGCCGAGGTCGAGTATTGGGAGCTTCGCGAGGAACTCGGCGGGAAGCCCGATATCGAGGAACTCAAGCGCTTGGTGCGTCCCAACACCAAGCTCATCTGCATCAACAACGCATCTAACCCCATCGGTACGGTGCTCGATGCCGATATGCTCGGCCAGATTGCCGAGATCGCCCGCTCGGTGGGCGCCTACGTGCTGTGCGACGAGGTATATCTGCCGCTCGAAAACACTGAGTCCTTTATGTCGATGGTCGACGTGTACGAGAGGGCCATTGTCACCAACTCGTTGTCGAAGACCTATTCGACACCTGCGGCCCGCGTGGGCTGGGTCCTGGCAGACGAAGAGATATCCAGCCGCATCCGCACCTATCGCGATTACACCATGATCTGCGGCGGTGTGTTCAACGACGCCCTGGCGACCTATGTGCTTGAGCACAAGGATAAGATCCTCGAGCGCAATCGCAAGATCGTGTTTGGCAACCGCGATATCGCGCAGGCTTGGATCGATACGCAGCATCGCGTTTCCTGGACGGCCCCGCAGGGCGTGTCCACCTCGTTTATCCAGCTGGATATTCCCGAGGATGACGAGGAGTTCTGCAGGCGCCTGCTGTCCGAGAGGGGAGTGCTGCTGGTCCCCGGTAGCCGTTTTGAGCTTCCCTGCGGCGCACGCCTGGGCTACTGCGCGAGCGAGGACGTTCTGCGCGAGGGCCTGAGGCTTTTGGGCGAGGCACTGGCGGAGTTCGATCGCTAGGATTCCGATGGTCTTCGGGGGCCTTATCCAAATTAGCCGAAGATAATCGAAAACGGACCCGTTTCCCTAGGGGAAGCGGGTCCGTTTTTCTATACCGAGAAGTCAAGTTGTTACAAATGGGGCCGTAAAGCGAGGCGGTATCCGCTGGGCCTTATACTGAGTTTCCGGTGAACGGTATCAAGCGTCTGGTAAACGGTAATTTATTTATCAGAAATGAATAGGACAAACTTTTTTCTGAATAAAAATGAAAATGGTTGAGACGCGGTGTGAACCGCTAATTCTATTCATAGCTTTATTGGAAATATGCAATTTGAGGATGGTTTAACAAAGTTTAGTTCCATTTGATTTTAGGATTAAAACGCGTTTAAGCACGTAAATACGCTTTATTAAGATGAAGTGTGCCATGCGTGAAGTATATGTGTATGCCGTTCACCCCCTATAAAAAACCGTTCGGGGGCAAGGTGGAAGTATGAGCTGATTTTGGATATAAATATGTCGTCAGCAATAACGCCTCACACGGAGGGGCGCTAACGAATCGGCCCTGACAAGGGCCCGAAAGAAAGGTAGGAGGCCATGACGAAAG
>ERZ1108170.2304-NODE-2304-length-10110-cov-3.210940_pt1 | contig 10110 bp, 10 predicted proteins | sample MGYA00403705_ERZ1108170 | MGnify/ENA primary metagenome ERZ1108170 (study PRJEB35170, sample SAMEA104062422) | human gut metagenome | biome: human gut; feature: human-associated habitat; material: faeces | place: Denmark | collected 2012-06-15 ... | reverse complement strand
CCCCGCGGGGGACGTTTCTTAGCTAAAAAGCATGAATCAACACGCGCGTTTTCTTTGCAAAGAGTGAAAAACGCGAAATTATCGAAAAATAGTTCGAAAGTACGAAAATCGGAGAAAAAGCGCATACTTTCATCATTTAAATTGTGCTTCGTGATAACGCACAAGAAAGCGTTAAAAATTTGGCGACTTCGATACTTGACGGTTTTTTCACAAAGAAATATAATATAGCTAAACTGGTAAGACCAGCAGGCCGGAATTTTCGGCCGCTGTGTGATACAATGGAGGGTGCAGAACGATGTATACACTGGGCATTGATATCGGCTCCACCACCAGCAAGTGTGCCGTACTGAAAGACGGCGAGGAGCTGGTTGCCACCAGCCTGCGCGTGGGCGGCATGGGAACCGAGGGGCCGCAGGAGGCGCTCGACGATCTCTGGGCGGCCGCGGGCCTGCGCGCGGAGGAGATGGCCCGCACGATTGTCACCGGCTACGGCCGCAAGAACTACGAGGGAGCCGACGGCGAGGTCAGCGAGCTGACGTGCCACGCGATGGGCGGACGGTTCGTCTTCCCGGGCCTTCGGACGGTGATTGATATCGGCGGTCAGGACGCGAAGATCATCTCCCTGACCGAGGACGGCCGGATGGCCAACTTCGTGATGAACGACAAATGCGCGGCCGGTACAGGCCGCTTTCTGGATGTGATGGCGTCCATCCTGCGGATGGATGTGAGCGAGCTGGCTCCCTGCGCCGCACAGAGCACGCAGCCCGCGTCCATCTCCTCGACCTGCACGGTGTTCGCTGAGAGCGAGGTCATCAGCCAGCTGGCCTCCGGCGTCAAGCGGCCGGATCTCGTGGCCGGCATCTGCCAGAGCGTGGCGACGCGCGTGGCGGCGCTGGCCCGGCGGGCCGGTGTGCGCGAGATGGTGTGCATGTCCGGTGGCGTGGCGAAAAACGGCGCTGTGCGCCGCGGGCTGGAGGAGTGCCTGAACGTCTCCATCGCCTACGATCCCCGCTGCCAGCACTTCGGTGCCATCGGCGCGGCCCTGTGGGCCTACAGGCAGGCAAGCAAAGCGTAAAAGCAGTCCCGCCCTGCGGGCTGCCTGTTCCATATAAAATATAGAGTATCATCGAGGAGGAAAAGAAATGGCAGAGCAAGTCAAGAAAAAGCCGGTGGATCCCAATTCCGCCAAGTACAAGCTCGGCAAGATCGCGGCCGACGCCTATGTCGACGCCATGGAGGCGAAGAAGCGCGGCGAGAAAGTGGCTTGGGTCTCCAGCAACTTCCCTGTGGAAATTCCCGAGACGATGGGCATCGCGACTGTCTATCCCGAGAACCAGGCGGCCGGAATTGCCGCCCGCGGCGCCGGTACCCGCATGTGCGAGGAGGCTGAGTCCGAGGGCTATTCCAACGATATCTGCGCCTACGCGCGTGTGTCGCTGGCCTATGCCAAGCTGAAGTCCTGTCCCGAGCAGGATGTGCCGATGCCGGACGTCCTGCTGTGCTGCAGCAACATCTGTTCCTGCATGATCAAGTGGTATGAGAACCTCGCCCGCGAGCTGAACATCCCCATGATCCTGCTCGACATTCCCTTTAACCCCGACTATGAGGTCTCCGACGCGGAGGTCGCGTATGTCACCGGCCAGTTCTGGGACGCCGTGAAGCAGCTTGAGGAGATCACCGGCAAGAAGTGGTCCGACGAGCGCTTCAAGGAGGTCACGGGATTTAGCTGCCGCTCCAGCCGCGCGTGGCTGGCCGCGACGAGCTGCGCCAAGTATGTCCCGTCCCCGTTCAACGGCTTCGACCTGCTCAACCACATGGCCGTCATGGTCACGGCCCGCGGCAAGGCCAGCGCCGGCGAGGCGATGGAGACGCTGCTCAAGGAGTATGAGGACAACCACAAGAACGGCACCTCCACCTTCCGCACGGAGGAGAAGTACCGCATTCTGTTCGAGGGTATCGCCTGCTGGCCCTACCTGCGCGCGACGTCCACGGGCCTGAAGTCCCGCGGCATCAACATGGTCACGACGATCTACGCCGACGCCTTCGGCTTCGACTACGACAGCTTCGACGGCATGATCCGCGCCTACTGCAAGGTGCCCAACGCCATCAACCTCGAGCTCTCCCGCGACAAGCGCATCAAGCTCTGCAAGGACAACCACGTCGAGGGCCTGCTGGTCCACACGAACCGTTCCTGCAAGCTCTGGAGCGGCTTCATGTATGAGATGAGCCGCCAGATCGGTGAGGCGTGCAACATCCCCGTGGCCAGCTTCGACGGCGACCAGGCGGATCCGCGCAACTTCTCCGAGGCCCAGTACGACACCCGCGTCCAGGGCCTGACCGAAATTATGGAAGCCAACAAGGCCGCGAAAGGAGAGTAAGTCATGAATGAGATCCTGAAGAAAATGCACGAGGTGGCTGCCTCTCCCCGCGCACAGATGGACAAGTACCTCGCCGAGGGCAAGAAGATCGTCCTCTGCGCCCCGGTCTACACGCCGGAGGAGATCATCCACTCCATGGGCTTCGTTCCCATGGGCGCGTGGGGCGGCGATATGGAGCTCAACCGCGCGAAGGAGTACTGTCCCGCGTTCCTGTGCGCCATCGTCCAGTCCCTGCTGGAGCTGGGTATCACCGGGGCCTTTGAGGGCGCGAGCGCTATCGTGATTCCGTCCCTGTGCGACACACTCAAGACCGTGGGCGAGAACTGGAAGTACGCGGTGCCATCCATCCCGTTCATCCCCATGACCTATCCCCAGAACCGCAAGCCCGCCTACGGCGTGGCCTATACCAAGGCCGGCTACGAGCGCGTGATCCGCGACCTCGAGAAGCTCGGCGGCACATTCTCCAACGAGAAGCTTGCCGCTTCCAATGCTGTCTATAACCGCCACAACGCCGCCATGCGCAAGATCGACGCGCTGCTGGCCGTCCACCCGGAGATCACCGCCGCCCAGCGCAGCGACATCTTCAAGAGCGCGTTCTTCATGACCAAGGAGGAGCATACCGAGCTGGTTGAGGCGCTCATCGCGAAGCTCGAGGCGCAGCCGGCTGCCGCCGAGAAGCTCCCGATCGTCATCTCCGGCATCCTGACCGACGCCCCCGCCCTGAACGCCATCATCGACGAGATGGGCATGCACATCGTGGCCGACGACGTGGCCGCGCAGTCCCGCCAGTATCGCACCGACGTCCCCGCCGGGGACGACGCGCTGCAGGCCCTCGCCGACAAGTTCGCCGCGATGGACAACTGCTCCGTGCTGTACAACCAGGATAAGCCCCGCGTCAAGTGGATCGTCGACACCGCCAAGGAGCGCGGCGCGAAGGGCGTGCTCGTGGTACTGACGAAGTTCTGCGACCCCGAGGAGTTCGACTATGTCATGATCAAGAAGGCCTGCGAGGCCGCGGGCATTCCCCTGACGCTCGTCGAGGTTGACCGCCAGATGGTCCAGTTCGAGCAGGTGCGCACGAACCTCGAGACCTTCCGCGATCTGCTGATGATGTAAACCAATCCCCACCGAGGATAGAAATATTAGGAGGATAACTTATGAGTGAAGTGAAACGTCCCCTTGAGGGCGTGAAGGTCGTCGAGCTGGCTACCTTCATCGCCGCCCCCTGCTGCGCCCGCTTTCTGGCGGATCTGGGCGCCGAGGTCATCAAGGTTGAGGCCCCTGCGGGCGATCCCCTGCGCTACACGGCCGTGAACGAGGGCCGTCCGCAGGATCAGAAGGAGAACACCTCTTACGATCTGGAGAACGCCGGCAAGACCTGCGTCTGCCTGAACACCAAGACGGCCGCCGGCCGCGAGGCGCTGGAAAAGCTCATCGCCGGCGCGGACATCTTCATCACCAACTGGCGTCAGAACCCCCTGAAGAAGGCGGCTCTCGACTATGACACACTGCACGCGAAATACCCCAAGCTGGTCTACGGCTTCGTCTCCGGCTACGGCGAGAAGGGCCCCGACAAGGATCTGCCGGGCTTCGACTTCACGGCATTCTTCGCCCGCGGCGGCGTGCTGGGTACCCTGTTCGACAAGGACTCCCTGCCCATGCTGACCATCGCCGGCTTCGGCGACCATCAGGTCGGTATGTATCTGGCCTCCGGTGTGCTGGCGGCCCTGTACCGCGCCCGTGAGACGGGTATCGGCGACCGCGTCGTCGTCTCCCTGTTCCACAGCGCCATCTGGGACGTCTCCCTGATCCTGCAGGCCAGCCAGTACGGCGACCCCACCACGCAGTATCCTCTCTCCCGCCGCACGCTGCCGAACCCGCTGGTTGTGGCGCATAAGACGAAGGACGGCAAGTGGCTGCAGATCGCCATGCCGCAGTACAACCGCCACTATCCCATTTTCATGCGCGCCATCGGCCACCCCGAGCTGGCCGAGGATCCGCGCTACTATCCCCAGACGAACCTGCAGGCCAACATCGAGGAGTTCTATGACTTCCTCGTCAAGGAGATGGCCAGCCGCACGCTCGACGAGTGGTGCAAGCTGATGGACGCGAACGACCTGCCCTACGCGGTCGCGCAGACGTGGGATCAGCTCCTCGTCGACAAGCAGGCCTGGGCCTCCGGCTGCTTCTACGAGATGGAGTACCCCAACGGCGCCAAGCGCACGATGGTGCGTCCTCCCGTCATCTTCGAGGAGACGGAGCTGCCCCCCTACAACCGCGGGCCGTATCTCGGCGAGCAGACCGAGATCATCCTGAAGAAGCTGGGCTACACCGACGAGCAGGTGGCCGCGATGATCGCCGCCGGCGAGGCGCAGCCCATGGACCCCGCACTGAAGGACTGAGACCCCACGTGCACGGGCGCGTATTTTGAGGAATATTTGAGGAATTAGAAAGGATCCCCGGGCCGGGCGGGCATATCCCGGCCCGGGGCAGAGCTGAAAGGAGAAAAAGGAACCATGAAGATCGCTGCATATGAAGTGAGACCCGACGAGAAGCCTGTCATCGAAAGACTTTGCAAGCAGTATGACATCGAGCTGGTATCCACCCCCGCGAATCTGGACAAGACCACGGCCAGCATGGCCGCCGGCTGTGACGGCGTGACCACCCTCGGCCAGAGCGACTACTGCAACGAGGTGCTCGACGAGCTGAAGGGCTACGGCGTCAAGGTGCTGGCGAGCCGCTGCGTGGGCTACAACCACATGAACTGTGACTACGCCCGCTCCCTGGGCTTCCGCCTGTGCAACGGCGCTTACGCGCCCAACGGCGTGGCGGAGTACACCGTTATGGCCATCCTGATGTGCATCCGCAAGTTCAAGAAGGCGCTCTACAACACCAACGACAACGACTTCACCCTGAAGGGCAAGATCGTGTTCGGCATCGGCTGTGGTCTGCTGCTGTTCATCTTCCGCGCCTGCAAGAAGACCCCGGCGGAGTGGTGCTCCTACGCCATCCTGCTGATGAACATTGCCGCGCCGCTGCTGGATCGCGTGATGCCCCAGAAGATTTACGGCTGCCGCAAGACCCGGAAGGAGGCCAAATAAACCATGAGCAATGAAAAACGCGGCCTGGGCCGCATCTTTATGAACGGCGTGCTGACGGAAAACCCCACCTTCCGTCTGGTGCTGGGCACCTGCCCCACGCTGGCCGTTACCACCAGCGCCATCAACGGCCTGGGCATGGGCGCGGCGGCCACCTTTGTGCTGCTGGGCAGCAACATGGCCATCCCCGCCCTGCGCAAGGTGATCCCCGATAAGGTGCACCTGCCCTGCTACATCACCATCATCGCCACGTTCGTGACCCTGGTGCAGATGATCGTCAAGGCCTATGCCCCTGCGCTGGATACCGCCCTGGGCGTGTACCTGCCCCTGATCGTTGTCAACTGCATCATTCTGGGCCGTGCCGAGATGTTTGCCTGCAAGAACAATGTGGTGGATTCCGCACTGGACGGCATCGGCATGGGCATCGGCTACACCCTCACCGTGGTGCTGATGGCCTCCATCCGTGAGATCCTGGGCAGCGGCACCTGGCTGGGCTTCCAGGTTCTGCCCGAGAGCATGGCCAAGATGAGCATTATGACCCAGGCTCCCGGTGCATTCTTCTGCTACGGCGTGCTGATGGCCGGCTGCGTCTGGCTGGAAGGCAAGCTGGATGCCCGCATCGAGCGCAAGAGCTGCTGCGACCTCGACAACCTGAAGAAGGAGGCAGAATAAGATGTTAGTCAAACTTGCTGCGATCTTCTTCAGCATGATCCTGGTGAACAACTACGTGCTGGTGAAGTTCTACGGTATCTGCCCGTTCCTGGGCGTTTCCAAAAAGCTGGATTCTGCGGTTGGTATGTCCGGTGCCGTCATCTTCGTCATGTTCATGGCAACGGCCGTTACCTTCCCCATCCAGATCTTCATTCTGGACCCGGCTGGTCTGAGCTACCTGCAGACCATCGTGTTCATTCTGGTCATTGCTGTTCTGGTGCAGTTCATCGAGATCTTCCTCAAGAAGTACGTGGTTGCACTGTATAACTCTCTGGGCGTTTATCTGCCCCTGATCACCACCAACTGCTGTGTTCTGGCGGTCACCATTCTGGTCGTGGGCGACTACGGCGCAGATGTGGCTGCTATGGGCTTCGGTGTTGCTTACATTGAGGCTCTGGTGTGTGCCATCGGCGCAGGCTGCGGCTTCATGCTGGCCATGGTCATGTTCAGCGGCGTGCGCAAGCGCGTGGAAGCCTGCGATCCCCCGGCACCCTTCAAGGGCCTGCCCATCACCCTGATCGCAGCAGCAATCACCAGCCTGTCCTTCATGGGCTTCGGCGGCATCGTCGAAAACCTGTTCAATGTCACGCTGTAAGGGAGGAACAGGATTATGAATATTGTATCTGCTGTTATCCTGTGTACCATCGTGGGCGCAGTCGGCGCGATCGTTCTGGTCGCAGCGTCCAAGTTCATGGCGGTGGAGGAAGACCCCCGCATTGAAGAAGTTACCAACTGCCTTGCCGGTGCAAACTGCGGCGGCTGCGGCTACGCAGGCTGTGCGGACTACGCAAAGGCTGTGGTCATGGACGGCGTGCCCTGCGACAAGTGCGCACCCGGCGGCCCCAAGGCTGCCGCTGCCATTGCCAAGATCATGGGCGGCACGGCCAGCGCTGTGGAAAAGAAGGCGGTTGTCCAGTGCCAGGGCAATTCCGAGCACTGCAAGCCTGCTTATGATTACAAGGGCATCCAGACCTGTGCAGCCGCTGCAGCCCTGTACGGCGGCCCCAAGACCTGCTCCTTTGCCTGCGTTGGCCTGGGCGACTGCACCAAGGTGTGTAAGTTCGATGCCATCCACATTGTGGACGGTGTTGCCAAGGTGGACAAGGACAAGTGCACCGGCTGCGGTGCCTGCGCAAACATCTGCCCCAAGCAGGTCATTATGATCGACGTGGGCGGCCCGCGCAAGCCGGTGGTCATGTGCTCCAACAAGGACAAGGGTCCTGTGGCCATGAAGGCCTGCACCACCTCCTGCATTGCCTGTGGTATGTGCGAGCGCACCTGTAAGTTCGACGCTATCCACGTGGTGGACGGCGTGGCCCGCATCGACTATGACAAGTGCAAGGGCTGCGGCATGTGTGCCCAGAAGTGCCCCAAGCACATCATCCTCTTCCCGCTGAAGGATGACCCCAATCCCCCGAAGCCGGTGGTGAAGCCCGCTGCTCCCGCTGCTGCCCCCGCAGCAAAGCCGGAAGCCAAGGCTGAGGCAAAGCCCGAGACCAAGGCAGAGTAAACTGTAAACCAAAGCCCGCCGTGCAGCGATGCCCGGCGGGCTTTTTGCATAGAAAATGATTGGGAATGCCCTCCGCGTTGCTCTGGGCATAATTCAAGGAAATATTCTTCTGAATTTCGGTAGAACGGAACGCCTGCGGGCGTTCCGTTCTACCATTTTCACAAGAAAGGTCGCAGAGATGAGATGCATTTTCCCGTCACAGCTCCTCTCGTGAAAAAGCGTTTGGAGCGCTCCGCAGAGCTTGTCGGGGCAACGCCCCTCCATCTGCTTACGCAGACCGCTCTGCCGCTTGAAAGCCCCACTGGGGCTTTCATTGCTGCGCAACCGCGGTCTGGCTGTTTTGAAATCATGATAATTTTTCCGCTGAATATGCCCGGAGCGAAGCGGAGGGCATTCTAAATCATCAGAGTGTCAACCCAGTAAAATTTCCACCGCTTCCCGCAGGGTGGACACTTCGCCCACATTGCCCGGGAAGATGATGTACGGAGTGCCGGGGAACAGGCTTTCGGCACCGGTCTGCCATACCGGGATGCCCGGCCGGATCTGGCCCAGCACCTTGGCGCATTTCACGCGCAGGGCCTTCACGCCCACGTCGCTGCTGGTGATGCCGCCCTTTGCCACCACAAAAGCCGGGGAAGCGGTCAGCCTGCCCACGCAGCTTTGCAGTGCATCGCTGATGGCAACGCTGCGCACGAGGGCTGCTTCCGGGGTGTCGTCCGGCAGGGTGAGCACCACGCGCTTTGTGGACACGCAGCAGGTGATGCCCTTTGCGATCTGCTGTGAGCAGTGGGCCACGATGGCGGCTGCTTCCTTTTCCAGCTCGCCCGGCACCAGCACCTTGTCGCTGTCCATCTCAATAAACTCGATGCCCTGTACTTTTTTCAGTTCTTCCAGCTGGGCAGTGGTCTTTTTGGTGTGGCTGCCCACCACGATGATGCCGCCTGCCTTGCTTTCCTGCGTGACCATCTTTTTCCGGGTGAGCAGCGGCTGGTCGGAAATATTGCCGATGGCCTTGACCAGTGCGGCCGCACTGCGGATGGTGAAGTGACGGCCCTTTGCCATGGCGCGGTACAGTGCCACTGCAAACACCTTCACATCGCAGTCCGCCACTGCGTTCACGATCACATGGCCGTAATCGTGCACCGCCAGCAGCTGGGCCTCGATGCCGTCAAAGTCCATGGCGCGCAGGCTTTCCAGCGAGATGCAGGTCACGTCTCCTGCACGGACTTTGCCGCCGGTTTTTTCCTCAATGTATTCGCACAGGTTGCTGGCGTGGTAGCCAAAGGTCTCGTCCTTGGCAAATTCGGTCTGGCCGCAGGGCACAAGCTCTGCGCCGTAGCGCACATAATGCACGTTGTCCAGTGTAAAGCGTCCGCCCTCGCGGAAGTAGGGGCACAGGATGTCGCCATCCATTTTGTAACCGTTCTCAGCCTCCGTCACCTCGCGCAGCAGGTCGGTCTCCAGCGGGTAGTGGCCGCGCAGGGTGGAGTCGCCGCGGCTGATGATAAGGTAATCCATGCCGAACTCGCGGGCCACCTTGGCGGTGTTCTCCGCGATCTCGCGGTGGGCCTTGGTGGTCTCGGCCACGGTAAAGCCACGGCTGTTGGTCAGAATAAAGAAGAGCTTTTCCGGCGCAGCAAAGCCCTTGCGCAGGCTTTCTACCGTCCAATCTGTATAAACATAAATATCATGTACCGTCTGTACGCCGGTAGGGTCGTCGTCCAGCACAATGATCTTGCGGTTGCTGGCGGCAGCTTCGGCGGCAAGGGCGGCGTTCAGTTTTTCCTCATCCACCTGCGGAAAATTGGCCAGAACATCGGCACTGCGGATCTGTTCCATCTGAAGCTCCTCCTTTATTCGTACAGCACCTGTGCGATCAGCACCAGCGGCTCGTCGCCCAGGCAGGCGATCTGGTGGGTGTCGCCGGGCATGGCGGCAATGATGTCGCCCTTCTCCAAGATCTGCTCCTCGCCGTTGATGATGTGGACCGCGCGGCCGGAGACGATGACCATGCTTTCCATCTCGTGCTCATGCGTGTGCCTGCCAATGGTCACGCCCGGTGCCAGCGTGTGGCGCACGTAGGCGCGGCCCTTGCCCAGCATTTCGGCAGGCGCATCCAGCAGGCGTTCCATCATCACGGTGCCCTCGCCGCCCATGCAATGGGGGATCGGAGTGGGTTTCATCTCAGAAGCTTTCTTATACAACATCCCATGTTCCACCTTTCAAGTCATCTGCAGCAGCATACGGCAGAGTGTTTTTAAACATCCTACCTTTCAAGTCAAGTCCATTATACATGAGCGCAAGCGGAATAGCAAGATTTTTTCCTGAAAAGCTGTTCAATTTTGTGCAATGCGTTTTGTGCAATCTGGCTGATATCCCGCCGTTCCTGCCCCGCAGGCATACAAAAAAGCTT
>ERZ1108170.2298-NODE-2298-length-10124-cov-4.017579_pt1 | contig 10124 bp, 7 predicted proteins | sample MGYA00403705_ERZ1108170 | MGnify/ENA primary metagenome ERZ1108170 (study PRJEB35170, sample SAMEA104062422) | human gut metagenome | biome: human gut; feature: human-associated habitat; material: faeces | place: Denmark | collected 2012-06-15 ... | reverse complement strand
TACGAAACGAATTCATAGCCATTGTAACTATATGTCACCAAATGAATTCGAACGAGTATATGAAAGAACACACACTGAGGCTGAGCTTCTGGCGGGTTAAAATGGGGAAAAATTTCTCATTTTAACTTGTACTAAATCTTGACATAGAACCAAAGCAAGTCCATCTGTCGTGCCTGCTCAATCACGGCAGGGTCAAGCTGCACATAGGGTCGGTTACTTCTCATTCAATCATCATCACCTCCTGAAAATGAAATAAGCCGAGGGGCTTTCGCTGTGAAAACCTCTCGGCTATGTATATTCTGTGTTATTTTAAATTTGATAAGGTGGCAAGTGCATTTATTAAACGAATACAATCCAATTTATCTCCAATTTGACTTGTTCGTCCGTGAACTAACCAATGTCGATTAGCTTCATCTGGTTCTGCTTTTGAAAAATCGCTTTTCTCAAATAACAACTTCGTATATTCATACATTGATTGCCAACATAAACTTTTGATTTTATTTCCATTATTTCTTTCTTCTTCTGCGTGGAAATTACATATTCTCATTATTCTTACATCTTTAGGGTCATCACCAAAAGTAGAAATTGCACCCTCTAAAATCGTGGTCAAAGTTGTCAGACAAGATGAATATAATCCCTGCTTGAAAATTATATAACACTCTTCAAATCTTTTCTTTTGTCCCAAATTATCAATAGAATTATAAATAGTATCATACAAATCATCTAATTCATCATCAGAATAAAATGTTGAGAAAAACGCATCAATATCTGTATGATTTGAAGAACACGCCCTCAACTCGTCTAATCTCTCAATATCTATTGTCAACGGAATTGTCCACCCTGACTGTGCAATCTCGGCTATGCTATCTTTAAATTCTTCTTCAATAATATCTGTTGCAGGGATTATTGGCTCTGATGGCTCGCCTTCAATTTTGTAAAATGGTAAATCTTTATTATGCAACACAATATCTTGCAGCTTACGCATCATTGCAGCTTTCCGTTTTGCCTTTGGCAATCTATTGATTTTCATCATCTCTGCTTTAGCAGCAAGTTTTGTATATGAGTCATATATCCTATCAACCTCATCAACACTTATACCACAGTCTGGGCAGGAAAAGCTCTGGCTGAAATTAAGTGTCTCACCATCAATAACATCTACTGTCATAAGACCTTCGGCAAGCTTAAGAGCTGTCTCAATAGAATCTGTAAGTCGTTTCTGGATTCCGTCTCTTACAGAAAGTCTGTCTACAACAATCTCAATATTATGCTTCTTATTCTTATCAAGCTTAATCTCGTCTGTAAGCTCATACATACTTCCATCAGCAATAACACGCACAAATCCGCTCTTCTTTGCCTGCTCAAACAGCTTTACATGCTCACCCTTTCGTCCACGGACAACAGGTGCAAGAACCTGAATCTTAGTTCTTTCAGGAAGCGCCATAATAACATCAACCATCTGGTCAACTGTCTGTTTGTTGATTTCCCGTCCGCATTTCGGGCAATGCGGAATACCAATTCTTGCATAGAGAAGTCGGAAATAATCATATATCTCTGTAACAGTTCCTACTGTAGAACGCGGATTTCTGTTAGTTGACTTCTGGTCTATAGATATAGCCGGTGAAAGTCCTTCAATACTGTCAACATCAGGCTTTTCCATCTGTCCCAAGAACTGTCTTGCATATGAAGACAGTGATTCCATATATCTTCTCTGACCTTCTGCATATATTGTATCAAATGCAAGACTCGACTTTCCCGAACCTGAAAGTCCTGTAAGCACAACAAGCTTGTCTCTTGGAATATCAACATCTATTCCTTTAAGATTATGCTCTCTTGCACCCTTTATCCTTATGCAGTTCTTGTAACTGCCTCTTTCAATCTCTTTCTTTAACTTACTATCAGCCATGTTTTTTTCCTTCATAAATATATTTATTAATCTCAATCATCTTGTCACGAAGCTGTGCAGCCTCCTCAAAGTTAAGCTCTGCTGCTGCCTTACGCATGTTCTTCTCAACCTGCGTCTTAACCTTCTCAAGCTCTTTGATGCTCATAGATTCATAATCAACCTTAAGCTTTCCGGAAGCATCACCCGGTTCCGCTGCCTTGCTTATACTTATCAGATCTCTTACTGCCTTCTTGATTGTCTGTGGAGTAATTCCATGCTCATCATTATACTCCTGCTGAATCTTTCTTCTTCGTTCTGTCTCTGAAATAGCCTTTTCCATAGATTCAGTAATCTTGTCTGCATACATGATAACATGTCCCTCTGCATTTCTTGCAGCTCGACCAATCGTCTGTATAAGCGATGTCTCTGTTCTTAAGAAGCCTTCCTTATCAGCATCAAGTATTGCAACAAGGCTGATTTCAGGAATATCCAGACCTTCTCGTAGCAGGTTGATTCCAACAAGAACATCAAATCCATCAAGACGCATATCTCTTATAATCTTCTGACGCTCAAGCGTATCAATATCTGCATGAAGATACTTAACCCTGATTCCTGCCTCTTTAAGATAATCAGTAAGGTCCTCCGCCATTCTCTTGGTAAGTGTAGTAACAAGCACCTTGTTCTTCTTGGCAGTTTCCTTATTAATCTCTGATATAAGGTCATCAATCTGTCCTTCAATCGGCTTAACAGTTATCTCCGGGTCAAGAAGTCCGGTAGGTCTTATAACCTGCTCGGTTCTCATAAGTTCATGCTCTGCCTCGTATGTGCTTGGTGTTGCTGATACGAAAAGCATCTGTGAAATCTTGCTCTCAAACTCACTGAAATTAAGCGGTCTGTTGTCCTTCGCAGATGGCAGTCTGAAGCCATAATCTACAAGCGTAGTCTTTCTTGACTGGTCACCGGCATACATGCCTCGAATCTGCGGAATTGTGATATGCGACTCATCCACAATAATAAGAAAATCATCTGGAAAATAATCCATCAGCGTATACGGAGGACACCCTGCCGGAAGTCCTGCCAAATGTCTTGAATAATTCTCTATTCCTGAACAAAAGCCTGTCTCCTGCATCATCTCTATATCAAAATTCGTTCTCTCTTCAATTCTCTGTGCCTCTAGAAGCTTATCCTCACTCTTGAAATACTTCACTCTCTCGGCAAGCTCTGCCTTGATATTCTCAATCGCAGCGTCCATCTTCTCCTTCTCAACAACATAATGTGAGTTAGGGAATATCGCAATATGTTCAAGAACGCCTTTAACTTCGCCTGTAAGGGAATCTATCTCACTTATTCTGTCCACTTCATCACCAAAGAATTCAACTCTTATGGCATCACCTGATGATGATGAAGGATACACTTCAACAACATCGCCTCTTACCCTGAAGGTTCCTCGCTTAAAATCCTGGTCGTTCCTTACATACTGGATATCAATAAGCTTTCTTATGCAATCATCCCTGTCCTTCTCCATTCCCGGACGAAGCGAAATAACCATGTTCTTATAATCAACCGGCGCACCTAATCCATATATACATGAAACCGAAGCAACGATAATAACATCATTTCTTTCAGAAAGTGCCGCTGTTGCCGAATGTCTTAATTTATCAATTTCATCATTAATAGATGAATCCTTCGCAATATAAGTGTCACTCTGAGGTACATAGGCCTCTGGCTGGTAATAATCATAATAGGAGACAAAGTACTCAACCGCATTCTCTGGAAAGAACTCCTTCATCTCCCCATACAACTGCGCTGCCAGTGTCTTATTATGGCTTATAATAAGTGTAGGTTTCTGAACATTCTGTATAATGTTCGCCATTGTAAATGTTTTACCAGAACCGGTTACACCAACTAGAGTCTCAAACTGATTGCCTTCCTCAAAGCCCTTTGTAAGTGCTTCAATAGCCTGCGGCTGGTCGCCCATCGGCTTAAAATCCGAATGTAATACAAATCTGTCCATAATCCCTCCCTATTAAATGCATTTTTTTCATTATACAATATAACAGCCAAAAAGCACAGAACAAACATTCGATTTGTCCTGTACTTTATTCCATACCTCTATATTCGTTATTCTGCCGCGCTGACACTCATTTTTCCATTGAGATACTCTACTGCTGCCTTCAACTGCACATCTTCAGTCGCATCATCCGGAAGCTCCACAATACTGTCTGGTGTCACTCCCTTGCCGTGAATATCCTGTCCCTTAGGAGTAAAATATTTGGCAATTGTATACTTAACCGCACTTCCATCAGTAAGCGGACGGATTGTCTGCACAATGCCCTTACCAAATGTCTGTGTTCCGATTATCTGTGCCTTATCATAATCCTGCATTGCACCGGCAAATATCTCAGATGCACTTGCACTATTGCCATTTACCAAAACTGCCATCGGAATATTAAGCTCATGATTATCAGAACCTGAATATTCCTGTCTCTTACCAGACTTAGTCTCTGTATACACGATAAGTCCGTTCGGAAGAATATAATCTAGCATATCAGCCACAGTCTTAAGAACTCCGCCAGGATTATTTCTTATATCAATTACAAGTCCTGTAATTCCCTGCTTCTGAAGGTCATCAACAGCCGATTTAAACTGCTCTGTTGTAACATCATCAAACTGTGAAATATAGATATATCCAATATTATTCTCAAGTACCTCTGATGAAACAGTCTTAATATCAATCTTGTCTCTTGTAACTGTGAAACTCAGCTTCTCGCCATTTCTCATAACAGTAAGATTAACATCTGTACCCTTCTCACCCTTAATAAGAGCAACCGCTACAGAAAGATCCATTCCTGTAATATCCTCGCCATTAACCTCTGTTACCTTATCTCCATTTCTGATACCAGCCTTATATGCCGGTGCATCCTCATATGCTTCTGATATAAGTATTGAACCGTCGTCAGCCTTCTGGCATACCGCACCAATTCCATAGAAAGAACCTGATGTTGACTCCATCATTGACTTATATTCTTCCGGCGTATAATAAACCGTATATTTATCACCATATGCAGCAAGATATGCCTTAAAAATGTTGTCTGCAGCCTTTTCATCATCTACATCATCAAAGTAGAATCCATCTCCAAGCAGCGAATCCAAAGCATTCAGCTTACCTTCAACCTTAGTTCCGATTCCTTCGTTATCACTTGTTCCAACATCCTGAACATATATACGTCCGTCCATTCCAATATGGATATTACCACTTCTTATAAGTCCAATGAATACGCATGACAACGCCAGTATCACAACCATCAGTGTTGCCACAACACCAATAATAACGCCTTTGCCTAAAGCATGTTTTCTCTTTCGTTCCTGTGCGGCCCCTTCCGAAGAAAAAGGTCTGTTATTATCATATTCCATTGAGTCCTCCTATTAAGTTGAATTATTTATTAAAATATGGCATAGGATTAACATATTGGCGAGTTTTTCCATCATCGAGCATTACATCAAAATGCAGATGTGCGCCAAATGAATTACCCGTATTCCCCATAACACCAAGCTTCTGTCCCTTCGTCACCTGGGCTCCTACTGATACATTTAAACTATCAAGATGCAGGTATCTCGTATACAGTCCATTACCATGATAAATCATCACATAATTACCCGCTGTTGAGTAATATTCGCTCTGTCTGTGTGCAATTACAACTTTACCGTCATAAGCCGCATATACAGGATCACCTGAAACGCCTGCTCTGACTGCTCCAATATCCACACCTTTATGTGGTGAAGTTCTGTCAGATGTATCTCCATATGGAGAAGTTATTCTTGTACTTGTTGTTGGCCATTTGAAAGTTCCGCCATCATATCTGTTAGACGGAGTAACTCCGCTTGCTTCCTCTGCCTTAATCTTGGCTGTTATAGAAGCAATCTCTGCATCGAGCTTCTTCTCGTCAGCTTCGAGCTGTTTCTTATAAGCCACCTGATCAGCCGTATTCTTACTCAAAGCATTAAGCTGGGCATTCTTCTCATTCTGGACAACCTCAAGTGCATCAACCTGTGCCTGAAGTGCCTCCTGACTGGCAGTCAGAGTCTCTTTATCTTCTTCAAGCTTTATTTTAGAAGATGATATAAGATTAATCGTTGACTGATATTCCTCAAGCATCTGTCTGTCATACTCTGATATCTTATTAATATACTCAAATTTATTAAGCATATCCGCCATACTCTGTGATGATAAAAGCACTTCAACATATGTATAATCATTATGCTCATACATAAACTGGATTCGAAGCTTCATAGCCTCATACTGGCTTTCCTTATCAGCCTCAGCCTGCTCAAGCTGTGCCTGTGTCTCCTCAATCTCAGCTTCTAATGTTGCAATCTGCGTATTAATATCATCCAATGACGCTGACAATTCTCCCATCTGGGCATCCAGTCCCTGAATAAGAGATGTAAGATCTGAACTCTGCGCCTTAAGCTGAGCAATCTTGTCTTCTGTTTCTTTCTTTTTATTCTGTATATCATTCTGCTGGTTCTGGGCATTCTTCAGATCCGACTTATTATCTCCAAATGTAACCTGTGCAAAACAATACGGTATAAGCAGCATTACAATCATGAGTGCCGCTGTTATTTTCTTTATTAAATTGTTACAAAACAGTGCTTTCTCCATACAGCCACTCCTTTACCATAATTAAAATGTTTTCTAAAAACAAACAGGGACTTCTGCATCCGTTTGCAAAAGCCCCCAAAAACTATCCGAAACTATACATCGGCATGCTTTCTTACAGCGAAGAAACTTCCTATAAGACCAATACCAATTCCAAGAATAACTGCTACCGGAATAAGTACCTCAAATACTTCTGATGCTGGCATAAATGCTAATATATTCTGTAAAACAGAGAATTTTCCAAGAACAAAATTAACAACTCCACCATAAATATACCTCAATATTGCTACCGGAATAATAGCACCTATAAGTCCTATAACGATACCTTCTACGAAGAATGGTGCATTAACAAATGCATCCGTAGCTCCTATATATTTCATGATTGATATCTCATCTTTTCGTACTGTAATACCAATTACAATTGTATTAGTAATAAGGAATATAGATACCGCAAGAAGAACAACAATTACTGCAACTGCAACATAACTTACAAGTCTTGCTGCACTGGCAAGTCCGCTTGCTGTAACCTCTGAACGGTTAACCTGTCTTATTCCATCCTTATTCTCAAGGTACTTAACCAGTGTACCCTGATTACTTGCATCCTTAAGATATACTTCATAAGAAGAAGAATTAGCTAAAGGATTATCATCCTTGAAGCCTTCTGCAAGTTCAGGATATGCGGCGAAATACTCACCCTTGAAGCTTTCCCATGCATCATCAGCTGATACATACTGAACTCTTGATACTTCTTCTCTTTTGCTGATTTCATCTCCAAGCTTCTTAATATCCGTCTCACTGAGATTTTCGTCAAAGAAAACTGTTACACAGACCTCTGTCTCAGCCTTCTTAATCATATACTGAAAATTAACCACTATAGAATAGAATACTCCAAAAAGGAATATACATGCTGTAATTGTTGCTATTGATGCCAGTGAGAACATCTTATTACGATGGATATTCTTAAATCCATCTTTAATATGATATGCTAATGACCTAATCTTCATAGAAATAACCACCCTTTTCCTGATCGCTGATAATCTTTCCTTCACTCATAGTAATAGTTCTCTTCTTCATCTGCTGAACTATCTCCATATTATGGGTAACTACAAGTACTGTTGTTCCCTGCTTATTAACCTGATTAAGAATCTTCATGATTTCATTAGAATTGGCAGGATCAAGGTTACCTGTTGGCTCGTCGCACAACAATATAGCCGGCTTGTTAACCAACGCTCTTGCAATTGCGATTCTCTGCTGCTCACCACCTGATAACTCATTAGGAAAAGCCTTATATTTGTCAAGAAGTCCTACCATGGAAAGCATCGCAAGTACTCTTGACTTAATCTTTCTGTTAGGAGCTTCTACTACCTTCTGTGCAAATGCGATATTCTCATATACATTTCTGTCTGGTAACAGACGGAAATCCTGGAATACTACACCAATATCTCTTCTAAGATACGGAAGCTTCTTTCTTGTTATCTTATTGAGATATTTCTTATTAACATATATCTTACCTGATGTAGGATCTAATTCCTTAAGTAATAGTTTGATAAGAGTCGACTTACCTGAACCACTCTTACCTACTATAAATACGAATTCACCTTTCTGGATGTGAAGATTAATTCCATTAAGCGCAGCAACGCCAGTGGAATATGTCTTCGTAACATCTTCCATGATTATCATGTATCATTTCCTCCAAAAATTACTAAAATGTATCTTTACTTTCCATATACTTCATGTACTTAACTACCATAAGAGCAATCTTAAATGTTATTGCATCATCAAACACTCTGAGGTCAAGCCCGGTTATCTTCTGTATTTTATCAAGTCTGTAAACAAGTGTATTTCTATGAATGTAAAGCTGTCTTGATGTTTCTGAAACATTAAGGCTGTTCTCAAAGAACTTGTTAATTGTTGACAAAGTCTCATCATCAAAATCATCAGGAGCCTTTCCTTCAAATATCTCCTTAATGAACATCTGACATAATGGTATAGGAAGCTGATATATAAGACGACCTATTCCTAATCTGTTGTAAGCAACAACATTCTTATTGCTGTAGAAAATCTTTCCCACATCAAGTGCCATCTTAGCTTCCTTGTAAGATCTTGAAACCTCTCTTATGTCATTAACAATTGTACCATAAGCAACATGTGCCGCACTCATCGCCTCAGTGCTTAACATATCAATTATAACATCAGCTGTCTTGTCAAGTTCATCATATGACTCATTGCCTTTAACTTCCTTAACAAGAATTATACTCTTTTCGTCAACTGCTGTAATGAAATCTCTTGTTTTATTAGCAAAAAGAGTTCTTACTGTCTCTAAAGCATTAGTATCCTTTTCGTGCTTAGTCTCAATAATATATACAACTCTCTTAACATCAGTTTCAATATGAAGTTTCTCTGCTCTTGTATACATATCAACTCGAAGAAGATTATCAAGAAGAAGATTCTTGATAAAGTTATCTTTATCGAATCTCTCCTTATATGCTACAAGCAGATTCTGTATCTGAAATGCAGTAAGCTTTCCAACCATATATACATCATCACTTGTTCCTCTTGCCATGATTATATATTCAAGATTGCCATCATCTTCAACCTTAAAAAACTGAAAACCATTAACTGCCTGACTTTCTGCTGGCGAATCAATAAAACTAATCGCATCCGCAAGGCATTCTGAAACATTATCAAAAGTCTTGGCTGCAACATTCTTATCTGCATCCACAATGCACAAATCCACTCGTGAAATAGCCTTAAGTCCATCTACAGTTGTCTGTAAAATTCTATTAGATATCATTGTTATCCCTTTCTGTCTACCACTTACCTTTTATTCGTACATATTCTATCTTATTGTAAAGCAAAACGGCAAAAAAAAAAAGGGGAAATGCAAATTTATTGCATTTCCCCTTCATAATTAAGATTCATTTAATAATTAGTGTGTGATAACGATTTCTGTTTCCTTATCGAATACATGAAGTCTTTCAACATCCATAGCAAATGTTACTTCATCACCAGGTCTTGCTGTTGTACGAGGATTTACCTTAGCTGTACATGTTACATCACCGATTTCATAGTGAAGGTTAACTTCTGCACCAAGTAATTCGTATACCTTAACTGTAGCTGTAAACTTAGAATCTGCATTCTTAGCGATGAATTCTGCATCATCCTTAACATCCTCTGGACGGATACCAACTACAACTGTCTTACCAACATAGTTGCCATCGATAAGCTTCTTGCTCTTCTCAACTGGAAGAGTAATTGTAACTGTATCAGAAAGTACAAGGTCAACCTGTGAACCGTTAGCCTTAACTTCTGCGTCGATAAGGTTCATCTGAGGTGATCCGATGAATCCAGCAACGAAGATGTTGTTAGGTGTATTGTAAAGGTTCTGAGGTGTATCTACCTGCTGAATGATACCATCCTTAAGAACTACGATTCTTGTACCAAGTGTCATAGCCTCTGTCTGGTCATGTGTTACGTAGATGATAGTTGTCTGGAGTCTCTGATGAAGCTTTGAGATCTCAACACGCATCTGTACACGAAGCTTAGCATCAAGGTTTGAAAGAGGCTCGTCCATAAGGAATA
>ERZ1108170.2291-NODE-2291-length-10153-cov-4.951674_pt1 | contig 10153 bp, 8 predicted proteins | sample MGYA00403705_ERZ1108170 | MGnify/ENA primary metagenome ERZ1108170 (study PRJEB35170, sample SAMEA104062422) | human gut metagenome | biome: human gut; feature: human-associated habitat; material: faeces | place: Denmark | collected 2012-06-15 ... | reverse complement strand
AATGTACCTTTGATGTATAAACATTGGTATCTAATTTTATCAGCATAATGATGCCCTCCTAATTAGTATGTTTTTCCAGCCAGTTGCAAAGACTGTTCCAACTGCTCTGCAGCTTGCCGATATACTCATTCTTATTGTAGATTTCATTCTCTCTTCTTGTAATCTCATCACAAAGTGCATCCAGATCATATCCCAGATTGGTACAGACATTTCCGTATTCTGTTTTCAATGCACTGGAAGCGGAAATTGATGCATTATATAAATCTCCACGCCAGCCACTGTCTAATGTATATTTATCCTCAATACCATCCTTCTGGTTTCTCAGCGTATCTATGGCTGTCTCAAGTCTCGTTTTCAGTTCCTTTAATGTATTAAGTGTTCCCTCCATGGGAGCCAGACTGCTGCTTTCTAACTGCAAACTGCTCTTTACTGTGTTTAACTGCTGTTTTACCTGATTAATCTCCGCTGTACTGGTTGTACTCTTCTTTGTTGTTGAACTTCCTTTACTGCCGGAAGAGCTTTTCTTCGTCTTCGACATTTATCCTTTCCTCCTCATCTCTCCGACGCCTTCTTATGCTTCCTGTTCTTTCTTCAGCAGCTGCTCCTGCAGCACACTCAGATTGTTTTTAATATTTTCCTGCATCAGCTTCTCGTCTTCATCCTCATAACCGCGATATACTATTTTCTGAATATCCTTATGCTGAAAATATAACAGTGCATCTCCTATAACCCCTTCCGGATAGGTACACGCTCCATAATCAAAATATCTTTTTTCACCTTTGACTACTGCAAATGCACCTCTTGCTATAATCATAATTTTCTTTACGCCACCTTTAAGCTGCACAATACTTCCTAACGGCAAAAACTCTATATTTTCCTGTTCCATCTTTTTATCCTCCTGCTTATTTTTCTTTATTCTTCTCTGTCTTCACATTTCGGTATGCGGATACGCACATATGCTCCATTATGGAAGAGCAGACCATCACTTAACTGCGGCAATTCCTTTGCTGCAACTGTTCCAAAAATTCCTGTAGAACCAGGGTTGCCCACCAGCAGACCATCCGTAGTTGCTTTTGCAAATTTGGTAATCTCATCAAATCCTTTTAATTTACCGGAATTGGCTGTAAGAATAAATTGGATTCCACTGGACAATGCCCCACTCAATATAGGTGCCAACAATACAGCTTTTAATTTCGTTGCCTCTACAAAGTCATCCCACTCATCTACCACAACATAACATGCATCCAGTTCCTGAACCAGACGGCGTGGTAACTGTTCCGGATGTTCCTTCATCTTCTGCTGCAGCTGCTGATTTCGTGCAGTCACCAGTCCCCCCAGTTCCATAAGAAACGCATCTATTCCATCTGCTCCGATATAATGAATCTCATCTCCGGACCTGTGATGATATAGTTCCATATCTTTCGAGTCTAATAAATATACTTTTCCTCTTCCTGTTATCTGTTCTAAAATAACCTTTAATGCATTCGTCTTTCCTCTTGCAGTCTCACCCAGAATTACAAATGGAGTTGTAAGACCTGCCGGAATACATTCCGGCAATACGCTCTCTTTATTCAGTCCCAGCCAGATTGTCTTCTCTGCAGCGTTTTCTTCTGCTGTATGCTGTTTCTTTATCATTTCCATAAATGTTCTGATATTTAACTCATCCGGCAATACCGGGATTCTCGGTGCTACAGTATCCGGATAGCATGTATTTATCTGCTCAATACAGGCTTCTATACCCTGGTTATACTCCAGTTCATCTGTAAATGCAGTCATGACATAGACCTGCATGACACTTACCAGTCCATTGTATTTTATAAGTGTCCGTCCCTTTATCTCTGACTGTGAATATGAACTTCGTCCCACAATTACATGCAAGTCTGATTCATCGAAAAGATAACCTGCCACTTTATTCTTAAAATTGTTATATGTAGAATACTTCATGGCATTACTTCGTGTTGCTGTTGCTGCCATATATATGCCAAGTCCGGTACCATCTCTGGATAATTTCTGGAAAAATTCTTCCGCTTCATATCCCAGTTCTTTGACTACATCATAATTGTCAATAGCAATTACTATTGCTTTTAATGTCTTTTCTGCCACCTGATTGTATACTTCAAAATTCTGTACCATCCGTTCTGCCAGTAATTTTTTACGCCGTTTTATCTCTGCCTGTATAAGATTGCAGAATTTACGGAATCGTTCTGTATCATCAAAACTGATATAGTCTGCCGTATGATGCAGACGGTTCAATGGAATCAATCCACTGTTTCCAAAATCCAATATATAGAAGTTCAGATTCTCTACCCGGTTATGCATTGCCAGTGACAACAACACGGTTGTAAGAAATGCTGTTTTTCCATAACCTGCGGAAGCAATATATAAGAGATTTCCGTCTGTGGCAAAATCAAGCTGGTACTCCACCTGCTGCTGTTCTTCCGGAATATCTATCTTTCCAATCCGTGCAGTCAGATTTAATGCATTTCTTTTCTCTGCCTGCTGGTCCGATACAATCTGTTCCGGCAGCGGTGGCATCCACGGTCGTTTTACTTCCACGGTATCCATTGCCTCATATACTCTGTGGATATAATCTACCGTAGCATCCAGCTGCGTCATCATATTGCCGCCGGAAGCATGTTCATCACTTAAATCTTCGTTTATCAGTTCACCCTGTCCAAGGTCATTCACCAGATAAACTCTGTCATCTACTTTTTCCTCTTCCTTTTCACTTATATAAGAAGCTCCACTCCATGCCGACTGGAATAATTCATAGATTTCATTATTTCCAACCTGAAGATAAGCTCTTCCGGGGATTGTAATATTGGCGGCATCCGGTGTCTTTAATATTTCTTTACTGTCTGCCTCATTCTGTACCATAAGTGCCAGTTTAAACTTGGAATTTGTCCAGATCTGGTCATCTACAACTCCGGTTGGTTTCTGTGTTGCCAGTATCAGATGCACACCAAGGCTTCGTCCGATTCGCGCCGCCGATACCAGTTCCGTCATAAAATCCGGCTGTTCCTTTTTCAGCTCTGCAAACTCATCACTGATAATGAATAAATGCGGCAGTGGTTCCTTTGCCTCTCCATTCTGGAACAGCTTATGATATGCATTGATATGATTCACATCATAGCTGCTGAATATTTTCTGTCTTCTTGCCAGTTCACTCTTAATTGATGCCATGGCACGCATGCTCTGTGCTCCATCCAGATTGGTGATTGTTCCCAGCAGATGCGGCAGATTCCGGAATAATCCTGCCATTCCACCACCTTTATAATCAATCAGTAAAAATGCCACCTCATACGGATGATAATTGACTGCCAGGGACAGTATATAAGACTGGATAATTTCCGATTTACCGGAACCTGTCGTTCCTGCTACAAGTCCATGGGGACCATGGGCTTTTTCATGCAGATTAAGATTGACATAATCTTCCTTGGCTCTTACACCAAGCGGAACCGCCAGAGACTTTGCTGCATGATTTTTCTTCCATCGTTTTGCAATATCCAGTTCCTCCGGATGCTCCACCTGATACATTTCAAAAAATGTAATACTCTCCGGTATCTGTGCACTGATTCCCTGCATATGCTCCAGTGTACTTAAATTTCTTGCCATCCATTCCAGATTTATACCGCTGGTATCTGACAATTCAAAGGAAAGATTTTTCTCTTCCTTCTCTTCCATCAGAAGTGTTGCCTGACCGGAATTATGAAGCATAACTATTGTACCGATATTCTCCGGCAGATTTGCTCTCATATTTGTGGTGTAAATAATAGAAAATCCAAGGTTATCCCCTTCTTTATCCAGATATTCCATAATAGAATGGTCCATAATTAACTTTGGCTCATCTATAATAAATATAAGATGCGGCAGGAAACGGCTTTCCTTCTTACTCTCTTCTAATTTGTTTTTCCGGTTCTTAATCATCTGATGCAGGCTTCCAAGAATCTGATCTCTCTTCCGCTCTGAATTTACAGTTCCCACTACATTTACCGCATGTATCCGTAAATGTGGATACCAACGCATCCACTGGAAATCAGCATCAAATCTGTTATTATAAATTGTTACGATTTCAAGGTCATGATAACTCTGAAAAAAAGTAAGCTGCGCCACAAGTAATTTTAATTGCTCATGAATAACGCTTTTCTCTCCCACCAGTCCCAGATGTGCTTTCTTTAAATCTACTACAACAGGCTGTTTCATCTTTGAAAATTCCCGCTTCAATTCCTGTGCTTCCAGTTCCAGCTCATCCGGTTTATCCTTTAATTCATCCGTAGAAAGGCGGATACGGAAATGACAATCTGCCATTACCTGTCCCAAAGATACATTCAGGAAATCATCATCATTAGAGCTTCTCTCATAGATTCTTGGACTGTACTGCCCAACCATCCGGGCAAGCTCCTTTACCTCCGGATAATTATAGTGATTTGCCTCTTCTTCATTCTGATATGCTGCATATATTTCCTTTCTTTTCTTTAACAGATATTCCCGATATGTTTTCTCCCGGAGCCTTTTATTCTCCTGACCTTCCTTACGGTCTGTTATATATTTAACCACCGTAAATATTGTTGTCATCACTGTGCCTGCTGCTGACATCAGCACATATAAACCACGCTTCATTAAAATACTGATTCCTACTGTCACACACAGCATCACAAGAGGCGGCACAATAAGCTGTACCAGACTCTCTTTCTTTCCATTCTGCTGTTCTTTTGGGCTGGTCAGACTAATTTCCAAATCCGGTATTCTTTTAATGATTCGCGGAGAACGTTTATACTTCGGATATCCTTCAAATGGAATTTCTTTTTCTTCCAGTTCCAATAATCCATCGGTATTGATATTCACCGTATCTTCGCATTCCACCTGTACACTTTTTTCCAGGAAGATAATTTTTCCCCGGGAAAAGCTTAATTCATCTCCATTGTTTATCTTTCCTTTACAGGCGGCTTCCCTTCCGTTCCAGTATATGTTCTCATAACCTTCTATTGTTACCTCATCATTCCTGACCCATAGCCTTGCCGGAAATCCTTCAATTCCAAGATTTCCATTTTTTCCGTCTATTGTAAAATTCTCTGTTCTCTGAAAGCTTCTCTTCATGCTATTCTTCCTCGGTATCGTATTTTTCCATCAATGGCTGCATCTTCTGTGCAATTTTCTCCAGCTCCTGTGTTTTCTCTTCTCCACTGAGACTGCTGTCTGTCTCTATCATGGATTTCTGTTTCATATAAGCATAAAGCAGCATTTCATCATCGGACTGCTGCATGGCAATATCAATTGCCTCTGAAATGTCATTTCTTCCAAGATATATCCAGTACTCCAATCTGGCTGGCGTCTCCTTTAAAGAAAGATTGCTTATAATATTCTCTTTCTGCTGCTGTGTCAGATTCTCACTTCTCACATAGGAATTGGCAAGAATATATTTCTGATATATATCCATATCTTTTACCGATATTTCCTGCATAGCATCCACACAGGATACATAATCAGCGGAAATATAGGAATTTTCCGCCGCAATTACTGCATCCTTATATGGCTCAGTACGGATGAAATCAACCAATGCATAGACCGCCAGTACTATTGCCAACAGCAATGCCACCACAAAAGATGCCTGCAATGTACGATACCGTCTTCGGTTCAGAAAAATCATTTTCACAGACCGTTCTGTCTCTATCTCCTGCTTCCGCTGTTCCAACAGTCTGACCAGCTCTTCTACGGATTCTGCCTGCCGTACCTTTTGCAGTATGCCGCCCTTTAAAAGCTGCATTCCTCCCTGCACATAATCCGCATAACTGTACTGCTTCTGTAATGCATAGCCAATGAGTGCTTTATATTCTTCCATCCATTTCTGTTCTTCATATTCTCTGTCTTCCCCGCAAATATCTCTCTGTTTTACATAGACCAGATAATTCCTGTCGTAATAAAGATTTTCCGGCTCTAATGTAAAGTAATATGATTTCCGGCATGCTGCCAGTAATTCTATATTTTCCAATACCGCCAGTCTTGTGGTAATATCTTCTTTTCGTATCTCTGTCATCGGTGTCAGTGCTTCCAGATTATAGGTTAAAAGCAGTTCCTCCCCTTCTTCCTCTATTTTCACTGCAATAAGACCTGTATCCGGATACATTAATTTCTGATAATCAAATATGCCTTCTGCCTGTAATGCTGATTTCTTTATTCTTTCTTCCATCTTTTCTCTCCCGTATCTTATTTTCTTCTGTCCTCTGTCTGCCTCTACTGTATGCAGAGAATATCTCCATCATAAATACTCTGCTGTTCATAGTTCTTATTCATGTCCAGAAATCTTCCCCTGCGTTCAGATTTCATTTCATGTACCTCTTCCTGTGGCAGTTTTCCCGCTTCCTTTAAAATAAGCATGGTATCTATTATTTTCTGCTGTGGATTAACCTGTATATCTTCCTGCCAGCTTCCTTCACGATTCATAATTGTAAGTGTGAGTAACATTTTTCTTCCACCTTCCCTGTCTTCTCTTCCGATATTGCAGCAACAGCAAAATTCCCACTGCCAGCAGAATTCCGCATGCCGGAATCCAATACACATCCAATGATGCGGTTACTTCTGCCTGCTGCTGCAGCTGCTGACTTCCTGTTGTTAAAAATAATTGTTCTTTTACAGCCTCTTCTTTTCCGGCATTTTCATCCATTTTCTTTATAAATACCTGTTCCTTTGTATCCTCATAGCTGCGTTGTTCCTTCTGCTGGTAATCTTTTACTTTTTCTTCATAATCATCCGTAAATACATCTGCTCCGTTTACATCCGTCAGCGACTGATAGGTCTGCGACCGGTTCTGCAGTACCGAAGGATTAATCTCTATCTTAGAATTATCTGTCACTTTACTTCTCCTGTTTCTGACAAAAGTATGGTCTTAAGGGATAGAAGAATCGGAAAGTCACAGGATGTGGCTTTCCGATTCTCTATTACATTACTCCAATCTTTCCGGCAATTTCACGGTCAATGTTCTGCATAGATGTAGATACATCACGTAACTGCTGTGCAATGGATGTAATTAATTCTGCAGTTGCAGAAAAGCTAGGCTCTAAGGAACTGAACTGATCATAAAATGCCTGACTGCTCTGTCCTGCCCATTCATCACAAAGTGTAGAAACCATATTGCGCATGGTACTTACTACCTGCTGGAATTCCTCACATCTTGCATCAAATTCGTTTGCCTTTGTCTCCATCTGCTCCGGACTAATCCGAATGTTGTTTACATCTGCCATTTCTTTTGTCTCCTTTACTTTATATTGCAACGTCTTTCGACGGGTTGCTCTGTTCCTTGATTCTTCTGTGATAACTTCTGGCATAGCTTCCTAATATTCCCACCGCCAGAATTCCTAATATTCCATACAAAAGATATTCCACCCAATGCGAACTCTTCTGTTGTTCCCTGCTGCCGGTAACACTTTTCTGTGATACGGTATGATCCACCTCATCCTTTAACCGCTGGTAATCGCTGACCTGCAGCATCTGCGTTGGTTGTGCCACAAATTCATATACCTGTGTATATTCCATGCTTCCTACTCTTGTATATGGAAGCTTTGCTGCAAAATCTGCCAATGCCGTCTGATTCTGACTGCTTGTAGTATTCTTCACTTCCTTTGCCGAAGCCAATGCATCTGTAACTGCCTGATTGGAAGTTTCTTTCGCTTCTTCCATGTGCTGCTGCAATGTCAATATATTTTCTGAAGTAGTCTGATACAATTTATCTGCATAATCCACATAAGACTGATTGCTGGTGTTGATTTCCTGCTGCATAAGTGCAGCATTTTCTCTCATGCTGCTCACGCTGTCATTCATCACTGTGGTATCCTGTCTTGGACGAAATCCATTTACGCTTCTTTGATAAGAATTAACTGCATCCTGTTCTTCTTTCTGGCTATTTTCTATCTCCTTTTTCACGAAATCTGTGCGGTCTGCCAATGGCTGTATACAACCACTCTGAACCAGACCTGTAATGCCATCCACATCAACATTCTTCTGTGCCGCCACATCTGTCTGCATCGCATCACATAAAAGCCCGGTGTCTCTCAGCAAATCACGAAATCCCATCCTGCTGCCATCCCCGGTCTGCCAGCTTCCCTCAAATGCCGGTAATGTATAATCTTCTGTCGTAATCTGTTCCAGTGATGCCTTAAGATATTCTCCCAATGCATCCACATCTCCCGTTACCTTTAGCTGCATCTCTGTCTGTGCAACCGGCACTTCTCCATCCAGATATGCCTTTAAAAATTTCTTTGTAGAGGCATACCCCTGTTCTGTCAAAAATTCCATGATTTCTGTATCTGCATCACACTGCTCAAATATTTTTTCTACCGTAACCGCTGCTTCCGGTTCTTCTCCAGTATCTTCGCCTTCGCCTGATTCCGGTTCGTTTTTCTCTTCTTCTTCTGTTTTGCCTTCTTCTGTTTTGACTTCTTCTGTTTTGTCTTCTCCGGTTTTCTCTTCTCCGTTTTTGTCTTCTTCTGTTTTCTCTCCTTCTCCGGTTTTATCCTCTTCTCCGTCCCCGCCATCTGAATCTTCCGGCAGCAGAAATGCCTTTAATATTTTGTCGATATAATTCTTGTTCTTTACATTTTCTTCAATTGCATTCTGTTCCAGTGCAATGGTAATAACCGGCGGTTCTTCCATTCCTTCTACCTGACTGCAGGTCAGTTCATATGCTACTGTTCCATCTTCTGCCTCTGCTTCCTTCCATTGCAGTTTCGGCAGCTGAGCCTTCATTTCTCTGCCATAGGAATTCAGGTTCTGTATTCCTGCTGCTTCAATTCTCTGATTATAGTTTTCAATGCATTGCTGCAAATTCGTATCCAGTTGTTCTGTCACATTTTGAATCTGTGCAATCTGGGCAAGACGGCTGTTTTGTTCAGCAGTCTTTTCTCCGTTATATGCAAGCAATGTATCCTGCAGATTTCGAATCCCATCCCGATATAAAAGTTGCCCGTCTGCATCCGAAAGTAAATTGATTTCTCCTACGTCTTCTGATATTTCTTTTAAGGAACTGACCAGTTCATTTCCTGCTGTCCGCAAATCACTTAACTGTGCAGAAGCATCTGACAGATTTTCCCGATATGCACTGTCTACTGCCTGAATCAACTGCGCATTTTCCTCTGTATAATCCGAAATATCTAACGGTATTGTAGTGTCTTCCTGCTGTTTTAATTCCGGAACCGGAACCATGCTTACCAAATCAGATGCCTGTATTCCCTGTATTGCTTCTTTATCTGTAATGTCATTATTCATAACCATTGCAGATTCATCCTGCGCCGCATGAAATTCATCCATTATGTTACATAGATACATATATGTCATCTGACTGTTCAGTTGTTCCCCAAACTGAAGGACATCACCTAAAAGTTCTTCTCTTGCATCCGCTGATACATCTTCACTGACTGCATACTGTAACTGCGATGCCGCCGGAACTGTATTTAAGCTTTCAACATTTTCCGAAAAATCTGATGGAATTATAATATAAGCACCGTATCGCCCTTCTTCTATTCCATTTCTGGCATCTTCTAATGAGGTATATATGAAATTATCATTTGGAAAATTTATGATCTGCTCCCCATAATAGACTTGTGTATTACCATCCGATATGCCGGTATCCAGATTCACAACTGCCACTCCCTGTGACTCCACCGTTCTTTCTACTGCTGTATTACCTGTCTGCAATGTAGTGTTTCCATTTATCTTACCGATTCGATATCCGGTAAAACCGCTTGTTCCCAGCAGCATAATGCACAAAAGAACAGTTATTACTTTCTTCCGTTTCATATCCTCTCTCCCTTTTCTTTTGTCTTTGTCGTATAGATTCTTTCTCTTTTTTTCGTAAATGTCAACCAAAAATATTCGACCTCATTTTCCCTCTATCTGTTCCTCTTTTTTTCTCTCCTGATTTGTCATTTTTCCTTATTTTCCGGGCATTTCAGCATACTTTTCTCAAAATTAGCAGATGATTAATTTCCATATCATTTTAAACTTAATTTAATCTGGTCGAATAAAAGTCGAAACAGTTTTCTCTGAACGTCAAAGCAGTTTTTCCTTTTTTGTGTAATCTGTCATCTTGCTACTCGCGTAAATAAAAGAAACACGCTTTGCGAGTTTCTCGAGTTATCGCGGTGCTCGCCAAATCTGCATG
>ERZ1108170.2289-NODE-2289-length-10157-cov-2.584835_pt1 | contig 10157 bp, 9 predicted proteins | sample MGYA00403705_ERZ1108170 | MGnify/ENA primary metagenome ERZ1108170 (study PRJEB35170, sample SAMEA104062422) | human gut metagenome | biome: human gut; feature: human-associated habitat; material: faeces | place: Denmark | collected 2012-06-15 ... | reverse complement strand
CTTGCAAATATAGCACTCTACAGAGGATTTAATGATCAGTATAAGGAAAATATGCACAAAATTGAAGCTGTGGCAAGAAGGGATACCCGAAAATCCAAATCGCTTGAAAAGCTTTCGGATATATGCCATGCATGTATGTATTCCGATATAGAACAGCAGGATAAAATTGCTGCATGGATTAAAGACCAGAAAAAGATTGAAGATTCCGTTAATTTTTTCTCTCTTAGTTTTGTTAATATTGTGTTTGGAAAATATCTTATACTTAATCGTGAGTATCATCATTTTCTTGGTATAAGCGGTCAGCTTTTAGGACTTAACAATCTTTTTTCTTATATCCTTCCACAGATATATACATATATATATCTTGCAATTGCGAATAAAGAAACAGGTGAGACAACTAAAGCCCATAAGTTTCTTAAAGAGGCCATAAAGCTTGCTGAACCAGACAGAATATATATGCCTTTTGTACATAATTACAGCAGCATATCTGAGCTTATGGCAGAAACTGTTATAAGCCATGATAATCAAGGTTTTATCAGAAATGTTATAAAGATTTCAAAGGGTTATGAAAAAGGAGTTAAATCAATAAAAAAAGCTGGACATGCCCTTGCAGATTATGGACTTACTGTACGTGAGTCAGATGTTGCAAAGCTTGCAGCACAGAGATTTTCTAATAAAGAAATTGCTGAACAGCTCTTTATTGCTGAAAGTACTGTAAAGTCCAATATGAAAGTTATATTTAATAAACTGCAGATTAATTCTCGTGCAGAATTAAAGAATTTTTTTGAATAAAATATAAAGGAACTGATATTTATGAGAGTAATAGCTGGAATTGCCAGAAGCATGCCTTTAAAGGCTGCTGAAGGTGACAACACAAGACCAACTACTGACAGAATTAAAGAAACATTGTTCAATATGTTACAATCAGATATTGCAGGATGCAGGTTTCTTGATTTATATTCAGGAAGTGGTGCAATAGGTATTGAGGCGTTAAGCCGTGGTGCAAAAGAAGCTGTTCTTGTAGAAAATGCAAGACAGGCAATAGCTGTTATTAAAGATAATCTTACATTTACAAAACTTTCCCCTAAGGCTGTTGTAATGGAACAGGATGTTTTGTCTGCAATAAACAGATTATCAGGCAGCGGAGTATTTGATATTATATTTATGGATCCACCTTATGGAAAAGACTATGAGTATGATGTATTACTTGCATTATCACATTCGGATATTGTAGACAGGTATACAATTGTTATAATTGAGGAGGCTCTTAATGTGCCTTTGGATTATATTAATGAATGTGGATTTGAGACTGTAAAGGTTAAGAATTATAAAACTAATAAGCACATTTTTATACGATTAAAGGAGAGTGAATAACTGTGAAAAAAGCGATTTATCCAGGAAGTTTTGACCCGGTGACATTAGGACATTTGGATATAATCAGACGTTCAGCAAGTCTTGTTGATCATCTGATAGTTGGCGTTTTAAATAACAGTACCAAAACACCATTGTTTTCAGTGGAAGAGCGTGTTAATATGTTAAGAGAAGTGACAAAGGATCTGCCTAATGTTGAAGTATTAAGCTTCAGTGGATTACTGGTGGATTTTGCTGCAGAACATAACGTTTCTGTAATAATAAGGGGATTAAGAGCTGTCACTGATTTTGAATATGAGCTTGCAATGTCGCAGACTAACAGAGTTGCGGCTCCTGGGATTGATACGGTATTTCTTACAACAAGCCTGAAGTATGCATATTTAAGTTCCAGCATCGTTAAAGAGATGGCTATGTATGGCGGAGACATTAAAAAGTTCGTTCCGGAAGAGATTATAGACAGAGTCTATGAAAAGTATGGAATCACAAAATAATCAGAATACTATTAAAGGAGTAAAACGATGAGCAGAATTGAGCAGTTAATAAGTGATATTGAAAGTTATATTGATACCTGTAAATATTATCCATTATCTAATGTTAAGATTATTGTTAATAAAGAGCAGTTAGAGGATATGCTTACAGAATTAAGATTAAAAACTCCTGATGAAGTTAAGAAATATCAGAAGATTTTAAGCAATAAAGATGCTATTCTTGCAGATGCCAAGGAACAGGCTGATGCTATTATTAATGCAGCACAGGTTCAGACCGAAGAACTTATTAATGAGCATGAAATTATGCAGAGAGCTTATGCACAGGCTAATGAGCTTATAGAACAGGCTACAGCACAGGCACAGTCTATCTTAGATAATGCAACAGAGGAAGCAAACAGCATAAGGTATGGTGCAATGCAGTACACAGATGATATGCTTGCAAAACTTCAGTATATTATTGAACATTCAATTAAAGATAATAAAGAAAAATATGATTCATTATTATCAGGTCTTGAAAATGTATTATCTGTTGTCAATAATAACAGGAATGAGCTTAGTGGTATTGAAGAAGGAGAATCTGAAGAAGCGGTGCAAAACGATTCTGAAGATTTGGATTCCACAGATAATGATGAAGAATAACTAATAAACTTATAGTATATTTAATACATATATCAGCAGATAAGTCGTTGCAAGTGTTACTATACACAGTACAAGCTTCTGATATATGTATTTTTTTATGCTTATATAACTGCTGCATATGCTTTTTGTCTGCATAATAATGCATACTCCGCCAAATGCATCAAGTAATACTGTCAATAATACTGTTATATTCATAGGAATTCCGGCATTTTTAATTATGGCAAGACCGTTTGATATTTCAAATAAATATGATATTAACAAACCAACGGTATTGCTTTGTGAAAAATGCATTATAATATTTACAATGACAGAGAAAATAATAACGTAAGCTCCCAACTTCAGAGCAGTATTAATTGAACTGTCTACAGCTTCTTCAAAGAAATGGAATATCAGTTTTTTGCCAGTTTTTATATGTGGAGCATTGTCTTTTTTATTATCTTTATCCCTAAAAAGCAGAATCACCATATATGAACATAATATTACCGGTGTATAAGTCAGTGCAAGAAACATTGGCAGACTGATACATTTTTCGAGGATATTAATATATACATAGCTTATAAGAAATGCCGGACTGGGAATATTGATTATGCCGGCAAGCATGTCCCCAAGTCTGTTTTCAGGATTATTTTTATTGTACCATGAGCAGATATAGGCTCCGTTTGGAAAGCCTGTCATAAGACCTGTTATTACAAGTATCCATGGATTATTAATATTTTTTTGCTGTAGAATTCTTACAAGAATATTAGTGTGAATAAAAGATATAAATAATCCCGGAAATATTTTCATTCCATAAAGATATAGTCCGGAAATCACTCCGTGACACACAGGAACTGATAATACCGAAAACACAAATAAAAGAATAAGTATTATGCTTATCATACAGCCTCTTTAATAATAGATATTTAATAATATTCTCAAAAATATGTTTTTATGTGTTATAATGAAATATAATTATGCAATAAAAGCTGAAATGGAGACTACAATGGAAATTCAGATGTGGAAGGAAATTCTTACACCTTATGATCTAGCGGTGGAAGAACTTCAGATAAAATTCAACCATATAATTAAAGAATACCGTCAGGCAGGTGTCTATTCACCCATAGAACAGGTTTTAGGACGTGTAAAAAGTATTTCTAGTATAATAGAAAAAGCACAGCGCAGAGGGATTGAAATCGATAAAATTCAGGAAAAACTTTTTGATATTGCAGGCATAAGACTTATATGTCAGTTTACGGAAGATATATATACAGTTGTGAAACTTATCAAGAAACGAAAAGACATGACTGTAATAAGTGAGAAAGATTATATTAAAAATATTAAAGAGAGTGGTTATAGAAGTTATCATCTTATAGTTCATTATGAAGTTGAGACAGTGAAAGGAACTACTATTATACCCGTAGAAATTCAGATAAGAACTCTTGGCATGAATTTCTGGGCAATTATTGAACATTCACTGCAATACAAATATAATGGTGAAATTCCTGCACATGTGAAAGAAAGACTAAATGCGGCATCAGATGCACTTATAACACTTGATAACGAAATGTCATCTATCCATGATGAAATTATTAATTCCCAGACCTACTTTATGGTTAAGGCAAATATTGTTTCAGATATATTAAGTACAATACAGAATCTGTACAAGGTTGCCAATAAGCAGGTTGTTATAAAAATCCAGGATGAATTCTATGAAATATTTGAAAAAGGCGATGTTAATGAACTTTCAAGATTTTCACGCCAGTTGGATATAATTGCTGAGGATTACCGGGCACAGTCAGTGCAGTAACTCATTACAGAAACTATACAGAATTGAGGTATACAAAGTGAATTTACCAGAGAAATATACAGAATCAATGAAAATGATGTTAGGTGATGAATATGACAGCTATATAGAAAGCTTTAATGATAAGAGATTATATGGACTGCGTGTCAATAACCTTAAAATTTCAACAGAGGATTTCCTTAAGATATGTCCGTTTAAGTTAGAACCTGTTCCTTGGATTGAGAACGGATTCTATTATTCAGAAGATGACAAGCCTGCTAAACACCCATATTATTTTGCAGGCTTATATTATATTCAGGAGCCTAGTGCCATGACACCTGCCAATGTTCTTCCGATTGAGGAAGGCGATGTTGTATTTGATATGTGTGCAGCTCCCGGTGGCAAATCAACAGAGCTTGCAGCCAAATTAAACAAAACAGGACTACTTATAACCAATGATATAAGCAATTCGCGTGCCAAAGCACTTCTTAAGAATGTTGAAGTATTCGGTGTTCCTAATCTGTGCGTCCTTAATGAAGACCCTGTGGGTATAGCTTCAAGATTCTCAAGATTCTTTGACAAAGTACTTATTGATGCTCCATGCTCAGGTGAAGGAATGTTCAGAAAAGACAATAAGCTTATCAAAGCATGGGAAAAGAATGGTCCGGAGTTCTATTCGCAGATTCAGAGAAATATCATTCTTGCCGGTGCTGACATGTTAAAACCGGGCGGTAAATTATTATATTCTACATGCACATTTTCAAAGCTGGAGGATGAAGATTCAGTAATACATCTTCTTACCAACAGACCTGATATGCACCTTATAGATATCAAGCCATATGAAGGCTTCTCACACGGCTTTGATACTGATGAAGGATATCATCTTGAGAAGGCTGTCAGAATATTTCCTCATAAGATGCCTGGAGAAGGACATTTTGTGGCATTATTTGAGAAAGACGGCGAAGATTATACATCTTCTAAAAGACCTGTATCAGGAAAGACAAAGCTTCCTGATGAATTAAAGGAGTTTATGGACAGCACCACATTTGAATATGACCCTGCTTATATCAATATAAGAGATACAAGGGTCTTTCTTACATCTCCTTATATGGCAGAGGAACGCGGTTTAAGAATTATAAGAAACGGTCTGCTGCTAGGTGAACTTAAGAAGAACCGTTTTGAACCGAGTCAGGCATTTGCAATGGCACTTACTAAGGATCAGTTTAATAACTGTCTTGACCTTACTGTTTCAGATGACAGAGTAATCAGATATCTTAAAGGAGAGACTATCGATATTGATGATTTTAATGTCAAATCTGGCTGGACACTTGTATGTGTTGATGGCTATCCACTTGGATGGGGCAAGAATGCTAACGGACAGTTAAAAAATAAATATCTTGCAGGCTGGAGATGGATGTAAATGCTTATAAGACTTGATAAATATCTTGCAGACATGCAGGTTGGTACACGCAGTGAAGTTAAAGAACTGATAAGAAAAAAGAGAGTCACTGTTAATGACAATATTGTGACAAAGCCTGAATCAAAGATTAATACAGATGGTGATTCTGTAAATGTAGATGGTAATGCTGTGGGCTATCATGAATATGAGTATTTTATGCTTAACAAGCCTGCCGGTGTTGTTTCGGCAACTGATGACAATACATGTACAACAGTGATTGACCTTATTAAAACTAATAACAGAAAAGACCTTTTTCCGGTAGGAAGACTTGATAAGGACACCGAAGGGCTTCTTATAATTACGAATGATGGTGCTATGGCACATGATCTGCTATCCCCTAAAAAGCATGTTGATAAGACTTATTATGCCAAAGTTAAAGGTAAGATAAGCGATATGGAAGTTAAGCAGTTTGCCAACGGACTATTCGTTGATGAAGAGCTGACAGCACTTCCTGCCATATTAAAGGTATTAAGCTATAATTCTGATAAGGATTATTCTGAGATTCATGTAACAATACATGAGGGCAAGTTTCATCAGGTAAAAAGAATGTTTACCGCCATAGGTTCAGAGGTTCTGTTCCTTAAGCGCATAACATTTGGGGCATTATCACTTGATGAAAGCCTAAAAACAGGTGAATACAGAGCACTTACCAAAGAAGAGATATCAATATTACAACGAAACCAGATTAAAAGATAAGGAGAATTCCATGGTTAAGGATTTTCTTCCAATTAGCAGAGAAGATATGAAAAAAAGGGGCTGGCAACAGTGCGACTTCGTGTATATATGCGGAGATGCCTATGTTGACCATTCTTCTTTTGGAATGGCTATTATAACAAGGATATTAGAAAGCCGTGGTTATAAGGTTGGCATTATTGCACAGCCTGACTGGAAAAAGAAAGAATCAATTACAATCCTCGGAGAACCAAGATTAGGATTTCTTGTTTCTGCAGGTAATATGGATTCAATGGTTAATCATTATACAGTCAATAAAAAGCACAGAAAGAATGACGCATATTCGCCTGGTGGCAAAATGGGCATGCGTCCCGATTATGCAACTATTGTATATTGTAATCTTATAAGACAGACATATAAGAAAACACCTATTATTATTGGTGGCATTGAGGCTTCATTAAGAAGAATGTCGCACTATGATTACTGGTCTGATAAGATGAAACATTCAATCCTTATTGATTCGGGTGCAGATATTATCTCTTACGGAATGGGCGAACATTCTATTGTAGAGATAGCAGAGGCGCTTGAAGCCGGTATTGATGTTAAAGACATCACATATATAAGAGGCACTGTATATAAAGCAAAAAGCCTTGACCATATATATGATGATTATATAGAGCTTCCAAGCTATGATGAGATTGCAGCTGATAAGAAGAAATATGCTGAGAGCTTCTATACACAGTACATTAATACTGATGCTTTCAGCGCCAGGATTCTTGTTGAAAAGGTTAAGGAAAAAATGTATGTCGTACAGAATCCTCCGGCGATGCCGCTTACACAGATGGAGATGGACGATGTATATTCACTGCCTTATATGAGAGATTATCACCCTGTATATAAGAAAATGGGTGGTATTCCTGCATTATCAGAGATTAAATTCTCTCTTACAAGCAACAGAGGATGCTTCGGCGGATGTTCATTCTGTGCGCTTACCTTCCATCAGGGACGTATCATACAGACAAGAAGCCATGAAAATATAATAGAAGAAGCCGAATTGATGACACATGACCCCGATTTTAAGGGATATATTCATGATGTTGGCGGCCCTACAGCTAATTTCAGAAGAACAGCCTGTGACAAGCAGTTAAGTAAGGGAGCATGTGTCAATAAACAGTGTCTTTTTCCTAAGCCATGTAAGAATCTTGTCGTGGAACACAAGGATTATATAAGCCTTTTAAGAAAGCTTCGTAAGATTCCTTCTGTTAAGAAAGTATTTATAAGGTCAGGTATACGATTTGATTATTGTATGGAAGATTCTGATGATACATTTTTAAGAGAATTGTGTGAGAATCATATTAGCGGACAGCTCCGTGTTGCACCAGAGCATATATCAGATAAGGTTTTATCAAGAATGGGTAAACCTTCAAGAGCGGTATATGACAGCTTTATTAAACGCTATAAAAGAATTAATGATAAGACAGGAAAAGAGCAGTTTGTTGTGCCATACCTGATGTCTTCCCATCCGGGTTCAACGATGAAGGAAGCGATTGAACTGGCAGATAAGCTGATAGATGAAAAGCAGTAAAATGTTAAAAACGTATCTTTTTAGTTTAGGTGTTCAGACTGTATTGTCGACAGGAGTTTGAATGATTTTTCTAAATGTTTAAGATGTAAATTGTCCAAAAGTTTTTGTATAAAGAAGTAAAGTGAGGGGATAAAATGGGAAAGAATATTACTGATGATGACATCATAAAACACAAAAAGAATGCTATAAAGCAGTTAAATAATACTTTTGAAGTATTTATCAACAGTCCTAATCCAAAACATAAAAAGAAAGCTGATTTAGTTGCATATTGGATTGAGAGTTATAGTAAATACTTACTTACCGAAGAAAAATTTGATTATAAACTGATTCCAAGATATAAAAGAGGAGATGTTATTTCTCTGAATTTTGGTTTTAATATCGGTAGTGAACATGGTGGTTTACATTATGCCATTGTATTAGATAATGATAATAAACAATCTTCTCCTGTCGTAACTGTAATTCCACTTTCATCAGGAAATGAAGAAGACACATATGATAGGGATGTTTTTTTAGGAAATGAATTGCATGATAAACTTAATGCAAAGTATATTAAGTTAATAACTCAGGTCGATGAAGAAATTTCTGAATTAACAAAAACATTAGAACTTTTGAAAAAAACGATGAAGGCTAATTCGGAAACAGAAAAAAGTTTAGCAAAAGATATAACGGCTCATCTTAGTAATTTGGAAAATCGTGTTGATAAACTTAAGAGAGAGAAAAAGACGTTGCAAATATACGAGAAAGAAATCTTAAAGTTAAAATCTGGAAGTGCCGCTCTTATGGAACAAATTACTACCGTAAGTAAAATGAGAATATACAAACCAAAGAATAGTTCAGATTTACTTTATGGGGTAAAATTTTCGGCTGGTGCAATGGATAAAATAAATGAAAAGTTAAAAGAATTGTACGTATATAGTAAATAATTATTGACATTAATTATATACTATAGTATAGTCAATTTATACAAGATTTAATCTTGAAACAGCGCCTATAGGGCATTTAATAAGACAGATTTATTATGTGAAGGCTCCACCTTATGTGGAGTCTTTTACGTTATAGAAAATAAATTATATAAATAGCGTGAACTCCTATGCTGTGCTGTCTGCGGCACAGAGTGCAAACGTCAAGCGCAGCAGAAAAATTGTAAAAAAGGTGTAGAAGCCATAAGACTTCCACACCTAGAATACCTAAAACACTCTATTAACAACGTAGTGTCAACAATTATCCAAAGTATCTCTTTAAAAGACCCTCAAAAGCCTTTCCGTGTCTAGCTTCATCGCGTGCCATTTCATGCACGGTATCGTGGATAGCATCCAGATTTGCAGCCTTAGCGCGTTTTGCTAAATCAGTCTTACCGGCAGTTGCGCCGTTTTCAGCTTCAACTCTCATTTCAAGGTTCTTCTTTGTGCTGTCTGTTACAACTTCACCTAATAATTCAGCGAATTTAGCAGCATGTTCTGCTTCTTCGTAAGCAGCTTTTTCCCAGTATAATCCTATTTCTGGATATCCTTCTCTATGAGCAACTCTTGCCATTGCAAGGTACATTCCTACTTCAGAACATTCTCCTTCGAAGTTTGCTCTTAAATCAGCTAAGATATCTTCACTGACACCTTTGGCAACACCTACTACGTGTTCTGCTGCCCATTCTTTTTCTCCTTCTACCTGCTCTTTGAACTTATCAGCTGGTACTCCACACTGTGGACATTTCTCTGGTGCCTGTTCTCCTTCATATACATATCCGCATACTGTACAAATCCATTTCTTCATAATCTTGTTCTCCTTTATACTTTATATAATCATTTATATTGCTTTGCCTCTCGGCTTAGTGTCTCTGAATTAAAAATAGTAATTGTTACTGTTTTTAACTCGTCTTTATATTACCACCACATTGTATTTTTGTCAATGTTTTTTTAAACAATTTTTACAGATTCCTTTAAAATATACGACGTTTTGTGTGATCTCTCCTGGGAAATTCTCGCTTGCGATCTCATTTAGCTTCTCATCGATCGGTGCCATATCCAGATCAATGACTGATCCGCATTCCTGACATACGAAATGATAGTGTGGATCGGTGCATGCATCGTAATGGTCTGCTCCTCCTTCGTAAGATAGCTTTAGTATTTCCCCTCGCTCACTTAATAATGCAAGATTTCGATAGACTGTTCCAAGACTGATCTTAGG
>ERZ1108170.2284-NODE-2284-length-10167-cov-13.544106_pt1 | contig 10167 bp, 10 predicted proteins | sample MGYA00403705_ERZ1108170 | MGnify/ENA primary metagenome ERZ1108170 (study PRJEB35170, sample SAMEA104062422) | human gut metagenome | biome: human gut; feature: human-associated habitat; material: faeces | place: Denmark | collected 2012-06-15 ... | reverse complement strand
GCGGAAGAAAAGTATTGGCTGCAAGAAGATTAAAAGGTAGAAAAAAATTATCAGCTTAGGCCACAATTTTGTGGTCTTTTCTTCTTTTATGATGCAATTTTAGAAGGATAATTTCAAATGAAATTTTCAGAATCATTAAAGAAAAATATTGATTTTCAGAATGTTTACAGAAACGGCAAGTCTTATGCGAACCGTTTTCTTGTTGTATATATTTTAGAAAATCATACAGAAAAAAACAGATTAGGTATATCAGTTAGTAAAAAAGTTGGAAATAGTGTTATAAGACATCATCTTACTCGTTTAATTCGAGAGAGTTACCGACTACATGAAGACATGTTTGATAGTGGTTTAGACATTGTAGTCATCGCAAGAGCTACAGCGCGAAATATTTCATACCATGAGGTAGAAAGCGCACTTATGCATCTTGGACGTCTTCACAAAATAGTTCATGTTGATTAAGTTTGAAAAGAAGATGGAATCCCGTTGAAAAAATTATTTATTGCACTGATTAAATTTTATCAGAAGTATATTTCTCCAATGAAGTCGACAAAATGTCCGTATTATCCGACATGCTCCTGTTATGGTCTTGAGGCGGTACAGAAGTATGGAGCGCTGAAAGGTGGCGCATTGGCTGCATGGAGAATATTAAGATGCAATCCTTTTTCTAAGGGCGGATATGATCCGGTTCCATAACGGAGGTTTTTATGTCAGCCATAGAATTGACAGCATATCCCGGTTCAATCTTAGGACCTATTGCGAAGGTGCTTGGATGGATCATGAATGGGATCTATGATATTGTATATCATTTAACAGGTGTGGAAAGCGTTACAATAAGTATTGTGATTATCACAATTCTTATTTATACATGTTTGCTTCCATTGACCATTAAGCAGCAAAAGTTTTCCAAATTATCACAGAAGATGCAGCCTGAGTTGAATGCTTTAAGAGAAAAGTACGGTAATCGTAAGGATCAGGAAGCTATGATGGCAATGAACGAAGAGACACAGCGTATTTATCAGAAGTATGGTGTATCACCGATGGGTAGCTGTGTTCAGATGTTGATTCAGATGCCATTGCTGTTTGCTTTATATCGTGTATTTTATAATATTCCTGCATACATTACTTCGATTAAGGATTATTTTGGTGTCCTTAGCAATGGAAAAGTTGTTTCTGGAAGTGTCGTTGATGTAATCAGCAATACATCCGGTTTTCAGGATATTATGCAGAAAATCGTTACAGATTATAAGATTACAACGGTTTCTGTTGATTTCACGACAAAAGATACAAGTGCTTTGAACAATTACATCATTGATGTATTGTACAAGCTGCCAAAATCAGGATGGGAGAAACTTACTTCTTATTTCGACAACATTGGAAGTGCTGTAGGTGAAATTACACCACATATTAATAAATTTAACTATGCATTTGGAAAGATTAATATTTCTGATACACCTTGGAATATTATTAAGACGTCTTTTGCAGGTCATGAGTGGATTGTGCTTGTTCTTGCATTACTGATTCCGGTATTGGCTTATGTAACACAGTTATTGAATATTAAGCTTATGCCACAGGCTGGTGGAAATAATGATCAGATGGCAAAGCAGATGAAAACCATGAATACAATGATGCCATTGATGTCATTGTTCTTCTGCTTTATTACACCAACCGGTTTGGGTATTTACTGGGTTGTAAGTGCATTGGTTCGTGCAGTTCAGCAGTTCTTTGTTAATAAGCACATTGAGAATCTTGATCTTGATGATATTATGAAAAAGAATCAGGAAAAAGCAAAGAAGAAGAGAGAAAAACTTGGCATTTCTGAGGATCAGATTCGTCAGGCAGCAATGATTAAGACAAGAAACATTGAGTCAAAAGCTAACGTAAATGTTTCTTCTGCAGAAAAAGAGCTTGAATTAGAAAAAGCACAGGCTGCGAAGTCAAATGCAAAAGCAGGAAGTATGGCTTCAAAGGCAAATTTAGTGAAAGAATTTAATGAAAAGAACAATCGCAAATAAGAGGGGGCATTCATATGGAGTATATTGAAGTTTCTGCAAAAAATGTTGATGATGCCATCACGGAGGCATCCATTCAGCTTGGAACAACAAGTGACCAGATTGAATATGAAGTTATTGAAAAGGGAAGTACCGGTTTTCTCGGAATCGGAAGCAAAAATGCTGTAATCAAGGCTCGTAAGAAATATTCACTTGAAGGAAGCGTTAGAGAATTCTTAGGTTCCGTATTTGCAGCTATGAAAATGGAAGTTGAAGTTCTTATCAAAATTGATGAGGTTGAGCATACCATTGATATCGAATTAAAGGGCGATGATATGGGAATTCTCATTGGAAAAAGAGGACAGACGCTTGATTCTCTACAGTATCTGACAAGCCTTGCTGTAAATAAACAGTCAGAAGAATATTATAAAGTAAAAATTGATACAGAAGATTATCGTAAAAGAAGAAAGGATACATTAGAGAACCTTGCAAAGAATATTGCATATAAGGTTAAGCGTACAAAGAGACCGGTTTCTCTTGAGCCAATGAATCCTTTTGAGAGAAGAATTATTCATTCTGCATTACAGAATGACCGATATGTAACAACACATAGCGAGGGTGATGAGCCTTACAGACATGTAGTTGTAACATTAAAGAGATAATAAAAGTTGAGAAGATGGGTACCTTTGGGTGCCCATTTTCTTTATTTACAAAATACACATTAAAATGTTTATGGATATGTGATATAATGAATATCGCTATCATTAGATTAGAAATTACTTAACAGGAGTGAGTAAAATCATGAATTCAGATACAATTGCAGCAATTGCAACTGCGATGAGTCCTTCCGGGATTGGTATTATCCGAATCAGCGGTGAGGATACATTAGATATTATTGATCGAATCTATCGTTCAAAAGATGGAAAGAAAAAAATCAGTAAATGCAAAAGTCATACAATACATTATGGATATATTTATGATGAGGATGAAGTTGTAGATGAAGTTATGGTACTTTTAATGAAAGCTCCGAACTCATATACAAGAGAAGATACCGTTGAGATTGATTGTCATGGTGGTGTATATGTTATGAAACGTATATTGGAAACTGTGATAAAGAATGGAGCGCGTCCGGCAGAGCCTGGCGAATTTACCAAGCGTGCGTTTTTGAATGGACGTATTGATCTTACCCAGGCAGAATCTGTTATTGATGTTATCAACGCAAAGAACGATTTTGCATTAAAAAGTTCACTAAATCAGTTAAAAGGTTCTGTTTTGGTGGATATCAAGAAAATTCGGGAAGAGATATTGCATGAAATAGCGTTTATTGAATCTGCTTTGGATGATCCGGAACATATCTCTTTGGATAATTATCCCGAAAAATTGTTGAAAATTGTGGATAACCAAGTGTATAACGTTGATAACATTTTAAAAACCTTCGACAATGGCCGAATTTTAAGGGAAGGAATCAATACTGTAATTGTGGGTAAACCAAATGCGGGAAAATCTTCATTGTTGAATATTCTGGTTGGACAAGAAAAAGCCATTGTTACAGAGATTGCAGGAACAACACGAGATGTGCTGGAAGAGCAGATTAATTTAAATGGAATCACTTTAAATGTTATGGATACAGCGGGAATCCGGGACACGAGTGATGTTGTGGAAAAGATTGGTGTGGATCGAGCAAAGAAATATGCAGAAAATGCAGATCTTGTTATTTACGTCATTGATGCATCCACGGATTTAGATGACAGTGATTATGAAATTATGGATCTGCTTCAGGATAAGAAAGCAATCATTCTTTTAAATAAATCTGACCTTGATGCAAAGGTTACTGTAGATATGATTCAAAAACAGATTGATAAAAAAATTATATCCATATCTGCAAAAGAACGAATTGGTATTCGGGAGTTGGAGAACACCATTAAGGATATGTTCTTCCAGGGAGAGGTTACATTTAACGATGAAGTGTATACGATTAATGTCAGACAAAAGACATCTTTGCAAATTACGTTAAAACATTTGCAACAGGTGATTCAGACTATCAAAGATGGTATGCCGGAAGATTTTTATTCCATTGATTTAATGGGTGCATATGAGGAACTGGGAAAAATTATTGGTGAGTCGGTTGAAGATGATCTGGTAGATGAGATTTTCTCAAAATTCTGTATGGGAAAGTAGAAGGTTAAGGAGAAAGATGGAAGACAATTTACAGACATTGGAAAATAAGAAGAAAACAATTCCATATATTCAGGAAGAGTATGACGTAGTAGTAGTTGGAGCTGGTCATGCGGGATGCGAAGCGGCTTTGGCGTGTGCAAGACTTGGCCTTGAAACAATTATGTTTACAGTAAGTGTGGACAGTATTGCAATGATGCCATGTAATCCAAACATCGGAGGAAGTTCGAAGGGACATCTCGTAAGAGAAGTGGATGCTCTTGGTGGTGAGATGGGAAAGAACATTGATAAGACATTTATTCAGTCAAAAATGCTGAATAAATCAAAAGGTCCGGCTGTACATTCTCTCCGCGCGCAGGCAGATAAAGCGGAATATACGAAAGAAATGCGCAAAACTTTGCAAAATACGGATCATTTGACCATTCGTCAGGCTGAGGTTGCAGAAATTTTAACAGATATGGACCATTTCTTTGATGAGGACACAAATTGTGAACAAATCAACCATGGAAAAGTGGATAACACTTCTGATTCTGAAAAAAAGGTGCAAAAGATTACCGGAGTCCGTACGGTATCAGGAGGAACCTATCGTTGTAAAGCAGTGGTTCTTTGCACAGGAACTTATCTTCGCGCGCGTTGCCTTACCGGAGAGATGATTACGCATACAGGACCGAATGGGCTTTCTGCAGCAAATCATTTGACAGAATCTTTATTAGCGCATGGAATACAGACACGTAGATTTAAAACAGGTACACCAGCCCGTATCGATAAGAGAAGTATTGATTTCTCAAAAATGGAGGAACAGTTTGGTGATGAACGAGTTGTTCCATTTTCATTTACAACCAATCCGGATGATGTACAGATTGATCAGGTATCCTGCTGGCTTACTTATACAAACGAGGAAACACATAAGATCATTCGTGAAAATCTGGATCGTTCACCGATTTATGCCGGTATTATTGAAGGAACCGGTCCGCGTTACTGTCCTTCCATTGAGGATAAAGTTGTAAAATTCGCGGATAAAGACAGGCATCAGATTTTTGTTGAGCCGGAAGGTTTAAGTACAAATGAAATGTATATTGGTGGTATGTCTTCCTCGCTTCCTGAGGATGTACAGTATCGGATGTATCGCACATTGCCTGGATTAGAGCATGCAAAGATTGTGCGTAATGCATATGCAATTGAGTATGATTGCATTGATGCAAATTCGCTTTTTGCATCATTGGAATTCAAGAATATCAAGGGATTATTCAGCGGTGGACAGTTTAATGGAAGTTCTGGTTATGAGGAAGCGGCATGTCAGGGATTAATCGCTGGTATCAATGCTGCGATGGAGATACAAGGACGTGAGCCATTGATTTTGGATCGTTCGGAAGCCTATATAGGTGTTTTGATTGATGATCTTGTGACAAAGAAAAATCGCGAACCTTACCGCATGATGACTTCACGAGCGGAATATCGTTTACTTTTGCGTCAGGATAATGCAGATTTACGTTTGACAAAGAAGGGATATGAAGTTGGATTAATCTCACAGGAACGTTATGACTGGGTTTGTAAAAAAGAGCAGTTGATTGATGAAGAAATCGAGCGTGTGAACCATGTGAAAATCGGTGCAAATGCGAAAGTACAGGCCTTACTGGAGAAAAATAACAGTATTCCGCTGAATACAGGAACTACTTTGGCAGATCTGATTCGACGTCCGGAGTTAGATTATGATAAGTTGAAAGATATTGATGCAGATCGTCCAGACTTACCGGAAGAAGTGACGGAGCAGGTGAATATTCTGATCAAATATGAAGGATATATTACGCGTCAGGTAAAGCAGGTAGATAAATTTAAACGTCTGGAAAAGAAAAAATTGCCACAACATTTTGACTATAATGAAATTTCCGGATTGCGTATAGAGGCACAACAGAAATTGAATGAATTCCAGCCGTTGAGCATTGGACAGGCTTCAAGAATATCAGGAGTTACACCGGCTGATGTGTCAGTATTACTGGTATATCTGGAACAATTAAAATATTCAAATCCAGATTTATTTTATCGATTAAACTCTGGTAAGACAGAAAAATAGTTAAAATATATTAAAACGAGAATTAATAAAATAAAATAGGGGGGTATATGGAATATAACACACAACATTTTGTCAGAAAACTGAAAGCTATGGGAATCACCCTGACAGATGAGCAGGTACAACAATTCATTACTTATTATGAGATGTTAGTAGAAAAAAACAAGGTGATGAATCTGACCGGAATCACAGAATTTGATGAAGTATTAGAAAAGCATTTTGAGGATAGTCTGTCCCTGATTCGTGTTGTAGATCTGAACCATAATCTTAAGATTATGGATTTGGGCACAGGGGCAGGATTTCCTGGAATTCCGTTAAAAATTGCTTTTCCTAATTTGAAAATTACACTGGCAGATTCCTTAAATAAAAGAATCTTATTCTTACAGGAAGTAATTGATGAACTTCAATTGAAGGATATTGCTGCAATTCACGGAAGAGCAGAGGATTTGGCACGTGATGCAGCATACAGAGAACAGTATGATTTATGTGTTTCTCGTGCGGTTGCTAATTTATCCACATTGGCAGAGTATTGTCTTCCTTTTGTAAAGATTGGAGGTCGGTTTGTTTCTTATAAGTCAGGTGAATGTGATGAAGAAGTGCAGGATGCAAAGTCATCGGTATTTTTGCTTGGAGGTAAGGTGAAGGATGTAACAAAATTTGAATTGGGAGATGCAAAGAGATCTTTTATTGCAATTGAAAAGGTTGCAGGCACCTCAAAAAAGTATCCCAGAAAAGCAGGAGTACCTTCAAAAACTCCACTAAAATAGAAAAAATATTACATGTTATCAACAAATAAAGCGGAAAATGTGTACAAAACAGTTGAAATCAGGTAAATATGTTGAAAAAAAGCTCTATGATATCTCATAGAGCTTTTTCATATCATGTATTCCGTATTTTATCTGGAAAGGATATGTTCAATGATTTGATTAATTTTTGCAGGATTTTCTAACTGTGGATACAGTTTGCAGTTAGAAACATGAATTACTTGAATATTAGAATTAAGTTTATGATATTCTTCTAATGTATTCAGGTTATTCTTAATATCTGTACTTCCAATGATGCAGGTTTTATTTTTTAGTTTCTTTAATGCCTGCCGAATATCTACACCCATATAATTTCCTAAGAGGCTTGAGTATAAATATTTTCCGTTGCTGTTATCGGAATGGGATGCTTCATAGTAGGCATCCTTTATTTGGCTGGATACCATATTCGATTTGAAATAATAGTTTGTCCGGAATTGTCGATCCAATCTGGCTGGATTCATAAGTACATTGTAAATAAAGGTTCCAACAAGTGGCAGATTAATAAGAATTTGTTTCAGTTTGCTTTGACTATCCGGTATATAAGTTAGTGTTTTCAAAGATACAGGATTAATTAAAATGATATTGTTGATAATGGAATCGTCTATCTGATTTGCCATGATCACAAATGAGCAGGACATATTGGATGCTACAATATCTGTTTTTTCTTTAATAATATCTTTGATAAATGCAGTGATTAACTGTACATACATATAATTGGTGTAACTTACACCCGGTTTGTCAGATAGACCACAACCTAACAGGTCAATTGCGTATATCGTATGGTTTTTCTGAAGACGTCGAATTATATTTGTCCATTCTACGGAAGAACTGGACGAATTGGTGTCATGTACTAATAAAATAGGACTTCCGGTTCCGGTTTTTGTATAGAAAATATTTCCTTGTTTCCAGGAATAATAGGATCCATTTTTGGTTGGAAGCATATTTTTGTTCGCAGCAACAGTTGCAACAAATCGATTGTAAGCGTACATGCCGGCGAATGCTGCTGTGGAAAATAATAGAAAACGCTTTGTATTCTTTTTCATAGGAAACCTCCTTTTTAATGTATATACTGTTATTATAGGCATTTTGGGGCAATTTTACAAATATATTTTATTTATTCCTTTCATTTATTTACAAAATAATTTATAATATATATGTATTTTTATAATGTTTATATCGAACATATGTTTGAGGATGAGATGGTTAAAGAATATTTAGAAAAAACAAAGATGCAATTTGAAAAGGAGAAAGACAATCTTATAGATAAAATACATTCATGTGAGAATGAACAAAAAGAAAATGTTAAATTTATTCAAATGTTGGAAGAAACCAATGATTCCAGTTATGAAGCATTTTCTCCACGTGAAACTAATGTGTTTAATCACCGAAAAATTGCAGAACTTCAAGAAAATCAAAAGCAGGCCGAAGAAGAACTTCTTAATTTACAGAGTCAGCTTGGAGAATTGAAATTTAAGCTTGCAGAAATAACAAATGTAATTAATGTAGTAGAGAAAGATGAGAATATTAGTATTGAGGAGGTAGATGCAGATACTCGGTTAGCATTACTTAGTTCTGTGGAAACAGAAAGACAGCGTATTGCACGTGATTTGCATGATTCTACAACACAAAGCCTTACTTCTCTTGTACATAAAACGGAATTGTGTACGAAACTGATCGACAAAGATCCGGTTCGATGTAAGTTAGAACTTTTTTCTGTAAATAAATGTCTAAGAGAAATTATAGAAGATATGAGAGGTTTGATCTATGATTTAAGACCAATGTCTTTTGATGATATTGGTTTTGATATAACTGTAGAGAGAGCTTTGGACAAGTTTAAGCGATTTAACAATATTAATTGTACATACAAAATAGAAGGTAAACCGTATTCAATTGATAATGTGGTGCAGATTACTTTGCTCCGTGTAATACAGGAAGCATGCAATAATGCAATAAAGCATGCGGAAGCTTCAAATTTACAGGTTTGTATGAAATATCTAAATAATAAATTGAGACTTGTTATTGTGGATGATGGAAAAGGCTTTGATGTTAATACGATACGATCGGTATCAAGAGATGATAATACGGGATTTGGTCTGTCTATGATGAAGGAAAGAGTTTATTTATTATCTGGAAAACTAGATATTCAGTCCAGTCCGGGTAATGGTTGTACTATATGCGCAACGATACCTATTTTAAAGGAGGAAAAATAAATAATATGGCTGTAAAAATTATGATTGCGGATGATCACTCTATGATTCGTGAGGGGTTAAAAAATTTATTAGAATTAGATGGAGATATTCAGGTAATTGCTGAGGCAGTAGATGGTGAGGATTGTTTGGAAAAGTTACAGTTAGTAAAGCCTGATGTATTATTACTTGATATCAATATGCCTAAGAAAAATGGACTTGAAGTTTTAAAAAGTCTAAAATCACGTCGATCTAAGTTAAAGGTATTGGTATTGACGGTTCATAATGAAACTGAATATTTGATGAAGGCAGTTGATATTGGTGTCAATGGGTATGTTTTAAAAGATTCTGAATCAGCAGAATTGAAAAAAGCTATTTTTACTGTTGCAGATGGGGAAACATATATTCAACCAAGTTTGATTCCTGCACTTAATGCTAAAATGATTGAAACAAATAAAGACGCAGAAAAAATTAAGAGCTTGACCAAAAGAGAGTTAGATGTATTAAAACTGCTTGCGGTTGGTATGTTTAATAAGGAAGTAGGAAAGCGATTGGAAATAAGTGAGAGAACTGTCAAAAATCATGTTTCTAATATTTTTAAGAAACTTGGAGTTACAGACCGAACACAAGCTGCAGTATTTGCAATTCGTAATAATCTTGTTCAAATACATTAACCAAAAAAGAGAAATGTTTCACGTGAAACATTTCTCTTTTTTATTTGTGATAAAGTGATATTTGATTATTTAATTGATAGATAGTTGAAATTGTTAAAAGTAAAAAATAGAACTTTATTTTATGTGAAAGTGTAGATTACCATTTAAAATGTATCTTCACTGTAGAAGACATCTGTGTATGTTATTAAAATATTCTCCGGGAGAATCCTTTCTATATGATGATTAAAGGGTCAAAAGGTATCATCGATGCATGCTTGCATGCAATTCGATGTA
>ERZ1108170.2281-NODE-2281-length-10193-cov-5.322154_pt1 | contig 10193 bp, 8 predicted proteins | sample MGYA00403705_ERZ1108170 | MGnify/ENA primary metagenome ERZ1108170 (study PRJEB35170, sample SAMEA104062422) | human gut metagenome | biome: human gut; feature: human-associated habitat; material: faeces | place: Denmark | collected 2012-06-15 ... | reverse complement strand
GACCAGCTGGTCCAGTGTGGTGGTAGTGCCGGCGCGGCGGGCCGAGCAGCAGATGGCGGCGGGCTTGTAGGCCAGATATTTGCCGCCTGCATAGGACAGCCGGTCCATGAAGCTGGTCATGTTGCCGGAAGCCGAGGCGTAGTGCACCGGGCTGCCAAACACGAAGCCGTCGGCGGTCTTTGCCTTTTCAATGGCCTCGTTGACCACGCCGCCGAACACGCAGCCATTGCCGCTGCGGCAGCCGCCGCAGCCGATGCAGCCGCCCACCGGCTTGCCGCCGACGTGCAGGATCTCGGTGTCGATACCGGCCTTGTTCAGCTCCCCGGCGATCAGGGACAGGGCGGTGTAGGTGCAGCCCTTTTCGTGGGGGCTGCCGTTGATGAGCAGGACGTTCATAAAAATACTCTCCTTTGGTCCAGAATGCGCCGCAAAATGCCCGGCGCCTGTGCGATACTCTGATTGTAGCACAAAGCCTCCGGGCGTGCAATGCGCCCCGGTACTTGACAAGAATGCACGGTTTGATGATAATAAGAAGAACCAGAAGAGGATATGCAGCGCCGGGCGAGGCTATGCGAGCGCGCCCGGCCGACCAGAAGGAGGTCAAATCATGCGCGTGATCGCAGGAGAAGCCCGGGGACGGCGTCTGGAAGCCCTGCCCGGGACGGACGTGACCCGGCCCACCCTTTCGCAGGTGAAGGAGGCCATGTTCAGCATTGTACAGTTCGACCTGCCGGGCGCGCGGGTGCTGGACCTGTATGCCGGCAGCGGACAGCTGGGCATCGAGGCGCTGAGCCGCGGCGCGGCCCGGTGCGTGTTCCTGGATGAGAACCGCGAGGCGGTGAACATCGTGATGCGCAACTGCAAGACCTGCGGTGTGTTCGACCGCAGCCGGGTCAATGTGGGCGAGGCTGCCCGGTATCTGTCGGCCTGCCGGGAGCAGTTCGACGTGGTGCTGCTGGATCCGCCGTTCCGGGGCGGTACGCTGGAAAAGATCCTGCCGGCGGTGGACAAGTGCACCGCACCCGGCGGCACTGTGCTGTGCGAGAGCGAAACGGGCCTTGTGCTGCCGGCACAGGTGGGCGGCCTGACCCTGCAGAAGCAGTATAAGTATGGCAAGGTGCTGCTGTGGAAATATACGAAGCCCATGCAGCAGGAGGGGGAAGCACTATGAACGTGAACGAGCTTTTGGACACCATTGAAGATACGCTGGAAGAGAGCACCAGCATGCCGCTGTCCGGCGGCAAGCGTCTGGTGGACGTGGAAAAGGTCCGGGATTATCTGGATGATATCCGCGCAAACCTGCCCGGCGAGCTGCGGCAGGCCCAGCAGATCGTGAACGACCGTGCCCAGATCGTGGACACGGCCAATGCACAGGCCCAGGCCATCGTGAAGAAGGCCGAAGAGCGCGCCCGCATCCTGGTGAGCGATGCCGAGATCGTGAAAGCCGCCCAGCAGCGCGCCGCCGAGATCACCGCCGCTGCCCAGAGCGAGTCGCGCACGCTGCGTCAGACCGTGACCGACTACTGCGACAACATGCTCAAGACCACGGAAGAGGCGATGGTGGAGAATGCCGCACAGGTAAAGAACGTGCGCGCCAACCTGCGCCAGAACGCCAAGAAAAACGGCTGATTTCCACACAAATTCCACATCCTGAAAAATGATGCGTCCCTGCAGGCAAAAATGACGGCCCGCAGGGACTTTTTTTGTGAAATTTTGCCGCAAAAACAGGGACAAAAAACCTTGCAATCGGGGGCTTGATTTGCTACAATAAATGTGTGTCAGTGGGGTAAAGTGGGTGAAAGTAGGGCAAAGGCCCTCTCCACAGCCCCGAAAGGGGGCAGGCAGCATGTTCTTTGGCCGGTATGACTATACCATCGACGCCAAAGGGCGGCTGAACTTCCCCGCAAAGTTCCGCGACGCCATGGGCGAGAGTTTCGTGGTGCTGGAATGGGTGGACAACTGCCTGTTCGTGCTGCCGCTGCCTGAAGTGGAAAAGCTGGCGGAAAAGCTGGAGGCCGACGAGCTGATGGACAGCTGGGAGGTGTCCGGTGATCTGTTCAGCACCGCCTGCGAGGTGGTGCCGGACAAGCAGGGACGCATCCTTCTGCCGGCAGAGCTGCGCAGCTATGCCGGGCTGGAAAAGGATGTGACCATCATCGGCAACCGCAACCACGCCGAGATCTGGGCCACCGACGTCTGGAACGCCCGCCGCGCGGCGGTGAGCAATGAGCAGCGTGCAGCCCGGCTGCGCAGCCTGCACATCTGACATAAGAATTCTGCAAGAGAGAAAGGAGGCCGTGCCAATGGCTTCAGAAGAAAACGTGCCCTTTGACCCGACCTCATTTGAGCATATCCCGGTTCTGTTGAACGAATGCCTGGAAGGGCTGGCCATCGACCCGGCGGGCACCTATCTGGACGGCACCGCAGGCGGTGCGGGCCACTCCCGCCAGATCGCCCTGCGGTTGGATGCTGCAAAGGGCGGGCGGCTGATCTCGCTGGATCAGGACCCCGACGCCGTGCAGACGGCCCGGGCCCGTCTGGCCGGGCTGCCGGCCACCGTGGTGCAGATCAACTTCCGCTACGCCGGGCAGGCGCTGGAAGAGCTGGGCATCGACAAGATCAACGGTGCACTGCTGGATCTGGGCGTTTCCAGCCACCAGCTGGACGACGCGGCCCGGGGCTTTTCCTACCGGGCAGATGCACCGCTGGACATGCGGATGAGCCAGCAGGGTGAGACGGCGGCAGATCTGGTGAACACCCTCAGCCGTGAGGACCTGGCCCGCATCCTGCGGGACTACGGCGAAGAACCCTTTGCCTGGCAGATCGCCGGTAAGATTGAGGAAGCGCGAGAGAACGCGCCCATCGAGACCACTTTGCAGCTGGCCGACATTGTGGCCAGCGCCATGCCGCCGGCGGAGCGGCGCAAGAACAAGAACCCGTCCCGCCGCACCTTTCAGGCGCTGCGCATTGCCGTGAACCATGAGCTGGATGCGCTGGAAGAGGGGCTGGACACCATTTTCGAGCATCTTGCGCCCGGCGGGCGGCTGTGCGTGATCACCTTCCACTCGCTGGAGGACCGGCTGGTGAAAAACAAGTTCCGCCGCTGGGCCACGGCCTGCACCTGCCCGCCGGAGTTCCCGGTGTGTGTGTGCGGCGGCAAGGCCAAGGCAAAGCTCATTACCCGCAAACCCATTGAAGCCAACACGCAGGAGCTGGAAGAAAACCGGCGCAGCCGGTCGGCTCATCTGCGTGTGTTGGAAAAGTGCTGAGGGATGCCCCAGGCATCCTGTGAGGAGGAGAGGAAACCATGGGTCAGGCAGCATACGATTACAACACCGCGCGGCGCAGAAAAGCGCCGCAGACACAGCGCAAGACCGCATTGCGCGTGGAAAAGGGCGGCAAGCGCCGTCTTTCGCCGCTGCAGGCGGCGCTGCGCAATGCCATGCATCTGGTGGCGGCAGCCCTGCTCACCGGGTTTGCCATCAGCCTGCTGATGAGCGAGGCCCAGCTGGTGGAGCTGAATGATCAGATCCAGGACGCCAAGGCCCAGCTGGTGAGCGCCCAGAGCCAGTACACCTACTACAACAGCACCCTGAACAGCAAGACCAACATCACCAGCGTGGAAGAAGCGGCCAGCCGTCTGGGTCTGATGAAGATCGACCCCAGCCAGATCACCTACATCCGGCTGAACGAGTCCGGTGCGCTGGAGCGTCAGCAGTCCCCTGTGCGGCAGTGGACCAGCTTCATCTACAACGGTGCCGTGACCATTCTGGGCACCGTAAAATAACATCAAAACGGGAAAGCGTGCGGCGGCGCACGCTTTTTCGGTTTTTAGCCGGTCCGGGGCTGCCGCCGCGCGGGCCGATATCCTGAAGAAAACAGCAGGCAGAACGGGTGCTCCGCCCTGTCTGCGGGAGAACAGCATGCAACAAGATTCCAACAAGAAAAAGGGCAAAGGCTACCGGGTGCGCCCGGCCTTTGCGCGGGAACGGCTCAACGGACGCACCCGGCGCGTGTGCAGCATTCTGGGGCTGGCGGCGGTCGTGCTGGCATCGGCCGTGGTCGTCCGCAGCCTGTATGTCATCCAGATCCGGGACGGTGCCAAGTACCGACAGTATGCCGCCCAGCAGCAGCTGCTGGACACCACGGTCAAGGCCACCCGCGGCGAGATCTACGACGCCAACGGCATCACGCTGGCTTCCACCAGCGTGGTGTGGAACATCTGGGCTGACCCCAGCTACAGCAGCATCCTGTACACCACCAGCACCAACGACGATAAAACGACGGTGCGCACATTTGACCCGACCATGTGCGCCGAGGTCAGCCAGGGCATCACCCTGCGGCTGCTCTCCGGCGACGGCGAGAGTCTGGACGCGGTGGACACTTCCTCGGAGGAATACACCCAGCAATACCAGACCGTGTACGATGCACTGTCCAAAATTGATTCCTCCTATGTGGTGCTGGCCACCAAGGTGAACAACGCCGTCAAGCTGTCCATTGAGGATTATGTGTCCGGTTTCAACAAGGCGCACAAAAAGGGCTCCGGCGCAGACCGCATCGGGCGGGTGTCCGTCTCGACGGAAAAGAGCTCTCAGCGCAACTACCCCTACGGAGCCTTTGCGGCTGCCGTGCTGGGCTTTACCGACGGCGAGGGCGTGGGCACCTACGGCCTGGAAAAATCCTACCAGTCCACGCTGGCCGGTGTGGACGGCCGCACCATCACCCGGCGCAACGCGGTGGGCAACGCCATTGCCGACCAGAACGCCACCACCTTTGCCGCCAAGGACGGCTCCAATCTGGTGCTGTCGCTGGACGTGAACGTGCAGGAGATCGTGGAACGCTACCTGACGGAGGCCGTTGCGGCCAACAACGTCGAGAACCGCGGCTGTGCCATCGTGATGAACGTCAAGACCGGTGCGATCCTGGCCATGGCCTCCAAACCGGACTTTGACCCCAACACGCCGCTGGATTACAGCGCCAACCTGGCCTACCTGCAGGAGCAGGTGGCCGCAGAGCCGGAGCTGTACACCATCTACCTCCGGGACGAAAATGACTCGAAGAAGTTCAAGCTGGACGAAAACGGCAACAAGATCGTGGACCCGGACCCGGATTATACCGGCACCTACCGCGATATCCTGTGGAAGAACAAGGCCATCACCGAGCTGTACTACCCCGGCAGTGTGTTCAAGGTCATCACCTCGGCCATGGGTCTGGACTCCGGCGTGGCGACCATGAACACCACCTTTACCTGTGCCGGTGCCTACGGCGTGGCCAAGGAGACCTACCACTGCGCAGGCCACAAGGCCCACGGCACCATCAACATGGCCGACGCTCTGCGCCAGAGCTGCAACCTCTACTACATCCAGCTGGGCCAGCGCGTGGGCTCCCAGCAGTTCTACAATTATTTTGACGCCTTTGGCTTTACCGAGCGCACCGGCGTGGACCTGCCCAGCGAGACCGGCCTGATGAAGTATTATTCGGCCAATCAGCTGGGTGAGGTGCAGCTGGCCTCCTCGGCATTCGGCCAGGCCATGGCCATCACGCCGCTGCAGATGTGCACTGCCGTGGCGGCAGCCGTCAACGGCGGCTATCTGGTCACCCCCCATGTGGTGGATAAGATCACCGACACCAACGGCAACGTGGTGGAGGAGATCGGCACCAACATTCGCCGTCAGGTCATCAGCGAGTCCACCAGCGATGTCATCCGCCAGATGATGGAGTACGAGGTGGGCAACGGTACCGGCGGCGGCAAGAACGCCTACGTTTCCGGCTACCGCATCGGCGGCAAGTCCGGCACTTCCGAACAGCTGAACATGGACCGCCGCGCCGACGGTGACTACAAGAAAGTGGCATCCTTTGCCGCTGTCCTGCCCGCCGACGACCCGGAGATCATCGTCTATGTGATGCTGGATGACCCCAACAACGCCAGAACGGACTACTCGTCCCTGCTGGCAGCGCCCGTTGTGGGCAACATCATCAGCGAGATCGCACCCTACCTTGGCATTGCCGCCGACGGCGAGGATCGCAGCCAGACTGTGGTCACTGTGCCGAATCTGGTGGGCACCGAGTGGAGCAGTGCGCAGGTGCAGCTGAACATCAAGGGCCTCAGGCATCAGCTGGCCGAAAGCACCACCAGTCAGGCGGCAGCAGCTGTCACCTACCAGTATCCGCACGCGGGTGCAAAGGTGGCCTACGGCACCACCGTGTACCTGTATACCGATACCTATGAGGGCAGCCATACCGATGTGCCGGATGTGACCGGCAAGAGCGCGGACTTTGCCCGCCAGATGCTGTCTGCCGCCGGATTGAACTGTGTGGTGGAGGGCAATGCGAACGGCACTGTGCAGGCCCAGAGTGCAGACCCTGGTTCCAGTGTGCAGCGCGGCACCATCGTGATCATTACCTGTGGGTAACAAGAACCCTCTCAGGCGCTTGCGCGCCAGCTCTCCCGAAGGGCGAGCTTTATGAGTGGGTACGGTAAAGTGAATCTTCTGAAGAACTGCACTTTATCGTAAGATGCAAAAGAGCTCCCCTTTCGGGGGAGCTGGCAATGCCGCAGGCATTGACTGAGAGGGTTTTACAAGATAAAAGAGAGGGGACATGAACAATGGAAAAAATTTCTGCAAGCAAGCTTCTGGCAGGGCTGGTGCCCGCAGACTTCATCCGGGAAGAGGTGCAGGTGGAACTGGTGACCACCGACAGCCGCGAGGTGCGGCCCGGCTGCATTTTTGTAGCGTTCCCGGGTGAAAAATTTGACGGCCACGATTTTGCGGCCAAAGCACTGGAGAACGGTGCTGTTTATGTGGTGGTGAACCACCCGGTGGAGGGCGTGCCTGCGGAAAAGGCCATCCTCTGCCCGGACAGCTACCACGCCATGATGGTGATGGGCGCGAACTACCGCAGCCAGTATCACCCCAAGATGGTGGGTGTGACCGGCAGCGTGGGCAAGACCACCACCAAGCAGATGACCTACGCCGCCCTTGCAGGCTTTGGCGAGACCATCAAGACCGAGGGCAACCAGAACAATGAACTGGGCATGCCCCGCACCTTGATGCGGCTGGAAAGCAGCACTGAGTATGCCGTGATCGAGATGGGCATGAGCCATGCGGGCGAGATCGATCGTCTGGCCCGGGCCGCACGCCCGGATGTGGGCATCATTACCTGCATCGGTGTGTCCCACATCGGCAATCTGGGTAGTCAGGAGAACATCTGCAAGGCAAAGCTGGAGATCTGCAACGGCCTGCCGGAGGGTGCACCGCTGGTGCTGAACTATGATGATAAGTTCCTGCGCGCCGCAAAGCTGCCCGCCCACGTGAAGCCGGTATGGTTCAGTCTGGCAGATGAGAACGCTGATGTGTGTGCACTGTCCATCCGGCAGGAAGAGGACGGCATGAGCTTTGTGCTGGAAGATCAGGAAGAGGGCACCTTTGTGGTCAAGATCCCGGCCATGGGCAAGCACAATGTGGCAAACGCTCTGGCTGCCTACTGCGCCGCCACCCGCTTGGGCTGCGACCCGCGCGGTGTCATCAAGGGGCTTTCCAATTTTGAGCAGACCGGCCGCCGCCAGAAGGTGGTGCACAGCAAGGGCGTTACCGTCATTGAGGATTGCTACAATGCAAACCCCGACAGCATGAAGGCCGCGCTTGCCATGTTCAAGGAATTCCCCTGCAAGCGCCGCTTTGCCCTGCTGGGCGATATGCTGGAGCTGGGCGAGCTGTCCCGCGAAGCCCACGAGGAGCTGGGCCGTCTGGCTGCGGAGAGTGATCTGTACTGCCTTGTGACCTACGGCGAAAACGCAAAGCGCACGGCTGTGGTGGCTGCGGCCAAGGGGGTCAAGACCCTCCATGCCAACAACTACCGCGAGGCAGCGGATGCTCTGCTGAACCGGATAGAGCCGGGCGATGCCCTGCTGGTGAAGGCAAGCCGCGGCATGGCGCTGGAAAAAGTGCTGGAAATTTTCTACGCAGAGCAGAAAGATGCCGAAGAATAACCCTTTGGCATGAATTTGGAGATTGAAAAATGATTCGTTTCGCCTTGGTCGTCGCGTCGGTGCTGGGTTTTGTGCTGACTGCGGCGCTCGGCAATATGATGGTGCCGCTGCTGCGGGAGCTGCAGCGTGCGGCACGCGGTACACAGCCGGACAGCGATGCCCCGGACAGCCCGGTGCCTACCATGGGCGGGCTGTGCCTGATGGTGGGCACCCTTGCCGCTGTGGGCGTGGGCTGGCTGGCCGCATGTGCTGCACAGCCTTCCCTGCTTGGCAGCGACCGGCAGATGACCTCCCGCCTGCTCATTGCACTGCTGGGGTCGCTGGCCTTTGGCGCAGTGGGGCTGGCCGATGATCTGGCCCGCATCCGCGGCCGCTACCCGAACGGTTTGGGCCTTGGCCTGCGCCGCACACAGCGCCTTGCACTGGAATGCATCGCTGCAGCGCTGGTGCTGGGCCTGCTGGCACTGAACGGGTGCCTGCCCACAGGGCTGATCCTGCCGGGAGCAGGCTATGTGGAATGTGCGCTGGCACCGCTGCTGTGGGCTGTGCTGCTGGTGGCGATGGCCGAGGCGGCCCGCGTGGCCGACGGTGCCGACGGCACGGTGTGCGGCGCGGCCTTTGCGGCCATGCTGGGCCTGATGATGCTGGAAACACAGCTGGGCTGGTTTCCGCTGGCAGTATTCCCGGCGGCACTGGCCGGTGCACTGATGGCCTTTCTGCTGTGGGATTTTCCACCGGCAAAGCTGCACCCCGGCCGGTGCGGCTGCTTGTATGCAGCGGGAGCCATTGGCTGCATTCCGCTGTGCATTGGCTACGCAGAGCTGAGCATCCCGCTGGCACTGCCCTTCTGGGTGGAGGGCGGCATGGTGGTGCTGCAGGTCCTGTTCTGCCGCTGGAAGGGCAGGCCGCTGTTTGCGGCGGCACCGCTGCACTGCTGGCTGGAAAAGCGCGGCATGAGTGCAGTGAATATTTTTTACAGCCTGTGCGCACTGAGCGTGTGCGGGCTGGCGCTGGCCGTGCGTCTGGCACGCTGGGCCTGAGCGCCTGATTCTGAAAATAAGGGGGCGTGGCAATGGCAGCCACCCGCAGACAACATAAAAACCAAAAAGAAAGTGCATGGGTGCCGCCGCTGCAGCGGGACCCGGGACCGTGGAACCGGCTGCTGCTCAACTGGCTGGCAACGCTGGCCATTATCATGGTGTTCGGCCTTGTAATGCTGTACAGCGCAAGCTACACCACCGGCTACCTGCGCATGGGCGACAGCCTGCACTACATCAAGCAGCAGGCTATCTGCATGGCCATTGGCATTGGCTGTATGGTAGTCATGAGCTATGTGGATCACCGCTTCCTGCGCTGGGCGAGCAAGCCGCTGTACTGGGTGGTGCTGGCCATGCTGGCCGTCACGCTGACCTTTGCACCGCTGAACGGCTGCCGCCGCTGGATCCGTCTGGGCGGTCTGACTCTGCAAACCTCTGAGGTGGCAAAGTTTGAGATGATCCTGCTCTCGTCCCATCTGGCGGCAAGTGCGCCGCAGATCGGCCGGTTCAGCCCGTCGCTGAGAGAAAAAATCAAGCCAAAGGATTGGTTGTTCATCCGCATCGTAAGGCAGCTGATCGTGCCGGTGCTGCCGCTGGTGCCGGTGGTGCTGCTGTTGTTTTTAGAGCCGCACATGTCCGGCATCCTGCTGACCACCGCCATCGTGGGCACCATCCTCATGCTGACCGGCTGCGGCGGTGTATTGACATGGTGCGGGGCCGCAGCGGCGGCTCTGCTGCTGAAACCGGCCCTGACGCTGGTGGAATCCATTGGCTATCTGCAGGACCGCCTGAACACATGGTCCGATGATCTGGAAGCGCTGAACGACCAGACCAAGCAGAGCTTGTACGCCATCGGCTCCGGCGGACTGAAGGGCCTTGGCCTTGGCAACAGCGTGGAAAAGCAGCTCTGGCTGCCGGAAAGCACCAACGACTTCATCTTCAGTGTGGTGTGCGAAGAGTTGGGCTTCATCGGTGCGGTGCTCATCATCGTGCTGTTCATACTGCTCATAGCGCAGGGCCTGATGATCGCCTATAAGGCCGAGAACCAGTTCTGCACCATGGTGGGAATTGGCATTATGGCGCAGATCGCCTGGCAGGTGTTCTGCAACATCGCCGTGGTCACCAACACCATCCCGAATACCGGCATCAGCCTGCCGTTTTTCTCG
>ERZ1108170.2265-NODE-2265-length-10242-cov-2.666143_pt1 | contig 10242 bp, 8 predicted proteins | sample MGYA00403705_ERZ1108170 | MGnify/ENA primary metagenome ERZ1108170 (study PRJEB35170, sample SAMEA104062422) | human gut metagenome | biome: human gut; feature: human-associated habitat; material: faeces | place: Denmark | collected 2012-06-15 ... | reverse complement strand
CTGGCGGAACCCCAGACGTCCCCAAGCGAACGGGAGTGGCAGCGGTTTCGGCTGTCCATGGAATTGGTCAATGCCCAGGAATCCCAATATACCAGGGTAAAGAATGAAGAACGCTGGAAACGACTGGAGCAGGAATTTTATCCGGCCTTGTGCGTGATTGCAAAGACTCAGGGAGGCCGTGTGGAATTGAACATCAAGGAAGATACCTTGATCGGTCAGCTTGTTTACATAGGAGAAGGGCTTACGTTAGGCAGCTCAAATCCAGAAGGACTGGCTGCGTTTTCGAGGATTGTCGCAGCGGCGGAAGATATTTTTGTCTCCATACATGACGGGTGTTCAAAGTTTCAATTTATCTTCTGCCTGCACGATAAGGTTTTTGTGGAAGATCATGCGGAGCAGATTGCGAAGATAAAAGAAAAAATCCGGCTCCACCGTATGGAAACTATGCGGCTTCATCGGATGCTTTCAGGCAAGGATTAAGGATAGAGAATCAACACGCATACTTCAAAATTCAAAAAACATCCATGGACTGCGGCCATGAAAATATGCTATACTAACCGTGGTTTGCTTATGCTAACCAGGGAGGAAATACAAATGAGCGAACAGCAATTTACAGACTTTTTTGATCCGGAAATTCAAAAAATTGTCAGCGAAGATGGCTGCTCCATTTACAGAATGAAAAACGTAACTGGAGAGGGTGTTATCACTCGTTATGAAATTCTTCCGGGTATTGAATTATTCTATAATGATTTTCACATGAGCGATGGACAGAATCAAAACAAGCTTCCGCACTCTGATGTACTTGAAATCAATCATTGCCGGGAGGGACGTTTTGAATGCGAATTTGCTAATGGAGATTATCAGTATGTCGGTGCTGGCGATCTTGCAATTAACCGCCTGACAAACGAAACTACATCAACTTACTTTCCGTTGTCGCATTATCACGGCATTTCTATTACCATTGATCTGCCTACGGCAGATCAAACTATGAAGCGGATAGAAAGTGTGATTGGTGGGCTGAATATAGATGTCTTTTCGATTGCAGATAAATTTTGCAAAAATGACACCTGCGTTGTATTAAGAACCCAAAGCGAAATCGAACATATTTTTTCGGAACTTTATCGGGTGGAGCCTCGGATGATTGCTTACTATTTGAAAGTGAAAGTGCTGGAATTGCTGATGTTTCTGAATCAGGTTTCGCTTCAGGATTACCAGGAAGAACGAAGATATTTTGCAAGAAATCAAGTACAAACAATAAAGAAAGTACAGGAATATATGACAGCCGATCTTCGCAACCATTATACTTTGCAGGAGCTATCAGAAAAATTTGAAATTCCTCTTACCTCAATGAAGGTTTGCTTCAAGGGCGTTTATGGGTGTTCTATTTATGCTTATATGAAATCCTATCGTATGCAGGCTGCTACGATCTTGCTTCGGGATACTTCTGACAGCATAACAGAAATTGCGGCTAAAATGGGATACGATAATCCGAGTAAATTTTCCGAAGCATTCAAAAAAGAATTTGGAGAACTGCCTTCCGAGTTCCGAAAAAAGTTGTCCAAATAGAGGATGTTTGGTCTTTTTAGAGTGGCGGCAAAATAGCAGATACAATATACTATCATCTGTGCGAGCAGATGATTTAAGAGCGTCGTGCAGACGCTCTTTTTTTTGAATAGAGGTTAGATTATTCTAACCCGCGAAGGAGTCGGTATTATGAAACGGGATATGAGAAAATATATCCTACGGAAACTGGTTGAGCTGATATTTACTTTATTGTTTGTAACTCTACTGTCTTTCTTGCTGATGAGACTGTCATCCGTTGATCCGGCCACAGCTTATGCAAAGAGGATGATCGGAAACCCCACAGCGGAACAGATTGAAAAGATTCGGATTCAGTTGGGGTTTGATAAACCATTGCTTGTCCAGTATGGCCGTTGGGTATGGGACTTACTGCATTTTGATTTAGGCGTTTCTTTGGCAAATGGACATGATGTTTGGACGGATATTGCCACAGCCTTTCCGAAAACGCTTGGAATTGTAGCTCTGGCATCTATCTTTCAGGTTGTTTTCATTGTAATCGTTAGTTGTATTGCCTTTTTACTTCCCTGGAAACTTCCGAAAAAGGCAGTCAGGCTTTTGTGCATTTTGGGTGTGTCCATACCCTCTTTCTATTTGGCAACCGTTTATCTGGATTATTTTGCTGTTCAAAAGTCCTTAATTTCTGTGGCAGGAAATACAACCCTACTCAGCTACATATCTCCGGCAATCTGCATTGGCGTATTCGGGGCTTCTTTCTATACGCCGCTTCTGATGGATGCTCTGGAGCATGAAAGCAACGAGGATTACGCATTTTATGCCCGTTGCCGTGGGCTTTCGGAAAAAAGGCTTTTGCTGTGCCATTTTTTTCCGCGGGCAGCGATGGGTTTAGTTCCAAACTTTTTACAAAGCATTGGTTTGGCACTGGCTAACGCAACGGTGATTGAATCCATTTTTTCAATTCCGGGATTTGGTTATCTGATTGTAAACCATGTGCTTGATCGCGATACTCCCATGATACACGCCGAGGTGTTTTTTCTGGCGCTGGCGATTGCTCTTTGCAACATTGCCGCTGACTTGGTGCAGTGGGCAATCGGGCGTAAAAAGGGGGTGGCGTAAATGAAAACGAAGCGTTTTCGGAAATGGTGTGCGATTTTCATTCCAACCCTTGTGATTATTTTCTTTTTTGCCGGATTTTTATTTGCACCCAACGATCCAATGAAATCAAACTTGTTGGAGAGATATGCTGATCCCAGCGCAGAATATCCGTTTGGTACGGATGCTTTAGGGCGCTGCATTCTGTCACGGATTCTTTATGGTGGCTGGACAACGCTGGGGATTGTATTAGGAGGCTCTCTTATTGTTTTTCTGCTTGGCCCTGTTATCGGAATGGTGACAAGCCGGGCCGTTATGAAAGAAAATGCACTTATTGATGGCCTGATTAACGCTGTTACAGCCATCCCCCCGATTGCGTATTTAATTGTGTTTATTGGAGCCTGGGGCAGCGGAGCGAAAACTACTCTTGTCGCGCTCACTGTGTCTTACATTTTGAGATACATAAAACTGGTTCGTACCCGTACCGACATGGAAATGGGAAAAGCCTATGTCATGTGTGCAATCGCTTCCGGCGCTTCAAAGCTCAGAATCATGCTGATTCATATTTTCCCGAATTTGATTGCCGAAATGATTCGCTTTCTGTGCCTTTCCTGTGCGGATATGATTCTGGCTATTACCGGATTTTCCTTTATTGGATTAGGGCTTGGTGATAATGTAGTAGATTGGGGAAGTATGATTTTAGACGCAAGGGGTGCTTTGGTTCTTCACCCGACCATGATTCTCTATCCAATAGGGGCGGTAATTTTATCGACACTCTGCTTTAACGTCATTGGCAGGCAGTTGACAACGAAGGAGGCAGAGTGATGTTAAAAATTGAACAGTTAGATGTCAAGGAACGGTCAGGCCGCTACCTTCTGAAAGACATATCTATGGAAATTCCTGCAGGCCGTGTGATTGGACTTACAGGTAAAAGCGGCTCTGGAAAAACAACTTTGCTGCGGAGCATTTTGGGGATGCTTCACACAAGCTGTCATATTGATGCCGGGAAAATTTTGTTGGACGATATAGATTTATCACATCTTTCCCGCAAGTCACATCGTGAGCTTTGTGGGAAGAAGCTTGGATTTATCCCCCAGAACCCTATGACGGCTTTTGACAGCCGATTAAAAATCGGTTATCAGATGCGGGAAACCTTTGTCAATCGTTTGCATTTGAATACAAGTGAAGCAACTGACCTGGCGAAAGAGAAACTGGTTTCCGTAAATCTAAAAGACACGGATCGGATTTTGGGTGCGTATCCGTCTGAACTATCAGGCGGAATGCTACAACGAGTAGCTGCGGCAATCTTATTGGGAATGTCGCCGGATTATGTTTTAGCCGATGAACCAACCGCTGCATTGGATGAAGAAAACAGGGATTTATTGCTTCTCATCATGCAGGAGCAAATGAAGGACAAAGGCATATTATTTGTATCCCATGATGTGGCCGCACTTAAAAACTTATGTCAGAACGTTTATGTTCTGGGAGCTGGAAAAATTATTGAGCATGGAACGATGGATAAACTCTTGTCAAGTCCGCAGACAGACTGGATGAAACAATTTTCCGCGTTGAGCCATAGGGAAAGTCGGGGTGAATGGAAATGGGAGAAATTGTAATCCGGAATGTAAATCAGGTATATCATAATGCGAACCAGGGAGATTTTAATGCGCTTTCGGACATCAACCTCCACCTTTGTAAAGGTGAAAGTCTTGCTATTGAGGGAGAAAGCGGATCGGGAAAAAGCACGCTGGCAAGACTTCTGATCGGCATTGAGAAACCAACTTCTGGCAAAATATTACTGGATGGTGAAGATATAACCTGTTGGAATTATCGAACATGGAAACAGCACCGTAAAAAAATACAGGCTGTTTTTCAGGATTCTTCCGGCACTTTAAATCCTGCCAGGTCTGCATACGCAAATGTAGAAGAAGCACTGGTGAACTTAACTGATAAGAAAAGAGCCGAAAGAAAAAAACATATTTTAGATTTGATGGATGCCGTACACATGGATTATGGGCTTTTGGAAACGCCTGTCCGTCAGCTTTCGGGCGGCGAACAGAGGCGGCTCTCTTTGCTTCGGGCGATTGCCGTGGAACCTGATTACTTAATCATGGATGAAGTAACCAGCGGGCTTGACCTGATTTCGGCGGATGCCGTACTTACTTTAGTAGAGAACTTTGTGAAGCTATCCGACAGCTCCTGCATTTTCATTACGCATAGCAGAAAGGATGCAATGCGTATTGCGAATCGGATTATCATCATGCAGGAGGGACGGATCGCCGAGCAAGGTTATCTAATAGATCAATTATCAAACCAGAAAGGACAAGGATAACATGAAACAGATTTACAAGAAACTTCTCGCCGCTGCATTGGGCGTGAGTATGCTTCTGTCCATGGTTGGCTGCGGTCAGAGCGATACCTCCGAGCAGACGCAGACTGACAGCGAGCAGACGCAAGCGGCTAATGAAAACGAAGCGAAGGTGCTGACAATCGTCACAGCAAAGGAACTGGACAACCTTACGACACTGACCATGAACAAGGAGAATAATATCGCCTGCGGTCTGGTCTATGAGACTTTGGTTGCCTACGAGGACGGGGAAATTGTTCCCGAACTGGCCGAGGAATGGGGATGGGATGACACAAATACTGTCCTTACCTTTAAACTCCGTCAGGATGTTTCTTTTACAGATGGAGCCGCTTTTAATGCGGAAAGCGTAAAGGAAATTCTGGACTTTGACCGTTCCAACCCTAATTTTAGCGGTATCAAGGGCATTTACAACATTGAAAGCGTAGAGGTTGTTGACGAATACACGGTGGCCGTTCATTATGCTGCCCCTTGCTTCTCTTATATCAATGACTTCTGCTTCCAGAATGTTGCCGGCATGATGTCCCCGAATGTGTTTGAAGCTGAAAACTTCCAGACATTCACAGATGTTGTCGGCACTGGTCCATACATCCGCGAAGAAATGATTTCCGGTGACTGCACCCGTTTTGTCAGAAATGAAAACTATTGGGGCGAAGCTCCTTACTATGATGAAGTTGTCATAAAGTATATCCCGGAGGCATCTTCCAGACTTCAGGCATTACAGACTGGTGAGGTTGACCTGATTTATGGTGCTGACCTTCTCAGCTATGATGACTACAATCAGGCTCTTTCTCTGGATGGGATCGAGGGCGCAATCAATGATGGAAATACCCTGACCCGGAACCTGGTTCTGAATGCGTCCAGCGAAATTTTGAGCGATCTTAAGGTTCGCCAGGCGATTGCATACGCTGTCAATAAGGAAGAAATCACCAAGGGCCTGACCTATGGATACGAAACTCCGGCCACCAGCCTGTTTGCACCCGGAGCGCCCTACACAGACATTACTTATAACAGCACATGGAGCTATGATCTGGATAAAGCAAATGCACTTCTGGATGAAGCTGGATGGGTGATGAATGAAAGCACTGGGATCCGTGAAAAAGATGGACAGCAGCTTTCCCTGAATTACACCTATTGGACTGATCTTTCTCTTGCACAGGACATGGCTCTTGCAATTAAGACCCAGCTTGCAGAGGTTGGTATTGACGTAACCACTACCGGCCAGGATCAGATGACCTGGTGGACCGAAGGCGTTGCAGGAAATTATGACATTACAACATGGAATACAGAAGGGTCTTATACTGAACCGCACAAGTTCCTGCAGGAATCCCTCGGTGCTGATCCTCATGCTATTTCCTTGCAGGCACTTGAGGATTTCCAGAGCTATTCGGATGCGGTAAATGCGTTCTCCACCTCTGCTGATCCCGAAGTGGTTCAGAGTGCGATTGCTACTGCACTGAATGTTTCCAACGACAATGTGATTGACCTTCCGATCTCCTATTCTAAGGATCTGGTTGTATATAATTCCTCCAAAATCGCCGGATATACTTTCTCCAGCGTGCCACAGTTCTTTGAGATCGATAACGTACAGCCTGCGGAATAAATATAATCCAATGTCTAAATGGAGGGTTTAACGCCCTATCAGAGTGGCAGAAAATAGCCGAATAGATATAATAGAGGTTGGTTAGAAGTGTTTAACCAACCTCTATTTTTATGAAAAGGAGCGTATGTGAAATGGACAAGAAAGATAATCCCATGTCCAGACTGATGGAACTTGCCGCTCCATATAAGGGTGAATATGTTCTTTCAGTGATTTTGGCAATCCTGGGTGTTGCCGCCGGATTGCTGCCGTTTTTTGCAGTTTCAAAAATTGTGATTCTCTTGATGAATGGAGAGACATCTGTGTCCGTCTATATGGAGTGGTGTCTGATTGCGGGAATTGGTTTCCTTGGAAAAGTATGCTTTGCAAATTTATCTACTTTGGTTTCCCATACGGCCACTTTCGCAACTCTGGCGGAGATCCGCCTGAAACTAGCAGATAAACTTACCAGGGTTCCGATGGGCTATATGATTAACACCCCATCGGGAGAATTAAAAAATGTCTTGGTAGATCGTGTGGAGGGAATGGAAACGACCCTTGCGCATTTAGTACCGGAGCTGACAGCGAATCTCTGTATTCCGATTTGTATTCTGATTTACCTACTGTTTTTGGATTGGAGAATGGCGCTGGCTGCATTGATTACCCTGCCGATTGGTATGTTGTGCTATAAGGGAATGGCAAATGGATATGAAGAAAAATTCCAGGGTCTTATTATGCGCGTGCGTAAAATGACCAGCACTGTGGTTGAGTATATCGGCGGAATAGAAGTCATTAAGGCGTTTAATCAGTCTGCTAATTCTTACCAGAAATATTCAGATGCCGTTGAAGATAATGCGGCCTATGCTGTGAACTGGATGAAAAGCGTGCAGCTTTACAAATCCATGCTTGTTACAATCTGGCCCAGTGTGTTAGTGTGTGTTCTTCCTATTGGCTGTGTCCTGTACCGGAACGGGAGCCTGAGCGTTCCGGCATTTGTTACCTGTATCGTGCTGTCATTGGGTATTATCACACCAATTTTAAATGCCATGAACTTTACGGACAGCATTTCTCAAATGAAATCAGTAGTCGGGGAATTGTGCGCCGTATTGGATGAAAAAGAACTGGATCGCCCGGAAACGCCGGTGTCTATTCATTCTTCCAATATTGTGTTAGAAAACGTCAGCTTTTCGTATGAAAGCGAAAAGCCGTTGCTAAAAAATATCAACCTTTCTATTCCAGAAAACAGCATTACCGCTTTTGTCGGTCCCAGTGGCGGCGGCAAGTCTACCATTACGAAGCTGATTGCGGGATTTTGGGATGTAACAAACGGAACTGTCAAGTTAGACGGAACAGATATTCGCAAAATTCCGTTGTCACAGCTTATGGATAACATCGCTTATATTTCACAGGACAACTATCTTTTTGACGAAACTGTTTTAGAAAATATCCGTATGGGAAAACCATCCGCAACGGATGAAGAAGTATATCAGGCTGCCAGAGATTGTGGCTGCTATGATTTCATTCTGAATCTGGAAAATGGATTCCATACAGTTGTCGGAGGTGCAGGAGGTCACTTGTCGGGCGGTGAGCGCCAGAGAATTGCGATTGCCCGCGCTGTACTGAAAAATGCGCCGATTGTTATTCTTGACGAGGCAACCGCTTACATTGACGCCGAGAATGAAGCCTTAATTCAAGAGGCAATGGCAAAAGTGATTGCCGGGAAAACCGTTCTGATGATTGCGCACCGTCTTTCTACGATTACCGATGCAGATAAAATTGTTGTCATAAAAGATGGGCAGATTATTGACGAAGGAACACATGAAAACTTATTGACTTCCTGTACGCTCTATCAGGAAATGTGGAAAGCGCACATGGACACAAAAGATGTGGCGTAGGAGGTGCGAAGATGATAAAGACATTAAGCAAGATTTATCAGTTTTCAGGGAAAATGCAGGGGACAATGAAAAAAGCTATCCTTTTTTCTGTCCTGCACTCCCTTTTTGATATGATGTCCTTTGGAGCATTAGCCATGGTTTTTTCGGGTTTAACAGACGGTTTTACTACGTCTATGATCTGGATGATATTTGGAATCACCCTGGCAAGTATGCTGCTTAAAATTTATTGCAGCTACATTTCAGATTTCGGCAAGGTGCAAATTGGATATTTTATGTGCGCGGAGAAACGGATTCATATTGGAGATCGCATGAAATATATGCCGATGGGGTATTTCAACGATCACAATTTGGGGAATTTGACTTCTGTCGTCACTACGACTATGGGCGATATTGAAAATAATGCGTCCATGGTGCTAACCAACATATTAGGCGGCTATATCCATGCAGCGATTATTACTATTGTTATGCTCTGTATCGACTGGCGGATCGGACTGACGATTTTGTGCGGGATTCTGCTTTTTACATGGTGCATCGGCCGGTTACAGAAAAAATCGGAAACGGTTTCGCCACAAAGACAGCAGGCCCAGGAGGCCCTCGTTTCTAATGTGCTGGAATACGTTCAAGGGATGCTGATTGTAAAATCCTTTAATCTCGGTCAAAATTCCAATAGCAAAATGAGACAGGCAATTCTGGACAGCAAGGATAAAAATCTGAAATTAGAGCGTACATTCGTCCCTTACAATATGCTGCAACAAATCATTCTCTACGGAACAAGTATTCTTGTTATAGTGGAGGGGTTGTACTTTTACCTGAATGGAACGATGGCGCTTTCCATTTGCCTGCTTATGACAGTAGCATCATTTATGCTCTTTGGTCAGCTTCAGTCAGCCGGAAATACTTCCGCACTCCTGCGGTTACTGGATGTTTCGATTGACAAAGTAAACGAAATTGACAAAACTCCCGTCATGGACGAACATGGTAAACCCGTAAAGCCTGAAAATTACAATATTGTTTTTGATGATGTTTCTTTTTCTTATGGCGAACACCAGATTCTGGATCATGTGAGCCTGACTATACCCGAAAGAACCGTAACGGCTATCGTCGGTCCGTCCGGTGCCGGAAAAAGTACGCTTTGTAACCTGATCGCCCGGTTTTGGGATGTTGACGGAGGAAAAATTACAATCGGCGGTGTAGATGTGCGGGATTACACACTGGACAGTCTGCTTACCAATATTAGCGAAGTATTCCAAAAGGTATATCTTTTCGCTGATACCATAGAAAATAATATCAAATTCGGCAATCCAGCGGCTTCCCATGAAGAAGTTGTAAAAGCAGCTCAAAAGGCTTGCTGCCATGAGTTTATTATGAGCCTGCCAGATGGTTATGGCACCGTAATTGGAGAGGGAGGCGCTACATTGTCCGGCGGTGAAAAGCAACGGATTTCGATTGCCAGAGCAATCCTGAAAGACGCTCCTATCATCATTTTAGACGAAGCTACATCAAGCGTCGATCCAGAAAATGAAAATCTTCTGATGGGTGCTATTGCAGAACTGACAAAGAATAAAACGGTTATTATGATAGCTCATCGGCTAAAAACAGTCAGAAACGCAGATCAAATTTTCGTGTTGTCTGGTGGTCACATTGTTCAGACAGGCAAACACGAGGATTTGATAAGGCAGCCTGGTATTTATGCAGATTTCATTGGTATTCGTAAGAAAGCGATTGGATGGAAATTGAGATAAGAGCTCCTACTTCCAGAGTAGTACGGACAG
>ERZ1108170.2264-NODE-2264-length-10245-cov-8.222866_pt1 | contig 10245 bp, 8 predicted proteins | sample MGYA00403705_ERZ1108170 | MGnify/ENA primary metagenome ERZ1108170 (study PRJEB35170, sample SAMEA104062422) | human gut metagenome | biome: human gut; feature: human-associated habitat; material: faeces | place: Denmark | collected 2012-06-15 ... | reverse complement strand
CGTCGGAGCGGATGGTGCGGCGGGAAGCTTCCAGCTTCTTGGCGGCGCAGGGTCCGATGAAGCACATACGGGCTTCGGGGTCGGCCTGCTTCATCATGCGGGCGGTGAACACCATGGGGGTCATGGTCATGGAGATGTTCTTGGCCAGATCGGGGAAGGCGGTCTTAGCCATCATGCTCCAGGCCGGGCAGCAGGAGGTCGCCATGAAGTTCAACTCGGTAGGCACCTCTTTGAGGAAGTCGTGGGCTTCGTCCACGGTGCACAGGTCGGCACCGATGGCAACTTCGACCACGTCGTAGAAGCCGATGGCCTTCAGGGCCGCCTTGAGCTTGCCGGTGGAGGCCAGGCTGGGGAACTGGTTGATGAAGGCGGGAGCCACCAGAGCGTAGATGCGGTCGCCGCGGTTGAAGCCCTGGATCAGCTGGTAGATCTGGCCCTTGTCGGCAATGGCGCCGAACGGGCAGTTGACCAGGCACTGGCCGCAGGAAACGCACTTGCTGTAGTCGATCTCAGCACGGCCCAGCTCGTCGGAGTGGATGGCACCCATGCCGCAGGCCGCAGCGCAGGGACGCTCGGTCTTGACGATGGCGTTGTAGGGGCAGACGCCGACGCAGCGGCCGCACTTGATGCACTTGTCCTGATCGATGATGGAACGGCCGCTCTCCCAGGTGATGGCCTTCTTGGGGCAGACCTCCATGCAGGGGTGTGCCAGACAGCCCTGGCACAGGTCGGAGACCTTGACCAGCTTTTCGGGGCAGCGGTTGCAGGCGAACTTGATGACGTTCACCAGCGGGGGATCGTAATACTTATCGGCGATGGAAGCATCTTCCAGACCGGAAACGACGCTGTTGTGCTCGTCCATGCGGCGGGTGGGCAGGCCCATGGCCAGGCGGACGCGCTCCTCAACGATGGCGCGCTCCAGGAAGATGTCCTTGCGCAGCTTGCCCTCCTCACCGGGGATGATGGTGTAAGGGATCTTGCGCATCAGGTGGTTGGCCTGCTCGCCCTTGACGTTGGCATAAGCCATCCGGGCCACCTCGGTGAACACCTGGCGGCGGATCTGGATGACCGTCGTGTTGATTCCTCTAAAGCTCATTCCAAACTCTCCTTGTACAGATACAAAACATCCCGCAGCGGCGCGGCTTTGCAACGCACCCTGCGGCTTTCTTTCCTGCGGGCCTGCTGGTACTGCGCCGCTGCAATCGGCGCACCGGCCCCAGGGTTCCGTCCTCATTTTAACACAAAGACGTCTGCCTGAAAAGAGCAAACGCCAAAATATGTTAAAGAATTCTCAAATGGCAAAGATGAAGGATATTCAACCGTGAGATTCAGCAAAGTGCTGCCCGCACCCGTTCGCCGTCATAGCTGCCCAGCCGGACGTGGACGATCTCGCCGCTTTTGCGGCCGGGGGCCGAGACCACCACCGGCACATACAGTCGGGTGTAGCCGGTGAAGAGCGTCTCGCTGAGGGCCGTTTCGAGCAGCACCTCGTCCTCCATGCCCTCATACGTCGTGAGCACGTCCCGGCGGAGTTCTTCGGCAAGGGCGTTCATGGTGCGGCTGCGCTCCTGCTTTTCCCGCTCGTGAACCTGATCGGGGAAATCGTAGGCGGGGGTGCCGCTGCGGCGGGAGTAGGGGAAGACATGCACCTTGAGGAAACCGATCTGCTTCAGGAAGGCGCAGCTCTCCTCAAAGTCTTCCACCGTCTCACCGGGGAAGCCGCAGATGCAGTCGGTGGTGAAGCTGACGGGCCGGTCGCCGTAGGCGGCGCGGATGTCGGCCACGACCTGGGCGTACTGCTCGGCGGTATAGACGCGGCGCATCCGGCGCAGGGTGGCCGTACAGCCGCTCTGCAGGCTCAGGTGGAACTGGGGGCAGAGCTTGTCCACTGCGGCCAGCCGGGCGATGAACTCCGGCGTGAGCATGTCGGGGTCCAGGCTGCCCAGGCGGATGCGCTCGATGCCCTCGACCTGGGCGCACTTTTCCACCAGTTCCACAAGGTTGGTGCCGGTGTCGAGGCCGTAGCTGGGCAGGGAGATGGCACTGAGCACGACCTCCCGGTAGCCGGAAGCGGCCAGCTGGCGCAGCTCGTTCAGGATGCTGGCCTCGGCGCGGCTGCGCACCGGGCCGCGGGCGCGGGGGATGACGCAGTAGGCGCACTGGCGGTTGCAGCCGTCCTCTACTTTAATGAACGCGCGCGTGTGGGTCTCGAACCGCTCCACGGGCAGCTCCTCGAACCGCTCGCCGCGCTTGTGGGGGGTGACGGCGACGATCCGCTCGTGGCCGTCCAGCAGCTTGAGCACATTGTCGAGGATGGCCTTGCGGTCGCCGTTGCCGCAGACGAGGTCTGCTTCCAGAAAATTCGCGGCCTCTTCGGGGAAGGCCTGGGGGTAGCAGCCGGTGAGCACCGTCACGGCGCCGGGGTTCTCGCGCTTGGCCCGGCGGAGCCACTTGCGGCTCTTCTGGTCGCCGAAGTTGGTCACGGTGCAGCTGTTGACCACAAAGACGTCGGCCTCTTCGCCTTCCGGCACGATGGTGAAGCCGGCCCCCCGGAACATCTGTTCCAGGGCCCCGGTCTCGTTCAGATTGACCTTGCAGCCAAGGGTATAAAAACAAACTCGCATGAGGGGATATCCTTTCTATGGGGAACAAAACCCTCTCAGTCTCGCTTCGCTCGCCAGCTCCCCCAAAGTGGGAGCCTTTGGCACACCGGGAAATCGGTGCTGTTCGCATGGGCCTGATTTGTCAGAACGCAGTGGGCCCTATCCTCATTGCCAGCAGATGCTGGCCTCTGTCGCGGAGCCCGGACATGTTCGATCCAATAAAAGCCCTGTTCGTTCAGCAGTTTCAAAACCGGCCTGCCAATGGCTCTCCCTTCGGGAGAGCTGTCAAAGCCGACAGGCTTTGACTGAGAGGGTGAGTTCATTTGCAAATAACAGAAACCATCTAATTATAGCAGATTTTTCCCCGTGAGAAAAGAGCATCCCACCCGAATTTTTTGCATAGAATGCAACCAGAGAGTTTACTGCGGGGAGGTACGAGGAATGGAACGGAAAAATCTGGCCCTGCTCTGTGCAGGGGTGCTCTGTTTCTGGCTGTTTGCGCTGGCGTTTGGGTCGGCGCAGGGCGCGGGGCTGCGGGCGGTGAAAACGGAAGTCCCGGCACAGGCCGCTGCGGCGGATGCCCCGGCTGCACAGACTGCCGCCCCGGCAGACAGCCTGTCGCTGCCCTGCCGCGCTGCCGTCCTCATCGAACCGGCAAGCGGCCGGGTGCTCTATGAGAAGAACGCCGACGAGCGGGTGCCCATCGCGTCCATCACCAAGCTGATGACTCTGCTTCTCACCTTTGAAGCCGTCCACGGTGGAAAACTCACGCTGGACACGCCGGTGCCGGTCAGCGAACATGCCTACCACATGGGCGGGAGCCAGATCTGGCTCGAACCGGGGGAGCAGTTCACGCTGGATGAGATGCTGCGGGCCATCTGCGTTTCCTCTGCCAACGACGCTGCGGTGGCCGTGGCGGAGCTGGTGGGCGGGAGCGAACCGGTCTTTGTGGAACAGATGAACGCCCGCGCCGCTGAACTGGGGCTGCAAAATACCTCGTTCCGGAACGCCTGCGGGCTGGACGCCGAGGGGCATCTTTCCACCGCGCGGGATGTGGCGGCTCTGAGCTGCTACATCCTGAATACCTGCCCGGAGATCCTGCATTATACGGGGATCTGGACCGACAGCCTGCGCAACGGCCAGACCCAGCTTGTGAACACGAATAAGCTGCTCAAGCGGTACAGCGGCATCACCGGGCTCAAGACCGGTACCACCGGCGGGGCAGGGGTCTGCATCTCGGCCAGCGCCACGCGGGATGGGCTGACCCTCATCGCGGTCATCCTGGGTGCGCCGTCCAGCGCCGAGCGGTTCCAGGCCGCGACGACCCTGCTGGACTATGGGTTCGCAGCCTATGCGGCCGTTCCGGTGCCGCAGCTGCCGGACCGCCCGCTGGAACTGACCGTAAAGGGAAGCACGGAACAGAGGGTGCCGCTGGATTACAGCGCCCTGCCCCAGACCGTGCTGCTGGAAAAGGGGGCCGGGGCCGACCTGCGCACCGAGCTGACCCTGCCCGAAACACTGGAAGCGCCCGTGGAGCGGGGGCAGACGGTGGGCACGGCCGCAGTTTATGCGGGCGAAACGCTGCTGGCCGAGGCCGAGGTGAAGTCTGCTGCGGATGCGCCGCGGCTGACCTTTGGCGGTGCAATGGAGCTGTTGTGGCAGAGCCTGCTGGGCGCATGAAGTGCAAAAGAAACACAACAGCGCCCAAAAGCGGTTCGCTTCGGCAAATCGGCTTTGGCTGGGCTGAACAAAAGATGTCGGGACGACCAAAAGAACACTATTAAAATTGTATGAAATCCTGGGATTTTGGCCTTGACTTTGCGGCGTTGGAACGGTACACTTATACCAAGATAAACCCTCGCAGGGCAACGTGCCCGGCAAAATGTTTGGAGGTTCTGAGAGAATGAGTGTCGTTCTGAATACAAAGCACCTCTCCGGTTTTATCAACGAAGAGGAATACAAGGCCATCTACCCCCAGGTGGAGGCCGCACACCGGCAGCTGGAAGCCAAGAATGGCCCCGGCAATGACTTCCTGGGCTGGATGTATCTGCCCCGCGATTACGACAAGGAAGAGTTCGCCCGCATCAAGGAAGCAGCGCAGAAGATCCGTGAGGACTCCGAAGTGCTGGTCGTGGCCGGCATCGGCGGCAGCTATCTGGGTGCCCGCGCTGTGATCGAGGCCGTCAAGGGCCTGTACCACAACGAGATCGAGAACGGCCTGAAGATCTACTTCTGCGGCAACAGCATCAGCCCCACCTACCTGAACGATATCATCGCTCTGTGCAAGGGGAAGAAGTTCTCCATCAACGTCATCTCCAAGTCCGGTACCACCACCGAGACCAGCCTGGCCTTCCGTGTGCTGCGCAAGCTGCTGGAAGACGAGATGGGCGTGGAAGAGGCCAACAAGCGCATCTATGCCACCACCGACCGCGCCAAGGGCACCCTGAAGCAGTTGGCGGACGCACAGGGCTGGCCCACCTTCGTCGTCCCCGACGACGTCGGCGGCCGCTACTCCGTCCTTTCCGCTGTGGGCCTGCTGCCCATCGCCGCTGCCGGGATCGACATCGACGAGCTGATGAAGGGCGCTGCCGACGCTATGGAGCGCTTCTCCGTCCTGAGCGAGGACAACGACGCTTACAAGTACGCCGCCATCCGCAACATCCTGTACCGCAAGGGCAAGGCTGTGGAGATCCTGGAGTGCTACGAGCCGGACTTCACCCTGATGAACGAGTGGTACAAGCAGCTGTTCGGCGAGAGCGAGGGCAAGGACAACAAGGGCCTGTTCCCCGCAAGCTGCATCTTCTCCACCGACCTGCACTCCATGGGTCAGTTCATCCAGGAAGGCGCCCGCCTCATGTTTGAGACCATCGTCGATGTCAAAAAGCCTGCACAGGATCTCTTCATCGAGAAGCTGGAGGGCAACTTCGACGGCCTGAACTTCCTGGCCGACCAGAACATGAGCGTGGTCAACCGCAAGGCGATGGAAGGCACCATCCTAGCCCACACCGACGGCGGTGTGCCGGAGGTCGTGATCGAGGTGGACGACCTGACTGCTTATAATGTGGGTTATCTGATCTACTTCTTCTGGCGTGCCTGTGCCTGCAGCGGCTACCTGCTGAGCGTCAACCCCTTCAACCAGCCGGGTGTTGAGAGCTACAAGAAGAACATGTTCGCACTGCTGGGCAAGCCGGGTTACGAGAACCTGACCGCCGAGCTGGAAGCAAAGCTGAAGTAAGCTGGAAAATAAATGATCTCCCGCCGCAAGGCGTGGAAAATACAGGAGGACAGAACTATGATTAAACTGATTGTTGGTGCGAAGGGCTCCGGTAAGACCAAAGCAATGATCGACATGATCAATGATTCGGTCAAGACCTCCAAGGGCAACGTCGTCGTTGTCGAAAAGGGCATGAAGCTCACCTATGACATCGCTCCTGCTGCTCGCCTGATTGATTTGGACGAGTACAAGGTCTCCGGCGGCGAGATGCTGTATGGTTTTGTCGCAGGCCTGATGGCAAGCAACTACGATATCACCGATCTGTACATCGACGGCATCCTGAAGGTGCTGAACCACGACATCAACCGCCTGGGCGTGGTGCTGGACGAGATCGCTGCCATCGCCGGTGATTCCGTCCGCGTCGTCGTCACCGTCAGCGCAGACGAGGCCGAGCTGCCCCACAACGTCAAGAAGTACCTGTGATTTTCTGAACGGAAACCATCCAAGCGGGCAGGAAACCGGAAAATTTGAAATTTTTTCGGTTTTCTGCCTGTTTTGGTGTTGACAAAGGAACGCTTTGGCGCTATACTAACAAAGCAGCCTTTTATGAGGTGTACTATGCAATTTGACCTGAGAAAGTTTATCGCGACCGGCACGAAGCCCTACCACGCAGAGTTTCCCTGTGATTTGTCTGCCAGGGATTTTGCCGGCGCAAGGATCGAACAGCCTGTGACCGCCTGCTTTGATGCAGAAACGGACGGCGACGAAGTCCGGATGACACTGCGGGCAAAAGCATTGGTGCACGGAGAGTGCGCCCGCTGCCTGGACCCGGTCGAACGGGAAGAGGCGGTCGAAGCGGAGTGGACGGCAAAGGAGCGAGATCTGGACGACCCGGATTTCGATCTTCCGCTGGACGAAAAAGGCCATCTGGATGTGGACGAATGGCTGGCCCAGGAGTTCCTGTTCCAGATCCCGACGGTGCTGCTGTGCAGCCCGGACTGCGCGGGGTTATGCCCTCGCTGCGGCAAGAAGAAGGCAGAGTGTGTCTGCCCGCCAGAGGAAGAGGAGACTGCTCCCGCTGACGCAAGGCTCGCGATCCTCAAATCACTGCTGAACTGAGAAACCCATCAAGGAGGTGCAAAAATATGGCAGTACCTAAGAGACATCTTTCCAAGGCCCGCCGCGACAAGCGTCGCAGCAATGTTTGGAAGCTGGAGGCCCCCGCACTGGTCAAGTGCAGCAACTGCGGCTCTCTGAAGCTCCCCCACCAGGCATGTGGCAACTGCGGTTACTACAAGGGCGAGGAAGTCATCAAGAAGGCCTAATTTGCGCAAAATTGGTGGCACATTGGTGTTATGTTGAGAAGGGGATGGCGCAATGCCTTCCCCTTCTTCTTTTGTCCAACCCTCTCAGGCGCTTCGCGCCAGCTCCCCCAAAGTGGGAGCCATTGGCAGTCGGATGAAGTCTGATGGAACTGAATTGAGACGAACGTACGGAAAATTTGTGATTCGGTCGTTTGGCCGGAAGCAGAAAAGGCAGGTGAAGCAGAGTGGCGATCAAGATCGAGCGCGTTGAAGAGGGGAGCGAAGCCCAGGCGCTGGGCCTGCAGCCCGGCGACGAGCTGCTGAGCGTGGACGACAATGAACTGAACGACACGCTGGACTACGATTTTTATACCGATAGCAGGAGCTTTCACCTGAAGGCAAAGGTGGCGGACGGCATCCGGGAATGGGATGTCAGCCGGGAGGAGCGCGGCCCCTTTGGCTGCGATTTCCACACCTACCTCGGCGACGAGAAGCACACCTGCTCCAACCACTGCATGTTCTGCTTCATCGACCAGATGCCCCCCGGTATGCGCGAGAGCCTTTACTTCAAGGACGACGACGAGCGCCTGTCCTTTCTGTTCGGCAACTATATCACCATGACGAACATGCAGGACCATGAGATCGACCGCATCATCAAAATGCACATCTCGCCGATCAACATTTCGGTCCACACCACCAACCCCCAGCTCCGCGTCCGGATGCTGGCCAACCGGCGCGGCGGCGAGGTGCTTCAATACCTGCCCCGCCTGGTGCAGGGCGGCATCGCCATCAACTGCCAGCTGGTGCTCTGCCGGGGCATCAACGACGGCGATGAGCTGCGCCGCACCCTGACCGACTTGCTGGAACTGACCCCCATGGTGCAGAGCATAGCCGCCGTGCCCTGCGGCGTGACGGACTACCGCAAGAACCTCTACCCGCAGGTGCCCTACGACGCCGAGACGAGCGCTGCTGTCATCGACATTCTGGAAGCGTTCGGCGACGAGTGCAAGCGCCGCCACGGCAAGCGGATCATCTACCCCAGCGACGAGTGGTATCTCAAGGCAGGGCGGCCCATCCCGCCGCCGGAGTTCTATGAAGACTACGACCAGCTGGAAAACGGAGTGGGCATGATGAGCCTGTTCCGCGAAGAGTTTCTGGCCGAGCTGGAAAAGCCTCACCGCATCTACGGCACCAAGCAGCTGGATGTGGTCACGGGCACCATGGCATCCCCCCTCATCTGTGAGATGATGGACGAGCTTCACCGCCAGTACCCGATGATCGAGGTCACGGTCCACACTATCCAGAACAAGTTCTTTGGCGGCAATGTCGGCGTGGCCGGTCTTGTGACGGCCACCGACATCATCGCCCAGTGCGAGGGCCGCCTGAAGAGCGGGACGCTGGGCATTCCGGCCGTCATGCTGCGGGAAGAGAAGGATACTTTCCTGGACGATGTGACCATTGCGCAGCTGGGCGAGCGGCTGGGCGTCAAGGTAGAGGTGCTGCCCGTCAGCGGCGGCGACGAAGCCCGCGCCCTGCTCCGCAGCGGCCTGCATATTTCGAGAAGAAGACATTGAGATAAGAGATAAGAGACTACTCTGAAAGGAGGAACCCCCATGAGCAAACCGATCGTAGCAGTCGTGGGCCGCCCCAACGTGGGCAAATCCACCCTGTTCAATAAACTGTGCGGCCAGCGTCTGGCCATCGTCGAGGATACCCCCGGCATCACCCGCGACCGCATCTTTGCCAACTGCGAGTGGAACGGCCACGATTTCCTGCTGGTGGACACCGGCGGCATCGAGCCGAAGGCCACCGAGGGCATCCTGGCCCACATGCGGGAGCAGGCACAGATCGCCATCGACACCGCCGACTGCATCATCATGGTGGTGGATGTCCGCAACGGCCTGACCGCCGCCGATGAGGACGTGGCCCACATGCTCCGCCGCAGCCACAAGCCGGTCATCCTGGCCGTCAACAAGTGCGACAATGTCGGCGAGGCCCCCATGGAGCTGTACGAGTTCTACAACCTGGGCTTTGAGGAAGTCATGCCCATCTCGTCCGTCCACGGCCACGGCACCGGCGACCTGCTGGATGCCTGTCTGCAATACTTCCCCCCGGAAACGGACGAGGAGGAGGACAGCGACGTGGTCCAGGTGGCCATCATCGGCAAGCCCAACGTGGGCAAGTCCAGCCTCACCAACCGGATCCTGGGCGAGCAGCGGGTCATCGTCAGCGACGTGGCCGGTACCACCCGGGACGCCATCGACAGCTACTTTGAAAACGCCACCGGCAAGTATAACTTCATCGACACCGCCGGTATGCGAAAGAAGTCCAAGGTGGACGACGCCATCGAGAAATACAGCGTCCTCCGGGCCACCATGGCCATCGAGCGCAGCGACGTGTGCCTGATCCTTATCGACGCGCAGGAGGGCGTGACCGAGCAGGACACCAAGGTCGCGGGTCTGGCCCACGACGCCGGCAAGGCCTGCATCATTGTGGTGAACAAGTGGGATCTCATCGAGAAGGATGGCAAGACCATGGACCGCATGCGGGAGGACATCCGCCGCGACCTGAGCTATATGCCCTACGCCCCCATCCTGTTCATCTCCGCTCTGACGGGCCAGCGGGTAAGCCGCCTGTTCGAGCTGATCAACTATGTCAACGATCAGGCCGCCGTGCGCATCACCACCGGTATGCTCAACAGCGTGCTGGCCGACGCCCAGACCCGCGTGCAGCCGCCCACGGATAAGGGCCGACGCCTGAAGATCTACTACATGACGCAGGTGGGCGTGAAACCGCCCCACTTCGTGGTATTCTGCAATGACCGGCGGCTGTTCCACTTTTCCTATCAGCGGTATCTGGAAAACTGCATCCGCTCCACCTTCCGTCTGGAGGGCACCCCCATCACCATTACCATTCGCCAGAAAGGAGAGGATGACGGTTGACCTACCTCGTTTGGGCAGCGGTGTTCGCCATGTTCGTGGTGGTACTGCTGGGCTATTTTCTGGGCTGCCTCAACGGCTCCGTGCTGGTGAGCCACTTCATCATCCGCGATGACGTGCGGCAGCATGGAAGCGGCAACGCCGGACTCACCAATTTCTACCGCACCTACGGCGCGAGGTACGCG
>ERZ1108170.2262-NODE-2262-length-10248-cov-2.492985_pt1 | contig 10248 bp, 7 predicted proteins | sample MGYA00403705_ERZ1108170 | MGnify/ENA primary metagenome ERZ1108170 (study PRJEB35170, sample SAMEA104062422) | human gut metagenome | biome: human gut; feature: human-associated habitat; material: faeces | place: Denmark | collected 2012-06-15 ... | reverse complement strand
AAAGCAGGAAGCATTATCTTTACCGAAGACTTCTACCTGGAAGATGTCCGGTTACAAGTAGAAGACGGCAGCCGTGTGGAAGAAAAAAACAATAAGAACGCACAAATCGATATCAGCTATGAAAACAACATGGAATTATAGCCGGCGGCTACTTCCGTTCTTTCTCTGTATGCTGTTGTCTGTCTTTAGCAACAACGCCCAGACCCTTCCCTTCCGCTTATCCAAAGGTGCGGGAACTTTCCGTCTGGGAGTGGTTTGCGGCAATGAAAGTTGCTGGCTGGACCAATGCAGTGTCAAGAAAAAGGGACAGGCTTATACCATTAAAGATAAATTATGGAAAGAAGGTGAAATAAAGCTGATTGTATGTCCATTGACGGATAGTAATGGTTTTATCATGGAGATTTCCGGTGAGCGATTACCCGAAGAGCTCAAACTTTGCTGGGCTTTCGGTGCATGCGACGGTGCAGACGACCCTGCCGTAACAGACAACAGTATTCCGGCAGCCTCCTGCTTCCATAATGTATTCAGTATAGAAGGAAACGCTTTTACTACCTATTATGGTGAAAGCATGAAACTGAGAACGGTTCATGGGGTATCTCCCATCGGTTCCGATATTCGTCTGTCCGACGGACATAAACAAGCATCCCCGCTTGCTTTATTCAACTCCGGTAAAAAGACAGATGCCCCTGTCATCTCTGCCCTATACCCGTGGAAACCGCAAGAAAAGCTCTACTTTTGTTTCTACCAACGAGGCGATTATAATTATTTCATGCTACCCGGATTATTCGGGAAAGAACATAAAACCCGATCAAAATGAAACGATTGTATCTATACCTGTTCTTCCTTTTCCTATGCCTGTCTGCCCAGGCACAGGAATTCAAGGTGTACCAATTTCCGGCAGATAAGGTTCCTGCCATAGATGGCAATACCCACGACTGGGATTGCGTTCCGGCTGATTATAAGATAACGGAAGCAGCTTTAAAGGAAGACGAGGGAAAACATGCACAGCCAGATACCACCACCTTGAAAGTCAGTGTCAAAGTAGGTTGGTGTGCAGAAACTCAGAAGTTGTATTTTCTATATGAAGCATACGATAATTATTGGCGGTTCAGTGAGAACTCCTTGAACACGGATATTTTTGAAGTAGTGGTGGATGGCGATTGTTCAGGGGGACCGTTCATCGACCGTTTTCATCCCACAGCTCCCAAAGACGTATGGCAGGCTTGGTTCAAATTTCACGGATGCCATGCCCAGAACTATCACATCTTCACCCCGGCTCACGGCAATGACTGGTGTATGTTATGGGGTCCTCAAGTATGGCTGAAACAAAAGCCATACGCTGATTATGCCTATCAGTACTCTTTCAAGGAGGGTGAACCGGGTAAGCTGACATTGGAATTTTATATCACTCCCTTTGACCATGCGGATGCCGATGGTCCCGAACTATCTTGCCCTACTTTATTAAAAGAAGGAAATGAAATCGGATTATGCTGGGCAGTGATTGACTGGGATGCCCACCCTACCTCCAAAGACGGATTCTGGAATTTATCCGATGAACATACCATGTATGGCAATGCATCTTATTTACACAAATTCAAACTAATGCCCATTCAGTAAAAGCAAAGACAGACCATGAAACAACTCATACTCTTCCTTTTATGCCTCAGCACATGGACAGCACAGGCAAAGATCTATAATGTAAAAGATTACGGAGCGAAAGCCGATGGTACTACCATTGACCCCCCCGCCATAAACCGGGCCATTGAGGAAGCTGCCTCCCAGGGGGGAGGAACCGTTTATTTCCCTGCGGGAGAATACGCCTGCTATTCCATACGTTTGGCCAGCCATATACATCTGTATATAGAACAAGGAGCACGGATTGTCGGCGCCTTTCCATCAGCAACGGAAGGCTATGACCTGGCAGAACCGAATGAACACACCCAATTCCAGGATTTCGGACACAGTCATTGGAAGAACTCACTTATCTGGGGAATCGGTCTGGAAGACATCACCATCAGCGGACCGGGACTGATTTATGGCAAAGGACTCACCCGTGAGGAAAGCCGCCTGCCCGGTGTAGGCAACAAAGCCATCAGCTTGAAACTCTGCAAGAACGTGACACTGAAAGACTTCTCTTTGTTGCATTGCGGTCATTTTGGTCTGCTGGCTACAGGAGTTGGGCGACCGCATGATAAAAATCGTATTCATCATAGACTGCTGCAAAAATGTCCGCATCAGTCATTGCACCGTCAACGCTCCCTGGGATGACGCTATCGTGCTTAAAGCGTCCTACGGATTAGGCTATTTCAAGGATACGGAAAATGTAACCATCTCCGATTGTTTTGTCAGCGGATACGACCGTGGCAGTGTATTGGATTGTACCTGGCAACGAGACGAACCCCAAGCACCGGATCACGGGTTTGTAACCGGACGTATCAAACTAGGAACAGAATCCAGTGGCGATTTTAAAAACATAGCCATTACCAATTGCATATTCGAACGTTGCCGAGGTCTTGCCCTGGAAACGGTAGACGGGGGAAAACTGGAAGATATCGTCATCAGCAACATCACGATGCGCGATATTGTCAACGCCCCTATCTTCCTGCGGTTAGGAGCCCGGATGCGCAGCCCGCAAGGAACGCCCGTGGGCACAATGAAACGCATCCTCATCAGCCACGTCAATGTATTTAATGCCGACTCGCGCTACTCCTCCATTATCAGCGGAATACCGGGAGCCCTTATTGAAAATGTGACACTGAGCGATATTCATATCTATCACCAAGGAGGATATACAGAAGCCGACGGACTTCTGACTCCTCCCGAACAAGAGAAAGTATATCCTGAACCGTGGATGTTCGGAACGATTCCCGCCAAAGGTTTCTACATCCGCCATGCACGCAACATCACCTTGGACAATGTAAATTTCCATTACGAGAAAGCGGACGGACGTCCCTTGTTTGTCACAGAGGATGCCAATGATATCAGATACAGGAACATCACAGTGGATGGAAAAGAATTCAATGCAGCAAACTTATAAAAAACAAATAGAATGAAGAGAAAATATTTATTGTTCAGCCTATTACTGACCGGAAGCAGCCTTTATGCACAAGAATGGCCGGCAGTACACCCCGAAACCCGTCCGGCTACCCGCTGGTGGTGGCTGGGAAGTGCTGTCGATGCAACCAATCTGACCTACAATCTGGAGGAATATGCCAAAGCCGGACTGGGAGGTGTTGAAATCACTCCTATTTATGGTGTTCAAGGCAACGATAAGAATAACCTCCCTTTCCTCAGCCCGCAATGGATGAATATGTTGCAACATACTGAAACTGAAGGAAAACGTATCGGTATTGAAGTAGATATGAACACCGGTACCGGATGGCCCTTCGGCGGTCCTCACGTGAGTATGACAGATGCTGCTACCAAAGCTATTTTTCAATCTTATCAAGTAGAGGGTGGAAAAGAAATTACGCTAGATTTGAAAGTAGAAGAAGAAAAACAACGCCCTGTAGCCACTTTAAGCCGGGTTATGGCCTATAATGCGGACAATAAGCAATGTCTTAATCTCACTTCCAAAGCGAAGAACGGACAATTACAATGGAAAGCTCCGGCAGGTCATTGGCATATTATTACCTTATATATAGGTAAAACATTCCAAAAAGTGAAACGTGCCGCTCCCGGTGGAGAAGGCTATGTGATGAACCACTTGGATAAAGGAGCCGTAAAACGTTATTTTGCCAACTTTGACAAAGCTTTTAAAGAAAACGAGACCAATTTTCCACATACTTTTTTCAATGACTCTTACGAAGTATATGGTGCTGACTGGACTCCTGATTTTCTGGAACAATTCGCCCGCCGTCGCGGCTATAAACTGGAAGAACACTTCCCTGAATTTATAGCTCAGGACCGTAATGAAACCACCGCCCGCATAGTCAGTGACTATCGCGAAACAATCTCCGATTTATTGATTGAGAATTTCAGTACCCAATGGACTAACTGGGCACACGGTCATGGCAGCATCACCCGTAACCAAGCACATGGTTCCCCTGCCAATCTGATAGATACCTATGCCTCCGTGGACATTCCCGAATGCGAAGGGTTCGGCCTGTCGCAATTCCATATTAAAGGATTGCGCCAAGATTCCCTGACCCGTAAGAATGACTCAGACCTTTCCATGCTGAAGTATGCTTCTTCCGCTGCCCATATCGCCGGAAAGCCCTACACGTCTTCAGAAACATTCACCTGGCTGACAGAACATTTCCGTACCTCACTTTCCCAGTGCAAACCGGATATGGATTTGATGTTCGTATCAGGTGTAAACCACATGTTTTTCCACGGAACTCCCTACAGTCCCAAAGAAGCCAAATGGCCGGGATGGAAGTTTTATGCCTCTATTGATATGTCTCCTACCAATAACATTTGGCAGGATGCTCCTGCTTTCTTTGAATATATCACCCGTTGCCAGTCTTTCCTGCAAATGGGGAAACCGGACAATGATTTTCTTGTTTATCTGCCTGTATATGATATGTGGCAGGAACAGCCGGGCCGTCTTTTGCTGTTCAGCATCCATGATATGGCAAAACGTGCTCCCAAGTTTATAGAAACCGTTCATACCATCAGCAATTGCGGCTATGACATGGATTATATCTCTGACAACTTTGTGAAAAGTACCCGTTGCGTAAATGGCAAATTACTGACCAAAGGAGGAACTTCCTATAAAGCCATCATCATTCCTGCTGTAAAATTAATGCCGTCCGAGGTACTCGGCCATTTACTAAAGCTGGCACAAGCCGGAGCTACTATCATCTTTACCGAAAACTATCCGCAGGATGTACCCGGTTATGGAAAACTGGAAGCACGCCGGAAAGGCTTTGCGCAATTACAAAAGCAACTTCCGGAAATTGCTTCTTTCGATGAGACGGTAGCAACTCCTTATCAAAAAGGGATCATCATTACAGGAAATAACTATCAATCTGCCTTGGAAAAAAGCGGTGTTGTTCCCGAAGAGATGAAAACGCGGTATGGCTTACAATGTATCCGCCGCTCCCATGCCGATGGACATCATTATTTCATCTCCTCATTGCAGGAAAAAGGAGTAAACGACTGGATAACCTTAGCCGTTCCCGCAGAAAGTGTCATGCTGTTCAATCCGATGACGGGAGAAAAAGGGAAAGCACAAACCCGCAAGCAAGAAGGCAAAACCCAAGTACGCCTCCAGCTACATTCCGGCGAAAGTGTCATCCTGCAAACTTTCAACCATGCCCTGACAGACGTTGCCGAATGGAAATACGTTCAAGAACAACCTGTCAGCCTCAGCCTTGATCACGGCTGGAAACTTCATTTTGCCAAAAGTACTCCCCAGATAGAAGGTACATTTGATATCGATACTCCGTCTTCGTGGACTGAAATTGCTCACCCCAACGCTCCGATTACCATGGCGACGGGAGTATATACTAATATCATCACTGTTCCCCATATTCCCGCCGATGACTGGATACTGGATTTGGGTGATGTGCGGGAAAGTGCCCGTGTGCGCATCAACGGACAAGATGCCGGAACGGCATGGGCCGTACCTTATCAGTTGAAAGTAGGCAAATGGCTGAAACCGGGAGATAACAAGATAGAAATAGAAGTGACCAATCTGCCTGCCAACCGCATTGCGGATATGGATCGTCGGGGTGAGAAATGGCGTATCTTCAATGAAATCAATGTGGTAAATCTGCAATACAAACCGGTACCTTATACTGATTGGCAGCCATTGCCATCGGGATTGAATGGTAGTGTAAGGTTGATACCGGTTACTTATAAATAAGATATCCGATAGTGGCAGCCTATTGGCGGAGTTAATCCAGACTGTATTTGAAAGACTGAATTAATTCCGCCAATGTTTTTTACCTCATGCTCAGTGAGGCACCTGCAACCGATCAAGCCGCAGCGAGACAGCATTTTATAGCAAAGCGGCCTATTTACGGATAGTATCCAAACGTTCCTAAGCGTCTGATCATTACCAGCCTGCTGCATATTATATTCCGGTTACAGCCGCATCAGCGAACCGGCAGGATATCCAGCATCGCTTCAAACATCATGGCTGTAGGAGTAGTCAAGCCTCAATTGAATGTATATCACTCCCTACCCTATAGCATAAGCCTTTTCTTTCTTCAGGTTAAGCCTTTTTATACGGATATGTTCTATCTCCATAGCCTTTGGAGTTATCTCCATAAGCTTTGGAGTTATCTCCCAAGGCTATGGAGTTAACTCCAAAGGCTTGCGGAGATAAAACAAACAGGAAGAAAGCCCTTAACCATACAGCAAGAAATGTTTAGGGATGCGGATAAGATATTTTAAGGATGAATCTGATTTTAAAACCACACAATTCCTTACGGATGAAAAACTCCCCAATGTCCTTCTTTAAAAAAGTGAAACAATATATGACAGGAAGATATACATCTGACTATACATACAGGACAGAAATATGAAGTGAGGGCATATATGCACCCAAACTTTTTATGAAAATACAGGCACTCTTGAGAAATCGCAAGCGGCTGCATAAATGAAATTAAGAGAACAACCTAAAATTCCTGAAAAACGTAGTAAAGGCCGCCCTTTTATTAAATCTTCCCAAAGCCATAGATACCCCCCACAAACCACATATATTATAATGTTTATGCAATGAAATACGAAGGATGGTATGGATATAGCATTGCAATGCATTAATCAGCTCCGGATCATCCACATAATCGGAAAACATATTCCTCATCCATCTCAAGAAAAGAATAGTAGCGTGCAATTTATCTTTGTCATGACCGGCAGAGTTACTGATGTTTGCACTTTCAACATTCCTCCAACATACAGGCTGCCCCGGCAAAGAAATAACACCCCCCGCATGACAGGCAAAAGCAGCCCACGTAGCATCATCCGAACACCAAGCCATAGGAAAATGAACAAAACCACCTGCCGACTGCCATATCTCCCGACTGAACACGTACTCTACGGCAGCCGAATCTATCTTTCCCTGTAACTTATCTAGCAGCAGCCGGTAACAAGACACACTTCCTTCTTCCAAAGGACGATTGGCACGTATCCGCTTGTTTTCACCATCAATGACAGCTAATGGAAAACGAAAGAAATATCCTCGCTGATGGTGTGGGCGCGACAAAGCCTCCATGACACGTTCCACACCATCAGCCGGCATCAAATCATCATCCGAGAAAAGCCAGATAAACGGCTCTGCAGACAGCTGGATACACCTCTCCCAATGGGCCACCAAATCTTTGCCCCCCATATTTTCGCTAAAGCGATGATACACCAGATTTACCTTATTCTGATAAGATTCCACAATCTTATCCAATCTTTCAGGACTTGCATCATCACCTATATATAACACGAACTCATCTTTATGGGCCTGAACTGCAATTGAGTCGAGCGTTTCCTTAAGGAAACGCCCCTTGTAGGCGGGAATAACAATTGCCAATTTCTTTATTTGCTCCACTTTACAAAGACTGCATATCGTTCAACTTCTTGTAATATCCATTTAAGGCTATCAGTTCATCGTGAGTTCCTCTTTCTACAATGTCACCTTCATAAAGTACACAAATTTCATCGGCATTCTTAATGGTACTCAATCTATGTGCGATAGCGATAGTAGTACGCGATTTCATCAAACGCTCCAACGCTTCCTGAACCAAACGCTCGGACTCTGTGTCAAGAGCCGAAGTAGCCTCATCTAATATAAGGATAGGAGGATTTTTCAAAATTGCACGGGCTATACTGACACGCTGACGCTGACCACCGGACAAACGCCCTCCACGATCACCAATCATCGTGTCATATCCTTTTTCCGTTTCCATAATGAAATCATGTGCATTCGCTATCTTGGCAGCTTCTATTACTTGCTCCATAGTGGCATTCTCTACACCAAAAGTAATATTGTTATAGAAGGTGTCATTAAACAGAATAGCTTCCTGATTTACATTACCAATCAGAGAACGTAAACTGTGGATGGATACATCTTTCACATTCTTGCCGTCAATCAGCAATGCACCCTCCGATACATCGTGATAACGCGGTACCAAGTCCACTAAAGTAGACTTTCCGGAACCGGACTGGCCCACCAGCGCAATCGTTTTTCCTTTAGGAACCGTCAGATTGATATGGTTCAAGACTGGACGCCCTTCTACATAGCTGAAACTTACATTTTTAAACTCTAACTTATCTGTGAAAGCGTCCAATGGCAAAGGCTGCTCCGGCTCTACGATATGATTTTCCGCTTTCAATATCATATCAATTCGCTCCATACTGGCCAATCCCTGCGGAATATTATAAAATGCTCTTGAAAATTCTTTCAAAGGATTGATGATACTATAAAGGATAATCAGATAAAATATGAAAGTAGCCGCATCCATCGGAGCATAGTTTGTATTTAAGATTAAAGCACCGCCAAACAACAGCACGGTCACAATCACACAAGTGCCTAAAAACTCACTCATGGGGTGGGCTGAACTTTGCCGGATAATCATCTCGTTCATTGCATCGCGGAAGTCATTGTTTGTTTTAGAGAACCGAGCAGACATTTTGCTTTCGGCTATAAACGCTTTGATAACCCTTAAACCTCCTAATGTTTCATCCAATTGGGACATAATATCTCCCCATTGCGCCTGTGCTGTAGAGGACTGTCTTTTCAGCTTCCGGCTGACAACCCCCATTATCCAACCTGTCAGAGGTAAAATAAAGATAACAAAAAGCGTCATTTGCCAACTTACCGAAAACAGAGTGACAAAACAAACCAAAAGAGCGATAGGATTACGGATAAGCATATCGATGGAACTGGTCAACGAGTTCTCCACCACCGTAACATCCGCACTCATACGGGCTATGATATCTCCTTTACGTTCTTCTGAGAAAAAACTCAAAGGAAGACTTAACACTTTATTATAAACCTGAATACGGATATCCCGGACAATACCTGTACGCAAAGGTACCATGACAGCCGCAGAAGCAAAATAACCGGCAGTTTTCAACATAGTCATAAAGATAAGTATTCCTCCCATCATGGCAAGTGTATAGAACGCACCATTTGTAGCCACAAAATTGCTCACAAAGTAATAGGCATTATTTATGAGTACATCCTTATCCAAATTATGAATATCCATAGGAATGTACTCATAAGACTTGGTATCAATTTTGAACAGAATGTTCAAAATTGGCACAATCGCCATGAACGAAAACACATTAAGCCATTGCGACAGAAAGTTCAGTATCAATGCCCATGTCAAATATTTGCGGTATGGAAGAATATACCGCTTCAACAAACTAAAGAACTGTTTCAGCATAATTATCAATTATATATAATGCCGCAAAGGTAACAAAAAAGAAATAATCACCCAAGATTACCCCACTTTATCCCCTAATATTTGTTCATACACGGCAAGCCTTCTTTCCTGCATCTGTCCGGGGTTATATACTTGCCGCAAACTGTCTTCCGCATGGGTAACCAACTGTCTCTGCAACTGCGGATTACTTGACAAGGCTATGACAGCTTCTGCAAATCCGGCAGGGTCATCAACAATCAAGCAATCTTCACCATCCTTAAAATCAATGCCTTCCACACCCTTTGCCGTCGTTACAAAAGGTACTTTTGACAATACAGCATCTAATATTTTCATACGCATACCACTACCGATACGTATTGGAACAACAGCAACACTGCCTTTTAAAAAAGAGCCCAGATCTTCCACATAGCCTGCCAGCTTCAATTCCGGGTATTCGGACTGCAAACGATTGATACACTCTCCACGCCATTTACCAATTACTTGCAATGTAAACGAAAAATGACGTTTACGCAGATGCGGAATCACTTCGTGACAGAACCATGCCACGGCATCCAGATTGGGAAAATGATCCTCACTTCCCACAAAAGTCAGGCGTCCGCTTTGGACCGGAACAAAAGGCTGTTCCAGCCTGTCACCCACTTGCACCACAGCCGGAGAAGTGTAGATATGGTCTTTCCGTCCTATGAAGTCCTCCATAATTTTACGGTCTACTTCAGTCAGAACAATAACATCTTTATATTTCAATAATGCACTGCGCTCAAAATCCTTTGCTATATGAAACAACATCCTGTCACCGGCAGTCTGTTCCCTGAACAAAGTAATCTCCTTTTCATTACGGATGTAGCGGAGTTCATGATGCACAAAAATAGTCTGTACATTTTCAGGCAACAAGAATCCCAATGACAACAGTTCATAAAAC
>ERZ1108170.2258-NODE-2258-length-10250-cov-2.825405_pt1 | contig 10250 bp, 7 predicted proteins | sample MGYA00403705_ERZ1108170 | MGnify/ENA primary metagenome ERZ1108170 (study PRJEB35170, sample SAMEA104062422) | human gut metagenome | biome: human gut; feature: human-associated habitat; material: faeces | place: Denmark | collected 2012-06-15 ... | reverse complement strand
ATGACCTACTGCGCGCTGGCGCTGTTTGCAAGGGATGCGTATGCGGCGGACGCCTCCGCCCTGACGTGGGGGCGGTATTTCCTGGGAAATATGCTGCCGGTGACGCTGGGCAACATCGTGGGCGGCGCGGTTCTGATCGCGCTCGGCTACTGGTTTATCTACGCTAAGAAGTCCGAGGCGTAAGGTACCGTCTGTTTGACGTTGGCCTCCCGCGGGGCGTTGCCGTGCGGGAGGCTTTTTGGGTCTGGGGCTCGTTGCCGGGCTGTTGGTCTGTTGTGTTTGGCTGATGAAAGGGGTAATCGAGATGGCATCTGCTGTGGGGCATGACGGTCGCTCCGTGGTGACGACATGCGGGGGATGCTATGCCGATTGCGCCTTTGCGGCCCATGTTGAGGATGGGCGTGTGGTGGCCGAGTTGCCGGTGCCGGGGCATCCGTGCGCGGCGCGTGCCCTGTGCGCCCGCGGACGGCATCGCCTGGCAATGCCGTTTGACGAGCGTGACCGCATTGTGCACCCCATGCGACGCCGCCGGGATGGCTCGGGGTTTGATGCGATTACCTGGGACGAGGCGTTCGCGCAGATTGCCGAGCGTCTTTTGGGGATTGTTGACAAGTGCGGGCCTCGTGCATTGGGCATGACGCTCGGCGTTCCCTCGTTCGACCGCTACTGGGCCTATCGCTTTATGCATGCGCTGGGTTCGCCCAACGTGTACGGTGCCGATGGTGCCTGCGAGGTAAGTCGTCTCACCGGATGGGAGCACAGCCTGGGCTACAGCCCCGCCTCCGACCTGGCGCATACCGACTGCATCATGTACCTGGGGCGTTCCATCGTCGATTCATCGACGATGGGGGCCGTCGATGCGCTCAACGATGCGCGCCAGCGCGGGGCGAAGATCATCGTGGTTGACCCCCGGCGCAGCGGTTCGGCTGCTATTGCCGATCGCTGGCTCCGCGTGCGCCCCGGATGCGATCTGGCGTTGCTGCTGGGTATCGCGCACGTGCTGGTAGCCGAGGACCTGTACGATCACGAGTTCGTGGACCGCTATACCACGGGTTTTGACGAGCTGGCACAGGCGGCCAGTGCTTGGACGCCCGAGTGGGCCGAGTCGATGTGCGACGTGCCAGCGGACGATATCCGTGCGACTGCGCGTGATTTGGCCGCCGCGGCGCCTGCTGCGGTGGTGGACGCCGGCTTTCATGGTGGCATCGGCATCGCGTATGCCAACAGCACCCAGACCGCGCGCGCCATCTGCTTGGTCGATGTGCTGCTGGGCTGCATCGGACACGCCGGCGGTGCCCTCAACCCACCGACGCCGCTTGTGTTGGGCGACCTCGATCCCGCACGCTTTGCGACGCCGCCGGTACCGCGCGGGCCTAAGCTGGGGTCCGAGCGCTATCCACTGGTTGATCCGGTGCGCGGCCTGTGTACGACCATCGGTCAGTCGATTCTTGCCGGCGATTTGCGTGGGCTCATCGTCTATGCCAGTAACCCCGGTGCGGGCTATGGCAATGCACAGGCTTGGTTGAGTATTTTGCAGCAGCTCGACTTGCTCGTGACGATTGATATTCGCTGGTCCGAGACGGCGCGTGCTTCTGACTTCGTGCTGCCCGATGTGACGTATCTGGAGGCCGACCGCGGTGTGGGCACAGTCGTGGGTGCCAACGATTCGCGGGTGTTCTACCGCAACGCTGTGCTGCCTGTGCAGCATGACGACACACGTCCCGGTCGGGAGATTTTTGCCGGTCTGGCGCAGGCGTGTGGCGTGGGCGAGTACTTCCAGTTTACGTCTGACGATCTGGCGGCTGCCCAGGTGGCGCCTTTTGGGATCGATCTGGACGAGCTCATGGAGCGCGGCTGGGCCGATACGGGCATGGCGCTGCCGACGCGCACGGGTGAGCCGGTGATTCCGCTTGCCGGCGGCAAGATTGCACTGGCAAGCGACATATGGGAGCGAGCCGGCATGGGTCGTGTGCCCGACTGGATCGCGCCCATGGTGGAGCCCAGCCCGGGGATGTTTCGTCTCATTAGCGGCAACCGTCCCTTTGAGTCGCATACCTCGCGCAGGCTCGCGGCGGCGGGTGCCGCCGAGGCGGGTTCCGACTTGGATGCCGTGCAGATGAATGCCGATGCTGCTGCGCACATGGGCATCGCCGACGGCGAGATCGTCGAACTCGTGAGCGATATGGGCCGCGACCGCGCGCGTGTGGAGACGACGCCGTATCTGCATCCGGCGTGCATCTTCACCTCGGCCGCCCCCGGTGGGCGTTCGTTTGGTGCCGATGCCGGTGGCGCTCAAGCCCTGGGCGTCGGTCCGCTCGACCACACGCCGCTGCGCTGGGACCCGTTGACGGGTGCCGCGCTCACCCAAGAAAACGCCGTTCGCGTGGAAAAGATCGCGGCGCGCGAGGATAATAACGAGTAATTGACTCAGCTGATGTATTCGACTGATCCACGTTTCATTTGAAAGGCCGCACATGAGCGATAGCCAGAACATGTCCGATGAGGTGCGCGCCCGCCTGCGCGCCATTCCTTCCGTTAACGAGCTGCTTGCCGAGTGGCCGGTGGTGAAGGCGGCGGGGGAGACCTGCGACGCGGTGGTCCATGCTGCCGTGACGGCTGAGCTCGACGAGGAGCGCGCCGCCATTCGCGCCGGCGCCACCCCGCGTTCTAAGCGCGACCTTGCTTCGGCCATCGAGTGGCGTGCGCACCGCTCCGCGCTGCCGAGCCTGCGCCCTGCCGTCAACGCTACGGGCGTGGTCATCCATACCAACTTGGGCCGCGCCCCGCTCGCGGAGTCGGCGGCAAAGGCCGTGGCCGAGGTCGCGCGCGGCTACAGCACGCTCGAGTACAGCGTGGACACCTGCTCGCGCGGGTCGCGCAAGGAGCATGCCGCGCAGCTCATCCGCTCGCTTACCGGTGCCGAGGACGCGCTGGTCGTTAACAATAACGCGGCCGCCGTGCTGTTGGTGCTGGCGACCCATGCCGCAGGCAAGGAGGTCATCGTCAGCCGCGGCGAGCTTGTCGAGATTGGCGGCAGCTTCCGCATCCCCGATGTCATGGCGGCTTCGGGCGCCAAACTCGTTGAGGTCGGCGCCACCAACCGCACGCACCTGGCTGATTATGAGCAAGCCATCACGCCCGATACGGCGATGATCCTTAAGGTCCATCCTTCCAACTATCGCATCGAGGGTTTTCACGAAGAGGTGGGCTCTCGGGAGCTTGCCGCCCTGGCCCACAAGCATGGCCTGCTGTTCTACGAGGACCAGGGCTCGGGCGCGCTGTTGCCCGACGACATCTTGGTGCGCGGCGGCGAAGAAACCACGCCGGCTTCGGTTTCGGCGGGGCTCGATATCGTGTCGTGCTCGGGCGATAAGCTGCTGGGTGCCGCGCAGGCGGGCATTATCATGGGCCGTCGCGATCTGGTCCAGGCCTGCGGGTCGCATCCGCTTATGCGTGCCCTGCGCCCGGGCAAGCTCGCGCTGGCGGCGCTCGAGGCTACACTGCGCATTTATATGGACGGCGCCGATGTGGCCCATCGTGAGGTGCCGGTGCTCAACATGCTCACGCTTCCGCAGGCTCATCTGGAGCGTCGTGCCCGCAAGCTCCGCGATCGCATGGCCGCCGGGCTCGATAAGGCTAGCTGGAGATTGTCGAGGAATCGTCGACCCCCGGCGGTGGCTCGCTGCCTACCGTCGAGCTGCCCACCATGTGCGTTGCCGTGCGTCTTGTTGACGCGCACCTGACGGTCGATGCGCTCAAGCGCTCGCTTGTCCAGGACTTCGACACGCCGGTCGTCACGCGAACTTCGCACGATCGCATTTTGTTTGACGTCCGTACGCTTGTGGGCGACCGCGATATCGAGACGGCGGCATCGACGCTTGCCGCATGCGTTGAGAAGGCGATTGCTCGATGAGTGAGGTTCAGGCGCTGGTGGAGTGTCCCGTTATCGTTGGCACGGCGGGCCACGTCGACCACGGTAAGTCGGCACTGATCGAGGCGTTGACCGGCAAGAATCCCGACCGTCTTGAGGTTGAGCGCCGTCGCGGTATGACCGTGGAGCTGGGCTTTGGCGAGCTGGCGCTGCCGAGTGGCAAGATCGTCGGCCTGGTCGACGTGCCGGGGCATGCCCATTACCTGCGCGCCATGGTGCAGGGTGCGACGGGTATCGACGTTGCCGTGCTGGTGGTTTCGGCCGTCGAGGGCGTGATGCCGCAGACCCGCGAGCACGTGCATGTGCTGGAGCTGCTGGGCGTTACGCACATGGTGGTCGCGCTGACGATGTGCGACCTGGCCGATAGCGAGATGGTTGATCTGGCCGAGCTCGATGTCGATGACTTTTTGTCGGGTACTGTGTTTGCGGGCGCGCCAATTGTGCCCGTGTCGTCTAAGACGGGCGAGGGGATTGACGGGCTGCTTGCGGTGCTCGACGAGCAGGTGGGTGTCTGCTGGGATACCTGTCGCGAGCGTGCCGAGCGGAGCGATGCCGCGCCGCGCCTGCCGATTGACCGCTGCTTTACGATCAAGGGCGCCGGCACCGTCGTGACGGGAACGCTGCACGATGCGCCGGTTGCGGTGGGCGATGAGCTGATGGCTTTGCCGTCGCGTACGGTCTGCCGTGTCCGCGGGATTCAGGTGCATGGCGATACGCCGCGCGCGCTGCCTGGGCAACGCGTGGCGCTCAACCTGGTTGGTGACGGTGTCGCGGCGCTTGACCGTGGCGAGATGCTTGGCGTGGAGGGCCGTTTTGGCCAGACGCTGCGCTTTATGATGGCGTTTACGTATTTGGGTCGCGAGGGGGCCAAGCCGCGTGTGCTCGAGTCGGGTGTGCGTGTGCACGTGATGGCGGGTACAGCCGAGGTTGTCGGTCGTATCATGTTCATGGAGGGCGAGGCCCCCATGGCGGTGGGCGAGACCCGTATTGTTCAGGTGCGCTTGGAAAACTCGCTGCCGCTGCGTGCCGGGGACCATGCTGTGGTGCTGTCCTATTCGCCCGTGATGCTTATTGGCGGCGGGCGTGTGCTGCTTTCGCGCTGCCGTCGCTCGCGCGAACTTACTGAGGGGGAGCGCGTGCTGTACGCGGCGCTTGAGGCCGGAGATATTGCGGGCGGTGTGGGCGCTTGGCTGGCGCTGCAAGCGCTGCCGGTTGCGGCTGCCGATGTTACCGCGGCGCTCGATCTTGTTGCCGGTGAGGTGGAAGCCGCGCTGCGCGAGTTGGTGGCGAAGGGCGCTGCTTTCTCGCTTGCCGGCTCGGATTGCTCGCTGTATACAGATGCTTCCGCGCTCGATGCCGCGATGGGTACGCTGGCGGCGACCCTGTCTGCCATGCACGCGGCTGCCCCCAAGGAGACGGGCTTTACGCCCGGCGCCGTCGCCCATGCTGCTTGGCCTATCGCTGACGATACAGTTGCCGCAGCCCTGATTTCCGAGGGCTGCTCGCGCGGCGTGTGTGCCTCCGAGGGCGCCGAGGTGTTCGACCCGCACTCCGCTGCCGCCGCGGCACGCGTGGTGTGCGAGGCCTGCGAACGTATCGTTGCCTTGTTGGACGAAGCCGGCCTCGATGCACCGACGTTGCCCGAGGTGGGCGAGCAACTACAGCTCGACCGCGACGTCATGACGCGAGCCTTGCGCGAGCTTTCGCTCAACCGTTCCATCGTAAAGGTCGAACGCGACGTTGCCCTGTCCGCTACCGCCGAGGCCCGCGCGCGCGAGCTTGTCGCTGCTGCCATCACCGACGCCGGCGGCGCTGCCACCACGAGTGTGCTACGCGAGTCCCTGGGTGTGTCGCGCAAGCGCGCCATCAGCATCCTTGAGCATCTAGATGCCGTACGCTTCACAGTCCTCGACAAGGATGCCGGCGGCCTGCGCTCCCTGCGCTAGGCCGGTCATACCGCCCCGCCTCCTCAGTTGCGGTGAAATAGTTCCTATTTGGAGGCTTTGGCAGCAAATACAGGAACTATTCCACCGCAACTTCTTGCTCGTCTTTTTGGGATGGAGCCGTTTCGGTTTGGTAAAATACGGCCGCACTTGGGAACGGATGGGCTCCGGTGGGCTCCGCGGTCCTCAAAACCGTTGCGAGGCGTGCAAAACGTCTTGGATGTGTTCGATTCACATACGTTCCCGCCACACGCTACCAGCGCTTTTGTGCTCGCGGTCTTGCTGCGTGCCGCAAAGGCGCTGTTTTGTTTTTGCACGAGTTTTTCGTAGCGCCGCTATTTCGGCGGCGGTAGTTAGCATCGTGCACCGGGTTTCGAGCATGCCGATGGAGGTGTTTTGCCGTATGACTACCGTAAGACGTACCGATCTTTCTTGTGTCGTCCAGGCGGGCGGGCTGTCCTCGCGCATGGGCTGCGATAAGGCGCGCATGGCGTTTTGCGGCGAGCCGCTCATCGAGCGCGTACTGGGCCGGTTGGCGCCAGTTGCCGGTGAGTTGGTCGTGACGACGTCGCGTCCCATCGAGCTTGCCTACCTCGAGGAGCGCAAGTTTGGCGGCCTGGTGCCGCGAATAGTGCCGGACCTTGAGGGGTCGGCGGGCGCCATGCGCGGCATCGCGAGCTCGCTGGCTGCGGCTCGGCTTCCTCATGCGGCTATCGTCGCCTGTGATATGCCGTTTGTCTCGCCGGAACTCATCGGCGCGCTTGCCGATCGTGTTGAGGCCGAGGCGCTCGACGTGTGCGTACCGCGCGAGGAGCGGGGGATTGAGCCGCTTTGCGCCGTCTGGCGCCGTGACGCGTGTGCGCCGGTTGCCCATGAGCTGCTCTCCTGCGACCGCCAGCGCATTCGCTGCCTGATCAGTCGCGTTCAGGCTGGTTATATGGATGAGCCGCAGATCGTTAAGGTAGCGGGCTCGACGCTCTGCTTCGAAAACGTCAATACGCCCGAGGAGTTTGCGGCGGCCGAGTTGCTCGCCTAGATCTGCACACATCAATGACGGGAGATGCCGTGTCACATGATATTTGCCCCGATACCGGGGAACCTTGCACTTGCGATGGGTCCGAGCCTTGCACCTGCGGCTGCGGTGGCTGTGGACATACTGCGGAAGAGGAAGCGGCCGCCGCGGCGTATCGCGAGGCACACCGCGAAGGCCCGTCCGGTGATGCCCTCGACCACGAGCGCAAGATTATCGTTTCGTTCGACAGCACCTTCGATGTGATGGAGTGCGAGCAGCTTTGCCTGGATGCCGGCGTGCCCGGGCGCATTATGCCTTTGCCCGGCTCCATCACCGCCGGCTGCGGGCTGTGCTGGGCCATGCCGTTCTCGGGCGATGCGCTCGCCGCCTTCCGCGCCGCCACCGAGGGCCGCATAACCCCTGCCGACTACCATCAGCTCGTCCTCTAACCACCAACACCACCACAAAGGTGCCCAATGTGGTGGTTTGGAACACGTGGACGAAACAGCTTCGAAACACGCGATTTGCGCGTCGGGTGCTCAAAAACGCTTCTACCTGCATCGTAATCAAAACGAAACATCCGCTCGTCGGCTTATGCGAAACTTTGCTGCAACAGTGCGATATTATCCATACTCGATAAAGCTCGCGGCGCATGGGGCGCCTCGAACGACACTTTTCTTTTCCATCAATTGGAGGAAGCATGAGCTACACGCAGAAAGTTCTCGAAGAGCTCAAGGCCCGCTATCCCGAGCAGCCTGAGTTCATCCAGGCCGCGACCGAGATCCTCGGCACCATCCAGCCGGCGCTCGACGCCCATCCCGAGTACGAGGAGGCCGCCCTGCTGGAGCGCCTCGTCGAGCCCGAGCGCATCGTCATGTTCCGTGTTCCCTGGGTCGACGACCAGGGCAAGGTTCAGGTCAACCGCGGCTATCGCGTCGAGTTCAACTCTGCCATTGGACCCTACAAGGGCGGCCTGCGCTTTAACCCGACGGTCACCCTGGGTATGCTCAAGTTCCTGGGTCTGGAGCAGATCCTCAAGAACAGCCTGACCACCCTTCCCATGGGCGGCGGCAAGGGCGGCTCCGACTTTGACCCCAAGGGCAAGTCCAACAACGAGATCATGCACTTCTGCCAGTCCTTCATGACCGAGCTCTATCGCCACATTGGCCCCAACACCGACGTTCCCGCCGGCGACCTGGGCGTTGGCGGCCGCGAGGTTGCCTACCTGTTCGGTCAGTACAAGCGCCTGACCAACGAGTGGACCGGCGTTCTTACCGGCAAGGGCCTCTCCTTTGGCGGCTCGCTCGCCCGTACCGAGGCCACCGGTTACGGTCTGGCCTACTTTGTGGACGAGTACCTTAAGAGCCGCGGCGACTCCTTCGAGGGCAAGAACGTCGTCGTTCACGGCTCCGGCAACGTCGCTATCTATGCGGTCCAGAAGGTCACTCAGCTCGGTGGCAAGGTGCTCGCCTGCTCCGATACCCACGGCTGGGTAGAGGATCCCGACGGCATCGACTACACCGTGCTCGAGCACATCTACAACAAGAAGCGCTCTGGCCACGACAAGGGCGTTACGCTCGCTATGTACGTTGACGAGAAGCCTAACGCCGTGTGGCACGAGGGCGACGGCCGCGGCGTGTGGCAGCTTCCCTGCGATATCGCGCTGCCCTGCGCTCGCGAGAACACGCTGCTGCTCGAGGACGCCCAGGCACTCGTCGCCAACGGATGCAAGGTGGTCGGCGAGGGCGCGAACATGCCCACGACCATCGAGGCCACGACCTACTTCCAGAAGAACGGCGTCGCCTTCATGCCCGGTAAGGCTGCCAACGCCGGCGGCGTGCTCGTGTCCGGCCTGGAGATGAGCCAGAACGCCGAGCACCTGTCCTGGACCTTCGAGGAGGTCGACGGCAAGCTCGAGCAGCTCATGCGCGGCATGTTCCACAACGTGGACGACACCGCCAAGGAGTACGGCCAGGAGGGCAACTTCGTTATGGGCGCCAACATCGCCGGCTTCCTGAAGGTCGCCGACGCCATGCTCGCCCAGGGCGTCTGCTAAATCTTCGCTCGACATAGCATGTGATGAGGCTCCCAGCTATCTGGCTGGGAGCCTTTTCTATTCCGGAGGACTCCTCATAACTTGCGGTGATATACGGACTGTTTTGCGTTCCAGAACGGCTAATCAGTCCGTATATCACTGCAAGTTATGTATGGGTGGGTGGATTTTGTCCTAAAACGGTGTGCGGCCCCTCGTTTGGTACACTTAAAAGTACTGGACAAGTGGAGAGATGGGGGAGAACGTGCTCAAGTTCGGTACCTACGTCCGTGTTGGAAACGCGGCCGAAGCCTATGAGCTCTTACAGAAGAACCGCAACAACAAGATTGTGGGCGGCGGCATCTGGATGCGCCTGGGTTCGCGTCGCGTGGCGACGGCGATTGACCTTTCGGCCTGCGGACTCGATCAGATTGAGGAGACCGTGACCGAGTTTCGCATCGGTGCCATGTGCACCCTGCGCCAGCTCGAGCGTCATGCCGGGCTCAACGCGCTTGTCAACCATGTCTTTGAGTTCGCCGTCCACGATATCGTGGGCGTGCAGCTGCGCAATACCGCCACGGTGGGCGGCAGCATTTACGGCCGCTTTGGCTTCTCGGACGTGCTCTCCGCCTTCCTCGCGCTCGATTCCTATGTTGAGCTGGCGGGCGCCGGTCGCGTGCCGCTCGCCGAGTTCGTGGACATGGGCTACGTGCGCGATGTTATTGAGCATGTCGTGGTCGTCAAGCACGATTACCGCGCGAGCTACGAGGCCGTGCGCAAGGCTGCGACCGACTTCCCCTCGCTCAACGTCACCGCCGCCTGGTGGGACGGCTCCTGGCACGTCACCGTGGGCGCCCGCCCGCTGCGCGCGACCCTGCTGCAGGGCGAGGCATGTGGCCTGGTGAGCGAGCAGCCTTCCGAGGACGAGCTACGCACACTGGCCGTATCCGTGCGTGCCCTGAGCTACGGCACCAACCTGTGGGGCTCGGCTGAGTACCGCCGTCGCATCTCGGCGCCGCTTGCCGTGCAGGCCGTGCGCCGCGCCGCCGGCATCGAGCTTTCGGCCGCGCTTGCCCGCGAGCTCGAGACCGTGCAGGTCCCCAAGTTTGCCACGGACGAGTATTCCTGCCGCCGCGTGCCCGGCGTCGATTCTAGCGAGGTGCGCTAATGGCTGCCAAACTCATCGATCTTTCCTTTACGCTCAACGGCCGCAAGGTCAAGGTTCAGATTGCCCCCGACACCATGCTCTTTTCGCTGCTGCGCGAGCAGGGCTGCGCGTCGGTGCGCTGCGCCTGCGAGACCACCAACTGCGGTCTGTGTACGGTGTGGCTC
>ERZ1108170.2256-NODE-2256-length-10252-cov-79.511229_pt1 | contig 10252 bp, 10 predicted proteins | sample MGYA00403705_ERZ1108170 | MGnify/ENA primary metagenome ERZ1108170 (study PRJEB35170, sample SAMEA104062422) | human gut metagenome | biome: human gut; feature: human-associated habitat; material: faeces | place: Denmark | collected 2012-06-15 ... | reverse complement strand
TATTAGCAAGGAAAAGATCACTTGAAATGTCACACACTAGAGAGAAAAGAAAAAACAAATCATGAAAGAAAAAAAGCAGCTACTTATGAGGAAGCTGCTTTTTTCTTGCTATTTTTGTTTTTCAATTCAGCGATGAATCTTTCTAGGATCGGACGGCTGCATTTGCATCTTTTAGCCAGTTCGCCTTTTGTTTTAATTCTTCGCATCATATAGAGTTCATAAAGGTCTTTGAAGTTGGCTGGCATTTCCATAGCAGTTCGGCCTACTTTTTTATATTTGCCTGCTCTTTTAGCTAACTCAATGCCTTCACGTTGTCTTTCAAGAATTAATTCTCGTTCAAAGGTGGCAATGGCACCGATCATGGTTATCATCATTTTTCCTATCGGTGTGTCAGAATCAAGGTTTTCTTTCTGACTGATGATTTTTACATTTTTCTTTTTTAAATCATCTATGATTTTAAGAAGATCAGCGGTGTTTCTTGCTAATCTGGAAAATGATTCAATGTAAATGGTATCTCCATCTCTGGCGAAAGAAAGCATTTCATTTAAAACAGGACGGTCAGTATTTTTAGCGGATGCTTTTTCTTCATACCATTTATCAATATTGAATTTTTTCAAATCTTCATATTGACGGCCTGGATTTTGTTCAATGGTTGATACTCTGACATATGCGATGTTCATTGGCTGCTTCCTTCCTTCCTTTCTTTATATTTGTATAAAGGGTGATTTTATTTTTTGGTTTTTGTGGTATAATGGTGGAAACGAGACAGTCGGATAAATAATTCCCTTGGTCAGGACCGGCTCCCTCAAAAAAGATAAAGTTGAAGAAAGCCGCCTAGCCCTAGGGGGCTTTTTTCATGTCAAAAAAATTACTTCTTTGACATGATGGTAGCAATTAAGATTCCAAATGCAATCATTAAGGTTAATGTTTCATAGGTACTCATTGTGCCACCCCCTCTCGAAGAGGGTTAGCCCGGTTATCTATCCTTCTATCTCGTTCCTATTACTATTATATCATTTTTGATGGTTGGCTTCAGTAAAATATCTAAGACTTACAAGAAATTTTTATAATAAATCCAAAAATCAATTTATTATTTTAACTAGTGGGAGTGGAAAATAGAATATACCCTATTTTTACTTTTGATTAGGTGATACTTTTTTCAAATAGACTTTACGCATACGGTAACGGAGTTTACAGTGAGTAGCGCCGTGGTATTATCGGCGGCCACACGCTTATGCAGCTTTTTAAAAGGCCGCACCACGGCGCTAGAGGCTCGCTGTCAACTCCGTTACCGTTGTTTTTGATTTTAGTATTTTTTTTTTCAGTATGTTTGCTTTCCCTTCCGAGGTGGGAAAGCATGGATTGGTCTCTGGTGCCTGCCAGAAAGCGTACTTGTGAACGTACCCCCGCCTATAGAGGCGGGAGCTTCCTGCTTCAGCGAGAACAGCACCACTTACTCCGAAGAGTTATGGCGACTTACACTCTCTTCACAGGCGTAGATTCCCGTGCGACCCACGGTACTTTATGAGTTACGCTAGGCTGATATTCGCCTAGCTTCTTCTCTAATATTTATTGCAGCGTTCTTGTCACGGTTATGGTGACTGCCACACTTAGGGCAATCCCATTCCCGCACAGACAAGTCTTTGGTGTCATTGTTCTGGTAGCCACAGACATGGCATAGCTGACTGCTTGGATACCATTTGTCTATCTTGATAAGTTGTTTACCCTGCCATGCAAGTTTGTATTCCAGCATACTTGTGAACATGCTCCAACCATTGTCGGATATGGATTTGCCAAAGCTGAACTTGCCACCCTTCTTTCGCTTCGCCATGGCTTTTACGCTAATATCCTCTATGCCAATCGCATCATAGCGGTCTGCAAGATAACGAGCTTTCTTATGCAGAAAGTCGCGGCGCTGATTAGCAATTTTCTCATGAAGTACAGCCACACGCAGTCTTTGTTTATTCCTGTTACGGCTCCCTTTTTGTCTCTTAGAGAGTTTTCTTTGTGCCTTGACCAATCTCTTTTCGGCTTTCCGTAAGAAATTTGGATAATCGGCATTGTCCTCATCGGAAGCAACATACAGACCGTGCATAGCAAAATCCAATCCAAGAAAATTCTTCGGTATGATGGGTAGTATTTGGTTTTCATACTCCACCAAAATGCTGATATAGTATTTTCCTGACGGCGTTTTGTTTATGGTTACAGTCTTTATGGTGCTATTCTCCATCAATGGACGATGCAGACACAGCTTTACCCAGCCTATTTTAGGCAGCTTGACCTTGTTTCCCTCGATTCTTACAGAGCCATGTTGGTTGTTCGTAGAATATGAAGCACGACCTGTTTTCTTCGACTTGAAACATGGCTTGCCAAAATGCTTCCTATTGCGCCAAAAGTTGTTATACGCCTTGTTTAGGTTTATTTGGGCATTGGCGAGAGCAAGGCTATCAACCTCTTTCAGCCAAGGAAATTCTTTCTTGTACTGTGCAGGTGTATTGTTCAGCCTCTTGCCTGTTTCCTTATAGTAATCAAGACGATCTCCAAGCATCTTGTTATAGATGAATCTGGCACATCCGAAAGTCTTGGCAAACATAATCTTTTGTTCAGTTGTCGGGTAGAGCCTATATCGGTATGCCTTATTCACTATAATCACCTGCCTTGATTTTCTATGTAATTACGAATTGTCTCAATGGGAGCCCCGCCTTCATCCCCCACCTTAGAGGTGGAGGACTTCTGGCAGATTAGGTTAATTTCTGGCCAGTCGCCTGCGAAATGAAGGATGTCAGCATGGACGGCACGGTGGAACGAAAGCACGGCATAAGCCGTGCTCTGGTTCCGCCGTCCATGCTCCGGAGGTGCGCAGCACGTCCGGCATCCGAGAATGCAGCGAGCGCCTGGTCGGAAATTTTTAGCTTTCTAGTAGGCACCATAGGACTTCCAGGCTTTGGGTTAATCAGAGTTTCTCCTTCAAAAAATCATCCAGCTGTTTATTTATCTGTTCTTTCTTTTGCCTCTTTTGGCTATCAAGAATTCTTTTGTTTTCTGTGATCGTGTCCAGTTCTTTTTTGAGTTTTTGAGCTTCTTCTTTTTTTGTCTGATATGTCTTGTTTAGTGATTCAAGTCTTTGAGTTATTTCTCTTTCATCTTTGAGAAAGTGCATATAATCAACATATTTTTTGGTAGTTTTATAATTTTCGATTTCAAACTTCAGTCGAGAAAACTCCCTTTCTTTTTCATCCAGCTGTTCCTGGAGATTTGTCATTTCCCGATTTATTTCTTCTTTTTTCTGGATTTCGCGAGATACTTTGCTGTAATCTTTCCAGCCTTGATTTACTTTAGCGGTAAGTTGGGATAATTCTTTCTCTACGGATTCTTTTTCCTTTTTAACTGCATCGTAGGATCTTATGCTTATTGTAGCCAGTTTATACCCTCCAGCAATCAGCATAGGCAAAACAATTATAGGCAAAACTAACGGCAGGAAGTAAAGTCGGAGTAACGTGTCCAGATACAATCTGATGTAATGCTGTTCCGTATCCTTCGCTCCATAACCGTACTGTACACCCAATTTACCTCGCACCAAGTCTGCATTCTTGATGGAATTGATAATAGCGGCGCGACCATCATCATCCAGCTCTTCGTAAAAATGCTGACTGAAGCCATCATCCAAATTTTCCTCAATCGCGATTTTGTACCTATAAGCAGCGGCATCTTGCTGCAGGACATCTTCGTAAAGCGTAGTCATTGCCATGTATACAACAATGATCCCTGTTAATGTAGCAATTATGCCAGACATAATAGGTCCGTTCCGGAAAACATAAATTCCTAACACCAACATGAATATAATTAGCATAGTAATTATCAGATCGATGCCAAAGCAAAAACTGTAATCCATCATCGGCTGTACCCCATTTCTCTCCCTGCAGATTTATTCCTATGCATTGGCTCTTTCTGCAGTTTACGAATTTCTTCCTGTTTCTTTTTCTCATTCAATCGCTGTTTTTCAAGCTCTTTGTTTTTCGCTATGAGCTGCTGCAGATCAGGCACATCGAAAGCGCCTAATTTAGATGCTCTGGAAGTATGCCCTTCCGCATCTTTGTAAGTGATATGCCCCGTACCAGTTACGCGGCTTATCTGCAAGCCTTCTTCCTCCAGTGCCATTGTGAAGTCTTCTCTGGATGTTATATTTTCATCCATCCATATGTGCTGCAGCTTATCTCGCATTTTCGTTTTAAATGACTTTCCTCTCTGTTCGATGTAAATTTCGTCGGATTTCTTAGTTTCTGGCTGCCTTCCTTTTTCCTTGGATTTCTGATCTTTTTCTTTTTTGCTTTGGCTTAAAGTGTTAAGTCCTTTTTCCAGGCATAATGCGTCAGTGATCTTGTAGAGATCGCGCATATAAACATCATCCTTATTGTTCACATAGTCTTTTCCTTTAGCGTTGGACACGCGAAGTTTCTTGCCTGTTTCCATATTAACGGAGTTGATAATGATGTGATCGTGGATCTTTCCATTATCAATGTGGGTTTCGATTACAACTTGATAGCCTAGATCCGCAAAATTTTGCCCTACCTCTACTCCCATCTGGTGGATGGTACGGACATTGTAATTGTTCTTCCCCTCTTCTTTATCTGGTGACAAAATCAAATGGAAGAATTGCACGCCTTTTTCTTTCTCGTAAAGAGCTTTTACTTCACGCATTTCCACGTCCCAATGATCCGGATCGGAGATGTTCAATTCTGTTCTTTCCACATTTCGGTCATTTTTTTCAAGATACTTTTTGATATTGCTTACTGTGTTCTTGCTGCTGATTGGTTTAAGATATGCCATGCTTTTTTACCTCGTTTTTTATTTCCAGCAGGAGTTTTTTCAGGCTGGCATTTACGGCTATTAACTCATCACGGGATTGCTGTAATCTCACCATTCCAGCCTTACATAGAGCTTTGTATTCGGCATCCATATCTCCATATTCAAAGTAATAATCATGCGTATCATTTAGTGTTTTATCCAATTTCTTTTGATAGTTACCGATTCTTGATAGTTCCAAAAATAGCTTTTTCATTTCATCATCGTAGCCCGAAATAACAATCGTCTGATGACTTTCGAGCGATTTCCTCACTAATTCGCTTAACGTAATCCCTTCTTTTTCTGCTTTTAATTTATATCTTTCAGCTTCTTGTTCAGTTAGTCTCACACGCAGCATAAAGCTGCGCTGTTCTGTTTTTTTCATAATTGCAATTCCTTTCGTTGTATGGTTTTCGGGGGTGCCCGAGGGGGATACGTCCCCCTCGGCAAGACTGGCATTTTAGCAACTTGTTGCTACAAATGCCAGTCTTGCGAACATGCATAATCATCTCATATCATCATTGTACACCTAGCTATTTAGATGGGTCAATATGATTATGCATGTTCCGCTTTTCCCCTTCGCGAATCCATTGGATTCGCGATTCAATCAATGAATCCAATGGATTCGTTGATTGGTTTTTATGTTCTCCGATGTTATTTAGATTCATGATATAATATGTGTATCTAAATGACATGCTTTCATTCCCCTTGATCCATGTCTTCCAAGAAATATTTCAGCAGGTTTACAAAAAGTTAGAAAAAACGAAGGACTGATCTTATGCAATTAAAAGTTGTTTTTTCGAATAAATATACTCCTTGTGAACGGATTTTCCTGGTGACTTTACTTCGTACATTTCTTTTGCCGCAGGCTAGATCCCGGAAATGTTATCAGGGGACTTTTAAAAAATCGGTTCTCGCAAATCAATTCCCTGATCGGGAAATCAACTTGAAAAATTTAACAGATCTGCTTTTTGGGGGTAAAGTTTTTTGTGTCGGGAGTGATGAAAATAATGTTGCATTAAATGAATCCGGTCAATTTTTTATTCGCTTATCTGAGCAACCACATGAACGTATACGCATTACAATGGATCCACGCATTTTATTACGTTTACACGCTTTATCTGATATTGCATTGCAACGTTTGTTTAGTCAGATTTATGCTCCACATTCAAAACATACACAAATTACACTTCAGCTTTTAAATAAACCGACAGGCACCTTGGTTTTTACTGCAGCCGCTATTCGGGATCAGTTCCATTTATCGACAGCTGCTTCCTGGAAGTCTTTTGTGAATCGTATAGACAACTTACAGCAGCATTTGTTAGATACCGGACTTTTTGACAAACTGAATGTAACTATAGGAGGTTACAGGAAGGCACCGGGTAAGCCTGTAGATTCAATTCAGTTTACATGGAGTTACAAAAAAATCTCTCCAGCTATACCATGTACTTTTGAGATTTGAAATAAGGATGCCATAAATCGAATAGTAGAATTTTGCAATTAAAGAATTATTCAGGCACTTTCTCTGTGAGCTTTTGAAACAATAGATTTTGAATTAACTAGCAAACAAAAAAAAGAAGAAAATGCTGGTTTGAGTTTCTTCTTTTTTTTATTTTTTTTATTGTTCTTGTTTACTATAATAGTTATCTATTGTTAAGGAATCTGAAAAGCCCGATAAACACTAGCATTTTTGCATGTCATAATTGCAAAATTCTACTCTTTGCTTGCAAAATTCTACCTTTGCTTGCAAAATTCTACTCTTTAATTGCAAAATTCTACTCTTTGCTTGCAAAATTCTACCTTTGCTTGCACTCTTTGATTGCATGACATTGACAATGCAATTAAAGAGTGAGTATAATAGTAAGCGTAATCTTATTATCGAAACTATCCAAGGAGAAATACAAATGGAAAGCGAAATCACGAAAAATAATCTGGTTAAATATAAAAATGATTTTGTCCTTTCGGCAAATTTTAATCAACTGTCAAGTGTACAGCAAGATATATTTTTTTCGGCTGTATCTTTTTTATGCAGGGATAAAGCAGCGCATATCGTTATACCGTCGAATGTTATTAAAGTACGGGCCAATTTGACTGATAAAAAATATACCAGATCTGCATACTATAGACTTTTACATGGATTGGAAGAAATTATCTTAAAAACTATATTCACGGTACATAGTGACGGAAAAGAATGGAAAGGCTCTTTGTTTGATACGTTCGCGATCGATGATAATACAGGAGATTTTGAGATGTTTTTAAACCCGCACGCTGTACATTTCTTTTTCCAGATCCCCGGACCGTTTTCGCAATTCGAATTACAGGCTTTTATGGGATTAAAATCAAAATACTCGAAAAATCTATTCAGAATGTTAATCGCTAAATATAATGGTCGCTGGAATCCAGACACTAATGAGTTAATCGAGGTTTTTGGCTTGAAAAACAAAAATGCATTATCTACATTAACGCATAGGATGCCAGTATATATTGAAGACATCAAAAAAACTGGATATTTTGATTTTATTGATTTTAAGACGGTACGAGATGATAGTAAGCATGGTAGACCATTGAAATCAGTTAATTTTCGCTTCAATGCAAACGTAAAAAAGAGAAACGAGCTACGTGACTTGAGCCGCTGGTGGGGTGAACAGAAATTATCAGCTGATGAGCAATCTTACATACCGCAAAATGCAATGGATTTTGCGGATGATAATGAAGATGAAGCCATAGACGAGAAGATAGAGTTTAGATGCCCTGTTTGTAATGCCAAATACATAAGGGCTTACAATCCTAAATTACAAAAGGACTTTTGGGGGCATATTGATTATTTGCACTCAGACTGTTGTTATGCCCAAAAAACATTTGATACTGTTGATGATCTCGCAGATTTTATTCGTTTCGAGCAGCAAAAAGAGCAGCAAAAAGAACGATATAAAAAAATAAGTCTTCAGAATCCAATTACTTTGGCTGCACAAAAAGCTGCCGCAGAGCAAATTACCGACAGGGCACAAACAAAACTAGAATTGGAAAAAAATGGGAATACGCTGAACGGCATTGACGAATCCGAAATCCATTTACCGTCCATTTTTACGGAAAAAATCATTAAAAAAGGGTAAGTCTTAAAGACTTACCCTTTTTTTACGTTAACCAATTTAAGGCGGCGAGGCAAGGATCTCAAGGATCTTCTGTTCCATCCTGATGACATATTTGATTTTTTTGACTCTTTTTTCAAAATACTGTTTTCATTTTCCAGGGCTTTAACCTGTAAATTCATCTCTGCAATTTGATTATCCAGCTGGGTTGACTTCTTTTTTTCTGCTGTGAGGTTATCCTGCAGGCGTTGGTTTTCTTTCTGGATTTTTTCGGTATCTTTATCATTTGCTTGGATACGGAGCAGCTCGAATGATGCTGAAGCTAGTTTATCTTTGATTTCAGCCTTTTCTTTCAGTTCTGATATAAGTTGTCCTTTTAGTTCCGAAATCGTCTCCTGGTGGCGAATATTTGCGTTTTGAGACGCTATAAGCTGCTGCTGCAGGTTGGCTATAGTGTCGTTGAGTTCCTGTACAGTTTGCGAATCATCTAGGGTAACTTGACCTAAGTTGCGAAGCCTGTCGAGTACAGAAACAGCAAAATCATCAAAAACCCACCTATTTTGCGTTTTGAGCGCATGCTGACCATTATGGTTAATTTCCCCTAGATGGCGCGCGAGAAACTTGTGTAACGCTGATTTACGCATTCCGTAGCGATTTTGTAGATCAGGCAAAGTGTAAGAATGCATTTTTACACCCTCCTTGATTTCGATAATGACTGAAGATGAAGGCTTTACGGTGTATTCCGGTGAAGGTGGACAGGTGGACGTGACCATCTAAGAATGTCCACTTAATCCACAACTCTACCTTGATTTTATACGATTTTGCCTAGTTTTTCAATGGATGGACATTCTGTCCACCAATGTCCACTTTATGTCCACTTTCCCACGGAAATCCAGTTGCTTTCTTGAGGGAATGTGATATAATATATTTGAAAAATGAATCAACTTATTCAAATGAGGAGGGGCATAATGGCTGGAGTAAAAGGACGTTCTGGCGGAGCTCGATCTGGTGCTGGCAGGAAGCCGAATGAAATTGAAAGAAAGCATCGGACTGTCTATTGCAATAGTTTAGAATTTAAAGGGTTGAAGAATGTTTTAACAGTCCTAAAAGAGCTGGATAAGGCTAATAAAAGGCTAACCAAATCAAAGGGAAATGCGGATGAATATAAAGCAGCTTTGAATCATGTCGTATTGGTTCGAAAGGCTCTGTGTAATCTGAAACTGGGAGAGCTAATTCCAGGTCTGGATTTGAATAAGAATTGGAATGAGGCGGGCGAAAACGATGAGTGATTTAAAAAAAGGAGGGATCCTATGAACTACTATTTAATGCAACAAAATAATGGCATAGCCAATATTGATATAAATATTCAAACAGGTAGAATTGTTCAGATAAATGAAATCTATTCATTTGAACGATTGCCTGTTTTTACAACGGAAAACAATTTCAACGAATTAAAAGATTCACTGAATAAATGGATCTCTCACCGCAGCATTTCAGAATCACGAAAAGATTTACCCCAAATCTTGCAGGATAACCACGTTAGAACTCCAGAAGCCCTGGCTTTAAAAACACTGGGGTTATCATTGTCCGATCAATATTGGTTTAAACCCGAAAACACAATGTATAATTGGTTAAACGTCAATCTGTATGACAATAATTTTAAACAAATGAAGTTATTAAATACAGCCGAAAGTAATTTATCTGCTTCCGACAGTACTTTAAATGGACAACTGACCAAATATTGGAAAATTGAAAATGATACAAGATATTTGTTCAAACAAAGTACCTTTCCATTTATGCAACAAGCATATAATGAAGTATTTGCATCCGAATTGCTTAAAAAGATGAAAATCCCGCACGTAACATATTCAATCGTAGAAAAAGGGGATATGCCTTATAGTGTATGCCCAATGTTCACAGATAGGAATACAGAATATGTACCAGCTGGTGCAATATTGGATATTAAACCAAAATTGAATCATGAAAGTGCCTATATGCACTTTATGAATTGTGTAAACACCTTACATATACCAGTAGAAAAATCACAAATCGATACTATGCTTGCTTTTGACTACCTGATTAATAACAGTGACCGACACTATGGAAACTTTGGCTTTTTGAGAAATGCAGAAACTATGAAATTTATTGGAATGGCACCTTTATTTGACCATGGAAATTCAATGTGGTTTAATAACCTGAATTATGACATCAAACTAAGTCAACAACCAGCCAAACCATTCAAAGATGAACAAGAAGCTCAAATTAGATTGGCAAAAGAGCAAAAATTACCAACCAATTTAATTTCAGAAACATGGATCAAA
>ERZ1108170.2255-NODE-2255-length-10255-cov-2.523431_pt1 | contig 10255 bp, 7 predicted proteins | sample MGYA00403705_ERZ1108170 | MGnify/ENA primary metagenome ERZ1108170 (study PRJEB35170, sample SAMEA104062422) | human gut metagenome | biome: human gut; feature: human-associated habitat; material: faeces | place: Denmark | collected 2012-06-15 ... | reverse complement strand
ACTTATCATCTGAGGCAAAAGAAGTGTTGATTCTTCCATTCGAACGGAGAAATGTCTCCAAAACAGATACTGCCGAGCGGTCATCATCAGAACGCTCTGTGTGGGTTTTGATATGTCTTTCAATATTTGCATTTGTCTGATCCAGCACTATCATCCCTCATTTCATAGAGTTAGAGTATCAAATCAAGCTCGCTCTTTATTTCGTCTGGAGCAAGAGAATTAACACAAGCTATTGCACAAGCTGAAAAGGGAGCTTTGGGCGATATAGCGTCCCTTAGCTGGCGAATGCAGCTGGACTTGCTAATATCTCCGGAGACATACTCTGTAAGTAATTGTTCGATGCTCGCCCAAATTTTCCCTCTTTCGTTGCTTATGTAAGCATCAGTCAGATTGTAAATAGATGCCGAAACTCTAACTCTTTCTTTGCCCAGTTCATCGTCCGTTGCAGGAACTACGCGATTACCCAGAAAAGACAACAACTTAACATCTTCTGCCACGCATGGATCTAACAGCATTGGATGCTCATTATTTTCATCTTTTTCCGATTGATATACGCCATCATCTGCTAAAGGAAAATAATTTCCTTTACCGCCGCCACCAGTCTTTCGATTAGCATAGATACAGCACGCCCTATAATTTGACGGATCATTTGCTAGCCAATAATATCCCTCATCTTGAATCAAATGATTATATTTAAAATTCTCAAAAGGCTTTACCGCTGCCTTGGGTCGAAAGTGGTCAATATGCACATCTTGCCCGACAAGGGGTACTTCTGTATACCAGCATTTATTGTGAAAGAAATCTCTGAAATCCTTTTTGAGCACACTGTTTTTCCAGAGTGTATCCCCTTGTCCCCACCTGCTTCTGAATACCAGAAGATCTTCTATCTTTATATATCTCATACTTGCCCTTCGTATAACGCCTCTATAATTTCTTTAATTTTTCCTCTGCGCTCTAACACTTGATCGTAGGTAAGATACTCTTGACTATACAGATCGCACTTCTTATATACGGTCAAAAAATCATCATATAGAAAATCAATTGAATTATACGATAGCGGCAGCAATCCCAAATCTCTCGTTATTTCACGAAGCTCTGCTTTTTCTCCGTCCGTAGCACTCCCGCCAATAAGTTTTAGATATAATTCTTGTCTGCGCACGAATTTCTTATGCGATTTTTGGTCGTAAGAAGTCTGCAACCCATAATATTCACTTTGTAGCAACCCGTCGATTCCCATTCCCTCAGTGTCCTCGACGGGAGTGATAACTCTTGTGACAAAAAATCCTGCGGATGATTCAAGTTCTTTGTTTTGGGTAAATATCCTAATAAACTCCTTAGGAACGCCATTGATCACCAATGGATCGTGTGTTGCAATGATTGCCTGAGCGTTTATGGCGTCTTTCAAGGATTGATCCATTGTGCTTTTGATGTCATACTTCCAGCGTGGGTTCATATACGCATCTGGTTCGTCCATTAAAACGAGACAATCTTCCGTCTTGCAAATACCAAGCATACCAAGGATTTTGATAAGTTGGCGTTGCCCCTCGCTCATTGATTTGCATTTCACTATGGAATTCCCTTGATTTACGGTTACCTCAAATCTAGCATCAAACAGAGAGTATAGTTTCTCAAAAAATTCTAAAATTGCAATAGAATCTAACCCTAACTTTTCAAGACCTTTAATTTCGAAATAGGACTTTCCTGCAGCAGAATATAGTAATCCTCTTCGCAGCAAATCCGTAAACCGATGGTCAATGAAATCCGTCAAATAGTACAGGCCTATGGGCACATCTCCTTCGAACCGTCCTCTGCCAAAAACGCCCTCAACTTTATCAATATTAATGGCCATATCCACACATTGGACTTCATCGAAATGGCACGCATTGACAAGATAATTCTGCTCAAAAGAATCCTGACCACAGAGAATAGAAGCCAAATATATTGGAGTCATTCCCTCATCACAATAATTGTACTTTCTTTTGGGAAAGTTCGGCAAGAAGCGATCAGATTCATCATTCATTGCTTTAAGAAAGCGCACAAGTGTATTTCTGCATTGCCTTACATAGCTTTTATTAATTTGTTCTATTTGAGGCAAAAGCTTATTGTTGGCCCCAGAATAAAACGCAATGATGCGTTGAGGGAACAAAGAATGAGATTGGATAAAAGAGCGCACCCTTTTATAGCTTCCCTCACAGAAAACATCATCTACCGTGATACGATAATTATGATTGCTTTGGACAATGCATACCGCCTTTTGCGCATAGTTGTACTCCATAGAATAGCTGTAGTCAATCTGCTTTTCTATTGCGGGAGAATCAAAAGACATCAGAATGTTCAGAATACACTCAATCATCGTCGATTTTCCAGCGCCATTTTCTCCAATCAGAATTGTTGAGCTACCACCCGATACGGTGTCAAATACTATATCAAAGTCAACCAAACAAAGATAATCATCGATCTGAAGCCGTTTGATTTGCATAATATTACCTCACTAGTGAGTATTCTCCAGAATCACTTTTCGACACAATCTGTTTTTTCTCCAGATTGCGTAATGCGTCCATAAGCTCAAATTTTTTCTTACTAATGGACATTACTGTCTGTGTAGAAACAGATTGGGGCGCAGCTTTTAATAGGAGTTTGACAATTGCTTCTTCATTAGCACCTGACAACAACGGCTTAATTTCTGCGGGAATTGCAATTCGCTTCGCTTTTGCCTTTGGCCTGATTACATCTCCATCCTCTTGTTCGATTACTTGTCTCAGCAACTTCACCGCGCTCTCCTCGCCTGGGTCATTCGTACCCAGTTCACCACGAAAAGCACGGGCGAGAATGGATTTTTTCATCAGGTCGATTTGGTCAAGGACTGCCTCGGCGGCTTCTTTGGTCTGCTGTTCTTTGGCAAAGCTCCCATCAAGAATGCGAACAATCTCTCGCTGTTCATTAAATTTAGGCAAATTCAATTTATATGTTTCAAGATACCTTTTGGGTACACGCTGTTGCCCAACAGCTCCTGCCATAACAGCTTTTGCCTTATCCCTAAATAGCTTATCGCGCACCAAATGATACAAAAAACGATTATATAGCCTGTCTGAACAGCGAAGAACAAAAAATTCTGTAGTGCCGTAGCCGATATCGTTTACCAACTTACCGACAACCGCAGATTTACCATTTTCCATACAGGGTGTAATTTTTGCAAATACAACATCACCTTCAGAGAAATTTGTAAATCCACTGCGCACTTCCTTTAATAGCCTTGTTTGTGGATCTGTGATCTCACCATAAATTTCAGATAGCGCTGGCATCGGAAAGAAAGACACTTCAAGTTCGTCGGGCAAATCTTTGGTATCCGCCTTCTTTGGATTTACCGTACAAACATCCGAAAGGGAGCACTGTTCCCAACTCTCCATCCTCACACCGTGCTCTTCCCGCCATTTCGCAGTCAGTTCACCGGTGAAGGCCTTATGAAGAATAGCGGCTTTGCGGGTTTCAAAGCTATCCACCACGGCCTGTGCCTTTTCCTTAGCCTCATCCAGCGTGGCAAACAGGCTTTCGATGGGGTCAACAATGCGTTGCTGCTCAGTAAGCGGCGCGAGGGGGACGAGAGTTTCGGTAATATATTCACCTCTAATATTGTTTATATTAATTCCGCTTGCAAGTTTTTTGATTCTATTGCGATAATTATCACTTAAGAAAAAATAATCAATATATCTTTGATTTACCTTTGTTGAAGGCCTTACAAGCAGCAAAAATGCACCAAATGCTACATCTAAATAGTCCATTTTGGATATACCCGCACGGCCAATTACCTTTGTACTTCCAGTTGACGCAACAATAATAATATCATTTTTTCTAACAATTTGGTTCTCTGCAACAAGAGAAATATCTACATAGATATTATCAGCTTCTGTGTCGATACTTCCCTCGCATATATTTCCACCTCGCATTACAAGACAACTATTTTCTCTTCTCTCAGTATGCGCGTCAGTTTTCTTATACGAAACACCTCTATGAAGTGAAGAAATACTCCCTATTTTAGTCCAACACCAATTCTCCGGCAATTTATAGGGCCACTCCCAATCCGGCACCAAGGCTGCCTGCAACCGCTCTTCGGGCGTGAGGGCGGTTTCTTTTTTTGCTCTTGCCATCACTTTTCCTCCGTCAGAGCACGAAGCTCACGCACAACACTTTTCAGCAGATCGACCGCTTCCTCTAAATTTGCAATCGCTTCCTCGCCGCTTTCTACAGGGTCAGGAAGATCGTCATAATCCACGATGGAGTCGTCGCGGATCAAGCCCAGGTCAAGACTATCGTCCGGGTTCTTGGCGATCTCCTCACGAGTGAATTTGCTCCAGCGCTCGCCGGTGCGCTTGGATGTGTCTTCATACCCTGCCACAAACTCGTCGAAATCACTCTTGCGCAGCTGCCGGGTCTTACCAAAGCTGTCCATATTGGTGCGCATATCGTAGAACGCAACCTCGGTGGTGTTATCCTGCTCGGTTGTCCCGCGGGTAAAGAACAGCACATTGGTCTTGACGCCCTGTGCATAGAAAATGCCGGTGGGCAAGCGCAGAATGGTATGCAGATTGCAGAAATTCATCAGTTCCCGGCGCACGCTGGCACCGTCACCGGCAGCAAACAACACATTATCCGGCAGCACCACGGCGCAGCGGGCCTTGCCGTCCGCTTTCAGGCTGCCTGCAAAAAGTTCAGCTGCTTGTTGGAGGTCTGAAAAGAAATATCATCTCGGGTCGCACGCTCACCGCCCTTTTTCGTGCCAAAGGGCGGATTGGTCAGAATAACATCAAAATCTTTCAATCCCTTGGCGCTTTGTGCGAGAGAATCCCCCAATGTGATATTGGCATTCATATTGTGCAGATAGGCGTTCATCAATGCCAAGCGATGGGTTTCGTGCACCAGCTCCACGCCGTTGAACGCTTTATTCTGCTGGAAATCGGCCTGACGGTCAGAGAGTGCATACATATCGTTATTCGCATTGACATAGCGGTTGGCTGCAATCATAAAGCCAAAAGTACCGCAGGCCGGGTCAAAGCACTTGTCGCCCAGCTGGGGTTTGATGAGCTCCGTCATCACATCGATCAGCACACGAGGGGTAAAGTACTGACCGGCACCGGACTTCTTCTCATTGGCGTTCTTCTCCAAGAGTCCTTCATACAGGTCGCCCAGGCCTTCCTCTTTGGCCTCATACCAGTCCAGCTTATCAATTTCCGTGATGATTTTTTCGAGGTTTTTCGGCTCCTCGATGCTGGAGGATGCGTTGGCGTAAATCTGTGCCACGCGGCCAACGGATTCTCCGCCCAGCTTGCTGAGCAGCGTATAGTAGTGCTTTTTCAGGTCAATGCCGGAACGGCTGGTCAAAGAGCCCCAACGATATGCTTCGGGAATATCCTTATCTGCACCGGTCTCATCGGCCATTTTCAAAAACAGAATGTAGGTCAGCTCTGTCACATACTGGTGATAAGTAATACCGTCATCCCGCAGCACATTGCAGAGGTTCCAAAGTTTCTGTACAATATCTTGCGTGCTCATTTAAGCTACTCCTTCGTAAATATAAGTGTTGATCTCACGGATGATCTCCGCAAGCTGCCCGCCAAACTTCTTGTTAAAGCGTGCGAAACCGCCATCCATCTTGAACGCCGGTGCCTCAAAGGTCTCGGTATTGAGGATGCTCTCGTGAAGCATATATACCTTGATCTTTTCCAGCAGATCCAGCTGCATTTTGTTAAAGTGATGCGCCGAAATCAGTTTAGAAAAGGCCATTTTCACGCGGTCATCGTGGTTCACCAGCGACGTTTTAAGTACAGCCCGACGAACAAAGGCGATGATGTCCGCCACGATCCGTTCATTGCTCACCGCACTGGCCGCTTCGTTCAGGCTGCTCTCGTTGAAATTCTCCTTATCCAGTTCCAGCTTTAACTCCCGAAGCTGCGCCCGGGTCATATCGCTGGGGCGGGTGCAGGCTATGCGGATTGCTTCGATACGGTCTTTGTTCTCATTAACATAGGCCACAAAAGAGTCCAGATAATCCTGCGGTTTTTCCGTGTCACCATAGCCGCGGGTCGTTTTCAAAAGGGTATCTTCCTTTTCGGAATAGTAATGTCCGCGCTTTTTGCCCTTCAGGTTGTCAAACCAAAGCAGGAAATCCTTATCCTCCCGGCAGCGTCGCACAAAAGCTTCCTCTGTACAGCTTTTCAATTCCTTCGCATATTCCCGAATTGTTTTTCCGCCTAAACGCTCGGATACATCATACTTTTGCTCATCGGTCAGATTGTTGCTCTTACGCTGCAATCTTGCCAAAATGCGATCTTTGACAGGCTGCTTGCTGGCCTCACCCGGACGGAACAAATCCTCCAACAATTCAGCCATTGATTTGCTGACGGAGACTGATTTCATATTGGAAGTGTCGTCCAAGTCCTCGTACACGCGAACTGCATCGAAGATATTGAAGTGCGTCTTTCCGATTTCCGGGCAAAGGCGAGTAGCGCGTCCCAGCATCTGCTCAAAGAGGATCCGGCTGTTGATCTTGCGCATAAACACCAAATTGCAAATGGCCGGCACATCGATTCCGGTAGTCAGCAGGTCGACTGTTACAGCAATGTTGGGGTACTGGTTGTTCTTGAACTGCTTGATCACCTGCAAAATTTTCTTTTTGTTGCCGCCGGCAGTTTTGCCCGTGATTTTCATAATGGCATCATTGGAAATGCCATAGGGCTTGTAAATCTCTCGGAGCGTATCCACAATACGGTCAGCGTGTGCATCATTCACCGCAAAAATCAGCGTCTTTTCTCCACTTTCCGGATTCAGGTAGGTCGATACCTCTTCCAATACTTTGCGAGTGTGATCCGGCAGAACAATTTTGCGGTTGAACTCCGACACATCGAAATCCATTTCATCGTCCAAAACTGCACCGTTCAAAAGTTCATTGGTGTTGGGGTCATATTGTGCTAATGTTTCTCCCTTTTTGAACTGTGCATCATCTCCATTCATGCAGATTTCAAACAATTCTTCTTGAACTGTGCGTCATTTTCAATGAAATCCGTATTAATCAGATACGGAGGATCGTGATCCACCAGCCAGCCATCGATAACCGCCTCACGGTAGCTGTAGGTATAGACCGGCTCCCCGAAAATCTCGGTCGTGTGCAGGGCGTGCGTAGCAGTCAAGGCAACTTTCACCGCATCAAAATACTCGATAACCTGCTTGTACTTGCTCATATAATCATCCTGATTATCGTAGAGGATTTCTTCTTCCGTCATTTCACGGTCAAGAATATAGCCTCGGTGGGCTTCGTCCACAATAATCAAATCAAATGCACCGGGCATCAAATCCGGTTCTTCTGCCAGAATCGTGCGTTTCAAAAGCCCCTGCACCGTTGAAATGCTGACCTTGGTTTCCAAATTGATGATGTTGTCATCGATCGCTTTGATCTCATATATTTTGTCCAGCGTCAGCAGTTCCTTCAGCTTGACATCTTTGAAGGTGTCCATTGCCTGCTCACCGAGGGACACTCGATCCACAAGGAAAAGAATACGGCGGAAACGCTTGGATTCCAGCATCTTGTAGATAAGCCCCAGAACAGTGCGGGTTTTACCTGTTCCGGTGGCCATTGCAAGCAAGGCCGTTCTCTTGCCGTCAACGATTGCCTCTGTTGCCTTATCAATGGCCTTGATCTGGTAGTCGCGCAGATTCAACCCATTAGGATCTGTCATAAACGAATTATCTGCTGCAGCCAGCGCTTGATTGGCCGCCACTGTATTCTGACCAAGTTTTTCCATCAGGTCACTTGGGCTAAACCAGTTCCGAATAGGATACGGTTGATTTTCCTGTTCCCGGACATCCAAAAACCAAATACCAGACTTCGTCCGCAGCTGCTCTAAATACGCCCTGCCATTTGAAGCAAAGAGGAAGGGGACCTGATAACCATTCCAGTTTCCAACCGTATGTGGAATATCCTCCGGCTTAATATGTGCAGCATAGTCCTTTACCTGCACATCGATGGTAGATGCCACATCTTCCGACATCTTTTTTGCATCCATCAATGCTACGAGCTTCTCGCCAACGAAGAATGCATAATCCGCATACCCGTTTTTGTAAAAGGCCGAATTGGTAGGCCATTCGCTGATGGCAATATTTCTCCCCTTTACAGGACGCGTTCCTTTGCTGTAGCGCAGGTTCTGCGTATCAGCTTCCCAACCAGAAAGACGAAGCTGCTCGTCAATCAGGCATCTGGTCTGCGCCTCATTCCAATTCATCATAGCGGAGACAGATTCCGACCGCTTTGCGCGCTCCTTTTGCGTTTTGCCCGAAGCGGCGGTCTTGACCACGGCCAGTTGCTTCGTCAATTCCTCGATTTTCCTTTCCTGCTCGGCAATAACGGATTCCAAATCTTCGTGCGTGGTCTCGCTCGGCATAACGAACTCAGGCGCAATATATCCCCAGTCTCCATAGGTTTCCATAAACCAAACAGCAAGATTGTATGTCAAGGATAGCAATGTCTTTGCTTCGTCCACGGAGTCCGTACCTATATGTACTGCCGAGTTTCTTGTCTTGCGAAGAACATATAGCGTGTTGTCAATTTCGTGCGGCAATAAACCGGCTCGCTTCAAAATGCGAATTCGATTTGCGTGGGTGTTGTCAACAGCCGGCTCCGCAATGTGTTCAAAAGCAAGGATTTCCTGTACTAAGCGCTCGGCAAACATTCCGAGTTTATAGATACAGGCATTGGGATCAGAATAGACATAGGTTTCTGCGGTTGCGCCGATCTGTGCCAATGCTGGCCAGTATCGATTCAGAAAATCAAAATTTGATTTCATAAGCAGTCTCCCTCGTTTTTTGTTAATTCATTTAGCATTTGATATAAGCATATCTCCAAAGTGCCAATTTGGCACTTTGGAACCACCGTGCTGACACTTTGGGATTTCGCCAAAGTATCAATTTGATACTTTGGAAGCCCAAAACTGATACTTTAGGCTTTACAAATCTCCCGCCCGGAAAGCCGAAAGACTCTCGTAATAATAGCTTTGGTCGATGCCACTCAAATAGACTTCCCGGCTGTTTATCTCTTCGGACAGCGCCGCCTTCAACAGCACCTTGAGCTCCACATCCTTGATGGGGCTGCGCTCCATTGCAAGAAGATAATCCTCTTTATCCACCTTGCTCCAGTCCACGACCTTGCCGATTTCGGTTTTCAGAATATGGTCAAGCCAGATGCGGGTGCTGCGCCCATTGCCCTCCCGAAAGGGGTGGGCAATATTCATTTCCACATATTTTTCGATGATCTCGTCAAAAGTGGACTGTGGCATCTTGTCGATGTTGGCCAGTGCCGCCTCCAGATACATCAGCGGCGCAAAGCGGAAATTACCCTTCGCCAGATTCACCGTGCGCAGCTCGCCGGCGAAGTCATAAATATCCTCAAACAGATATTTGTGAATTGCCTGCAATGCTGAGAATTTACCCGCTGGGAGTGTGTCAAGCACGCCGTTTTCAAACAGTTCTACCGCCTTTTTCTTGCTGATGCGTTCTTCTTCACGGGCAAGATCGGTGGAGCTTGTCAGCCCCAATTTATTTTCCAGTGCCATCGTGCATCTCCTGATTAATTCACAAGGTATTTAAGCACAAAAAACAGTCCGACAAACGCTGCAATAATCAATAACACAATCCATCCGGTGGCTTTCCGCACCTTCTTTTTTGAGGAAACCGGCTGTACAGAATATGTATGTTGCGGCTGTGGAGTTTGATAGGGCTGTTTTGGTTTTGCGACAGGCTGAGGTCTTGTTGCCTTTCGGTACATAGCAAGCGGGTCGCTTTGATTCATAATTCTATCGTAAAAGTCGTCAATCCACTGCGCATCGCCGTATTCGCACATATTCTCCTCTGTGCAATTTGGCTCATGAGAAATTTGATTTCGAATCCACCGATAGTGCTTAAGACGCATGAGATCTTCGTCCCAGCCTTTAACCCAATAACAACCATTTGGCGTATTTCCCATATCGTCTATATAGGCAGAGATACCGTGCTGAGTTTGCAGCATATCGCCGCATAGTTTTTCAAGATGCTTATATGATTCTATAAAGCCCATAGCTTGTCTCCCAACACGGATTACTTATCCGCCGCCACGCCGGATTTCATCCAGGCGTCTACTTCGCTGACCTTGAATTTCCAAAGGCGGCCTATTTTCGCAGCGGGCATATTTCTTTTCTCTATCCAGGCGAGTACCGTATCACGGCTGACGCCGAGG
>ERZ1108170.2247-NODE-2247-length-10282-cov-6.727095_pt1 | contig 10282 bp, 6 predicted proteins | sample MGYA00403705_ERZ1108170 | MGnify/ENA primary metagenome ERZ1108170 (study PRJEB35170, sample SAMEA104062422) | human gut metagenome | biome: human gut; feature: human-associated habitat; material: faeces | place: Denmark | collected 2012-06-15 ... | reverse complement strand
CCAGGAGATCTCCTGCTCGAGCTCGTAGCGCAGCTTCTTGTTCTCCTCGACCAGCTCGTCGTAGTGCTCGCCCTGCACGTAATACTTGACGAACGTGAACGTGGCCTCGTCAAGCTCCTCTTCCGTGTAGGACGGGAGAAGCGAGCCGTTCTTGCGCTGAAGGCCGGAGATATTCACGACCACCAGGCGGCGGTGCTGCTCAGAGAGCTGGAAGAGCTGGAGCTTTGCGGGAATTTCAAGCCCTAAGTCATAGGTGCTGTTCACGCGTTCCATGATGTTGCGGTACTCGGGCTTGGCCGAGACGATGACGCCGTGCTGCATAAACAGCTTTTTCAGGTAGTCCACAGAAACGTCCTCGCGGGTGATCGTGCCCTTGCCGAGACCTGTGAGCATCGTGTTAGACAGATTCAGGCTGACGTAAACTTCTTCGCCGGTCTTGGGATAGCTCATAATTTGCCTCCATTAAAGTCTGCGCCGCAAGCGCGGCTGGGATTGATATGACATTTTTATGGTAGCATGGCGGAGCGGAAAATACAAGCGGCAGGTTGTATGAACTGTCGCTTACAAATTTGTCGGAATCGCCGCCGCGGCGGGATTTTCCTTGACAAGAGCGCGCGCCGCTGATACACTTTCCTTGTCTATTACGGGTGCGCACCTACCGGCAGTCAGGCGGAAGTCTGGCTGCCGTTTTGCATCCGGCATTTGAATAGGAGGGAATATTTATGGCTTACTTCTGGCCGCTCATTCTCGTTGTGGCGTCGAACACCGTGTATCACATCTGCGCCAAATCGCTGCCCGAGAGCGTCGATCCGCTCGCGTCGCTCACGGTCACCTATCTGATCGGCTCGATCTTTTCGGGCATCCTGTATTTTGTGACGAACCGCGGCGGGGCGAACCTTCTGCACGAATACAGCCAGATGAACTGGGCGCCGTACCTGCTCGGTCTCGCTATCGTCGGTTTGGAAGCTGGCAGCATGCACGCCTACAAGGCGGGCTGGCCGGTCAGCGCGTTTCAGGTGTCGTCTGCGGCGGCCATCGCGACGATTTTGGTGTTCATTGGGTATCTTGTCTACCACGAGGCCATCACGGTCAACAAGCTCGTGGGCCTTGCGCTGTGTCTTACGGGGCTGTTTTTCCTCAACAAATGAGTTGTGCCGCGGCTCTTGCCGTGGTATGATGGGGAAAACTTGTTTTAAAGAAGGAACTTTGATCTATGAAAGCTGCACGCGAATATCCGATCCTGACCGTCACCGCCAAGGGCACGCGCTGGCTCGAGAGCGGACATCCCTGGGTGTACGACTCCGATGTCGCCCGCGAGCCGGACGAGAGCGAGTGCGAAAACGGCGCGCTCGTCGACGTGGTGTCGGAAAAGGGCAAATATCTCGGCACGGGCTTTTTGAGCAGACTCAGTAAGCTCCGCGTGCGCATCGTCTCGCGCAACGCGAACGACCGCTTTGATGAAAATTTCTGGCGGCGGCGCGTACGCTACGCCTGGGACTACCGCAAGGCGGTCATGGACGGGCAGACCGGCTGCTGCCGCCTGATCTTCGGCGAGGCGGACGCCTTCCCCGGCCTGACGGTCGACCGGTTTGAAAACCTGCTCGTCACGCAGACGCTTTCGCTCGGCATGGAAAAGATCAAGGACATGCTCTTCCCCCTCATTGTCGAGGTGCTGGAGCAGGACGGCGAGACGATCGACGGCCTTTTTGAGCGCAACGATGTCGTGCTTCGCGAAAAGGAGGGCTTGACGCAGAACAAGGGTTGGTTTCCCCTCCCCGGCAAAAAAACGCCCGAGAGCCCCATCACTGAAATTTGCGAGAACGGCGTTTTCTACCGTGTGGATGTAGAAAACGGGCAGAAGACGGGCTTTTTCCTCGACCAGAAGTTCAATCGCCTCGCCGTCGCGCACCTCGCGCGCGGCAAGCGCGTGCTCGACTGCTTCACGCACACGGGCTCGTTCGCGCTCAACGCCGCCAAGGGCGGCGCGGAGCATGTGACGGCGGTGGACGTGTCCGAGAGCGCCATCGAAATGGCGCGCGCGAACGCGTCGCGCAACGGCCTTGAGGACAAAATGGACTTTCTCGCCGCCGATGTCTTCGACCTGCTCCCGCAGCTCGAGGCCGCGCACGAAAAGCCCTATGACTTCATCATCCTCGATCCCCCGGCGTTCACAAAGTCTCGCCGCACGGCGAACAACGCCGAAAAGGGGTACAAGGAGATCAACCTGCGCGCGATGCGCCTGCTGCCGCGCGGCGGGTATCTTGCGACCGCGTCGTGCAGCCACTTCATGCCCGCCGAGCGCTTTGAGCGCATGCTGCGCTCCGCCGCCGCGGACGCGGGCGTCGAGCTGCGGCAGATCGAAGCGCGCACGCAGAGCTGTGACCACCCCATCCTCTGGAACGTGCCGGAGACGGATTACCTCAAGTTCTACTTATTCCAAGTGGTATAAATTGATATAAAAAATCCTCGCTGTAAAAACAGCGGGGATTTTTTTGGTTGTTTATTTGTTTTCGTCAGCGTTTTCCGCGGGCGTTTTATCCTGCGGCGCGTCCGGCGTTTCGGGTTCAGTCGAGGGCTTGTCCTCAGTCTGAGCATCTTCGCCCTTGTCCTCCGGCGGCATTTCGATCTTTTCGCTCGTCATCGAAATGTGCTTGGCGGGCGCTTCGATCACGCTCGGCTGCGAGGGGCGGAAGCCGTCCTCGCTCTTGCGCGTGGAAGCGTAGGCCTCTTCGACGGTCGAGGGATCGCGGCCTTCGAGGATAGCGACCATTTCGCCGCCCGTGATGGTCTCCTTTTCAAGGAGATAGGCGACGACCTTGTCCATATCCTCGCGGTTGTCGCGGATGACCTGTACGGCGTCCTTGTAGCACTCGTCGAGAATGCGCTTGACCTCGCGGTCCATGATGGCGGCGGTATCCTGCGCGCAGTCGAGGCCGTAGCCGCCGTCGAGGTACTGATTGCGCACCGACCCGAGCGCGACCATGCCGACCGCGTCGCTCATACCGTACATGGCGACCATGTTGCGCGCGATGCTCGTCGCCTCCTGAATATCCTGCGAGGCGCCGTTGGTCATCGTGTTCATCACGACCTCTTCGGCCGCGCGGCCGCCCATCGAGACGGCAATCTTCGCCATCAGCTCATCGCGCGTGCGCAGGTTCGTCTTGTCCTCTTCAGGCATCAGGAGCGTGTAGCCAAGGCTTCCCTCGGTGTGCGGGACGATCGTGATCTTCTGCACGGGCTCGGCGTTTTTCTGCTTGTAGGCGACCATCGCGTGGCCGACCTCGTGATAGGCGACGAGCTTCTTTTCAAACTCGGTGAGGACGCTGCCTTTCTTCTCGCTGCCCGCGATGACGAACTCGAACGCCGCGAGCATGTCCTCCTGCGTAACGAGCTTGCGTCCCTTGCGCACGGCGCGCAGCGCCGCCTCGTTGGCGAGGTTGGCAAGGTCCGCGCCCACGCAGCCCGCGGTCGCGAGCGCGACCTTCTTAAGATCCACGTCCTCGGCGAGCTTGATGCCGCGCGTGTGGACCTGCAGCGTTGCTAAGCGGCCGGCGAGGTTCGGGCGGTCGACGGTGATGCGGCGGTCGAAGCGGCCGGGGCGCAGCAGCGCCTTGTCGAGCACCTCCGGGCGGTTCGTCGCGGCAAGCACGATGACGCCCTTGCTCGGGTCAAAGCCGTCCATTTCGGCGAGCAGCTGGTTGAGTGTCTGCTCGCGCTCGTCGTTGCCGCCGCCGTAGCGCCCGCCGTCGCGGGATTTGCCGATGGTGTCGATCTCGTCGATGAAGATGATGCAGGGGGCGACCTTCGACGCCTCGGCGAAGAGGTCGCGCACGCGGCTCGCGCCGACGCCGACGAACATCTCGACAAAGTCAGAGCCGGAGATCGAGAAGAACGGCACCTTCGCCTCGCCCGCCACGGCCTTGGCCAGCAGCGTTTTACCGGTACCGGGAGAGCCGACGAGCAGCGCACCCTTGGGGATCTTTGCGCCGATGGCGGTGTACTTCTCGGGATTGTGCAGAAAGTCGATGATCTCGACGAGTGATTCCTTCGCCTCGTCCTGACCGGCGACGTCCGCGAACGTGACGCCCGTGGACTTTTCCATATAGACCTTGGCATTTGCCTTGCCGACATTGCCGATGCCGCCGATCCCGCCCATGCCGCCGGACTTTTTCGTGATGAAGTTCATCAGCAGCATGAACGCGCCGACCATCAGCACCGTGGGCAGAATATAGTTCACCATGAACGTGAGGATCGGCGAAACGGGCGGCTGATAGGGCTTGGTGTAGGTCACGCCGTGCTCATCGCACAGGGTGATCAGCTTTTCCGTCGCGTCGGGAATGATGGTGGTGAAGAGCGTATAGTTCTGATCATAGCTCTTGCCGTCGTCATCCGTGTAGGTAAAGCCGTCGACCGGCGTGATGGTGAAGACCGTGTCGCCGAATTCGATGGACTTGACCTTCCCCTCCTCCACGAGTTCGACAAGCTCGCTGTATGCGATCTCGCACGAAGACTCGGCGGTGCGGGCCTGATCGAGCATGACGGAGAGGTAGTTCACACCGATCGTCAGCAGCAGCGCCCATAGGACGATCGACCACATGCCCCCGCCGCGCCGGCGGTTCTTGTCGCCGCGATTGCGGTTGTTTCTGTTGTTTGGCTCCATGTTGTTCCTCCTGTCGGGAGACAGAAAAATGCGAAGATGCGCACTTTTTGAATTAGTGATTTTAACTATACCATATATAAGAAAATCGCACAAGTTTTCTACGGTGAATTTTCGATGAACTTTTGCTTTGTGCCCTCTTTATCTTGCCCTTGTTCTGTGTTATAGTTGCAATGGAGTATTCTATAAAAATTTGTCACAAGGAGAAATTTCTTTTATGGATAAGGAACGCAAGGAAAAGACCGCGCGCGTGCAGGACGCGGAGGCCGACGGCATCATCGAGGGCCGCAACGCCGTGATCGAAGCGCTGCGCGCGGGCACGACCATCGACAAAATTTTCATCCAGAAGGGCGAGACCGATAAGACGCTCGGCCACATCGCCTCGACCGCCCGCGCCGCGGGCGTGGTCGTCGTCGACGCGGACAAGCGCAAGCTCGACTTCATGTCCCGCACGCACGCCCATCAGGGCGTCATCGCGCTCACGAGCGTGCGCGAATATGTCAGTGTTGAGGATATTTTGAACATCGCGCGCGAAAAAGGCGAAAACCCCTTGATCGTCGTCTGCGACGAGATCTCCGACCCGCATAACCTTGGCGCGATCATCCGCACGGCGGAGTGCGCGGGCGCGCATGGCGTCGTCATTCCCAAGCGCCGCAGCGCGGGCCTCACGAGCATTGTCGCCAAGACGAGCGCGGGTGCGGTGAGCTATGTGCCCGTCGCGCGCGTGCCGAACATCCCCGCGCTTTTGGAGCAGCTGCAAAAAGAGGGCGTCTGGGTCTTCGGCACGGCGGCCGAGGGCACGAGCGACCTCTACTCCGCGGACCTCAAGGGCCCCGCGGCCATCGTCATCGGCAGCGAGGGCGACGGCATGACGAGACTGGTGCGCGAAAAGTGCGACTTCCTCGTCAGCATCCCGATGAAGGGCAGAATTTCGTCGCTCAACGCCTCCGCGGCGGCGGCCATCCTCCTCTACGAGGCGGTGCGCCAGCGCTTGGGGCAGTGATGGTAAAGAAGGAACGATATGGACCCCAAAGACCTTGAATTTGAAGAAACGCTCGCCGACTCCGAGCTGCTGCTGAAAAACACGGCCCGCAGCATGGACGAGGACGCGGAGTTCACGCTCGAGAGCATTCTGGCCGAGTACGGCAGCGGCACGCCCGCCGCGCCCGAACCGGAAGAAAAAGCAAGCGAGCCGCCCGCGGAGGAAAAGCAGTCGGCAAAGGTCGTCCCCCTGCCGAAAAAGGCGGAGGCGGCGAAAAAAACGGTGGATGAAACGGCGGATGAGACCGCCCGCATCCCCGTCATCCCCTTCCCCGGCGCGAAAAAGGCCGAAGAGCCGGTGGAAGCCGAGCCGGAAGAAACTCCCGAAGAAGAGCCCGCGCAGGACGACGAGCCCAAGTCCATGAGCTTGCAGGACGTCCTGGCCCAGACCGTGCAGGAGGCGCTCTCCGAGCGCGAGGACACGATCATCGAGGAGGAGCCGCCGCGCCGCGGTTTGTTCTCCCGCCGCAAGATGCGCGACACCGAGCAGCTCTACGACGACGCGGAGGAGGAAGAGGACGAGGAAGAAGAATTCGAAGAGCCCGAACCCGAGCTCCCCGAGCCGCCGCTGACCGAAACGCTCTCCGACTACCGCGCGCAGCTCTCTGGCGCGACGAAGGCGCGCCGTGGGGCGGGTATTTTCACGCTTTTGCTGTGCGTCATGGCGGTGCTGGAGCATTTTTCCATCCTGCCGGAGGCGTACACCGCTGATCCGATGATCCGCGCGCTGCCGCCGCTGGCGGTCGAGGCGATCGTCTGCGCCATCGGCTGGCGCATTTTTGCGGGCGCGCTGCGCTCGCTCAAACAGGGAAAAGTCACGTCGGGCTTTTTGACGATGCTTCTATGCCTTGTCACGCTGCTCGATACGGCGCTCTACGCTTTTCTTCCCGCGCGCGCGGCGCTGTCGCTGCCGCTGCCGGTGCTGGGGGCGATGTCGGTCTACTGCGCGCTGCTGGGCGAAAGTCTGCGTCTGCACGGCATGTATGACACGTTCCGCATCGCGGCCATCGGCAACGCGCCGTATATCGTCACTGTAACGGCAGGGGGCGCGGCCAAGCGCGTGGGCCTGCCGGGCGGATTTTCCAATTCCGCGCGCGCAAACGACCCCTATTCGCGCTGGCAGAGCGTGCTGCTGCCGGTCTTCCTCGCGGCGGCGGTCGTGTTCGGCGTGCTCTCGACGCTCGAGACGAAGCAGAACGCGCTGCTTGCGTGGAACCTCTCGGTGATGCTCGCGAGCGCAAATCTGCTCGCGTTCCCGATGGTGTGTGCGCTGCCGCTCAAGCGCATTGCCGCGCGGCTTGCCAAAAGCGGCAGCGCCGTGGCGGGCTTTTCCGGCGCGGACGCCATCCGTCGGAGCAACTGCGTCATTCTGACCGACGGCGACCTGTTCCCGCCAGGAACGATCACGCTCGGCGGGCTCAAGGTTTTCGGCGAGGAGAGCGACAAGGTCATCTCCTACGCCGCGACGATGGCCCACGCGTCCGAAAGCGGCCTGAGCCGCCTTTTTGACAATCTTCTCGCCAGCGACGGCGGCTTTCGCGAGCAGGTCGAGGACATCGACTTTTACGAAGAGGGCGGCGTCGGCGGCCGCATCCACGGCGAAACGGTGCTCTTCGGCACGGCGGGCTTTATGAGAAAGCGCGGCGTGAACCTGCCGCGAAACCTTGGCCTCAAGACCGGCGTGTTCCTCTCGGTCGACGGCACGCTGATCGCGGTGTTCGCCGTGAAGTACATGCCTGCGGAAAATGTCGACTGGGCGCTCCACGCCCTGCACCACAGCCGCATCACCCCCGTCCTCGCCGTGCGCGACGGCAACATCACCCCTGCACTCTTAAAGCGTAAGTTCGGCACCGACGCGCGCGCGGTCTACCCAAAACTCTCGACGCGCTTGGCGCTCTCCGAGCGCGGAGGCGGGCGGCCGTATGCGCTGCTCATGCGCGAAGGCCTCATGCCGTATGCCGAGGTCGTGCTCGGCAGCAAGCGGCTCTGCGCGTCCGCCAAGCGGTGCACGGTGCTTGCATTTTTAGCCGCCACAGCGTCAACGCTCCTTGCATTTTATTTAACTTTTGTCGGCGCATACAGCGTGCTCACGCCGCTTTCTCTGCTCATTTACGTACTTTTGTGGTCGCTCAGCGCGCTGGTCGACGCCCTGCTTAGCGATCGTTATTGACACTTCGAACGAAGAAAACGAAAATTTGCGGAAAAATATGGTTGTAATGGAGAGAAAAACATGATATCATTTCTGCATTGAGTATTATCCCATCTTATGGCGCGAGCCGATCTGGGATTTACGATTTTCGGAAGGAGACTGACCCATTATGAGTGCAAAAGACATCCGCAATATCGTGCTGCTTGGCCACAGCGGCAGCGGCAAGACCACCCTCGCTGAGAGCATGCTGTATCTCACCGGCGGCACGGACCGTCTGGGCAGAATTGCCGACGGCAACACCGTTTGTGACTACGATCCCGAAGAGATCCGCCGCCAGATCTCCATTTCTCTGGCCGTGGCTCCCGTGGAATACGACAGCTGTAAGATCAACGTGCTCGACGTGCCCGGCGGCTTCGACTTCGCCGGTGAGGTCGCGGAGGCCGTTCAGGCTGCCGACGCTGCCGTCATCGTCTGCTCGGCCAAGGCCGGCATGAGCGTCGGCGCGGAAAAGGCGTGGAAATATTGCGAGAAGAACTCTCTCCCCCGTCTGCTCTACATCTCCAAGACCGACGAGGAGAACTCCGACTACAACGCCGCGTTCGACACGCTGCGCGAGCGCTTCGGCAAGAACATCGCCCCCGTCGTCGCCCCCATCTGGGACGAGAGCAAGAAGGTCATCGGCATCATCGACGTGCTGCATAAGCGCGCATTCGAGTTCGGCCCCGGCGGCGGCCGCGTCGAGATCGAAGTGCCTGAGAACAAAAAGCCCGTGCTCGATGAGCTCTACGACGCGCTCAAGGAGTCCGTCGCCGAGACGAGCGAGGAATTTATGGAAAAGTTCTTCGCCGGTGAAGACTTCACCTATGCCGAGATGATCCATGGCCTGCGCCAGGGCGTCAAGGACCTGTCCCTCTTCCCTGTCGTGTGCGGCTCCGCCATTCAGGGCATGGGCACGCGCATCCTGATGGATACCATCGTCGAGCTTCTTCCCAAGCCGCAGGACGCCCGCGCCCTGATGGCCGAGAATGAGGACGGCGAGTCCTCCGAATTCGTCGTCGCGCCCGGCGCACTGCCGACCGCGTTCGTCTTCAAGACCATTTCCGACCAGTACGGCAAGTACTCCTACGTCAAGGTGCTCTCCGGCTCCATCAAGCCCGATATGCCCATGGTCAATGCCCGCACCGGCGAGACCGAGAAGCTCGGCCGCCTGTACATCCCCAAGGGCAAGAAGTATACCGAGGTCAAGGAACTCACCTGCGGCGACATCGGCGCCATCGCCAAGATGGACAAGGTCAAGACCGGCGATACGCTCTGCGAGCCGCGCAAGGTCGTCAAGATCGAGCCCATTCCGTTCGATGAGCCCTGCTACAGCGTCGCCATCGCGCCCAAGACCCGCGGCCAGGAGGACAAGATGGCCCAGGGCCTCAACCGCCTGAACGAAGAGGATCCGTCCTTCCGCGTCGTCAACAACGCCGAAACGCACCAGATGGTCGTCTCCGGCGCGGGCGACATCCAGATCGACGTGCTCGTCAACAAGCTCAAGAGCCGCTTCGGCGTCGAGGTCGTGCTCGACACGCCGCGCGTGCCCTACCGTGAAAAGATCCGCAAGACGGTCTCCAAGCAGGGCCGTCATAAGAAGCAGACCGGCGGCAGCGGCCAGTTCGGTGACGTTTGGATCCGCTTCGAGCCCAACGAGGAGAGCGAAGAGATGGTCTTCGCCGAGGAAGTCTTCGGCGGCAGCGTCCCCAAGAACTTCTTCCCTGCGGTCGAAAAGGGTCTGCGCGAGGCCTGCGTCCACGGCCCGCTCGCGGGTTATCCCGTCGTGAACCTCAAGGCCGTCCTTTACGATGGCTCCTATCACCCGGTCGACTCGTCTGAGATCGCGTTCAAGACCGCGGCGAACCTCGCCTACAAGGCAGCCATGCCCGAGGCGTCCCCGGTCCTGCTCGAGCCGGTGTGCGAGCTCAAGGTCACGGTGCCCGACCAGTACATGGGCGATATCCTCGGCGATCTCAACAAGCGCCGCGGCCGCGTCATGGGCATGACCCCGACCGGCAACGGCGAGCAGGTCATCGAGGCCGAGTGCCCCGAGGCAGAGCTGATGAGCTACGCCATTGACCTGCGCTCCATGACCCAGTCCCGCGGCTCGTTCGTGATGCACTTCGTGCGCTACGAGCAGTGTTCCGCCGACGCACAGGCGAAGGCTGTCGCTGCCGCAAAGGCGATGCAGGAAGCGGAATAATTGCTTCTGCACAGCAGAAAATAAGTAAAAAGAGAGGGCTTCTCGAAAGAGAAGTCCTCTCTTTTTCCGCGCATGGCGCGGAGGGGGAGCAGCCCGAAGAGGCTGCGGTTTTTCCCCACACCGTGTGGGGCTGCGGATAAGGGGGATATTCTCTCACGTGAGAGAATATCCCCCTTGGACCCCCAAGAGAACG
>ERZ1108170.2246-NODE-2246-length-10283-cov-5.625929_pt1 | contig 10283 bp, 8 predicted proteins | sample MGYA00403705_ERZ1108170 | MGnify/ENA primary metagenome ERZ1108170 (study PRJEB35170, sample SAMEA104062422) | human gut metagenome | biome: human gut; feature: human-associated habitat; material: faeces | place: Denmark | collected 2012-06-15 ... | reverse complement strand
ACCATCGAGGCCAACAAGCGCTTCTTTGACGGCAACGTAGACCTGGTGCCCAAGCAGGCCTACACCATGGGCATCAAGACCATCATGCAGGCCCGTAAGGTGCTGATGGTGGTCAACGGCACCGGCAAGGCCGAGATCGTGAAGAAGGCCTTCTTCGGCCCGGTCACCCCGGAGGTGCCCGCCAGCATCCTGCAGATGCACCCCGACTTCACCCTCGTGGGCGACGAAGAGGCCCTGAGCCTGATCTGATCGGTTCCCCAAAGCATGTTTCTGCCGCCGCACGGCCCTGCCACCGTGCGGCGGCTTTTTTCTGAGCAGGGGAATTGTAACGCGGCAAAAAATACAGTATACTGGAACAAAAACCACCACGAGGGAGGGGCGGCCGATGTTCAGCGAAGAGATGATCTGCAGCCTGAATGATCTGGAGCTGGAAGTTTATAAGTATGTTGTGCGGAACGCGGACAAGGTGTGCTATATGCGCATCCGGGAGTTTGCGGATGCCGCCCATGTGTCTACTTCCACCATCCTCCGGTTCTGCAAAAAGGCGGGCTGCGACGGCTACGCGGAGTTCAAGATCCGGCTGCGCCAGCATCTGGAACAGGCAAAGCAGCCGCCGGTCAAGGACGATGTGTCGGAGGTCATCGACTTTTTGAAAAAGACCTGCTCGGCGGAGTTTGAGCAGAAGCTGGACATGCTGACCAGGGTCATCTTTCAGGCCCGGCACATCTTTTTTGTAGGCAGCGGCATGTCCGGCATCGTGGCCAAGTACGGGGCACGCTATTTTTCCAGCATGGGCAAGTTCTGCCTGTACATCGACGAGCCCCATTACCCCACCGAGAGCCGATTCGTGGAAAATTCGTTGGTGATCGTGTTTTCGGTGTCCGGCGAGTCCCGCGACACCATCGGCCATGTGATGCGCTTCAAGGAGCAGAACTGCCAGATCCTCAGCGTGACCAACACGGAAAACTGCACCATCGCAAAACTCTCGGACTACAACCTTGCCTATTATGTCACCTACGAGCGGCTGGGAGTCTACGATGTGACGACCCAGCTCCCGGCCATGAGCATCGTGGAACGGCTGGGCAAAAAGCTCTACCGCTACACCTCCGAGGGCCCGGCAGCCATCTGAAAAAAGTCCAAAATAAAAAACAGGGTGTTACCTGGAAAAAACAAGTGCGAAAAAACGGCACTTGTTTTTTTATGCCCAGAAACTGCTGACAAACCACCTGCCTGCGTCTATAATGGACGCATCAGAAGTACTTCGACCGGAAATTGGATGACTTGAAAAGGTAAAGGAGAAACAATCATGGCAAAAGATTATGCTGCGATCTCCAAAAAGATCGTGGAGAACATCGGCGGTGTGGAGAACATTGCCAGCGTGACCCACTGCATGACCCGCCTTCGCTTCGTGGTGAAGGACGAGGGCAAGATCAACGACGCAGCCGTCAAGGCGACCGACGGCGTGATGGGCGTCGTGAACCAGGGCGGCCAGTACCAGATCATCATTGGCAACCATGTGGAAGAGGCCTACAACGAGGTGCTCAAGATGGGCGACTTCGGCGAGGCAAGCCAGGTGGCCCGCGGCGAGAAGAAGGAGCCCCTGACCCTGAAGAAGGTGGGCAACAACATTCTGGATGCCATCGTGGGCACCATGTCCCCGCTGATCCCCGCCATCATCGGCGGCTCCATGGTCAAGCTGCTGGTCATGCTGCTGGGCATGGTCGGTGTGTTGTCGGCCGACGGCGAGACCTACAAGATCCTGAACACCATCGGTGACGCAGCCTTCTACTTCCTGCCGGTGATGGTGGCCGCTTCTGCTTCCAAGAAGTTCAACACCAATATGTTCATCGCCATTGCCATTGCAGGCCTGATGCTGCACCCGGATTTCCGCACCATGATGGAGGCGGTCACGGTCGGCGATACCGCCGCACACTTCCTGGGCATCCCGGTGGTGGGCGTCAAGTACACCTACACCGTCATCCCGGCCCTGTGCATGACCTGGATCCTGTCTTACATTGAGCGTGCCATCGACAAGATCACTCCGGCTGTCACCAAGAACTTCCTCAAGCCCATGCTGATCTTCCTCATTGCTGCTCCCATTGCGATCATCGTGGTCGGCCCGGTCGGCATCATGATCGGCGAGGGCATCTCCGCATTCGTCTACTTCGTGCAGGCTAAGCTGGGCTTCCTGGCTGTGGGCATCATGGGCGCCCTCTGGCCCCTGCTGGTCATCACCGGCATGCACCGCGTGTTCACCCCCACCATCCTGCAGACCATCTCCGAGACCGGCATGGAGGGCACCGTTATGCCCTCTGAGATCGGTGCAAACCTGTCCCTGGGCGGCGTGTCCCTGGCCGTTGCCTTCAAGACCAAGAACAGCGAGCTGCGCCAGACCGCTCTGGCCGCTGCTTCCTCTGCCCTGATTGCCGGCACCACCGAGCCCGCCCTGTACGGCGTGGCCGTGCGCCTGAAGCGCCCCCTGATCGCTTCCCTGATCACCGGCTTTGTCTGCGGCTGCCTGGCCGGCATGGCAGGTCTGGCCAGCCGTTCCATGGTGTCGCCCAGCGTGCTCACCGGCGTGCAGTTCATCGACCCGGCCAACCCCGGTGTGAGCATCGCCTGGATCGCCGGCATCTCGGTGCTGTCCATCGTGCTGTCCTTTGTGCTGACGCTGGTGATCGGCTTTGAGGATCTCCCGGAAGAGGAGTGATCCCCATGTCTGATTACAAACTGCCCGAAAATTTCCTCTGGGGTGCTGCCATTGCGGCCAATCAGGCCGAAGGCGCTTACAACGAGGGCGGCCGCGGCCTGAGCAACATCGACATGATGCCCCACGGTGTCCACCGCATGGAGGTCAAGCTGGGCGGCACGCCCCACCCGACGCTGCAGGCAGGGGAGTATTACCCCAGCCACACCGGCGTGGACTTCTACCACCATTACAAAGAGGACATCGCCCTGATGGCAGAGCTGGGGCTGAAGGTGTTCCGCACCTCCATCTCCTGGTCCCGCCTGTACCCCCGCGGCGATGAACGGACCCCCAACCCGGAGGGCGTGGCCTTTTACCGCAATGTGTTCCAGGAGTGCCGGAAGTACGGCATTGAGCCGCTGGTCACCCTGTGCCACTTTGATATCCCCATGGGTCTGGTGGAGCAGTACGGCTCCTGGCGCAGCCGCAAAACGCTGGAATGCTTTGCCCGCTACGCCGAGACCTGCTTCAAAGAATACTCCGGCCTTGTGCACTACTGGCTTACCTTCAACGAGATCAACATCCTGCTGCACAGCCCCTTCTCCGGGGCAGGCATCGCCTTCCAGGAGGGCGAGAACCGCAGTCAGGTGATCTATCAGGCGGCCCACCATGTGCTGCTGGCCAGCGCCACGGCCACCCGCCTGGCCCACCAGTACGACCCCGCCAATCAGGTGGGCTGCATGCTGGCCGGCGGCAGCTTCTACCCCTACTCCTGCAACCCGGAGGACGTCTGGGAGTCGGTGCAGAAGGAGCAGGAAAACCTGCTCTTCATCGACGTGCAGGTGCGGGGCCGCTACCCCGGCTACGCCCGCAAGCTGTTTGCGGAAAAGCAGGTGCAGCTGCACACCGAGCCCGGCGATGACGCCCTGCTGCGGGAGAACACCGTGGACTTCATCTCCTTCAGCTACTACGCCAGCCGCTGCGTGGCGGCCAGCCTGGAGGGCAAGGCCGTGAACGACGGCAACGTGGTGCGCTCGGTGAAGAACCCCTATCTGCAGACCAGCCAGTGGGGCTGGGCCATCGACCCGCTGGGCCTGCGCATCACCATGAACCAGCTGTATGACCGCTACCAGAAACCGCTGTTCCTGGTGGAAAACGGTCTGGGTGCCCACGACACGGTGGAGCCTGACGGCAGTGTCCACGATGACTACCGCATCGACTACCTGCGCCGTCACATCGAGGCGGTCAAGCAGGCCGTGTCCGACGGCGTGGAGCTGATGGGTTACATCGCCTGGAGCGGCATCGACTTGGTGTCTGCTTCCACCGGCGAGATGAGCAAGCGGTACGGCTTCGTCTATGTGGACAAGCAGGACGACGGCACCGGTACGCTGGCCCGCAGCAAAAAAGATTCTTTCGATTGGTATCAGAAGGTCATCCGCTCCAACGGCGCAGACCTCTGAGCGTTTTCCTCCGTTTCATAAATGCGAAAAGCCGCCCCGCAGGCACCGGAAGTTCCGGCCTGCGGGGCATTTACGGGGCCGGTGTGCTGGACCGCTGCATGGAACTGGAAGCCATGTACCGCAAGGGCTGGCAGGACGCCGAAAAGCTGGTACAGTGGTACCGCGCTGCCAAAGCGGAAGCATAAGCCGAACACAACACGAAAGGGCCTCCCCGGAATGGGGAGGCCCTTTCTATGCGTTTACGACTTGACGTGGATCACGTTGGAAGGGAAAAGCATCAGTGCTTTTCCTTGTACTTGAGGCTGGCGAATGCGCCTGCGATGGTCAGCAGCATGCCGCTGAATGCCATGCCCAGAGCGGCCATCCAGTTCACGCCGGTCTGCGGCAGTGCATCCTGCACAGCGGGCAGGACCGCGTCAGACGGCAGGACCGGAGCGTCCGGGGTGGCATCCTGCACGGGCGGCAGCTCGGGGGTCTCCGGGGTCACGACTTCGTCCGGGGTCTCGTCCTCCACGGGCGTTTCCGGCGGGGTGACGGGCGGGACGATGACCGTCTCTTCGCCGTTCACGGTGACCGTGCGGGTCTCGATGGAGGTATAGTTGTAGTCCACATGGGCGTCGGTGGTGGTCACGGTCTCCTTGGACACTGGCGTGGTGTTCACCTTGTCCGTGGTGCGGTGGGTGTAGGAGACGCTGCCCTCGTCGTGCTCCTTGCTGCCGGAGCCGGAGAAGATCTTCTTCAGCACTTCGGTAAAGGTGGTGTAGTGGCCTTTGCCGGTACCGGATCCTTCGACCGTTTCGCTCTTCTTCTGCGTATAGGTACCGTCGAAGTCGCCGGAAGTATTTTCGCCGTAAGCCGTAGCACCCTCACCGGTTTTATGGGTGGTGGTGGTCTGCTTGTTCAGCTCCAGAAGGCGCTTGGCGAAGTCCTGCGAGCTGCGGATGCTCAGCGGGGCGGTGATGGTCTTGATGGTGGATTCCGTCTGGCCGACGACCTTGCCCTCGCTCACCTGGGTCAGCTCGGAGATCATCAGGTCATAGCCGCCGACGTAACCCCAGGTGCCGTCCTGGCGCTTGTAGGTGCTGTTGATGCAGGTGTTGGCATCGCGGGACATATAGCCGTAGGCGGTCAGCTCAGAGGACTTGAGATAGACCTGATAGCCGCTCTCACCGGTGCTGTTGGTGCCGGTGGTTCCGATCTTCACAACGTAGGTGCCGACGATGGCATTGCGCTCTTTCGTGGTCAAGTCCCTATAGGTCTTGCTGCTGCCGGTTGCCTTCAGGTAAGCGTTAATGGCCTCATCCTCTGCGCTGATGCCGGGGTTCCAATAGTCGCCCCACTGACCCTGATACAGCTTGATGCTGCCATCTTTATCTTTGATAGGATCATAGGCGACAGTGCCGGTCAGCTTGTAGTAGGCGCTCTTGTCGGGGTTGTTGTTCCTATTGCCGCGGTCATACTCGTAATGGCCGCTGCCCTCGCCGCCTTCATCATCCCAGCTGATCTTGCTGTCCAGGCCGACCGTCTGGTTGTCCTTACCGTTGACCAGTTTTCCGGCATCGTAGTTCCACTCCAGCTTCAGATTCTTGCTCACCAGCACGCAGTCGGTCTGGTTGACCTTGCCGTCCTCATCCGGCAGCAGATCCAGCTTGGAGCCGGAAGCGAGATCGAGGTGGCCGATGTCGTCGCGCTGCTCTTCGGAGTGCACAGTGTTACTATCAACACGAACTTCATGGCCGTTAGCGTCTGTATAGTAATAATAGCCGTTCCACCCCCAAGTCGATTTCCAATAGACCTCAATTTTGGAACCATCCGGTGCCTTGCTGAAGTATTTGAATTCACCCGTCTTTTCACCGGAGTAGTAGTTCTTCTTGGTCTCTTCGTAATCAGAACCCTTGTTGGCAACGTAAGTGGAGTTCTTGGCGATCCGCTCCTGCTCCTGCAGAGCCTTGATCAGCTCATCTTTGCTCATGTTATCGGGCGAGATGGCCTTGGTGAAATACTTGATGATATCTTCCTTTTTGGTGGTGGAATCGATCTTCGTTTCACCGATCCGGAGTTCCTCGCCGGGCTGAAGTTTGCTCTGGATCTCCTGGATCTGCTTCCACAGCTCGTCGTATGCCTTCTCAAGATCCTTATCGTCCTTGATGATGCCGGTGACACTGGAGGAGGTGTGTACATCCTTCCGGACGGTGAGGGTCTCGCTCAGGGTGCTGTAATCCACGGTGATGGTTTCGTCACCCTTCGTGAAGGTCGCGGTCTTGCCGTCGGCGTTCAGTCGGATGCTGTCAGCGGAAACACTGTATTGGCCTGCCAGTGCGGTCTGGATCTCTTCAGGGGTCAGCGGAGCACCGGCCTTTTTGGTGAAGGTGTAGGTGGTCTTTACGCCGTTTTTGTCCTCGACCGTGCAGGTGTAGCCGTCATCGGTTTTGGTCACATTGCGGTAGATGTTTCCGTCCACCGTAATGGTGCCGGCGTTTTCGTCGATCGACCAGTTCTTGCCGCCGGGGATCACCAGCTTGTCGTTAAGATCCTTGGTGTCCGTCTTTGTGGATTCAGAAAGTGTGTCGATCGTCCATTCCACGCGCTTGATGCCGGAAAAGTCCATGCTGCCGATATCAATGCTGTAACCTTCCTGAAGCAGGGTAGCTTTGTCCTTGCCGGTCTTGTTCTGCAGCTCTTTCCAGGCGATCTCTTCCTTCTCCGTATCGGTGAGGGAAGCGGACGATTCCGTGATCGTGCAGGTACGGGTGATCTTGGTGCTGGTGCCGTCGGGCGAGGTCACGGTTTCTTCTTTTTTGTAGGTCGTGGTGCCCTTCTCCGGGTCTTTGCTGGCGATCGTCCAACCATCGAGAGAGGGAAGTTCACCGCTGCCGGGCTTGACGTAGGTGCCGTTGAGGGAACCGCTCTCAGTCCACGTATTCGAGCCGGTCACATAAGCAGTGCCGGTGACGGTGTTGTCCGTGACATCCTTGCGGGTCTCGGTGTCCTTGCTCGGATCAGAGCTGCCCGGCTGAGGCGCAGAAACCGTTGCACCGTCATAGCGGAGGGTGACAGTATGAACATTGCCGTCTGCATCGGTATAGCTGAGATTGAGCTGGCCTTTGCCGGTGGGATCGATCGTATTCAGCTGGTTCTTGAAATCCTCGCTGTCCACATTGATGCCGGTTTTCTTGGCGGCATCCGTCAGAGCGGCCTTGATGGCTTCCAGCTTGGCAGTTTCCTCGGCACTCTTGATGCTTTCCTGACCACCTTCGACCTGGCCGGGGGTCTTGGTGACCTCGGTTACCTCCACGGTGTAACTCAAAGTCTTGCGGACGGCTTCCATCTCGTCAAAGGTCAGCTTTTCGCCCTTGTAGTAAACGCCGTTGTCATCGGCGGTAAAGCCCTCGCCCAGACGCTCGGCCAACTGCGCATGGGTGAGCGGCTTGGTGTTTTCCGTTTTCTTGACTTTATAGGTATATTCCTTGCCGTCCACGTTTTCCGTATAGACATACTCGCCGGTAATGTTGTTATAGTACTCGTCCTTGAGCATTTCGCCCAGCTTCTCCGAAGAAATCTCGATGACATCCGTCTTGGTCTCGTCGGTGTTCTTGGCAGTGATGCTTGGCAGTTCAACCTTGGTGGTCAGGTCCTTATCATCAACATCCACAGTGCCCTTTTCCACCTTGAGCACCAGCGTGGTCTCAGTGGTGGTCTCGACCGTATTGCCGGTGATCTTGTAGTAGGTGACGCGGGTGACGGTGTTGCCGTTCTCGTCGGTGGAGGTCTCTTCCTTTTTCAGGATATAGGTGGTTTTGCCCTCGTCGTCGGTCTTTTTCTCCACGCCGTCCTCGGGGACATCCAGCAGCTTGGCAACGTCCTCAGCGGACATTTCCTTCGTTTCGGGCTCGCTGGTCTTTTTCAGGGTCAGGGTCTTGGAGTTGCCGTCCTTGGCGGGCTCGACCTTGTCCACGGTGTAACCGCCCAGCTTGGCATCCTTATCGGTTTTCCAGTCCGGACGCACGTCCTTGCCAAGCTCGTCGTCGAGGTCGATCTCTTCGCCCTTCTTGGTGTCGGTGATGGTGGTGGAGGAATCGGCCTTGCCGGTGCCGGTGGTAGTGGTGGTCTCGGTGCCGGTGGTCTCGGTGGGGGTGGTGATGGTGGTGTTGCCGTCCTCATCCTTGCCCACCACGGATTCGCCCTTCTTCACCTCGGCGTCGGGGTCCACGACGGTGGTGCTGGAAGAGCTGTCGGGGGTCTCTTCCTTGGCGGCCTCGCCGATCTTGCCGTCCTTGCCGGTGGCTTCGTCCTTCTTGCTGTTGTCGATCACGTCACCCTTCACATAGGTGCCGTCGGGGTTCTCAGTCTCGTCCGTCTCGCCGGAGCCCTCAGAGCCGTCGGCTTCACCGTCCTCACCGGATTTGCCGGGCTGTTCCGGCTTCTCAGCAGGTTTATAGTCAATGGTGATGTCATCGGTCTTGGTGCCGGGGCCGAACGCAGGGGCCTGCTCTTCGCTCTTGGCCTCTTCGTTCACCGGGGGGGGGTAAACTCCTCCTGCTTGCCCTCTTCGCCCTCGACCTCGCCTTCTGCGGTCTTACCTTCCACAGGGGCGGGTTCGGCCTGCGGGGCAGCGTTATCCTCGGCAGGGTCGGGGCCTTCCACAGCATGGGCAGCCATGGGCTGTGCAGCAACACAGGCGGTCAGGGCTACGGACATGGCAGCGAGTTTCAGCTTTTTGTTCGTCATGATTGATGGCTCCTTTCAAATGGTGTCAAGTCTTTTACGCATTATAACTGTCCCATATGATGGACATATTTCGAGGCTTGCTATCCTACTTCTTTTATACCATTTTCTGGTGCGGGTTGTCAAGAAAAAATATGTAGAAACGCATGATTTGTGAAAATATTCCAAAGTCTGAATTGGATATTTTGCACAAATCACAAGAATTTGTTGCAGAAAAAAGAGAAACTGTTGCGGATGTGAAATGATGCGGTTGCGGTACTGGTGCAGAGTGTGCGGATTGTTGCGGAAAACCACTTTTTGAGGGACGGAATTTCTGGCAAAGAACCGGCTGGAATTTCTCCTGCCGCCCTGCTGCAGACGAAAAAGGCCCCCGGAAACCTGCGTCTCCGGGGGCCTTGCCCTCTACCTTATATAGGGCAGTCGGCGATCACTGCTTCTGCTTCAGCCGGGCCATGTAGCTGTCGGCGGCCACGGCGGCAGCGGTGAAGCTGTTGTTCTTCCACCAGTTGATCAATGCGGCCACGGTGGTGATGCCGGCGGTGACCAGCTGCTCCACGGTGGCGCTCTCGATGGGCAGCACGGGCTTGCCCATTGCGCTCAGCACCTGATTGGTCAGGGCCAGCAGGAGCACAGCGGTGCGGGCCAGGGTAGCGGCGGAGATCTTGTTGCTCAGTTCCATAAATCAGTTCCTCTCTTTCATTCGTTCGTGGTTCTCAAGGTCGGCGATGCGGTGGTTGGCCACCTTCATCTGCTCTTCCAGAATGGGCACGCGGCGGGCGAAATTGTTGTGCTCGCGCACCTCGCGGGTCAGTTCTTCCAGTTTGGTGTCGGTCACGGCCTGACTGCGGCTGTTGGCGATCAGCACCCCGATCAGGGTCACGGCACCGGCGATCAGGGCGGACAGGATGCTTTCCATTGGATTCACCTCCTTCTTAACCTGTCCAGCGGCTTTTGGCGGGGCGGGTGTCCACATGGACCCAGCCCACAGCCCGTCCGGCCCGGGGCGGGTACCGGCCGATGCCGCCGGTGCCGGGCAGGCAGGTCTCTGCATAGGCGGCCAGCTGCTCCACCGGGATGCCCTGCACCCGGATGTCGGCAGCGCGCCCATACAGATGCTGGCTGTAGGCGGCCCCGCCCACGGATCTGTTGTGGGCGGCGGTGCGGTAGCCGCTGGTGATGACTACGGGGCGGCCGAAGTGGTCGCGAATCTTCTGCAGCAGGGCGGCAAGGCTGCTGTCCACGAACACAGGGTCCGAGCCATCTTTGCAGGCAAACTCGGCCACGGTGAAGTTTGCGCTCAGCTTCCGGGTGCCGTCCCGCGTGCGGGACCAGGCTTCAAGCATCGGCTTCCACCTCCGCCAGCAGGGCTTCCACGGTGCTGCGCAGACGGGCGGGCACCTCGTCCAGCGTCT
>ERZ1108170.2218-NODE-2218-length-10412-cov-7.908564_pt1 | contig 10412 bp, 8 predicted proteins | sample MGYA00403705_ERZ1108170 | MGnify/ENA primary metagenome ERZ1108170 (study PRJEB35170, sample SAMEA104062422) | human gut metagenome | biome: human gut; feature: human-associated habitat; material: faeces | place: Denmark | collected 2012-06-15 ... | reverse complement strand
AAATGCTCGATAATACACAAAGTATTATCTGCGCTTTTGGCTTAGCAGCTGCCGTGCCTCGCTCGCCGTATCGGCACTTAGAATTATGCGGTATTGCCTCAATAATATTTCAGCCCGTCGCACTGGCCGCGCCAGACGAGGAGCGGGTTGATGGGCACGGTGCCGATGCGCAGCTCGGCCACAACCGTTCTGCCGCTGGTGCCCAGCAGCTGGCCCTGCTTGACATCGTCCCCGGCCTCGACGTCCAGTGCGGTCAGGCCGTAGAAGATGCTCCTGAGGCCCGCGCCGTGGTCGATGACGACGGTGCAGCCGTAGCTTCCGCCAAGGTCCTCGGCCAGCAGCACATGGCCGCTGGCGGGCACGATCATAGAATCCTTCGACTTCTTCGGCTTGATGACGACATTTGTCGAGGTGCGCCCGCCGTAGCCGTAGTTCGTGCTGCGCTCGCTGTAGGAACGGCCCACGTACTCGGTCATGCCGTAGAGCAGCGGCGTGTCAAAGCTGTCCAGGAACGGCTGCACAAAGCCGCCCACGGCCCACTGGATCTCGCCGCCGTCATTCGTCAGCAGCCTGCGGACGGCATCGGGGGCGTCGTCCGCGCCGATGTAGGGCGACGTCAGCTGGGACTTGGCGCTGTAATCCTTGTAGGAGTAGGAGGCCGCGCGGACCGACAGCGTCAGCGTCTCGGTATAGCCGTCGGCAGTCACGGTCAGCTCGGTGTTTCCGGTCTCGGCGTTCCACGGGATGGGCAGGTAGCAGATCCAGCCGTTGGCGGCCCTGACGAAGCCTGTGCTTTCCAGCGGGCCCGTCAGCGTCGGCTCGGTCCGGCTCATGGTGCTGCCGACGCGCACGGCGGCCACGCTGCCCTGCTGCACCGTCGGTGTGCAGAGCGTGATGGACGGTTTGATGCTGACGGTGAAGCGGAACTGCCAGGTCTCGGTGCCGGTGACGCTGGAGCGGTCCTCGGCGGCGCTGTCAGACGCGGTGACGACGAGCTTGGCGTCAAACGTGCCGTTCTCCGCAAACAGATAGCTGCGGAAGCCGGTGACGCTGCCCTCGTACACGGTCTCCTTGTCGGCGTCGGTGATGGTCAGCTGGGTGCTGTAGTCGGACGGCGTCACGATAATATCCGGCGATGCGTCGGATATGGCATCCTCAAGCACAACGGGAGAGGAATTGAGCGTTTCGGCGTAGGTGCGCCTGAAAAAGCTGCCGACCACCGGCACGTGCCACTTGTAGGCCGTGGGAGCAAGCTCCTGGCCGTCAAAGGTGACCTTGACTTCGGGCAGCATGTCAGGCGTGGCGCTGCGGTAAAGCCATGCCACGCCGCCGCCTGCGATGATGAGCACGAACAGCACAACGAGGAGCAGCCACTTGAACATGCCGAACACACCGCGCCCGAGGGCCTGCGGGATCGTATCCTGCGGCTCGTCGTCCTCGTCGTCGGCGGCGCTGTCATGCTGCGGTGCCTCGGGCGCCGGGGCAGGCCCGGCAGACGGTGCGGGGTTCTCCTCCAGCCCGGCCATGATCTGCGCGATCGAAAGCTGCGCCGTGCGGGAGATGTTCGCCATGCGTGCGGCCTCAGCGGCAAGGGCTTTATCGTTGGCAAGGTCATCGCTGAAAACAAGGCCGGACGGCTCGGCAGCGTCCTCCGCGGGGACGTCCCCGGTTTGCTCGGGCGTGTCGGTGACGGCTGTGTCTGCTGCGGCGGCCTCGGGGGGCGCCGCAGCAGGCGTATCGTCGGCGGCAGGGGCGTCCGCTGTCGGTTCGGGCTCCGTCCCGGCGGGCTCGGCCCTTTCCGCAGGCTCGGGCAGCTCCGGGGTACTTGGGACGTCGGGCACGGTGGGTGCGGCAGCGTCCTCCCGGGCGGGGGTCTCCGGCGGTTCGGGCTTGCTTTCGGATTTGGGCTCGGCAAGCTCCGGTGCGGCGGGAACGGGGCTCTCCTGTGCGGGAGCCTTGCGCTCCGGGGTCTCGTCAGCCGGGGCTTTTTTCACCGTCTTAGCAGCCTTCGGCGTCTTGGACTTTGCGGTTTTTGTTGTCTTTGTGTTTTTTTTGGCCCGCGGCTTCTTGGGGGAAGCGGCAGGCTTTTTCGTGGTCTGCCCGTCTGCGGCGGGCGGCTCGGCGCTGTCCGTCGGCGCAGGGGGCGTGTCGGCGGCAGACTGGGGGCTGGCTGCCTTGCGGCGCCGGGGCTTCGGCTTGGGGGGCTCCTCCGGCTGTACCGCAGTGGATTTCTTATCTTCTTCCATACTCACACTCACTCTTTTAGGGACCTTTATGGATGCCCGGCAAAACGACAGCGGCACGGCAGGCCGGGTGTGCCGTGTGCAGCTATTTTATTCAGCTTCGCGGAATTGCAGACCACTGTTTCCGTCCAGCGCGGTCTGCGGGTCAGTGGATTTGCTGCCGATGCGCAGCTCGTAGATCAGGTTGTGGGCCGTTCCGGCGGTGCCCAGCGGGTCGCCGGCGGACACACTCTGCCCGCGCTCCACGCCGACAGTCTCCAGCCCGTACAGGTAGCTCTTTACGCCGCAGCCGTGGTCGATGACCACCGTGCCGCCGGTCAGGGTCAGCGTGCCCGCAAAGACAACGTTGCCTGCCTGTGGGGCGGTGACGGTCTCGCCGTCCGCGGCGGCATAGGTCAGGCCGGTGGCCTGGCCGCTGCGCTGGCCGTCCACCATCTGGGTGACACCGTACTCCATGGCGACAGCGCCCGCGCTGGGGGCCTCAAAGCGGCCATTCCAGAGCTTGGCGGAGCTGCCCGTTGTGTACAGCGGCCATATAGCGTTGCGGAACTCCTCCCCGCCGCCGGTGTCCTCCTCGGCGGGGACGGTGACCGTATCATATATGGTGCGGGTGACGGTCAGGGTGATGTCCTTTTCCAGACTCCCACAGGTCAGGTGCAGCGTATGGTCGCCGCCCTCGGCGTTGTAGGTCACGGGAAGATAGCCCATGTAGCCGCTGGCGGTCTTGCGGAACCAGACGGTGCCCAGATCGGTCTCCAGGCTCGGCTCGCCGTCCAGAATGCCGGACAGCTGCACAGCCACGATGCTGCCCTGCGGCGCGCGCTCGGTGCTCAGGGTGACCTTGGGGTTCATCGCCATCGTGTAGCCGGCGCGGTAGGCGTACCAGCCCACGGGGTCGCCGGGGTTGTCCGCACTGCTGTGGTGCGCGGTCACGATGATCTGATAGTCCCCATTTTGTGTATAGGTATAGGTATTGCAGTCGGCCAGTGCGCCGGTCCAGACCGTGCCGTCGGGCGCGGTGATCTGAAGCTCGGCAGCGGTGACCCAGTCGGGCAGGACGAGCTGCGGCACGGTATCGGTGAAGGTGCCCAGCTTCTGCACGGTCAGGTTCGTCGGGCTTTCGTAGGTCTTGTTGACCTTATCGCCCAGCACCGGGATGACCCAGCTCCAGCCGTTGGGCTCGAGGGTCTGCTCACCGAAGGTGACGGCCTCCTGCGGCAGGGCGTCCGTCCCAGTGCGGCTGTAAAGAAAAGCCGCCGTTCCGCCCAGGATGGCGGCAATCATAACGGCGACCATCACAAGCCAAAGCAGCAGTTTACGCATATTGTGTTTTCTCCGTGGCAGTATGGCATTGCCAAAAAGCCGGACGCCGTCAGGTCGGTGCCCAGCCGGGTTGTGGTGGCAGAAAGGCTTCCCCCGCGGGGGAAACCTTGAGGATCAGTTACTCCTTCTCCTCTGCGGGGGCGGAGGGGATGTTCTCGTAGGTGGTGGAATCCTCGTCGTCGTAATCGTCATCCTCGTAGTCGTCGCTGAACAGCAGGCGCTCGTACTCGTCCAGCTCCTTTTCACGGTGGTAGAGATAGAGAGCGGCGGCGGTCAGGGCACCGGCAGCGGCAAACAGGAATGCCAGAACGGCGCCGAAGGTGGTTTTCTTCATCATAGTAGTTCTCCTTTTGCAAATGCTGCGCTGCAACGCAGCTTTCGTGAAAAACGCCGCAGCGGGCGTGCATACAAAGCAATAACGCTAACCTTATTATACCCGACGCAGAGGGCAATTACAACCCGAACATTTGTAAAATATTAAAGGAAAGATAATAGACCACAGCTTTAAAGCAGAAAAGAGGAAGGCCGCGGGCCGGTGCTGCCGGCGGCGTGAGGAACGGACGACCCGTAGGGGCCGGGCATGCCCGGCCCGGTACCTTCTCGCAAACGCCCGTTTATGGGTAACCTCCGGGCCGCATATATGCGGCCCCTACCGCGCGGCAAATAAAAAAGTCCCCGGCAGCATGACACTGCCAGGGATATTCTTATGCTGGAATCAGAACAGCCTATCCACCGGGTACAGCCCATCCTCGCTCATCTTTTTCAGGGCTTCGACCAGCTCGGGCTTGTCCTCGCGGTAGGTGATGCCGTGCCATTTGTCGGCACTGGTCAGCACATGGACGTCCGCTTTGCCGGCCTCCAGCGCGTTCGTCACGACGGTGGGCAGGTAATATTCGCACTTCATCGGGTTGACGGGCAGGCTGGCCTGCAGGAACGCGGCAAAACCGGCCTTGGCCTCCTGCACGTAGGCGGGGGTGAAGCCCCACAGGTTCATCGAGACAACACAGTCGGCGGGCAGGTCGGCCCAGCTCTTGCCGCCGTCCTCGCTGTAATGGATGCCGTCGGCGTAGGGCTCGATGCAGGTGCGCTCGGTCACGCTGACGAGGTTGCGGCTCTCGTCGGTCACGCAGACGCCGCGGCTGACACTGCCGTTGGCGCTGACCGTGTTGCCCAGCAGGAAGCCGACCATGGCCCAGGCGTAGCGGTCCCCGTCGGCGTGGGTGCTCAGGTAGTCGTAGATGAGCTTGAAGCCCTGCGGGCCGTAGTAGTCGTCGGCGTTGATGACCGCAAACGGCGCGTCGCCGATGGCCTCCTCGGCCACGAGGATGGCATGGGCGGTGCCCCAAGGCTTGACGCGGCCCTCCGGCACGGTGAAGCCCTCGGGCAGCTTTTCCAGCTGCTGGTAGGCGTAGCGGACCTCGAACCCGGCGCGCACGGCACGGGCACCGACGGCCTCTTTAAACGCCTGCTCGATCTCGTGCTTGATGATAAAGACGACGGTCTTGAACCCGGCGCGGCGGGCATCGTACAGGCTGTAGTCGAGGATGGCCTCGCCGGACGGGCCGACGGGGTCGATCTGTTTGAGTCCGCCGTAGCGGCTGCCCATACCGGCGGCCATGACAACGAGGATCGGTTTGGTAGACATAGGCTTTTGCTCCTTCTTCTAAGAGTGACTGCGCTGTAGGGGCCGGGCATGCCCGGCCCGCGCGTGTATGGCAGACGAACGCCCGCCGTAAAGCTGCGGGCCGCACATGTGCGGCCCCTACCGGGCGTCGCCACATTGATTTTTATCTTACTCTTTTTTTCTGCCACTTGCAAGCACCTTATAAAATTCGAAAAAACTGCGCAATTTCCGCAGATTGTGACCCGGTTTGCTATGGCAACTTAAAACAGAAAATGCTATAATGAGTAAAACTACAAAACAGGAGGGCTTTTTTCCGATGGAACATACCGGAAAATGTGCGCTGGTGCTGGCTGGCGGCGGGGCCAAGGGCAGCTATCAGATCGGCGTCTGGCGCGCTCTGCAGGAGCTGGACTGGATGCCTGACATCATCACGGGCGCAAGCGTCGGCACGCTGAACGGCTGCCTGTTCACGATGGGCAAGATCCAGGAGGCCGAGGACCTGTGGCGCAGCCTGGAGATTCACGATGTTCTCGAAGTCCCCGCAACGCTCAAGCCCGAGGAGCTGCGCGCGTTCTTCCTCGACATCATCCGCAGCGGCGGACTGAACGTTGAACCGCTGGCCGAGATGATCGACCGTCTGATCGACGAGGACGCCGTGCGCACATCGCCTATCCACTTCGGCCTTGTCATGACCGAGCTGGGCAGCCTGCGCAGCGTGCAGTGCCCCATTGAGGACATCCCCGAAGGGCAGTTAAAGGACTATATGCTGGCGTCCAGTGCCTGCTTCCCGGCCCTGCGCCCGCGGGAAATTGACGGTGTAAAGTACATTGACGGCGGCTGGCGCGACAATATGCCGCTGGATCTGGCCGCAAAAATGGGCGCAGCGGAGCTGCTCGGCGTCGATATGGACGGCATCGGCATTGTACGCCCCAACACCACCGGCCTGCCGACGCGCATCGTGCGCAGCCATTGGGATCTGGGCCCGACGCTGGACTTTGACCCCGCCCGCGCCGGGCGCAACATCGCGCTGGGCTACTTTGACACGCTGCGGCTGTTTGGCCGCTGCGGCGGCACGGCCTACGCCATGCTGCCCGACAATGAGGAATTTCTGGCTCGCTTTGCCGAGCAATACCAAAAACTGCTGGCCGAGGTCTGCGCCCGCGCACCGGAAATTGACCTTGTGGAGAAAAACGCGCGGCTGCGCGCAAACTACCCGGCACCCTACGCACCGAACCCGAGTGCGCCCACCCGCGGCGCACTGGCCCCGCTGGAGCTGGCCGCCGAGCACGTCGGCGTGCCCGAGGACATGCCCTATACGCCGAAGCTGCTGGCCGCGACCTTCATGGGCAGCTTTGACAAGGACCCGGCAGACCGCTTCCCCGCCCTGCTGGACGGCAGGGACAACACCCTCGTGACCGAGCGTGCCATCGCCGCCGCCGTGCCCGAGGAATTCGTGACCGCCCTGGTCAGCAAGACCCTGGGCGAGCTGCCGATTTTGTAAAAAGGCTTCCCCCTTGGGGCCCCGCCCGCGCTTGCCAAAGTATCGCGCTGTAGGGGCCGGGCGGTAAGCCTTTAACGGGTGTCTGCGGCGAACCCGCCCCTCATCCGACCCTGCGGGAGTCCCCTCCCGGAGGGGGCCAAGAAGAAAAAAGGAGGCATCCTATGCACACCTATACCGGCGTACCGGCGTCCACCGGCATTGTGGTCGGCCCGGTTGAGCAGATCGACCACGGCACCACCGGCCTGCACCGCATCGTCTGCGACCCGTTCCGGGAGCGTGCCCTCTACGACGTCGCCGTCGTGCTGGCCAAGGACGAGCTGCGCCGTTTGAGCCAGCGCGCCAAGGGGCCGGACGCGGATATTCTGCTGTTCCAGATCGCCCTGCTGGAGGACGAGTCCTTCACGAACGAGATCGGTGACTATATTGCCGCCGGTGCGGGCGGGGCTGCCGCCGTCGAGCGCGCCGAGCAGATTTTTGCGGGCCGCCTGAAAAACGTCGATGATGAGTACATCCGGGAGCGCAGCGTCGATGTCTGCGACGTCTGCCGCCGCGTGGTGGATATTCTGGACGGACGCCCGCGCCGCCGCCTGCATCTGAAGCGCCCCAGCATCCTGGTGGCGGACCGCTTCTTTCCCAGTGACCTGTTCAGTCTGGACCGCCGCATGGTGCTGGGCCTGGCCAGCGACCAGGACAGCACGGTCAGCCATGCCGCCATCATGGCCCGCAGCATGGGCATCCCGGCGGTGGTTCAGCTGGGCGGCGGCACTGCGGCCATGGCCGTGGGCCACCGTGCGATCCTTGACGCCGACAACGGCACGCTTATTGTGGAGCCGGACGGTGCGCAGATCGCCCAGGCGGACTGTAAAATTGCATTGAGCCGCCTGCACGGCCAGAAGCCCGACCCCGTGGCCGCCCTGCCCTGCCTGACGAAGGACGGCACGGCCTTCCGCCTGATGCCGACCTGCAACATCAGCGACAGCGACGTGCCCCATACGCGCGGTGCGGCGGGCATCGGCCTTGTGCGCACCGAGACCGCGATTCTGTACGACCAGAGCGACGAGGTGCAGACCACCCGTCTGCGCGAGCTGCTGAAAAGCGCCGAGGGTGTGCCCGTGCTGCTGCGCACCTGCGATACCCGCGCCGACGACGACGCCCCCTGGGCCGGGGAGACACAGGACCGCCTGCGCGGCAACCGGCTGTTCAAGCCGCAGATCCGGGCGCTGCTGCGCGCCGCCACGGACGGCGACCTGCGGGTCGTGTTCCCGATGATAAAAGATGTGGCCGACTGGGATCGCTGCTTGAAGGAGGTCAACACCTGCCGCGACGAGCTGCTGGCCGAGGGCTGCGAGACCGGCCCGATGATGCTGGGCTGCGTTGTGGACATGCCGTCCGCCGCGGTCATGGCCGGGGATATGATGGAGCACGGCGCGCAGCTGATGGCTGTGGATATTGAGGACCTGACCCGCTACACGCTGGGCCTTGTGCAGAACCCCACCGCCGCCGTGAACCAGCTGACGAACCCCGCCGTGCTGCGCCTTGTCAGCGGCATTCTGGAGCAGGCGCAGGAGCACGGCGCACAGGTCTACCTCTGCGGCATCACCGTGGCCGCCGTGGATGCCATGCCGGCCTATTTAAAGCTCGGCATCCGCACCTTCAGCGCCGAGCCCGCGGCGCTATTGCCGCTGAAGAAGCTGCTGATGGAGCAGGAGCTGACGCAGTAGCGCTGTAGGGGCCGGGCATGCCCGGCCCGCAGGCTTCCCATAAGCAGGGCGATTTCGCGAGGTGCAGGGCCGCACATGTGCGGCCCCTACCGGCAGCTTGTAGGGGAGGCATTCATGCCTCCCGTGTACCTACCGGCAGCACCAAACGCCCCGGGAGGGATGAATCCCTCCCCTACTACTTAAAAAATGAAAATGCCCGCCGTGTTCCCACGGCGGGCATTGTTCATGCGATCAATTACTGAGCAGCAGCCTTGTTGGCGCGCTTAGCCATGCGGCTGATCTTGCGGGCAGCGGTGTTCTTATGGATAACACCCTTGCTCTTAGCAGAGTCGATGGCAGAGACAGCAACCTTAACGACGGTCTCCTTGTCAGCAGCATTGCTGTCGATGGCAGCGTTTGCCTTCTTGACCACTGTTTTCAGGTTGGACTTGACGACCTTGTTGTGCAGAGCCTCTTTCTTGGCCTGAACAACACGATCCTTCTGAGATTTAATATTAGGCATTCGTTCCACCTCCTTGGTTCCCCATAACAGTACAAGTTATCCTACCACACTTTTTGCAAAGTTGCAAGGGCTTTTTGAAAAAAACTTCATAGAAACCAAAAAAATCGCATAAAATTCTGGTACAAGGGGGTGTGTGCCATGCAAAAGCTGCGCCGGTGGGCGGCGGCTGTGCTGTGCGGGGCCGCATTTGCGGGCAGTGCGGCGGCGGTTCTGGCCGCGTGTGCGGTCTGCCCCGGGCGGGCGTGGATCGTGCGCGGGGCGCTGTTTTTGCAGGACCCCGCGGCGGCTGCGGCCATCGCCTGGCCAGCGGATGCCGCCCGGGCCGCCTACAAGCCCCAGAAGCCGGACCGCCGCCCCACGCCCGTGCCCACGGCGACGCCCTCCCCGGCCCCGACAGCTGCGGCAACGCCCACGCCGGAGCCGTCCCCCGCTTCCACGCCGCTGCCCAGTGCCGCGCCGGAGCTGGACGACGCGGGCCGCATCCGCAGCGTGACGCTCAGGCAGGGCAGCGGCGACGGCTATGTGGCACTGGCCGCAGGCAGCATCCGAAACAGCACCGAGCACCCCGACGCTGACCTGCGCGCCGCTGTGACGACGCAAAATTTACCGTTTGCCGTTGAAAAGAACAGTGCCCTGCCGCAGGTGCTCATCATGCACACCCATGCCACCGAGAGCTACCAGACCTGGCCGGACCCCGTGTTTGACCCCGGCTACACGGCACGCAGCAAAAGCACGGCGCTGAATATGTGTGCCGTCGGAGAGAAAATGGCGCAGGTGCTCAACGCGGCGGGCATCCGCACGCTGCACGACGAAACGCTCTACGACGCGCCCGGCTACACCGACAGCTATAAGCGCAGCCGCGCGGGCGTGCAGACGTATCTGGAGCGCTACCCTTCTATAAAGGTCGTGCTGGATGTCCACCGCGATGCCATCGAGGACAGCGATGGCACGCGGGTCAAGCCCGTGTGCGAGATCGACGGCGAGAGCACGGCGCAGGTCATGGTCATTGCCGGGTGCGGCAACGGCAGCAGCATTGCCCTGCCTAACTGGCGGCTCAATCTGCGTTTTGCCGCCGAATGGGAGGCCGCTATGGAAAGTGCCTACCCGGGCCTGACCCGCCCTGTGCTGTGCGGGTATCGGTTTTACAATCAGGATTTGACGACAGGCAGTCTTTTAATAGAGATCGGCGGCCACGCGAACACGCTGGACGAGGCCCTCCGCGCCGGAGAGTACGCCGCCAAAGCGCTGGCGGCGGTGCTGGGAGGGTAAATCTCTCATTACAATTTCAATCAGGGGCGGGATTCATCCCTCCCGGGCAGCTTGCGCCGCCGCACACTCCCACGGGCGGATATGGAATCCGCCCCTACGGTAGGAATCGGCGTCCCCGACGCCCGCAGACCTTCATCGCATCGCAAACGTAACATCATCGCCGCGCGGTAGGGGTCGGACATGTCCGGCCCTGCACCTTCCCATAAACGCCTGCCCGCGGGATACCTCC
>ERZ1108170.2216-NODE-2216-length-10419-cov-3.903319_pt1 | contig 10419 bp, 8 predicted proteins | sample MGYA00403705_ERZ1108170 | MGnify/ENA primary metagenome ERZ1108170 (study PRJEB35170, sample SAMEA104062422) | human gut metagenome | biome: human gut; feature: human-associated habitat; material: faeces | place: Denmark | collected 2012-06-15 ... | reverse complement strand
TGATGGTAATGCGGCATATGATTTTGTCGTTGGACAGGCCGGTATTTTTGGCACCTGCACGGTCGTTAGCTGTCAGCCAGACAACAGGGTGGTAGTTTTCGTATTTGTCAACAGCTTTAACACCAATTTCGTGTCCATTAAAAAACATCGGTTCCTCATGGAAAGTCGCGTTATCATATTTCAAATTTGAGGGTGCTAAAACCAGCTTCCCGGTGGCAAGAATCATCCGATACTTGATAAGGCTGGTGTAGTGATACAGATTTTCGGGCAGTTTAGTCTTTTTTGCACGTATCGTTTTAAAAAAGTGTTGATAACTACGATTGAATAGTATATAATAAAGGTAGGAGAGGGGAATCGTAGGTGAAAAGACTATTTGTAATGACCGCCGGATTTGAAAAGTCATGGGAACATATGGGGCTTGGCGATGAAGAATTGCGGGAGCTTCAGAATGTTCTGCTCGAAAACCCGGATGCTGGAGATGTGATTCCTGACTTGGCAGGAGCACGTAAAATCCGGATTCCATTGACCGGACGAGGAAAGTCTGGCGGTGGGCGCGTGATTTATGTGGATGTTGTGGTGAAGGAGCAAATTTTCTTGCTCCTTGCTTATCCCAAAAATGTGCAGACGGACATGAACCCTGCACAGAAGAAAATTATTCGTAATTTGATTGAAACCATAAAGGAGGCTTGACTTATGGAAAACTTCGATTACTTTGACGCTTTGAAGGAAAGTCTTGAGCAGGCCGTTGACTACACAAAGGGCGATAAAAGCCGTTGCCGTACAGTGGTGCGGGAAACGCCGATTCCTGCATATAAGGCAGATGATGTGGCCCGGACACGCAAGGAACTAAAACTTTCTCAGAGAGGACTTGCAACGGCGCTTGGTGTTTCTCCGAGAACAGTTGAGTCGTGGGAGGCCGGAAAAAATGCACCGTCTGGTGCTGCACAACGGCTGCTCTATCTGTTTGAATGTGATCACACGTTGGTGGAGCGCTTGGTGGCTCGCTGAGATTGAGTTTTTATCGACAGGGTATGATATCGCTTTGACGGCAATTTCCTGCACACTCAAAGTCACACAATAAACGAAGTGTGCCATTGCACCAAACAGGCTCGTGCCAATCAGATGTCGGAACGGGCCTGTCAGAGTAACATTGGGTGGAGTAGCACCTTGACGCGTTTGATTTTGATGTCATATTTTAATATTGCGAAGGAATTTTTCTAAAAGCCTTGACAGACCTTGGATTGGTATGGTATTATATGAGCGGACAAGAAGAAAGCCCCCAGACGACAGTTCCAGCTGTATCTGAGGACTTCCCACGTACGATCATAATAGACGCATTATTATGATACCAGATTTCTGGGCTTTTGTCAACGTGGGCTTGTACTATCTCAAAGAAGGAGGACGAGTGCATGTCCATGTATTTTTATGTGAACAGCAACGCTCAGCCGAACGGTGACCATGAGGTTCACCGCTCGGACTGTAGTTGGTTGCCGAGTGCGGAGAACAGGGTCTACTTAGGCTGTTTCAGTACCTCGCGGGAGGCTGTTAATGCTGCCCGGAAGTATTATCGCCAGGTAGACGGTTGTTGCTTCTGCTGCCCGGAAAGTCACCACTCTTGACGGCAGGAATGGCCCGCCCCGTATACGGGCGGGCCATTTTTTTGCGAGGAGGGAAATGTTAAGTTATGATGATGCAGATCTCGGAGCTTGTAAAAGCCCAGGGCGGTTTGGTACTGAGCAGGAAGGAAACTAAGGCTTCCGGAAACGGTGGCTGCCCGTACAAAAGGCTGACGCTCCGTGCATTGACAGAGGATGGAGAAATCGACAGCAGTGCTCTGGAGGACTTTTGCGCCAGTGAGACACTGAGCCATGCTTGGTTTGCGTCCCCTGGAGATGTTGTGATACGACTCTTTTCACCGCTGTGCCCCGTAGTGATTGAAAAAGGGCAGGAAAAGCTGCTTGTTCCATCGCAGCTTGCCATCCTGAAGGTGAAGGACTGCACAATTCTGTTGCCAGAATTTTTGAAGATCTCACTTTCACAAAAAGAAATTCAGGAGAAAATTCGGAGAATCGAGAGCGGAACTACCCAACGAGTGGTAAAACTTGGTACCATTATGGAACTGCGGATTGAAGTTCCTGATAAGGAGACGCAGAGGCGGGTCGTTGAGATGGATACGCTTTGCCGCAAAAAGGAGCGAATGTACCTGAAACTGATGGAGCAGGAACGGCAGCTGACTGAAATTGCAATCAGGAAGATCATGGGAGGAACGTTGAGATGACGACGAAAAAAGATATTGAAAGCGCTTTGATGCGCGGCGCAGACACGCTGCGGGATACCATTGACGCTGCAAACTATAAGGATTACGTTCTGCCGGTGATGTTTGTCAAATACCTGAGCGATTCGTATACCGACGCAGTGGAAGAACTGAGCAAACAATACTCCGGTATCCGTCTGGAACGCCAGAAAAAATATCTGCCGTTCATGGTCGCAGAGGGGTGCTCATTCTATGATCTGTATCAGCAGCGCTTTGCTGACAATATCGGGCAGCTGATGAATGCGGCGATGCGGCAGATCGAGGCGGATAACAATCAGCAGCTTGCCGGTGTGCTGAGCGCAGTGGATTACAACAGTGAAAATGCGCTTGGTACCCGGGAACATAAAAATGCCATCCTCCGGGATCTGCTGGAGGATTTTGAACCTCTGGATCTTCGGCCGTCTGCGATCGAAGTCAAGGAAGGGCAGGTGCCTGCAGATGTGATCGGCGATGCGTATGAGTATATGATTGGCCAGTTTGCAAGCATGGCGGGCAAGAAGGCAGGGTCTTTCTATACTCCTGCGGCAGTTTCTGAGATCATGGCACGCATCGTGGACGTGCAGCCCGGGGAACGTGTCTACGACCCTACCTGCGGATCTGGCTCCCTGCTGATCAAAGCCGCAAAAAAGCAGAACAGCAAGGAAGTATCTATCTATGGGCAGGAGGTCAACGGTTCTTCAGTCGCCATGGCAAAGATGAATATGTACATCCACGAAATTCGGGATGCGAAGATCGGCTGGGGCGACACCCTTGCTAATCCGGTGTTTCTGGATGCAGACGGAAATCTGCTGCTGTTCGACGCTATCGTTGCCAATATGCCGTTCTCTAAGGACAAATGGGCATCCGGCTTCAACCCCGGCGGCGAATCCTCTGGAAAGGGTAAAAAAGAGTTCAAGATGGAGGCATCACTGGACAAATTCCATCGGTTTGACTGGGGCGTGCCGCCTGCAAGTAAGGGCGACTGGGCATTCCTGCTCCACATGATCGCCAGCATGTCCGTAAACGGCCGGATCGCGGCGGTCGCACCGCATGGCGTACTGTTCCGTGGCGCGGCAGAGGGCAGGATCCGCCAGCGGGTGGTAAAAGAAAATCTGCTGGATACTGTGATCGGCCTCCCGGAGAACTTGTTCTATGGTACGTCCATCCCAGCGTGCATCCTTGTGTTCAAAGAGAACCGTCCTACCACGGATGTCCTGTTCATTGATGCCAGCAAAACGGATGAGGCAGGCAACCTGCGTTATATCAAGGCAACGAACCAGAATGAACTGGGGCAGGAGCATATCGACGCTATTGTAGACGCTTATCACAGCCGTACAGAGCAGCCCGGATTTGTGCATGTGGCAACGCGGGAGGAAATTCAGGAAAACGAATACAACCTGAACATCCCGCGCTATGTGGACACCTTTGAAGAGGAAGAGGTCGTGGATATCGCTGCTGTACAGGCAAATATCGCCCGCCTGAAACAGGAGATTGCCGAAGCAGAAGTAAAGATGGACGTGTACCTGAAAGAGCTGGGCCTGTAACAACGCAAAGAATAAGGAGGTCACACGATGACCGATTTGATTGAGTCGCGGATCAAGGCGATAAAAGAAGGAAAACTCCCAGAAGGCTATAAGCGCACCAAAGCGGGAATTATGCCTGTGGATTGGGATGGTACGATTCAGGCCAAAAAACTCTTTAAGAAACATACGGATAAAAAGCACGATGGAGACTTGGAAATACTGGCAGCTACACAAGAACGAGGAATTGTGCCAAGAAGTCAAATTGGAATTGACATTCAGTGTTCAGATGAAGGTGTAAATGGATATAAGAAGGTTTCTAAAGGAGATTTTGTTATTAGTTTGCGTTCCTTCCAAGGCGGAATTGAATACTCGGAATATACTGGCATCATCAGCCCTGTATATACCGTCTTAAAACCTATAAAGGATATTTCAACGGGATTCTATCGGAATTATTTTAAGACGGATACGTTTATCAAACGATTGAATGGTGCGGTATACGGCATTCGAGATGGAAAACAAATCGGATACGAAGATTTTGGAGATATGTATGTTCATTGCCCTCCATTGGCAGAACAGGAATGCATTGCGGAAATTCTTATACAATGCGATCGTGTGATCGAGTTGAAAGAGAAGAAACTCGATGAGCTAAAACAACTGAAAAAAGAATTCCTGCGGAAAATGTTTCCTGCAAAAGGCTGCGATACGCCGGAAATTCGCTTTCCGGGATTTACTGGCGCTTGGGAACAGCGTAAGTTGGGGGAGATATATGGTTTGATTGGAAATGCCTTCGTAGGAACAGCCACTCCATACTATGTAGAACAAGGACATTTTTATCTTGAATCTAACAATGTAAAAGATGGACAGATAAATCATAACTCTGAGATTTTCATAAATGATGAATTCTATGAAAAGCAAAAGGACAAATGGTTACATACCGGAGATATGGTTATGGTTCAGTCTGGGCATGTTGGACATGCAGCTGTAATCCCTGAAGTATTGGACAATACAGCAGCTCATGCCTTGATTATGTTCAGAAATCCTAAAGAGAAAATTGAACCTTACTTTTTGAATTTTGAATATCAGACCAATAAATCAAAGAAGAAGATAGAGAATATCACTACTGGTAATACTATCAAACATATCCTTGCATCAGATATGCAGGAATTTGAAGTTGATGTTCCAAAATACGAAGAGCAAAAAGCGATTGCAGAATATTTCGCTAACCTCGATAACCTTATCACCCTTCATCAACGTGAGCTGGAGGAGACAAAAACCTACAAAAAAACATTGGCAAAACTGCTGCTGACAGGGATTGTCCGGGTACAAGGATAACAACAAAAACAGCTAGCGGAGTTTCCTGCAGGCAGCAGGACAGAGGAAAATGATATGCCGGACCACACGATTTTTAACGAACGCCCCGAGTCACAGGATCGGGCACTGAAAGTAATTGAACGATTGGGCTATACCATTGTGCCCCGTAGCGAGGCGGAACGGAAGCGCGGCTCCCGGAAAGCAGTGCTGTTTACGGAAGAACTGCAGGCGTTTCTGAGCGGACAGACCTATCAGTTTGGCAGTGAGACAAGGTACTTTTCTGGGGGAGCCATTGCCAGAGCGATGCAAGCAGTGGATCAGCACAGCGCAGCAGGGCTTTATGCCGCAAATAAGGAAATCTACGAGCTGATCTGCTCCGGCAAGAGCATGGAGGAAGAACTCCCGGATGGCACCCGGCAGTCGTTTGATATCCGCTATATCGACTTTGAACACCCGGAGAACAACACGTTTCAGGTGACCGACGAGTTCGAGGTGGAACGTCCGAACGGGAGATTTGCCCGTCCGGATCTTGTTGTGCTGGTAAACGGCATCCCGCTGGTCGTAATCGAATGTAAAAAATCCAGCGTGGATGTTATGGAAGGCGTGACGCAGAATATCCGGAACTGGGGCGAGGACTATATCCCGCATCTGTTCCGCTATGCACAGCTTGTTATGGCAATGAACCCGGATAAGGTGTTGTATGGCACCTGCGGTACACCGGCAAAATATTTTGTGTCCTGGCATGAGGATAACAAGGATTGGCTGAATGACTGGTGCAGAAAATGTTCACCGGATGGACAGATCCGGGAACAGGACCGTGCGCTGGTATCGTTGCTGCATCCGGAGCGGCTGCTGGACCTGATCCGCAACTTTATCATCTACGATAACAATGTGAAAAAGATCTGTAGATATAAGCAGTATTTTGCGGTTAAAAAGTGCATGGATCGCATTTTGCTGAGAGACAATGCGCACACCAGAAACGGTGTTGTCTGGCATACGCAGGGCAGCGGCAAAACGATCACGATGATTATGCTGACAAAGATGATCACCCGGGAGAGCATGAAACCCGAAAGCCAGATCCGGGAACCGCGGTTTATCATGGTCACGGATCGTGTCAATCTGGATAAACAGATTCGAGATAACTTTATCCATACCCAGATGAGTCCCCACCGAGCCAAAACCGGCAAGGGGCTGATCGAACTTTTGCAGGACAACAGCAATACGGTCATTACAGCACTGGTGAACAAGTTTGAAGCAGCAGTCAAGCAGGAATACTGCAATGATAGCAAGAATCTGTTTCTGTTCATCGATGAGGGACACAGAACGCAGTATGGAAAACTCAATCTCTATATGAACAAGGTGCTCCCGAATGCTGTCAAGATTGCCTTTACTGGCACACCACTGATCCAGAAGCAGCCGAAGGATACGAGTCGGAAGATTGTTCCGGCAAAGGACACCTATGCCAAGTTTGGCCCCCTGATTGACAAATACACCCTGCAGGATGCTATCGATGATAAAGTCACAGTGCCCATCGTGTACGAAGGCCGTGTGATTCCGCAAGAGGTCACAAGCCAGCAGATCAATGAACATCTGAAGCACATCACGGTGGGGCTGACCGAAGATGCCCGGAAGGATCTGGAAGTCAAATACAGCCGTTTTGTTACGCTGGCACAGACAGAACAGCGCCTGAACATGATCGCGTTCGATCTGCATGAGCATTTTGTCCATTATGTGCGGCCCAAGGGATTTAAAGCGATGCTGACATGCTCATCTCGCGCAGAGGCGGTCCAGCTGTTCTACAAACTCCGGGGTCTTGGAGGAATCACGCCGGCGGTAGTTATTACACCCAATTCTGCAAAAGAAGGCGATGATGAAACTAATACGCCGCAGTCTTTGAAGACCATTGCAGAGTTCTTTCGCAAAGAGGTCGATCCACTTTTCAAAAATAATTATGATGCCTATGAAGATTCGGTGACAGGACGCTTCACAGACCCAGACGGTGACGTGGATCTGCTGATTGTAAAGGACAAACTCCTTACCGGATTTGATGCTCCCATTGCCGCTGTGCTGTATGTGGATAAAAAATTGCAGGACCATACCCTTTTGCAGGCCATTGCACGTGTCAATCGCGTTTATACGGACAAGGATTTTGGTCTGGTCGTGGATTACATCGGCATTTTCAAAAAACTGAACTCAGCACTAGATCTTTATAGTGACGAGCAGTCCGGCATGAATCTGTTCGACCGCACAGAGATCCAATCGGCCATTGCAACGATCAACGACGAAAAGACGAAACTTGAAGCACTGTATCAGGAACTGTGGGACATCTTTGACGGGATTGACCGGAACGAAACCAGTGCGAATGTCTGGCAGGAACGGCTACGGGAGTATGATCTCCGTAGAGATTTTTACGAAAAGCTGTCTGCTTTTGCCAAGATGGTGGACTTCTTGTATTCCAGCTATGAGCTGTTTGAACAGGTCGGTTTTGAGCGAGCTGAAATGTATCGCAAAGATTACCTGTTCTTCAAAAAACTGAAAGACAGCGTGACGCTCCGTTTCAATGACAGTGTGGATTTTTCAAGATATGAAGACGGCATTCGTCAGCTGCTCAACACCTATGTCCATGCGGAAGATGCAAAGATCCTGATTGAGCCGCTGGATATTACCAATAAGGAAAAAATGCAGGAACAGCTGGCCAGACTTGGATCTGACGAAGCAAAAGCCGAAGCTATCCAGACCCGTCAGGTCGAGGTCCTGGAGAGCCAGAGATATGTGGACCCCATTCGCTATATGACCTTTATGGAGCGGATTAACAAGACGCTTCGGGATTATCAGAAGGAAAGGAACGGTGAAAAATACCTATCAGCGATGGAAAAAATGGCTGAGGATTACCGGACTGGCCGCAGCTCGGTGGAATACCCGGAAAACATCGTGGATGATGGTGATGCAAAATCGTTTTACGGTGCAGTGTGTGCCGGAATCAAAAAATCTCTGGACGAGCAGGAGGCAGAGCCCTCCGAATCGTTGGGTAAGCTTGCGCTGGACATCAAAGCAATCATTGTGAGCCATGCGAAACGGGACTGGCGGGACAATGTGATCGTCCACAGGAACATGAAAAAGGCATTGGACGATTTGCTGTTTGACTACATGGAAGATCAAAAGCTGGACTGGCCCTTGGATACAATCGACATCATCATTGACGAGATCATGATGATTGCAAAGAAAGGCTATTGACAATGGAAACCATCTGCATAACACTGCCAACATTCGGAAGTGCAGTGACGGTCAACCTTGATCGAAAAAAAATGAAGACCTGCCGCCTGAAGGTCTATCCGAATCAGAAAATTGTGCTATCGCTGCCGCAATCCGCCCCCGACGCATGGGCGGAATCGTTCCTTATAGAAAAGAGCGGCTGGATCGAGTCGAAATTGCGATCTTTCCAAAAAACTGTCGGCTATGCCGCAACCAAAGAGATTCGGAACGGATACTCTATCCGGATGCTGGGCGAAGATATGATCTTTGCATTGTCACAGTGCGAAAAGGAATGTGTATATGCAGAGGGAAAGAAGATTCGTATCTGCTGTAAGTCACCCGAGGATCAGGCGCATGTAAAGCAGCTGTTTGAGGCGTGGTGGCGCAGGCAGGCGAAAGAGATCCTGCAGGAACGTGTGCATGTTTGGTATCCCATCGTAGAAAAATATGGTGTTGCAATGCCTGAATTATCGATCCGGAAGATGAAGACACTGTGGGGAAGTTGCAGCGTTGCACGACATGTGATAACCTTTAACTTCTATCTGATCAAGGCCAGAACGCCCTATATTGATTATGTGGTCCTGCATGAACTGGTGCATTTTCTATATCCGAACCACAGCAAGCAGTTCTATGCCTTTCTCTCCAACTATATGCCCGACTGGAAAGAACGCAAGCTCGTTCTAGATCAGGAGGTCGTACACGAATTGTAATATTGCTAAACTTGAAAAATCCTTCCTTCAAAGAAAATTCAGCTCTCGAAGGTGAACCTTTGCATTTGCGCAGAACATTGCAAAGGTTGAGACGAATGTTCAGGTAAAGTGGGACGCATAATAGGTAGTTGCATCAAGAGCTGAAACACGCTATAATACAGTCAGAGGTTATTGCTCCGCGTGATACTATCCTGATACTAAAAAATCAGCAAGCCGCATCTACCACGGCAATCTCATGGAAAGGTGAACATACAAGAACAGATATACTAAACAAATTTGTTTAGCAAAGAAATAAACTTACCGAGCTCGAGTAATTGAAAAATTGTTAAGAATCCCAGGAAAGAAACGAAAAAACGTAGCTTTCCTGGGATTTTGACATTCTTTTTGGCACGGAATGGTAAAATGAGGATGAACAGCTACGAAAGACGTATCAGAACAAAATTGATGCGATCGAGCGACACTACAGGAATTGTGATGAGATCGAAGCCACAAGAAAGGTAGAGGCAATCGACACCAGCAGGAGCCCGGAGTTTCCGGATGATGTCCTTGTAATTTTGATCCACGGGAATAATACGCCGGAAGGTTGTTGGGTCCGCTGCGAAAAAATCGCAGATGGGATGATGGCAGGCACGCTCTTGAATGAACCGGATTCTGATTTTGGTGTTCATCGGGGAGACTTGATCTCGTTTGGAATCGCACAGCAGGGCGATCGGCTTCTGTGTGTGGCGGTACTGTAACGATTCATAAAACAGCGCCTGTCTGACCCCACAAACCGGCATCCTTTGCGTGGTCTTTGCATATACTGGAAATCAGAACAATGCAAAGACGCACAAAGAGGAGGATGCTGCCTATGCTGGAACAACTTCGACCGATGCAAAACGACCACACCCTACTGTCGCCGCGCATCCCGCGTGACACGGAACACGAGCGCTACCACCCGGAGCTGGAAGAGGAGCTGAAGGAATGCCTGTTCTGCCTCAAACGCAACGAAATGATGTTTGATCTGGAGGTGGACACCGACCTGATCGAGCAGCGCATTTATGAGCGGCAGGCACTGCTGTGCCGCTACCGGTACTTACTGGCCCGTGCACGGGAGCTGGGGCTGCACACTGTGCTGACGAAATATCAGCCGCAGATATGACGGGGCGATTTATCGGAACAAAAATCTTGACAGAAGGCGTCGGATGTGTTATCCTAGTTCAAGATAAATGCATGGTGGGGCAGTCCCCCGGCATGAGGAAATTTTGAGAGTTAGAGAGGTTTCTACTATGGAACGTATTAAGACGATTGCTACTCGTGACCTGACCAAGAGCGTTAAGACCGGCGGCTG
>ERZ1108170.2215-NODE-2215-length-10421-cov-9.259695_pt1 | contig 10421 bp, 3 predicted proteins | sample MGYA00403705_ERZ1108170 | MGnify/ENA primary metagenome ERZ1108170 (study PRJEB35170, sample SAMEA104062422) | human gut metagenome | biome: human gut; feature: human-associated habitat; material: faeces | place: Denmark | collected 2012-06-15 ... | reverse complement strand
CTATGTCCGCACCAAGGACAAGGCGGAGCACGGCGTTTTTGCGGCGGAATCCTCTCCCGAAGAATACGCCGCCGACCGCACTTTGACCGGGGTGGAAACGGCAGCTCACGAAGCCGCATACGGGGTGGATAAGGCTAACCGCAAGGGTGTAAAGGTCACCAAGCAAAACATCTCCAAGGCAAAAGAGCACTTCCAGCTGAGAAAGGCGGATTTACCAAAGAAGCCGGTGCATAACACCATCAAAGCAAATAGCCGCAGTAGGCAGGCGTTTGCGAGTTCCACAAGGAAGACGGCTGTCAAGGCTACTACTACCGCTGTTAAAGCCGTAATTGCCAAAGCAAAGGCCTTAGCCGCAGCTATCACCGCCGGTGGATGGGTCTCTGTCACCGTCATCATCGTAGTCTGCCTGATCGGGCTGATCGTTGGCTCTTGTTTCGGCATCTTCTTCTCCGGCGAGGGCAGCGGCACGGGGCAAACTATGCGGCAGGCTGTGCAGGAAATTAACGCCGACTATCAGTCGCAGATCGATACCGCAAGGGCAAATCTCACCTATGATGAGCTGGAGATGTCCGGCTCCCGTGCCGTCTGGCCGGAGGTGCTGGCCGTGTATGCGGTGAAAACCACCACCGACCCCGACGATCCACAGGAGGTTGCTACGGTGGACGACAGCAAGAAAGCCATCCTCAAAGATATTTTCTGGCAGATGAATGAAATATCTTCTCACATTGAGAGAAAGCCCGGAAAGATTATCACCGAAACCGATGACGGCCACGGGAACATTGTAGAAACCATTACAACGGTCACACACACCTACCTTTATATTACGGTCAGCCACAAGACCGCCGAAGAAATGGCAGACCGTTTCAACTTCAACGCCGATCAGCGGCAGCAGCTCTCTGAATTGCTTGCCGAGGAAAACCGTAGTATGTGGTCAGCCGTCCTTTACGGCATTTACTCCGGGGACGATGCTATCGTCACGGTGGCCTTGTCGCAGATCGGCAATGTAGGCGGTCAGCCCTATTGGTCATGGTATGGATTTAACTCCCGTGTGGAGTGGTGCGCCTGCTTTGTATCTTGGTGTGCGAATGAGTGCGGCTATATCGACAGCGGCGTTATTCCGAAGTTCGCAGGCTGTGTCAATGGGGTGCAGTGGTTCGAGGACCGTGGACAATGGCAGGACGGCAGCTTTGAGCCGTCTGCCGGTCAGATCATTTTCTTCGATTGGGACAACAAGGGCTCGTCCGGTCCGCAGGACGGGCAGTCCGATCATGTCGGCATCGTGGAGAAATGCGAAAACGGCATTGTCTACACCATCGAGGGCAATTCCGGCGACAGCTGCCGACAGCGCCAATATCCGGTGGGATACTACGAAATTTTAGGCTACGGTATTCCAGAATAGATAAGAAAGAGCAAAAAAGACCATATATGATGGCATTTGTTCATTTTTCTTGGCGCGAACGCAATCCCACCAAGAGAAACAAAATGCGGGCGGTGCTGATGCACCGCCCGCAATGTGCTGATTCTAGCAAAAAGCAATCTTAATATCAGCCATTAGAAAGCAACACTCGTTCTCCATTCGCTTCAAGATAACTACCGCTGGAAAAATCATGCAAGTAAAAATAATAAAACCCACTCTCAACTCTATAAACATCTACATCAAGCGCATCTCCATACACATTATACGCCTGAATATCACAATCTCCCGATTGGTTGATAGAGCAAAATGAATAATAATCGTCCGTATCTTTCAAGCGGTAAATAGTAAAAGCACCGTTTTGGTTTAGGACATACGAAACTCTGCTCACAGCAAAATGAGTTGGTATTTTATAGCCCTTATCTGTTAAGGGGAAAATACAATGACTGATAGCACCATTTTCTTTCGTATACACAATCAAGCAAGACTCTTGTCCATCAACAATTTGGTTTATTTCCCCAATTTGCGTGTATGAAAATACACTTTCTGGTGACGAAAAATTGATGAAAAGATTTTCCACTGGAAACATGCTCGATATCGAGCTGAGAGCCAAAGAAATAAAGAAGCACACGATTCGAAATCGTCTCTCATTTTTCACTCGGAAAATAGGTCTTGCTACCATAAGCCCTACAAAAAGCAACAGCCAAAAAACAATTCTTGTAATTCGAAAGAGCATCCAATCGCCATTCCTTTCCTATACTCAATTCATTTGAAGAACATTTCCTGTCTCAAAGAACATAGCTGCAGCTAAAAGGCCAATCCCAGTAATACCACAATTATGATAATAAGTATCTGTGTACACGCCATTTTCAACTGTTGTTGCAACTTCAAATACAACTTTCAATTGAGACAAATCAACTTTAATTGCATAGGAATTGACTTGATATTCATCTTTATGAGAAACACTAATTCCTATATCATTCATTCCAATGCTCAGCTTTCCGGTATAACCGCTCGCATTAAATTTAAACCCCGCCGACGACAACATATAGTTATCACTACGGCCTTGAGCATAAACAGAAAAAGGCTTAGATGAATTTCCTTTTGAAGCCAAGGTTATGCTACTGGATGTTCCTGATTTTGCTGTTACAAAATAATTTAGACCCCAAGATACTAATTCAGTTTCAGAATGCTTGGTTTGCTGTACCAATGTTGCCCCTGCACCAAAAGTATTGCTTGCCCACGATTTGATTTCGCCCCATGTCTTGGAAATTTTCGCCCCCAATTCTCTCCAAAACACACCATCCGGATCGACTCGATTTATCGGATTATTTTCGCAATACGCAAACATATTGCAACTCAGAAAACTCCCTGCATTCGTCGTAGCATATGCATCCGCATTGATGAACCGGCAGTTGGCAAAGTCGTAGTACCGGCTCTGGAGGTAATAGAAGCCGGTCTCGGCGTCGTAGTAATAGCCGCGGTAGCGCAGTGGGTTGAGGTTGGCGATGCTGGTGGGATCGGTGAGGACTTTCGCACTGCTGTCATACACCGTGCAGTTGCCCCAGGCGTCATAGTCGTAGGACGCAGCGAGTTTGCCGCTCGAATTGAGGATGGCCGCAACATCGCCCTGCGCATTGAGGACGTAGTAATACAGCGTCGAGGTCGAGCCATCATTGTAGATCACGGCGAACGGCTGGTTGCCGTCGTCATAGACGAACTCGAGGGATTTTTCGCCCCACTGCTGCCGCATGACCTTGCCGGAGAGCGTGGTGTAGGTGTAGGTCGTATCACCGACCTGCTTGCTGCTGCGGACGCCGGACATGTCGTAGGTGTAGGACACCTGCTCGCCGTCCACCGTCGCGGAGGTGAGCTGGCGGCCCTTCGTCCACGTGAAGGAATAATCCTTGCCGTTGTAATACGTGACCGGGTTGCCGGAGGACGGGAGGTCGCTCGTCTGCGACTGCCCCTCATACAGGACATCCTTGGTCGTGCCGTTCGCCGTCACGCTCGTGAGCAGGTCGGGCCACGAGGGATTCGTGTAGCCGAAGGACTTTATGACCGCGCCGTCGGTCGTGACGCTGCGGATGTTGCCCACCGTGTCGTAGGCGTAGGCGCGGGACGCGCCGCCGTCGGTCTCGGTCGCAAGCTGGCCCTGTGCGTCGTAGGCATACGTCTTCGAGGCGGCTGCCGCGGGCACATTCGTGCCGCCGGTCGTGACCGTCTGGATGTTGCCGGCCGCGTCGTAGGTATAGTCGAAGCTGCGGCTGCTCGAGCCGAACGTATAGCCCGTGCTCGCCAGACGCGTACCCATCCGGTTGCAGCCGTCATCCTCCGCGATGACCGCATAGGTATAGCTGCGGGTGTAGACCGTGGTCGTGCCCCTGTTCTGGTTGGGCACAGTGACCGTCTTTTTCTCAAGCTGGCGCAGGTCATTGTACTCGTACTTAGACGTGACGTCGAGCTGGTTCGGGATCGTGGTCGTGATGGCGCTGATCGTGCCGTCGACCGAGCTGTCGGCCGTGCCGTCGGCCTTGACGCCGGTGTAGGAATACTGCTGCCGGTAAAGGCCCGTGCCGAACTGCCACGACTGCGACGTCATGCGGTTGGCGGCGTCGTACATATGCTGCGTGGACTGGATGAGCGCGCCGTTGGCCGTCGACTGGCGCGAATGGATGAGGCGGCCGAGGCTGTCGTACTGGTAGCTGTACTGCTCCGTGACCGCGCCGCTGCCGTCCGTGACGTACTGCCGCGCAAGGTCGTTGTCGCCGCTGTAGTCGTAGTGGTAGGTTGTACCGTCATTATACGCAGCGGTGCGCTGCCTGTCAAACGCGTCATAGGTGTAGCTGACACTGTCGCCGTTGCCGTAGGCCATCGTGGCCAGCCGGCCGTTATTGACGTTGCCCTCATATGTATACGACGCGAGGGTGATGGGCGTAGTGTACCCCTCTCGCTCCGCGCTCGAGGCGCAGACCTGCACGCGCGTCATGTTGCCGAAGGCATCATAGTTCAGCAGGTAGTGCTGCCAGAAGCCCGTCGAGCCCAGATACCCTTTGCGGATGAGGTCGCTCAGCTGCGCGCGGTCGTAGGTATAGCGGATGGAGGCGACACCGTTGATGTACGTGAGGGCGGTGCGGTCGCTGCCGGTGCAGTAGCGGTAGTCCTGCCGCGTACCGTTGGCCGCCGTCGTCGAAAGCAGGTGCGCGGTGCCGGCATCGTAGCCATACTGCGTCCTGACGCCGTTGGCATCCGTGGACTGCGTGCGGAAGCGGCGCGTGCTGTCAATAGAGAAATAAAATGCGGGCGGTGCCGATGCACCGCCCGCTTGATGAATTTCCTATTTACAGGGTGGAACTTTGCGCTTTTTTGTCGCTCTATAAGGAACCTTGACACCCCTTCGACCATGGTAAAAACGTTCTGCAGTATAGTCAGTCAGATATCCGTCTTCTACTGAAAACACATAACGATAATGTTCATGAAACCATTCCCCTTCATACTCCATCTCCCTGTACCAATTATCTATAACCTGATCCGGCAGGTAGCGGAACGTCTCTCGGGTCATATAGAAAACCTGATCTGCCTTCGGCGTGAGAAAATAGCATTCGTATATCTGAATTCTTCCATTTACGTCATACCGGCAAATGTTTACTGCACTTGCATTGTTAGCATTATCTATCTCCACACCCAACGTCACTCCTGTATCGTACAAGATATACTCCTTTGAGCAGTGCATGTGCTCAACAACAATAAGCCGCTCTGCCGCATCAAAGCCGTATATGTGAGAAAGTCTTTCCTCCGGCGGCCGCTTCTTGCAAAGGCGGCCGCGTTTTGTGTTGCCGACCCGGAGATCTTCCGTTATGCTTGGGCAATAGTAGCCACGATGTATCGTACCGCCTGCGCAATACTGCTGATAAACAACCTGAGATCTCTGTTTCTGCAATGCGGCTGCGACATCGATCTCTTTTGCCAGCAATGCCCGCATGTAATCACGAACGAAGTCCATGCTTCGCCTCCTTCCTTAAAATTGGGGAGTTATTTTCTCAAGCCCAACTATGAATGCTTTGATTGTCCCCAAAGCAACTTTAACGTTTTCCGTTTGCTGTACTGGATCGCCGCCGGCAGAATTGTACGCACTAACAATAATGATATCTACCACTTCATAATATAGATTGGTATGCAGCCTGCGATGCAAACAGGTGTTTATGGAAACCGTATTCTCCTTGGAATTAATGCCAATTCCGGTGTCAATTAAAATTTGTTTCGTACGTTCTGCCCCTCGCGCATGTTGCGCAACAATATGATGCACTTCAGTATCTTTTCTGTAATTGGGCGGTTTCTTTATTTTGGCAAAACTGTTCGTAAGCTTCTCTTTTATCTGCTCCGCCACACTGCCGACTGATTCACAGAGACCTTCGACAGCTCCCTGAAAACCAGGAGATGAACTAATACCTACAGCCAAAGCAGTTGCTGCAAGTGCTACGCCGAAGGTGATCAAAGCCACTGTCGCTGTAATTGCAAAATTACCAGTAGGATCGACTGTATTTACAGGATTGTTCGCACAATATGCAAACAGATTTGCCCCAATAAACCCATCTGTAAATAACCCGTCGGCGTTGATGAACCGGCAGATGGCCGGGTCATAGTAGCGGCTCTGGAGATAGTAGAAGCCGGTCTCGGCGTCATAGTAATAGCCGCGGTAGCGCAGTGGGTTGAGGTCGCCAATCGCCGCGTCGCTGCTGTCGTACACCGTGCAGTTGCCCCAGGCGTCATAGTCGTAGGACGCAGCGATCTTGCCGCCCGAATCGAGGATGGCGGACACATCGCCCTGCGCGTTGAGGACGTAGTAATAGAGCTCCGTTGTCTGGCCGTGCTTGTAGATCACGGCGAACGGCTGGTTGCCGTCGTCATAGACGAACTCGAGGGCGTTATTGTCACCCCAAGTCTGCCGCATGACCTTGCCGGAGAGCGTGGTGTAGGTGTAGGTCGTATCGCCGACCTGCTTGCTGCTGCGGACACCGGCCATGTCGTAGGCGTAGGAGACCTGCTTGCCGTCGACCGTCGCGGAGGCGAGCTGGCGGCCCTTCGTCCACGTGAAGGTATAGTCCTTGCCGTTGTAGTACGTGATGGGGTTGCCGGAGGACGGGAGGTCGCTCGTCTGCGACTGCCCCTCATACAGGACATCCTTGGTCGTGCCGTTCGCCGTCACGCTCGTGAGCAGGTCGGGCCACGAGGGATTCGTGTAGCCGAAGGACTTTATGACCGCGCCGTCGGTCGTGACGCTGCGGATGTTGCCCACCGTGTCGTAGGCGTAGGCGCGGGACGCGCCGCCGTCGGTCTCGGTCGCAAGCTGGCCCTGTGCGTCGTAGGCATACGTCTTCGAGGCGGCTGCCGCGGGCACATTCGTGCCGCCGGTCGTGACCGTCTGGATGTTGCCGGCCGCGTCGTAGGTATAGTCGAAGCTGCGGCTGCTCGAGCCGAACGTATAGCCCGTGCTCGCCAGACGCGTACCCATCCGGTTGCAGCCGTCATCCTCCGCGATGACCGCATAGGTATAGCTGCGGGTGTAGACCGTGGTCGTGCCCCTGTTCTGGTTGGGCACAGTGACCGTCTTTTTCTCAAGCTGGCGCAGGTCATTGTACTCGTACTTAGACGTGACGTCGAGCTGGTTCGGGATCGTGGTCGTGATGGCGCTGATCGTGCCGTCGACCGAGCTGTCGGCCGTGCCGTCGGCCTTGACGCCGGTGTAGGAATACTGCTGCCGGTAAAGGCCCGTGCCGAACTGCCACGACTGCGACGTCATGCGGTTGGCGGCGTCGTACATATGCTGCGTGGACTGGATGAGCGCGCCGTTGGCCGTCGACTGGCGCGAATGGATGAGGCGGCCGAGGCTGTCGTACTGGTAGCTGTACTGCTCCGTGACCGCGCCGCTGCCGTCCGTGACGTACTGCCGCGCAAGGTCGTTGTCGCCGCTGTAGTCGTAGTGGTAGGTTGTACCGTCATTATACGCAGCGGTGCGCTGCCTGTCAAACGCGTCATAGGTGTAGCTGACACTGTCGCCGTTGCCGTAGGCCATCGTGGCCAGCCGGCCGTTATTGACGTTGCCCTCATATGTATACGACGCGAGGGTGATGGGCGTAGTGTACCCCTCTCGCTCCGCGCTCGAGGCGCAGACCTGCACGCGCGTCATGTTGCCGAAGGCATCATAGTTCAGCAGGTAGTGCTGCCAGAAGCCCGTCGAGCCCAGATACCCTTTGCGGATGAGGTCGCTCAGCTGCGCGCGGTCGTAGGTATAGCGGATGGAGGCGACACCGTTGATGTACGTGAGGGCGGTGCGGTCGCTGCCGGTGCAGTAGCGGTAGTCCTGCCGCGTACCGTTGGCCGCCGTCGTCGAAAGCAGGTGCGCGGTGCCGGCATCGTAGCCATACTGCGTCGTGACACCGTTAGCATCCTCGGATGCTGCGCGGAAGCGGCCGGTGTTGTCGTAGATATTTTGGGACTTGAGATAGTCCCCGCTGTACCCCTTGCGCGTCATGCTCGTCGTGGCGCTGCCGGAGGTGTTGTGGTAGGTGTAGTTCGTCAGCCCGGCCAGCGTATCCTCCTGCAGGTTGTTGCTTGCGTCGTACCCCAGCGTGTGCTTTGCGCCGCCGGGCGTGGTATAGCTCTTGAGACGCTGGGAGTCCGTGAAGTACTCGCTCGCCGTTTTGGCGCTGCCGTCCGTCGCCGCGACGGGGTTGCCCTTGCTGTCGTAGCTGTAGGTCTCCGCCGGTTCGAGCACGAGGCTGATGTCCGTGAAATATGCTTCGTTGGCGTTGTAGTCATAGGCGCAGCGCACCGTGATGTCTTTGACCGTCTTGTCGCGCTTGCCCGGCACGATGACGCCCGATGCAAACTGCCAGCCCGCGTAGTCCCCGTTGAAGCTCACGTACTGGTTTTCGGTCGTGCCGTCGGTATAGGCGATCTCTGCGACAAGGCCAAAATACCGCTCGTAGCCGTGGACGTGCTTGCGGGCCGTGCCGCCGACGCTCGTCGCCTTGCCCCAGCCGGAGAGCAGGAACGTCGCCTCGTCTGCCGGGAGATTGAGCGGGATGACCTGATGCGTGCGCGCGTAGCCGTTCATCGTGCTGCCGATGTGCATGGACTTGCTGTTCGGCTGGCCGGTGGGGTGCTCGTTGGTGATCGTGTATTTGTTGGCGGTCCAGAAGTCCGGTTTTCCGTTGACGAGCTGCGAGAATCTGCCGTTTTGCACCAGATTGATCTCGGACGCGGCCTCGCCCTTTTCGAGCAGCAGGTCATCGCAATAGGCCGTGCCGTCCGCCTTGTCCTGCAGGAAGGCCATGTAGTATGTGCCCGACGTTTCCGGCGTGAAGGTCACGCTGACCTTTTCCCAGCCGCGGCTGACCGAGGCGTCCGTTTGGTAGTTCACCCGTTCGCTCTTCCACGGCGAGCGGCTCGCCTGCGACAGATCGGCGATCTGGTCGGCCGTGAGCGCCGCAAGATACACGCTGCCGCCCGAATCGAACGCGGTCATGTCGCACGTGTTCACGTAGCCGGAGAAGGTGTAGGTCGTGCCTGCCTGCAGCGCGGCCTCGTGATACATGCCGCTGCCGGGCGCCGTGGTCTGGATCGAGGCGCTGCCGAGGTGCGTCCGGTTTCCGGACTGTGTGCCCGCCGAGGCGGACGTGCTGAACGGCAGCTGCGCCCAGCCGTCTGCGGCGCTGCCGGTGCAGGTCTCCAGGCCGGAGTTGGACAGCAGGTTCGGCGACGATGTGCCCATGGCCGCTGCGCCGGTCAGGCGGTTGTTCGTTTTGCTGGTGCCGTTGTTGCTCGTGTAGTTGGCGGCGCTGACGCCGAGCAGCTCCGAGCGGTCCGTGTTGCTGTCAAAGGCGCAGATCGTCTTGCCGGTATAGTCGAGAATGTAGCTGGTGATCGTGTCGTCCGCGGTATCTCGGGTATGATCCGGGCCGTAGAAACGGTACGATGTCTGCCGCACACCGTCGCGGTAGGCGTGGAAGGCACTGCCATACTGCCGCTGACCGTCCGCCGGCGCGCTGCCAGCGGTGAATTCCCGCACGCGGAACGTGGATCGGACGCCGAAATTGAAAATGTACGAGATCTCCAGACCGTACTGCGCCTCGCCGTCATACAGCGTGATCATGGTCCCGTTCGCCGGATCGTACTGGTAGTACGCACACGTGCCGTCCGCATACGTCACCTGCGTCAGGTGTCCGGCAGAGTCGTAGGTATAGCTCGTGGTGCGGCCGGCGTAGTCCGTCACGCTGGAGAGCCGGTCGCCGCTGTAGGTCAGGTTTGCGACCGTCTGGCTTGCGCCGTCGTGAATGGCCATGACGATCTGCACGAGCCGGTTGGTGGAAGCGTCCTTGACCGGCTTCCACGCGCTGCCGCTGCCGTATGCCGCATTGTAGGCAAAATAGATCGTGTTGCTGTTGTTGTCCGTGATGGAGATCAGGTAGCCGTTGTGGAACACCCATGTGCGGTACTTGTCCATGTCCGTCATGGTGTAAATCGTGTTGCCGCCGCTGGTGGACCTGACGATCTTCAGGCCGAGGCCGTCCTCATCTTCATAGGTATTGGTCGCCGTTTTGCTGAAGTAATGCTCGGTGCCATCCTCGTCGTTATAGACCAGGTACGTCTTGTCGCCGACCTTACACTCCACCACCGTCTGCTGCGCGGAGAGCTTCCAGCCGATGCCGATGCGCATGGAAGAAAAATTCCGCGTGTGCAGGCCGACCGATCCATTCTCCGAAAACCAGCTTCCGGAATATGCGCTGTTGTAGATGTGGCGCAGCGCGTAGGATGCCGGCTCGAGAGAGAGCGAGACATCCGTGCGGTCCAGCGTGAACTGGTTCGTGAAATTGTGGATGGAGAGATCACCCGCTTTTGCTGCCGAGGCCTCCTGATAGGTATAGTAGCTCTCCAGCCCGACCGGGTTGCGGTAGTACACCGCAAAATACGGGCTGTAGTCGTGGTATCCGCTGCCGATCAGGTT
>ERZ1108170.2204-NODE-2204-length-10471-cov-22.089670_pt1 | contig 10471 bp, 8 predicted proteins | sample MGYA00403705_ERZ1108170 | MGnify/ENA primary metagenome ERZ1108170 (study PRJEB35170, sample SAMEA104062422) | human gut metagenome | biome: human gut; feature: human-associated habitat; material: faeces | place: Denmark | collected 2012-06-15 ... | reverse complement strand
ATCATTTCAAACGCATAATACAGGTTCTTTCCATCCGAAACCGTACATGACGTACCCTTCATCAACGGTTTTGCCTCCGTCTTCACGTCCGTGTGGATCGGCATCACCTCATTATCATACGATACCTGACCGGTCTGTTCTGTTGTATCTGCAAAAGCTGTAACCGAAGGCATCACCGCACACCCTGTAAAAGTGATCGCTCCTGCCAGTGTCGAGGCAGCCATTGTTTTTTTAAACTGATTCCAAGATTTTTGTCTCATCATCCAAGACCTCCATTCCTATCTGTCTTTCATTTCGTCTGCATTGTACTCCCGCTTTTTCAGGAACGCAAGCTGTATCTGAAAAAGATAAGAATTTCATAAGAATCGTAACATCTTCTTAAAATATTAAGCCCAAAGTCCCATTGCCCGTGCGATCATGGCAAGAAGAAACAGGTGTGCCGGATAGAATATATAAAAGAAATATTTCATCTGTTTTCCCCTGGTTCCATTGTAAAAATAAACCGGTATCATATCCAGAAATGCTGCCGCTTCAATGATACTTGCCAGCAGGGTTAAAACAAAAACACCGATACCCATTCCCTTCACTTTCTTCGGATAAAACATGTAAATTGCAAAAATTGTCACAATTCCCGACAAATCGTAATCTGTACGGAAAAGAAGTGCCAGAAATCCCCCGGCTGCAACTGTCACAATGATAAGAATCACACGGATGGCTGCTGCTTTTTCCCCGTAAACATCCGCCACAAACTTCTGTTTTATCCCTTCAACACCCCAGATCACCAAAAGTCCGAACAGCAAAGTAAAAAAGACATTGTTGCTGGAAAAATCCCACATTCTCCTGCTGAATGCCAGGTCAAACGGAACCTCGGAAATCAGTGCAAACAAAAAAAGCCTTCCCGCATATTTTGCCCTGCTGCGTGTATGGTAAAATCCTTCTACCAGAAGAAAACAGTAAATCGGAAATGCAGCTCTTCCAATAATGCGCATGAAAAATGCGGAATTTTCCAGTCCCGGAATCTGTTCTAAAATAACGGCTGACGTGTGATCAATCAGCATGGAAACCACGGCGATCACCTTTAACCAATAGCCGGAAATTCCCTGTTGTTTAACATTCATAATCCTTCTCCTCTTTATTATTTTGCAAGAAGCTGTGCAATCTCTTCTTTGTATGGCGGAATCGTCTTTTTGGTCTCTCCCTCGGCACAAAGCCACGGTGTCTCTAAAATCTTCGGGATTTCCACAAAGCGCGGATCGTGAACCAGACGGTACAATGGTTCAAATCCAATGGTTCCTTTTCCAATGTTTGCATGACGGTCTTTATGTGCTCCCAGGAGATTTAAACTGTCATTGATATGAAAAACCGCAATCTGATCCAGCCCGATCACCTTATCAAAAGTCTCGAACACGCCATCATAATCATGCACCAGATCATAGCCGGCATCATTCACATGACAGGTGTCAAAACAGACTCTTAACCGTTCCTTTTTGTGCACTCCGTCATAGATTGCCCTAATCTCTTCAAACGTTCTTCCAATCTCGCTGCCTTTTCCTGCCATCGTTTCCAACGCAATAAACACATCATCCCCGTTGGCATCAAGCACCATATTCAGTCCCCGGACAGTCTGTGCAATTCCTGCCTCCGCCCCCGCGTCTAATGCAGATCCCGGATGCAGTACCAGAATTTTACTGCGCATGGCAGCCGTGCGCCGGATCTCTTTTTCCAAAAATTCCACAGCAAGCTCAAATGTCTCCGGCTTTACCGTATTGGCAAGATTGATGATATACGGTGCATGAACCACGATTTCCCGGATTCCAGCCTTTGTGGCATACTCCCAGCCCGCCTCGATATTTAAGTCTTTGATTTCTTTTCTCCGGGTATTCTGCGGTGCCCCTGTGTAGAGCATCAGCACATTCGCCCCATAACGCTCTGCTTCCTTCACAGATGCCAGAAACATCTCTTTTCCTGCCATTCCTACATGAGAGCCTATTTTAATTTCTTCCATTTTATATATCCTCTGCTTTCAGCTTTTTCTTTTGCTGATGTGCAGTAATTGCGATCAGCAGATTTTGCGGAATAAATCTTCCGCATATCGTTACTGCCTTGATTTCAGTCGTCGGAACAATGAGCACTTTGCGTCTTTTCATCTGCTTTAATGCATATCCGGCGCAATACTCCGGTGTGATTCCGGCCAGTGCAAATTCAACATTTGCCACTTCATTGAATTCCGTATTCACCGGACCCGGACACAATGCCCCTACATATACCCGGCTGCCTCTCTGTTTCAGTTCTAGCGCCACTGCCCGCGTCAGACTCGCCATATAGGCTTTGGTCGCATAATAGGTGGCCATATACGGGCCTGCCGGAAGCAGTCCTGCCGAAGAAGCGACATTTAAAATGTAACCGCCCTCCTGCTTTTCCATGCGGCGAAGCATCAGTTTCATCAAAAGATGCATGGCCTTGACGTTCACATCAATCATCTGCATTTCCTTGTCTGCATCTGTCTCCAAAAAACTGCCGCAATCACCGAATCCCGCATTGTTGATCAATATCCCGACCGGAACCGGTTCCAGCTGCTGCATCAGACGGTAACACGCTTCTTTTTCGGACAGATCCGCCGTGATAATCATGCTTTCTGTCCCACTCTTATTTAATTCCTCTGCCAGTGCCTGCAACCGGTTTTCTCTTCGCGCAACCAGTACCAGACGGTATCCTTCTGCCGCAAGCTGTCTTGCAAATGCCCTACCGATTCCGGAGCTTGCACCGGTGATTACTGCATATGATTTTTTCATTTTACATCCTCCTAAAGCATAATGAGTATAACACAGCAGCCCCTGGTTGTCTAATAAAATCAGGGCTTACAGAGGTTTCCCCCTGTAAGCCCTATGGCAGAAAATGAGTATAAAACTATTGTTTTAAGGTTCTGGCTTATTTCACCTTTACCTTCATCCTTACTGTTTTTTTGGTTCCGTCTTTTAATGTAACCTCTGCGGTCACTTTTCCGGTTCCTTTCTTCTTTCCAGTAATCTTTCCATTTTTATTTACGGAAACCACAGACTTCTTTGAAGACTTATAGGTAATCTTTGCCACGTTTTCCATATTCAGCTTCTTGTTCCATTTAAATACGGTTGTCTTTTTTGTAGCAACATTTACTGTGGTCTTTGCTGGCTTAACGGTTTTTGCGATCTGCTTTGCCTGAGCCTTTACCTCAGCCTGTGTCTTTACGACATAAGTTCCCTCACCCTTAAATGTCAGTGAGACAGAACCATCCTTTGCGACCTTGTATGCTTTCTGGTTTACAAGAACCAGTTCCCCGGTCTTTTCATCTTTCTTCATTACAGCAAGTTTTGCACCCGCTTTGACATCTGCTGCATTTACCTGTAAGGTGTATGCGGTTGTTCCGTCCGCTTTCTTCACTTCCTGTGTGATGGTCACATCTTTGGTTCCGGCAGCTTCTGTCACTGCTTTGATCACATCGGCAGTCACGGTTGCTTTCACACCGGTTTTGCTTGTTTTTCCGGTTGCTTTAACGACTGCCTCTGCTGTTACTTTTCCGCTGGCATCTTTGGTCACAGTAACACTTGCTTTCGTTCCTTCCGGAAGTTTCTCTGATGGAACAGTAATCTCCGTCTTTGTGTCTTTCTTAATATCCTCCGAAGGCTTGGTTTCGGTTGTTGTGCTTCCACTGCTGGATGAGCTTCCGCTGGATGAGTTTCCGCCGGAAGAGTTCTTTTTCAAAACAACGGTTCCACCGTCTGCAGCTGCAGGAATGGTTACTTCTACCTTGCCATTGTTTACGGTATATGATGTTCCGGAATACAGATCTTTCAAAATTGTTCCGTTGCTTTCACTTACCGGAACTTCTACAGTTTGTGCAGCACCCTTGATATTTAAACCAACATATAATTTAGTTCCTTGATAACTTCTGGATACAATATCATAGCCTTTTTCATCGGATGCAACGATCGTTTTTCTGTCACCTCTTGCAAATACATCTGTGTATGCATTACGGATGGAAAGCATCTTCTTATAATGTTGATATGTCTTATTGTCATTGTTTACCATTGACCAGTCAAAGTCATAACGATTTGTCTGATATGGATAATTATTTAATCCTGTCAGGCCAATCTCTTCCCCATAATAAATAACTGGCTGTCCTTTTGCCGTAATCTGCAGGCTTGCTGCGACCATGGATGCTGCAGTTGCTGCATCTTCTTTCATTCCACCATCCAAAAGTTTCTGCTTAAATCCATCTTCATCATGACTTCCAAGAAACTGTCCTGTCATGTAAGTATTATTTAACGCACTGTTTCTGGATGCCAGGAAATTTTCTACAGAAGAAATATTTCCTTTTACAAAATTAGCTGCCTGATCATTAAAATCGAAATCCAGATCAGAATCCATTTCGCCGGTTCCTAATGTATTACCGTTAGAAGCATAACCTCCTCCTGCATACTCTCCAATCATCTTAAAATTCGGATCAGTTTCGGTCAAAGCATTCTTTAACTCTGTCCATGTATCATTTTCAACATGCTTAACCGTATCTACACGGAAATAATCGATACCAAAATCCTTTACCCACTGCGTCTGCCACTTTACAAGCTGTGCACTGACTGCTGGGTCTTCTGTTCTGAAATCTGGTAAATTGCTTAATGAGTCTTTCTGATCACTTCCAGATACAATATCTTCTCCGCTTCGGATCATATCACCAAAGTCCGTATCATATCCGGCATGGTTAACCACAATATCTACCATAATACGAATACCGCGGTTATGTGCCTGATCAATCAATGTCTGGAATTCTTCTTTTGTTCCAAGCGTTGGGTTCAGTTTTGTAAAATCGCTTGCCCAATATCCATGGTATGCAGCATTGTACGGAACATCTTCTTTTCCCGTGTCAGTTACCGTAACTCCCGGAATATTTTCTACAATAGGAGTAATCCAGATTGTATTAATTCCCAAATCCTCTAAATAGTCTAACTTTTGTGTAATTCCTGCGAAATCACCACCATGATACAGACCTGCATTATCCTTTCCGTAAGTCTTTGCTCCGCTTGCTGTATTGTTTGATTCATTTCCATCAAAGAAACGATCCGTTACCATAAAATAAATAACTGATTCATCCCAGTCAAAATCATCTGCATTCTTCTTGTTACGTGCAGCAACTTCCACCTGTACACTTGTTGTATACTCATTTCCATACTGATCTGTTACAACAATTGGCAATGTCTTTTTTCCTAATGTTGTATCAGTTGTAGCTGAAATTGTTACAGCCTGTAAATCTGGTACAATGGCTAATGCACTACTTCCACCTAAAGAAGAAACATCAATGCTTGCAGATGCAACTTCTAATTTCTTCTCATTCTCGTCCTGATTTACCGTGAATTTTACAACATTATTCTCGTTATAATTAAATGAAGCGTTCATTACTTCTGCCTGAATAGAAGCATTCAGTTTATAATACTCAATATAGGAATAATCGTTTCCATCTTTCTTCTCCTTCTTATCGTTATACTTGTCTAAAATATATTTCTCTCCCACTTTATAACGATAAAGTGTACGTCCACTTTTTAATTCATTATAGTTATACTCGAAACGCTTATTCTCTGCATTATAAGTCATTGGATATTCTTTGCCATCGATATCTACAGACACGTTCATATCTGAAAGCTTATCCTCAATCAATGCATTATCATCCCGATAATAAAATGCAATTTTATTTTCTTTTGGCAATACTTCATACCCCTTGTTATAAGGAGCACTTAATACTGGTTCTTCCCCTTTTTTCATGCTTGCGCATACAACGTTCTGCTCTTGTGGGAATGCAATGGAGTGATCTCCTCCATCCTTGATCCAGTCAGAGCCGGAAGGATCCAGCACAACCACGAAATCAACCTTCGTACAGCTTGACTTTACCGGAACTTTAATTTTCCATTTTCCTGCTCCTGCGGATTCAAATTTTTTCAATTCTGCCGCAAAACCAGTGGTCCATGAATAAAACTCCGGGGTGGTTGTTAAAGTATCATTTTCATATTCAAGATAAAAATATCTTGGGTCTTCTTTGGTAATAGTAGGTTTTTCTGTAACTGGTGTTTTTCCATACACATACCATAAGGTTACTTCTGAAGTATTCTTATCAATAGTATAGAATCGATTGCCATCTTGTCCACCATCCCATGTTCCAGCTTTATCTCTAGCAATAATTCCAAGTGAATTGTATGGCACCGTAACCGTTCCCTGTACCCATGTTACTTTATTTTCTGTATCTTCTACCGCTTTATTTAAAGTAACAGTCGTATTGTTCTTGTCACTCCCACCATTCTCAAAAATGTAAATATCCGATACCCCGGGCTTCATTTCCAAATCCTGAGAATACATATTTATGGTTACCCGATACTGCTTTTCTACAACTGGAATTGTCAGTTCCTGTGTAAAATCGCCATAGGAAGCAATAACAATCACTTCTGTTGAATTAACATTCTTTGCAACAGTAAGCTTATTTCCATCCAATGTCACACCTTCCATTGGTGATTTTAACTGATAGGAAACGGTTACTGTTTTTACATCAGCAGATGTTCCATCATAATACTCTGCCGATGTACTTAATTCTTTTGTTTGGCCTTTTGAAATATTTCCATTGTCAACTACAAGTTTCTTTAACTTTTTCTGGCTAACCTCTACATTTTTTGATGTATCTGTAAGGTCAATTGTAAAAGTAACATCAGATGGAGCCTCTATGGTCACGCTACGATTGCCACCACTGCCTGATCCAGATCCCCATGGCTTATCCCATCCGCAGTTCTCAGGATCTTGTAAAATCTTATAGGAATATGTTCCTGCTGAAACATTAGTAAATGTAATGCTGTATTTGTTTCCATCCTTTGTCAAGGAATTGTCATTATGAATTCCCCATTCAAAGCCCGTTAATGCTGTCTCTCCTGATATAACATAAATGTCCCTTACCGTTGCTTTTTGAATTTCTTTTGATTTATCAGCACCTGTATACCATTTTCTCACTGAAGGATCAAAATATGCTTCTTTATATCCTTCATTTGCAATTTGGGCATTCCAGCATTTGTATTCTGTACCTTCTTTATTAACAAACTGCAAGCCATCTATAGTTCCGGAAATTGTTACATAACCCCATTTTTCGTCATCTGCTTGAAATAACGCAGGAAATTCAGGATGTTCTTCATCAACCGCTCCCCACGTAGAAGGACGAAATTTGTGTTCTTCATCCCCACTAATTGTTACGCTATTTCCCCATGCATTTACACACCAATCATTTACTGATGTTCCGTTTGGCAACTCAAAATATAATTTTACAGCTGCCTCTTCTGCTTTTGCCTGTACCGCCCCAATCGGCAAAAGTGTCAGAACCATCGCAATTGCAAGTAAAAAACTTACAAAACGATTCTTTGTTGAAAACCTTCTCTCTCCCATTTTTTCCTCCTTTTGAATGATTTTTCGGGTTTTTTCGTTTTTCATTATACTTGAAAATGTATACGAAATAAAGTTGGAAAAACTGCCAAAAAACCTCTGGAAATTTTGTCTAAAAATTCCAGAGGTTTTTTCAACTTATTATACACATTGTATATTCATTTTTATTGCTGCAGTACCAGCTCGCGCCCTGTCACATCCAGTTCCATGCTCTGTGGATCTTTTTTATACTGCTCAAGCACGGTCAGCCACAGCATATGTACTTCGTAGACCAGCATCTGATCCGCCTCCACTGCATACGGAGCTAAAACATCCACATCGAAGAAGCGGATGCCAAGCGGTGGCAGAAAAATCAAATTGCAGGACTTCTTTTTTTCTCCGCAGGTGTAGATCTGCTCATAAGAAACCAGCAGAAATTCTTTCTCCTGATCCATACAGTGATAGGAAACAAAACACTCATCAATCACCCATGTCTCTCCCTCTTCGGTTTCCACTGGTTTCTTCGCCGGGTCGTTGTACTCGGTAGTCTGGCACTGAATATCCCAGTGCAGTTTTCCTTCCCGCGTTTTTTGTATCATATCGGTCACTTTACGGACCAGCTGTTCTTCCTTTTTCTTCATTCTTATGCCTGCTCTCTCACATAAATCTGTGACAGATTATTCATGATTGCCGCAGCAACATCCGGTTTATTCATAGAGTAAATGTGAATGTGGTTGACTCCATTGGCAATCAGATCAATGATCTGCTCGGTTGCATAGGCAATTCCTGCCTGCTTCATGGCTGCAGGGTTGTCCCCAAAACGATCCACAATGCTTAAAAATTTGGCAGGAACCAGATTTCCGGTCAGGGAAATCGTTCTCTTCACCTGTGCTGCATTGGTCACCGGCATGATTCCGGCAGTCACCGGAACATCAATTCCTTTGGCAAGTGCCTTATACAGGAAACGATAATAAATGTTATTGTCGAAAAACATCTGTGTGGTCAGATACTCACAGCCTGCATCCACTTTCTCTTTCAGATGATCCAGATCTTCATTCATATTGGCAGCCTCCGGATGTCCCTCCGGATAACATGCACCGCCGATACAGAAGTCTCCTGCCTCCCTGATCTCACGAATCAGCTCAATCGCATGGTGATACTGATCCGGAAGCGGAAAATCCGTGTTTGTCGGAATATCCCCGCGAAGTGCAAGGATGTTTTCGATTCCGCGCTCTTTCAGCTCATGGATTACAGTATGTACCTTTTCTCTTGTGGAAGAGACGCATGTCAGATGTGCGATTGCCGGCACCCCATAAGAGTTGATCGCATCTGCGATCTCTACGGTATAATCACTCGTTCCGCCGGTTGCTCCATATGTACAGCTGATATATGCCGGTTTCAACTTTGCGATTTCTGCTGCGATTGCCTTGTAATTCTGCAACTGTGCTCCCTGTTTTGGCGGGAAAATCTCACATGAGATTGTCACCTCATTCTTCTTTAAAATTTCCGATACTTTCATATTTTTCTCCTGTTGTTAAAATTTTCGAAGCTCATCTGTGCCGTCATCCATAGTATTGACAATACGCTTAATCTGCACAAAATAGGAATAATTATCGTTTACATGAACTTCACAGCGATCTCCGACTTTATGCCCGAAAATAGCCGCGCCAAGCGGTGATTCCCGGCTGATCAGATTCTTCAGTGAATTACTTCTGACTGTTGTCACCAGTTTATATGTTTCCGTCACATCGTCCTCTTCAAAATAAATATCGACGGTATTGTTCATTCCAACTTCATCTTCCGGAGAGTCTTCCGAAACAATCACTGCTGTCTTGATCATTTTTTCCAGATAACGGATACGGCTTTCATTTTCGTTTTTAAACTTTTTAGCTGCCTTATATTCAAAATTTTCGCTCAGGTCTCCCTGGGCACGTGCTTCTTTTACATCTTCGAGGGCTTCCTTCCGAACCACCAGCTTCCGGTGCTCAATCTCTGCCTCCATTTTTTCAATATCCTTTTTTGTTAATTCATCATGCATATTCTGCCTCCAGATATTAATCTAACATTTTACATACAAAATCGCAAGTCCTATCTTCCTGCGTACAGACACTGATCAGATATCTGTCTTTTGGCGTTCCCAACGGAATTTCTTTATAGTATTTCCCATGCAGGGTATCCACGGTATGAAATGCCTTTGTCATTCCTTCCCCGGTCATTTTCACATAGCTTTCTTTTCTTGTCCAGAACCGGAGCAGTTCCTGCGGATCATCCCCGGCATCTTTCCACCAGTTCCATTCCGCTTCCGTTAATATCCGCTTTGCAAGTTTCCGGTTGTGGGTTTCCTGCAAAAAACGGTTCTGCTGTTCCACATCCACACCTACCGGGACATCCGACAGCACTCCCGCCACATATGCTCCCGCATGACTTAAATTAAAGAAAACCCCATCTTTTTTCAGACGCGGCTTTCCATGTCCTTCCAGTCCGAAAGATTCTTCGGCATAAGGAATCTGTTCTTCCAGCAGCATATACCGGAGCAGAAGTCCCGCCGCAATGGATCTGCTGCGATTTTCTTTTCCTTTTATCGTTCTTACTTTCTCCCTGCGGCTCTCCACAAGAAGAGACAGCGAAGCCACCTCTTCTTCCGGACGCAGGAGACAAACCGGCCGGATATATAGTTTAAGCATGTAATGCTCCTAAAAATCCACACGCCAACACAAAAATGCCAAGAATGATCCGGTAATATCCAAACACCTTGAAATCGTGTTTTTTAATATATCCCATCAGAAAACGGATAACAATCAGGGAAACCGCAAATGCAATGACACATCCCACAAACAGGATAACGACCTCGGATGTCGAAAAATCCAGTCCAAACTTCGCAATCTTTAAGATACTGGCACCAAACATAACCGGAATGGCAAGGAAAAACGTATACTCTGCCGCAACGGTTCTGGACACTCCGATCAAAAGTGCTCCGACAATCGTTGCACCAGACCGCGAGGTTCCCGGAAAGATTGCAGCGATCAGCTGAAACAGACCGATAAAAAGTGCC
>ERZ1108170.2186-NODE-2186-length-10557-cov-1.854599_pt1 | contig 10557 bp, 10 predicted proteins | sample MGYA00403705_ERZ1108170 | MGnify/ENA primary metagenome ERZ1108170 (study PRJEB35170, sample SAMEA104062422) | human gut metagenome | biome: human gut; feature: human-associated habitat; material: faeces | place: Denmark | collected 2012-06-15 ... | reverse complement strand
ACTCGGATTCTGGGCGGGCGTAGATAATCTCCACGATCTCGCCGATCAGGCGTTTGTAATAGCTGCGGGAGACGGGCTTCAGGCGCGGGAAATACGCCCGCTCCAGCTGATCGTTGATGATGCCGAACGTATGCAGGGGGCGGCGGCGGAACATGGTCTGCAGCCGGATGGCGTTCGGTTCTCGGCTCTCGTCTTTGTCATACGTGTCCCGCTCCACCTTCTCCAGCACGGCGAGCAGGCGGCCATACTGATAGCTGCGGTCGGCGCGGCTTTTGTCCAGTTCCATTTGCAACTCCTCCTCAAAATAGTCGTGATGATATTTCCGGATCGCGGCGCAGGCTGTGGTGAGCAGCCGCTCGCGGACGCTTGGGGCGTATGCCAGCGGGGTCGAGGCCCGCTCGACCAGCGCCTGCACGATGTCTGCCGGGAATTTTGCTTTATCTATCCGGCAGGACACCAGCCGCTGCATCTGCTGACGCAGCACGCGGTCATCCGGCACGAGCCGGGCGCTGTTATTCTCAACGCGCTGGGTACCGAAGGCGCATTTGACGATCTGATACAGTGACGGCGACAGGATCAGATAACCGTTCGTCTCGTAATTTCGCGCCCACCAGCAGAACATTTCATCCCAGTCGTGCAAACGCTGCAGGAAGTCCGAGCCCAGCAGTTCATTATAATAGGTCAGGGAGAGGCGGCCGGTCGTTGCGGCGTCGAACGCTGCGATGACGACGCCGGCATTTTGCTCCGGCAGCTCGCTGCGGCAGCCGTCGAGCGTTTTTTGCAGCGCTGCTTTGTAATCCGACGGCTTTGTTTCGGCGGATGCCGGGCGGAGCGGGCTGACTGCGTGGCAGACCTGGATTCCCTGCGGGTTCCAGCAGAGGAAGGTGCGCCCGCCGAACACCACGCGCGCACCCTGCTCCGCTGCCAGCCAGCGCAGGGCGTTGTGCGCCTTCTGCGAGGCGATGTAGCCGACCGTTGCGGCCTGCGCATCGCCGGTGAAGCGCCCGCGATAGGTGAAGTTGCTGCTGTCGTTGGCAGAGATCAGCTTGGCGTTTCCGTTGAAGGGGATGATGCCCTTCGGGTGCTGCTTAGCCGGAACATCATAGCTGCCGGTGATCATGCACAGGGCCGCGCCAGTTTCCGCTCGCTGGGCCGCGTACCACGCAATATACGCATCGAATAGTGACAGGCTCTCCCAGCAGGCGCCGCTGTCTTCTCCGATGCCGATCACCCGCCAGCGGACGAGCAGCTTTTCCTTTTCCGCAACAACATTCTTTCCTCCTGCATCAGCATTGCTGTCATCTGGTTCTGCATGCCTGCCTATGGCGTGGCGGCGTTTCTGGGCGGCTGGTTTCTCAGCCTGCTGTTTTCCGTCAGCTGCTCCCTGCACCGCCTTTGGAAACGAACCGCCGTTTTGCCCTCCTGCTCTGCCTGCTTTCTCAAGCCTCTGCTTGCAGGAACGGCGGCAGGTCTGCTCACAAAATACTGTATCCGCATTTTTGCCCCATCCAAGCTGCTGTTCCTCGGCTCGCTCTGCGGCATGGGCGTTCTGTATCTCCTGTTTCTTTTTCTGCTCGGCTGTCTGGATAAAAGGATGCTCTCCCTGCTTTTGGGCAAAAAATAGGCGGTCGATAAACTCGACCGCCTTGCAATATCCAGATTTCGATTTATATTTATATATTTACCACAATACATATTATTTGCTATGATATTATGCAATATGAATTTTATAAATTCTATTTATAAAGTTCTTAAAAGTAAAAGTATATCAATAATATCATTAATTATAGTTACTGTTTTAATTGATTTTATAATATCATTTAATGGATTAGCATATGATATGGATAATCCTTTATTTAAAGAATTCTTATTTATATTTTTAGGATTTTTTATGATAGGAATAACTATATATTTTTCAAATATTGAAAAAAAATCTAATGAGATTTTAATTGTAAACAATTTTTTAGAAAAAAAGAATGAGGAACTTAAAAAAATTAAACATGATTATGGTTCACAAATATCATATTTATATGGATTACATTTAATGAAGAAATATGATAAATTAGGAGATGCACTTAAAAATATTATAAATGATAATAGTGCTATTTCTTCAGAAGTAGATGTAATAAATAAACCAAATTCTAGTATAGCAGATATTGTTTATGGAATAGAACATAAGGGAATAAATATTATTATAAATGATGAAATAAATTTTGATGATGTAAATATTTCTGAAATTGATTATCAAAGAGTTATTTCTAATATATTAAGAAATGCAGTTACAGCATTAGATGGAAAAGGTATAATAGAAGTAACAACATATTATGCTATAAGATCTGTTATAGTAAAAATAAAAAATAATGGACCTAAAATTGATGAATCTATAATAGATAAAATTTTTGATACTGGATTTACTACAAAAGAAAATCAAAATAAAGAAAATGGATTTGGATTATCAATTACTAAGGAAATTATAGAGAGAAATAATGGTAGCATAAGTGTAAAAAGCAATGATTCTTTTACAGAATTTAAAATAAAGTTTCCTAAGAGAGAAATTTGAAGCAATATAAATAAATTTTTACGAAAAGAGGTGTTTAAGACATCTCTTTTTTTCTTGAACTTTTAATAAATAATTAATTTATAATTTGGAGATAAATAAAAAAGAAGTAATTTTGTAATATAAAGTTGATATTCATAAGAAAAAAATGTAAAATAATCATAAGAAGTTAATATACGAAAGGGAATGTTAAAATGGATTATACAAATGCAAAAATAGATGTAATAACATCTAGGATAAATGAATTATATAAAAAAAGCAAGGAAGAAGGATTAAATGAAGCTGAAAAAGAAGAACAAGCTCATTTAAGAAGAATTTATATAGACAGAGTTAAGGCAAACTTTAGAAGTCAACTTGCAGGAATAGAACCAAAAAATAAGCAAAAAAAATAAAAAGGGTGATAAATATTGTCAGTTGCAGTAGAAACGTTAATTAAAGATTTTGATTTGGAAGTACTAGTTGAAGGTGAAAAAGGTGTAGAGATTACTGTTAATGATATAAATAGGCCAGGGCTTCAATTGGCTGGATTCTATAACTACTTTGCTCCTGAAAGATTACAAGTTGTTGGTAAGGCTGAGTGGAGTTTTATTGGGGATATGAGTAGAGAGTTAAGAAGAAAAAGAGTGGATAAATACTTTAGTTTTAATTCTAAATGTGTTGTAATAACAAGAGGATTAGAGCCACATGAAGAATTTATAAAGGCTGCCAAGAAAAATAAAACTTGGTTATTAAGAACAACATCAGTTACTACCAGCTTTATAAGTAAGATGACTATATATTTATCAGATAAATTTGCACCAGAAACTAGATTACATGGTGTACTTGTAGATGTATACGGTATAGGTATACTGATTACAGGGGAAAGTGGCATTGGTAAAAGTGAGACTGCATTAGAACTTATTAAAAGAGGGCATAGACTTGTAACTGATGATGCTGTTGATATTAAGGAAATTGATGGAGAACTTATTGGGACATCTCCGAAAATTACTATTGGAATGCTTGAAGTGAGAGGAATTGGAATAATTGACATCACTGCACTATATGGATTGAGTTCAGTGCAAGAGTCTAAGGGTATAAATCTTGTTATGCATTTTGAGCATTGGAAGGATAATGGTGATTATGATAGACTTGGAATTAATCAAGATACTCAAGAAATATTAGGCGTTAATGTTAGAAAGCTTAGAGTACCAGTAAGACCTGGTAGAAATATTGCAGTAATTATTGAGGCAGCAGCAGTAAATTATAGACATTCTTTAATGTCAGATATAAGTGCTGTTGATATTATAGAAAGAAGGATGGAAAATCTAACTTTAGAAGATAATTAGGAGGAGAATATGGGTAATAAAAAAAATGCATGGTTAAAATTTGATAATACTAAAAAAGAAGAGATTTTTAGTTTTTGTGAAGGATATAAGAAATATATATCAGACTGTAAAACAGAAAGAGAATCTATTAAAGAAGCTATTTATTTAGCAGAATCAAAAGGATATAGAGATTTAAAGAATGTTATATCTGCTGGAAAATCTCTAAAGGCAGGAGACAAGGTATATTATAATAATATGGATAAATCTTTAGCTTTATTTTTAATAGGAAGCGAAAGTATTGAAAGTGGTATGAGAATTATAGGTTCTCACGTAGATTCACCTAGATTAGATTTAAAACCAAATCCATTATATGAAGATAGTGAATTATCTTTAATGGAAACTCATTACTATGGTGGAGTTAAGAAATATCAATGGGTAACCATACCTCTAGCTTTACATGGGGTAGTAGTTAAAAAAGATGGTACAAAAATAGACGTGGTAGTTGGAGAAGAAGAAACTGATCCAGTTGTTATGGTTTCTGATTTGTTAGTACATTTAGCATCAGAGCAACAGCAAAAGAAAGCTACAGAAGTTATTGCTGGAGAAGATTTAAATATCTTAGTTGGTAGCATGCCTTTAGAAGGTGAAGAAAAAGAAGCTGTTAAGGCAAATATATTAAAATTATTAAAAGAAAAATATGATTTTGAAGAAGAAGATTTCATGTCAGCTGAAATAGAAATAGTTCCAGCAGGAAAAGCAAGAGATTTAGGATTAGATAGAAGTATGGTTGCTGGATATGGACATGATGATAGAATTTGTGCATACACTTCTTTATTAGCTTTACTTGAAACTGAAAGTACTAAAAAGACTTCAGTGGTATTATTAGTAGATAAAGAAGAAGTAGGAAGCATAGGAGCAACTGGAATGCAATCAAGATTCTTTGAAAATGCAGTGGCAGAATTAATGGACAGAGTAGGAGAGTATTCTGAACTTAAATTAAGAAGAGCATTAGCTAATTCTAAAATGCTTTCTTCAGATGTTACAGCAGCTTTTGATCCTAATTATGCAGGAGCATACGAAAAGAAAAATTCTGCATTCTTTGGTAAGGGATTAGCCTTTGCTAAATATACTGGAGCAAGAGGAAAAAGTGGATGTAATGATGCTAATGCAGAATTTGTTGCATGGCTTAGAAATGTAATGGATGAAAATGATGTTGCATATCAAATGGCTGAATTAGGTAAGGTTGACCAAGGAGGCGGCGGTACTATTGCTTATATATTAGCTGAGTACGGTATGGAAGTAATTGATTGTGGTGTTGCACTACAAAACATGCATGCTCCATGGGAAGTTGCCAGCAAAGTAGATATCTTTGAAACAATGAGAGGATATAAAGCTTTCCTTATGGCAGAATAGCATAAAAATAAAGAAGAAATAGTAGTTAAGCTATTTCTTCTTTATTTTTATAAATTTTTAGCTAAGCTTTAAGCTTAGTTAAAAATTTAGTAAGCCATTCTTCATCCATTTTCATTGAGCCTAATGAACCATGTTTAATGTCATCTTCTCCACCGTGGGAGTCTGAGCCACAGCTAGTGATAAGGTTATGTTCATTGGCAAAGCTTAAGAATTTTTCTGTATCTTCTTTAGAGTTCATGGCATATATTCCTTCAAGACCATCAAAACCAAGAGCTAATACATCTTGGAAAGAGTTTTTCTTTAAAAGCACTGGATGAGCTAAAACTACTATAGCACCATGTTTCTTTAAAAGTTCTACACCTTCTTTAGTATCTATTTGTACACTAGGAATGTAAGCAGGACAATCATTTCCAATGAAATGCTCAAAGATATATTCCTTATCATAGTTATATCCTGCATCCATTATAGCTTTTGCTATATGAGGTCTTGCTATGGTATCTTTACCATTTTTCATAATAGATTCAAGAGTTATATGAATATCATGGAATTTTGCTAAATTTTCTACTATCTTTTTAGCTCTTTCAATTCTTGTTGTTTTTATTGAATCTAAGAAATCATTTAATTCCTTATTTTTATATCCATCACCTTTAAAAAATCCTAAAACGTGAATAGATTCCTTATTAAAATAAGTAGATAATTCAATGCCAGGAATAAAAGTTATATCAAGATCTTTAGCTGTTTTTAAGGCTTCTTCTATACCAGAAACAGTATCATGGTCAGTAAGTGCTAAGTATTTTACATTAGCTGCCTTAGCTCTTTTAACAACTTCTGAAGGTGAAGATGTTCCATCAGAAGCTGTAGAATGTGTATGTAAATCGCATATTGTCATAATTATTTCTTTCTCCTTTCAACTAATAGTTTTTATTAAACAAGAACATATGATATAATTAATCAATAAATATTGTAGCACAATTTGTAAAAGGATGCATAAAAAAGGAGAGAAAAAATGTTATTAATGATAGATAACTATGACTCTTTTGTATATAATTTAGTAAGGTATTTTAAGGAGTTAGATGAAGAAATAATAATTTATAGGAATGATAAAATTACCATTGATGAAATAGAAAATAAGAATATAACGGGAATCGTTATTTCACCAGGGCCAAAGGATCCTAAACAAGCAGGGATTAGTCTTGAAATTTTAGAAAGATTTAAGGGGAAATTACCTATCTTAGGCATATGCCTTGGGCATCAATGTATTGGACATTATTTTGGTGGCAAAATTGTTAAGGGAAAAATTCCTATGCATGGCAAGATAAGTGAAGTTATACATAATAATCAGCATATATTCAAAGGTGTTAAAAATCCTTTAAAAGTTACAAGATATCATTCTTTAGAAATAGAAAATAGTAGCATACCAGCAGAATTAGAAGTAATATGCCAAACAGAGGATCAGGTAATAATGGCAGTAAAGCATAAGGATTATCCTATATATGGAGTACAATTCCATCCTGAAGCAGAACTGACAGAAGATGGACATAAAATATTAAAGAATTTTATTGATATAGTAAATAATTATAAATAGGAGCTAAAAAATGAACATACACTTAAAAGAAATAAAGTTAAGTTTAAATCCATGTGAAGTTTATGAAGCTTTTAGATATGAGATAGATACTATTATTTTAGATAGTTCTAAAGAAGATGAAAAGTTATCAAAGTATTCCTTTATAGGATTAAATCCATATATGACTTTTTCTAGCTTTCAAAATGATGGCTATATAGATGGAGTGAAAGTAGAAGGAAACCCCTTTAAGATATTAGATGAATTATTAACGAGAAATAAGGTGGTAGAAAAAACTAATATTCCTTTAATAGGGGGATGCATGGGATACATATCTTATGATACAGGAAGGATAATTGAAAAAATTTCAGATAGTAGTGACGAAGATTTTAAAATTCCTCATATGAAATTTGTTTTTTATAGAAATATTATTATCTTTGATTTAATGGAAAATAAGCAATATATATCATATTTTGCAGATGAAGAAAAAGCTGTACAAAATATCATTGAAAGAATAGAGCAAATAGAAGTAAGAGATGAAGAATTCAGTTATAATAATGAAGAAAAATTTATTTCTAATTTTACAAAAGAATCATATAAAAAATCAATTACAAGGCTTAAGGAATATATAAGAAGTGGAGACGTATATATTGCCAATATGACACAAAGATTTTATTGTCATAATGAAGAAGACAGCTTTACCATTTATAAAAAGTTGAGAAAGATTAATAAGGCTCCTTTTTCAGCGTATTTAAATTTTAATGATTTTCAAATTATAAGTTCATCGCCAGAAAGATTCATTCAGATAAAAGACAGAATTGCTCATACTAGACCAATAAAAGGGACAAGACCTAGAGGGAATACTATAGATGAAGATGAAAAAAATAAGCTGGAACTTATAAATAGTGAAAAGGATAAATCAGAATTATTAATGATTGTTGATTTAGAACGTAATGACTTTAGTAAGGTATGTAAGCCTAGTACAGTAAAAGTAAAGGAGTTATTTGCTTTAGAAGAGTATGCAACAGTATTCCACCTTGTGTCCACTATTGAAGGAGAGCTTCAAGATGATGTTTCAGCTGTAAAGGTAATGAAAGAGTGTTTTCCAGGTGGTTCTATTACAGGAGCACCAAAAATAAGAGCTATGGAAATAATTGAGGAGCTTGAAAATAGAAAAAGAGGTATTTATGCAGGAGCTGTAGGATATTTTTCTTATGGTGGAAATATGGACATGAGTATAGCAATTAGAACTATGGTTATTAAAGACAAAACTGCATTTTTACAGGCAGGTGGAGGAATTGTATATGATTCTGATCCAGAAAAGGAATATGAGGAATCATTAAATAAAATGAGAATATTAATGGAGGTATTAAAATGATAGTTTTATTAGACAATTATGATTCATTTACTTATAATCTCTATCAAATATTAGCACAGTATGAAGAAGTAAAAATATTTAGAAATGATAAGATAACTTTAAAAGAAATAGAAAAAATAAATCCTAAAGGGATAATAATTTCTCCAGGACCAGGAAGGCCAGAAAATGCAGGAATATTAATAGATATGGTAAAAAGATTTAAAGGGGTTTATCCAATGCTTGGAGTTTGCCTTGGTCACCAAGGAATTGCAGAAAGCTTTGGAGGCAATGTTATTAGAGCAAAGGAAATAGTTCATGGAAAAAGGTCTTTAGTTACGTTGAAAAAGTCAAAGTTATTTAAAGGAATAAATGAAAAAGAAGAAGTAATGAGATATCATTCACTAATTGTGGAAAGAGAAAGTCTTCCAAAAGAACTAGAAATAATTGCAGAAACTGATGATAAAGAAATAATGGGAATAAAGCATAAGGACTATGAAATATATGGAGTTCAATTTCATCCTGAATCAATATATACAAGCTGTGGAAAGAAAATAATAGAAAATTTTTTAAAGGATGTGTGTTAGAGCTATGAAAAAGGTTATTGAGAAAATTATAAATAATGAAAATCTTAGTGAAGATGAAATGAGAAAAACAATAAATACAATAATGAAAGGGGAAGCAACTTCCTGTCAAATAGGCGGTTTTTTAACAGCGTTAAGAGCAAAAGGTGAAACCATTGAGGAAATAACAGGGGCAGTAAAAGGCATGAGAGATAATATGCTTAAGCTAGATATGGAGGGAGAATTTTTAATTGATACTTGTGGTACAGGTGGAGATGGAGGAAAAACTTTTAATATTTCAACAGCAGTTGCCATTATTGCTGCAGCAGCAGGAGTAAAAGTAGCTAAGCATGGTAATAGAGCTGTATCAAGTAAAAGTGGAAGTGCTGATGTTTTAGAAGCTTTAGGTATTAAAACTGATTTATCACCAGAAGAAAGTATAAAACAGTTAAAAGAATATAATATGAGTTTTTTATTTGCTCAGCAATATCATAAGGCAATGAAGAATGTGGGGAAAGAAAGAAAAGAGCTTGGAACAAGGACTATATTTAATTTAATTGGACCTCTTGCTAACCCAGCACCTATAAAAGGACAACTAATGGGAATATTTGATGGAGATTTAGTAGATAAAATTGGTGAAGTACTTGTTAAATTAGGTATTGAAAGAGGCTTAGTTGTACATGGTGAAGATGGATTAGATGAAATAACAACTACATCATCAACAAAAGTGTGCGAAATTTGCAATGGAAAAACTAAAGTATATAAAATAAGTCCTGAGGATTTTGGTATAGAAAAGGTATCTATAGAGGAGATAAGTGGTGGTACACCAGAGGAAAATGCAGAAATAATACTTTCAATATTAAAAGGGCAAAAGGGACCTAAAAGAGATATAGTTGCATTAAATGCAGGGGCTGCACTTTTTGCAGGGAAAAAAGTAGATAGTATTAATGATGGATTTGTATTAACTAACGCATTAATTGACTCAGGAAAAGCTTATAAAAAATATCAGCAGTTAAAGGAGTTGGTAATATGATTTTAGATGAAATAGTATCAAAAAAAGAGATAAGATTGGAAGCGATAGATAAAGTTAAGTTTAAAAAATTACCAAAGGCTGAATATAGTAAAAATTTATTTATAAATACATTTATAAATAATGATTTTACAGTTATAGGTGAATTTAAAAAAGCTTCTCCATCTAAGGGAATAATATTAGAGAATTTTCAAATTGATAAAATACTAGAAGAATATGAAAAGCTTCCTATTGGAGCATATTCAGTGCTAACAGAAGAAGAGTATTTCCTAGGAAAAAATGAATATTTGCAATATATATCTTCAAATACAAACAAGCCTCTTTTGAGAAAAGATTTTATAATTGAAAAGTATCAAATAAATGAAGCTGCATATTTAGGTGCATCTGCAGTGCTTTTAATTGTGGCAATATTAGGAGATAAGCTAAAAGATTTTTATGAAACGACAGTAAATTTGGGATTAGCAGCATTAGTTGAGGTTCATAATAAGAAAGAATTAGATATGGCCTTAGAAATTGATGCAGATATTATAGGAATAAATAATAGAAATCTAAAAGATTTTACTGTAGATTTAGCTACAACAAGAAATTTATTACAGTTTATTCCTAAAAATAAAATAATGTTCGTTTATTAAACATTATTTTATTATTTATTCGATTTCCCACTTATTTTTTAACATTTATGTAATATAATTATATGAAAATTTGTTAATAATTCTTATGAAAGATTAATGTTAAATTTCTGATAATTATTTATAATTAATAATTTTTCCAATAA
>ERZ1108170.2179-NODE-2179-length-10584-cov-6.504131_pt1 | contig 10584 bp, 9 predicted proteins | sample MGYA00403705_ERZ1108170 | MGnify/ENA primary metagenome ERZ1108170 (study PRJEB35170, sample SAMEA104062422) | human gut metagenome | biome: human gut; feature: human-associated habitat; material: faeces | place: Denmark | collected 2012-06-15 ... | reverse complement strand
AGGGTAGATAATAGGCGTGGCATAGAATCCAGCCTGCATTACCACTTCCCAGATGGGGTTCAAGTCACGCAGATTGACATACACGGCACTGAGGAAGAAAGCGATTCCCAACGACAGCATATACAGCTCAAGCACCAGAGGAACCATCAGCAACCACGACCAGGTAAGACTGACGCCGTTAATCAGAGCAAATACCACTACCACAACAAAATTGATGCCGAAGTTAATCATGGCACTCATAGATGAGGCAATGACAATCACATACTTCGAGAAGTGAATCTTACGCAGCAGATCACCGTGTCCCACAATCGACATCATGCCGCCGGTAGTGGTTTCATTGAAGAAATTCCACATGATGATGCCCAGAAGAAGAGCCACAGAGAAGTGCGGCACATCAGCACCGAACTTCAGGAATCGGACGAACACGAGATACATGATGGTGAACAGCATCAGTGGCTTGAGCACAGACCAGATGTATCCCAAGAAGGACTGCTGGTAGCGAAGCTTGAAGTCGGTGCTGACCATCGCCTTCAGTAATAGGCGGTTCTTCCTGGTGAAGATTTCCGTGATGTTCAAAATTGCTCCTCAAATACAACAAACTCGCATATTTTATCAGCGCGGACTAACAATCTATGCGGGTTTTCAGTGAAGGTCTATCGATCCATCGGTTTGACGATGAACTTATTATCCGCCACATCCTTCAGATGCTTGCCATACGGGCTCTTGCCATACTTCACAGCGGCCTCCATCAGCTCATCACGAGTAATCCAACCGTTCTCAAAAGCGATCTCTTCGGCAACGGCGATCGGCAGGCCCTGAGCACGCTGCACGGTGCGCACGAATTCGCCTGCCTCATACAGGGAGTCCATGGTACCGGTATCCAGCCAGGCATAGCCGCGTCCCAGCAGCTGCACATCCAGCTTGCCTTCCTGCAGGTACATCTCATTCAGGGTGGTAATTTCCAGTTCGCCGCGGGCGCTGGGCTTTACCTGTTTTGCCTTTTCGCACACATCTTTGCTGTAAAAATACAGGCCGGTAACCGCATAGTTGCTCTTGGGCTGTGCGGGCTTTTCTTCAATGGAAGTTGCCTGGCCGTTTTCGTCAAATGCCACCACACCGAAGCGTTCGGGATCGGTGACATAGTAGCCGAACACAGTGCTGCGGCCGGCTTCGGCGTTGGCGGTAGCGGACTTGAGCCGCTTGGAGAAACCTGCGCCGTAGAAAATATTATCGCCCAGTACCATAGCGCAGGGCTCACCGTTAATAAACTCTTCACCCAGGATAAAGGCCTGTGCCAGACCGTCCGGGGAGGGCTGCACTTTATATTGCAGGTGCAGGCCGTACTGGCTGCCATCCCCCAGCAGCGCTTCAAAGCGCGGCGTATCGGTTGGGGTGGAAATGATCAGGATATCCTGGATGCCTGCCAGCATCAGAGTAGACAGCGGGTAATAGATCATGGGCTTATCATACACAGGCAGAAGCTGCTTGGATGTGACCATGGTCAGCGGGTACAGGCGGGTACCAGCACCGCCGGCGAGGATGATACCTTTCATGATGACGCTCCTTTTCAGTGACCGCAGTTGCGGCGAACTATAGGCAGCGCCTATACCGCGCCGCCCGATTTGCCGTGCGTCACCGCCCATCCCACAGGGGCATAAATCCGCACAATTATTTTTTATTATATCGTATTCTATGCCCCTTGGCAAGAGGGAAAATTGAGGGAGCAGAGCCAACAAGATTTGCGAGGGAAAACGTAAAACACATTTGCCGCAAGGCCCGGAACGGTCAAGACCGTTCCCTGCAAAACATTTTATAACGTGCAACAAACATTATAAGGGCAATACCGCATAATTCTAAGTGCCGATACGGCGAGCGAGGTGCGGCAGATGCTAAGCCAAAAGCGCAGATAATACTGGATGTCTTATCGAGCATTTTGGCAACGCAGATGCCGTGCCGCAGCTGCCGGAGCGGTGCTTAAGCCGCAAGGCGGGAATTGTGCGGTGTTGCCTAAGATTATAGTTCACACTGCACCGTAAATGCCGTGCACGCTCACTTCGCCGGTAAACACATGGGTGCTGCCCTCAGCCCCCTGCACCACCAGGCGGCCCTCTTCGTCCACATCCAGGGCGGTGCCTTCGCCGCCGTCAAAGGTCACATGCCTCCCCAGGTTTACACAGCGCGCCTTATACGCATCCCGGATAGCGGAAAATCCCTCCCGCTCAAAGCCGTACAGCGCGCGGTCAAAACCAAAGTTCGTCATGCTCTCCGCCAGGGCGGCGGCGTCCGCCGCCGGATCCACGGCAATGCCCTGCAACGCCAGGCTGGTGCCGTGGGGCAACTCCATTGCGTCAAAATAGCTCTGCGGCTGGGCCAGATTGATGCCAATGCCACACACAATGGCATGGTGGTCCGGCATCCCCTCGCACAGAATGCCTACGATCTTTTTACCGTTCAGCAACAGGTCGTTGGGCCATTTGATCTGGCACTGGATGCCGTACCGCTGTTCCAGCGCATCCGCCACGGCCATGCTGGCAAACAGCGGCAGGCTTTCGGGCTGGGCCAGCTCAGTTTTCAGCACTACCGTGTAATACAGCGCCTGCCCGGACGCATTGATCCAGGTGTGCCCGCGCCGCCCGCGGCCCGCCGTCTGGCTGGTGGTATACACTGCCCCCACCGGGCCGAATTTATTCAGGTTTGCCTTTGCCCAGGTGTTGGTGCTGTCCACCTCTTCCAGATAGTACAGCTCGTTCACGCTGTTGTGGGATACTACTGCATTGTTTACCATTGTTCCGGCACCTGCTTCCATTCAAAACTGCACTGTCCATCCGTGATGGTGATCACGCCATAGCTGTGGGTATCCCGCAGGCTGCCGGGGTTGAACAGTGCCGGGGAAAACGGCGTACCGTGGCGCAGCGTTTTATAGTGGGTGTGGCCAAACAGCACCACATCCGCCCCGCGGTCCGCTGCGTATTCGGCGATCCGCTCGTACCCGGATTTTACCCCGAACAGATGCCCGTGGGTATAAAAGAACAGCACACCGCCAAAGGGTGCCAACCCCTCTGCCGGGTCATCGAAACCAATATCGCAGTTGCCGCGCACCCGGTAGATGGGGTAATCCGGCGCAGCGCCGTTTGCGGCAATGGCCTGGTCCAGGTCATACAGGCCGTCCCCCAAAAAGAACAGGGCATCGGCAGTTTCGTTTTTCAGCAGCCAGCGCAGCGGGGTCACACGCCCGTGTACATCGCTGACAACCAGCACTTTCATGGGTTGCTCGGCCATATCATTCGCTCTCTTCTTCACGGTCGTCCTCATCTTTGGCCGCGATCAGTTCTTTGTAAATATCGCCCTTGCTGAACGGCGTTCCCTTGGCAGCCTGTTTTGCGGCTGCGGCGGGCGGGGTGCCCTGCGCCATCAGCAGGCGGGCAGTGGCAACGGCATCCGGCAGGGTCACTTCCTCCGCCGCAGCCTGCGCCGCCGGGGCACCGGCCATGACCAGCACATACTCCCCGCGGGGATCGTTCTGCTCATAGTAGCGCACAGCTTCACCGATGGTCGTCTTGGTGATTTCCTCGTGCAGCTTGGTCAGCTCCCGGCACAAGGTAATGGAGCGCTCCGCGCCAAAGGCGGCGCACAGGTCGTCCAGTGTTCCGCGCAGCTTGTGGGGGGCCTCATAAAAAATCACGGTGCGGGTCTCCCCCTGCAAAAATTCCAGCCGCTCACGGCGCTCCTTTTTGGGCACCGGCAAAAAGCCCTCAAACACAAACCGGGCGGTATCCTGCCCCGAAACCGCCAGCGCCGTCACGCAGGCACTGGCACCCGGCACCGGCGTTACCGTAATGCCGCGGGCAATGGCGTCTTTCACGATCTGCTCACCGGGGTCGCTGATGCAGGGCATACCGGCGTCAGAGCAGAGCGCGCAGCTCTCCCCCGCTTCAATGCGGTCCAAAATTGCCGCGCCATGGTGCAGCGCATGCTCATAATAGCTCATCATCGGCTTTTTTAAGCCAAGATGGTTCAGCAGCTTCAGGGTCACGCGGGTATCCTCGGCGGCAACAAAATCCGCCGCGCCAAATGTAGCCGCCACCCGCGGCGGCATATCGTCCAGGTTGCCAATGGGCGTGGCAACAATATACAAAATTCCGGGCATGGGGTTCTCCTTTTATCTTTTACCGCGCCAAACGTATCAAACGCGCCGCGTGGTTTTGCTTCTGTGTTCATTATAGGCATTTTTGCCCCTGGGTGCAAGACGGCAGAAAAATTCAAAATTTTTCTTCAACCCATTGACTTTTCCGATTTAACGCGTTAAAGTCAGCGATGGTGCCATCGTCGGCAGCGCCATCATCAAGCTCTTTGCCCAATACGGCCCCGCCGCCGTGCCCCACATCGAAGCCTTTGTGCGCGATATGGCACAAGCGGTACATAATGCGTAGTTAGGAGTTAGGAAGTAGGAGTTAGGCGTTTGGGGGCTGCCGGTTATTAAACCTCCTGCGTAACTTTCCATTATAGTCTGTAGGGAACGGTCTTGACCGTTCCCTACAATGCTTTTATTCGGTTCACGGCAGCCTTTATCCCGCCGCCCAACTCCTAACTCCTAACTCCTAACTCCTAACTTCTATACAACTTGGCGACAACTCTGTGCTATACTTAAGATAAATAACGATTGGGGGCATTGGATGAACCGCATTTTGATTGTGGAGGACGAAATTACCATTTCCCGGCTGATTGCGGTCAGCCTGCGCCGCGCGGGGTATGACTGCACGGTTGCCAACGATGGCAGCACCGCGGCGGACCTGATTGCCGAGCACGACTTTGACCTGGCCCTGCTGGATATTATGCTGCCCGGCCTGGATGGGTACGAGCTGCTGGGCTACCTGCGCCCGCTGGGGGTGCCGGTCATCTTTATCACGGCCAAGGGCGCCACTAAGGACCGGGTCAGAGGCCTGCAGCTCGGCGCCGATGATTATATCGTAAAGCCGTTTGAAATCGAAGAACTCCTAGCCCGTGTGGAAGCCGTACTGCGCCGCACCGGCCGCGGCGGCCAGACCCTGACCGCCTTTGATGTAACGATGGATATTGTGGCCCGCACCGTGACCCGGCAGGGCAAGGCGGTGGAGCTGACCCCGCGGGAGTTCGACCTGCTGGAGCAGCTCATGCGCAACCGCGGGGCGGCGCTGTACCGCGATGTATTGTACGGGCGGGTGTGGGGCGGCGATCTGCTGGACAGCCGCACCCTGGACCTGCACATCCAGCGCCTGCGCAAAAAACTTGGCTGGGCGGATAAGATCGAAACCGTCTACCGTGTCGGTTACCGCCTTAAATCCGACCAGAAATAACCTCAAATTGCTGATTTCTCATTTCCAATTCCTAAAATTCCTAATTTCAAACTTACTTACGGGTTTTTCTATGAAATTTTCTCAAAAACTTGTCTGCATCATGCTGCTGGTCATCGCCGCGTTTTTTGCCGTGGGCGGTGCGGTGCTGGTCAACGGCAGCTTTATGGACCGCCTGAGCGCAGCCGCCGAGCAGGAACAAAGCATGCACGCCATGCTGTGCGGCGTGGTGGAGGATTACTACCTGGACCAGACCGGCCGCGGCGAAGATACCTGCGGGGATGATTTTATCACCGCCGCCACCTGGCGCGCAGGGGATCTGGCCCGTGGGGTTTATTCCCAGGGGCTGTTCCGCGCATCCGCTGACCCCACCCAGGACGAAGCCTATGCCATATACGGCCTGCAGGACGGCCAAAGCATTTTGCAGTACGGCCCCAATGTGACCCGCACCTACCGCAGCGATCTGCTGGGCGGCCTTGTGATGGTAACCACCTTTGATGTAACGGAGATTTTTGCCGCGCGCAACCGCAGCCTGCAGCGCTTTTTCCTGCTGGAAGCTGCCGTGGTGGCCGGGGCTGCCGTGGTGGTCTGGCTTGTCAGCCGCCGCCTGACCCACCCACTGACCGTGCTGACCGCCGCCAGCGCCCGCATTGCCGCGGGTGATTATGCCTTGCGCACCAGGATGCACACCGGGGATGAGCTTGAAATCCTGAGCCAGGGCTTTGACCAGATGGCCGGTGCCGTGCAGGACAAAGTGGAAGCTCTGGAGCTTTCGGTCCAGCAGCGGGATGATTTTGTGGGTGCGTTTACCCATGAGCTCAAAACCCCCATGACCGGCATCATCGGCTATGCCGACCTTTTGCGCAGCATGCAGCCAGACCCCGAAGAACAGCGTGAAGCCGCCGGGGCCATCTTCCATGAAGCCCAACGGCTGGAAGCCTTAAGCGGAAAGCTGCTGCAGCTGATGGGCCTGGGTGAGCACGCCCCCCAACTGGTACCCGTGCAGCTGGATTCTGTTTTTGCCGAAGTGCGCCGCGCCGTTGCCCCCGCTCTGAACGGCTGCATTCTGACCATGCAGTCCAACGGTCTGACCGTGCAGGGAGATGCCGACCTGCTGTGTGATCTCGTCATCAACCTTGTCACCAACGCCGCCAAGGCCAGCACCCCCGGCAGCGCCATTGCGGTCTGCGCCGAACAGGCAGATGGTTCCATCCGGCTGACGGTTCAGGACCACGGCCAGGGCATCCCGGCGGACAAGCTGGCCCGCGTGGTGGAGCCGTTTTATATGGTGGATAAATCCCGTTCCCGCCGCCAGGGCGGCAGCGGCCTGGGCCTGGCCCTGTGCAGCCGCATTGCCCAGGCCCACGGCGGAACGCTTGCCATGGAAAGCGAGCTTGGCAAAGGCACCACCGTAACCGTCACCCTGCCCGCACCGAACCAAACCGCCGCCGAACTCGCACAGGAGGAACCCGTATGAAAACCACAAAACGCGGCAAGCTGCTGATGCTGGCCTGCGCCGCCCTGGTGGCTGTGCTGGCCTGCCTGCCGCTGCTCTGGTTCCGCGCACAGGATGCCCGTATGTTCGGCACCGTCAATCAAAGCTCTGGCCTGTATGAATCCCGCGAGGTCAGCGGGGATGATTTTTATCTATTACAGCAGATCAAAAACCGCACCCAGATGAACCGCACGGACTGGATGGTTTCCGCCGGGCTGAACGGCACAGCAGCCCTGTATACCCCCGCCGGGAACAGCCGCTACAACATGACCTCCAGCGATACCGCCGCTGATTTTGCCGCCAGCCTACTGACCCAGCTCCATGATGCCGAGGTATTGCCGGACACCTGGTACCATGTGGCAGCCGATAACCTGAGCAGCTACAGCAGCGGCGAGCTGTATACTTCCAGTGATTCCCTTGGCATTACGCGGCTGCTGCGCTACCCCCATGCCGCCTATGATGAAAGCGACCCCGAATACAACGAATCCCCCACATTCGCCCTGGATTATGATAATAAAACCGGCCGCCTGCTGAACCTGTGGGTTCAGGCCCCGCTGGACGATCCCACCCTGCTGTCCGGCAGCCCGGTATCGCTGAATATCTCCAACCTGCTGAACGCCTGGGTGCAGTGGGAGGGCCTTACCGACCTGGGCGACTGGACCGTGCCTTACGGCAGCGATTACGCCGAAACCGGCCTGTACAGCGCCAGAGGCAACGCCCTGCTGACCTGTGTGTACGGCTCCTTTACCCTTGACGATGTTCCCCGCGCCTATTACAGCATGCAGCTGACCTGGCAGCCCTATGCCCCCACCCCGCAGCCGGGCAGCACCGATCTGCTGCCCGCCGAGCCGCTGCCAGAAACCAGCGATTATTATTACACTGACGTCATCGCTTACCAGTGGGACGATGACCGCGCTGCCGCTGTGTTTGATTATGATGCCAACCTGATCCTTCGCACTAACCTGAGCACCGGCGTGCAGACCGTGTTCTGTGATGTGCCCGGCTGCACCCATACCACCAGCAGCTGCCCTGCCCGCATCACGGACCAGATGTATTCTCTGGTTCCCGCCGGGGATTGCGTTTACCTTGTTTACGGCACCTATTCGCCCACAACGGCAAAGGGCGCTTCCGGCGCGGATATCAACGCCATGTCGGACGATGAGATCATGCGCTGGGCGCGCGCGGCAGATGCCGGGGTTCCGCTGGCCCTTTATACCCAGGAGCTGGAGCCTTACACCCAGGAGGATGTTACCGCCGCCCGCCGCTTGATGCAGAACGCCTTTGGCCAGGGCCGCATTGAAATGCTGGACGGCACCACCCGCACCGAGCTTGTCCGGCTGGATCATGACGCCGTGTATATCGGCGGCTGCGATTCCACCTATTTATACGGCATCATGCGGAGCCAGCAGGGCGAAGAGCCCACCCGCTGGTTCCGCATGGAGCGCACCACCGGCCAGTACGAAACCATGCCCATCCCGGATACCGACCACCTCTGCGGTGTCTGGAACAACCAGCTTGTGCTGTTCCGGGAGCGCTGCTCCGAACCGTTCACTTCCGATAAAATGTCCGATTACAGCCTGGCCGGCAGTTATTCTTCCCGGTTCCAGAACACCAGTTATGACGTTGTGCTGTACGACCCCGTCACCGCCCAAAGCCGGCGGTTATACAGCCTGAACGAAAATTCCGGTTCTTTCACCCATGCCGCGCTGTATGGGGATTCTCTCTATCTGAATACCAGCATTTGGGAGAATCCGGATGATACCCCGTTCAACGCCATCCGGCTCAACCTGCGCAACGGGGAGCAGACCGCGCTGGAATCCCTTTTGGGGATCGACCGTTCCGATTATCCTTACGGTTATCTGTTGGGTTCTTCCACGGTTGCCAACCTCTACTCCCAAAAATGGGGCACCATGATGCTGTTTCGTTCCAACAGCGGTCAGGGCGGCGAAAGCCTGCTGCTGAACTTTGCCGCCGGCAGCGTGTTCCACACCAGCTGGCAGGCAGGTGAAAGCACCTATATTGCCGCCGAATCCCCTGTGGGCCAGTTGTTGCTGCTTTCCTGGGTGTATGATGATCTTTCGGACAACTGGTTCCAGACCTACCAGCAGTACCTTGCCCCCGCCAGTGATCCCACCATCATGACCCCCGTTGCCATGTGGGAACCGGGGCAGTAAACCTCCGCCCCGTAGACGGTCGTAACCAATTTTTTACCAGTGTAAATTGATGGTTTGTTCACGGTTTGTTTACGTCGCGGTGGTTGTTATTGCCGGGGCAGTGTGGTATACTCACCCCCAAGATGTATCTGAAAGCAAAGAAGCCGACGAATTTTTCGCCTTTTCAGCTACACCCTAAGAAAGGGGGAATCTGCATGAAACATCTGCATTCCTTTTTTGCGGTGCTGCTGGCCGCAGCCGTCTGCGCGGCGGTGGTGCTGTTTTCCGGCTGTGGGGCATCCGTTCAGGTGCAGCAGCTTACCATCCCCGGCGAGCGCGGCAGCATCCATGCCACGCTGACCACCCCTGCCAATGCCGAAAACATGCCTGCCGTGGTGATCTGCCACGGCTTTACCGGCAACCGCCAGCTGGACGGCCACGCCAAGCCGCTGGCCAAAACGCTGGCCCAGCACGGCATTGCCAGCATCGCCATTGACTTTGCGGGCAGCGGCGAAAGCGAGGAGCCGTTCACCGCTTACACCCCCGCCAACATGCGGGATGATATCACTTCTGCCATCACCTACCTGACCGACACTGTGGGTGCCGACCCGGAGCGCATCGGCCTGCTGGGCCACAGCATGGGCGGCCGCGCCGTCAGCGTCTACCTGAAAGATTCCATCAAAGCCGCCGCCCTGTGGGCACCGGCGGATAACACAGGGCTGGACGGGCTGGAATTTCTGGACCACAGCGCCGAGGGCCGCCAGGCTATTTATGACGGTGCCATACAGAACGGCGTGCTGGACCTGCCCAAGTGGGGCGTAACGATCAGCGCCGATTTTGTGCAGCAGGTTGCCGACCAGGACCCCACCGCCAGCCTGCGCACCTACAACGGCCCTCTGCTGCTGGCTTATACCGCCGGGGATGCCGAATTGCTGAGCCAGACCACCATTGACCTGACCCGCCAGGCTGCCGCCGAACACAGCGGCCCTCTGGTGGACCTGACCGGCCAGTATGAGGACGCCACTCACAATTTCACCGCCGCATCCGGCAAAAAAATCGACGATTTCTCCGTCCGCCGCCGCATCGAATCCGCCACCGCAGAATTTTTTGAAGAATATCTATAACCCATCCCTATTTGCCGCCGCCCCACCGGGCCGCGGCATTTTTTATGATAATTTTAAGGTTCATGGCACAGAGAACCCCTGCCATATATCCCTCAACAAAATTTCATTCCTAGGCCCCTCCGGGACGTCGAGGACGCCGTCCCCTACAAGCGGGGAAAAGTTCGGCACAGGATTTACAATGCGTGATGCGGCGTGGTTTCGGCGTGGTCGGGTGACCACGCCCTACAAGGCCCATCTCCAATTCCTAATTTCTCATTTCTAATTTCTAATTATCCCCTAACACCTAACACCTAACTCCTAACTCCTAACTCTTAACTCTTAACTCTTAACTGATATTGTATCACTCGTGCCCGGCAAACTCAACAAACACAACAGGCAGGCTGCCTGCGGGGTTGCGGGCAGCCTGCCTGGAAAAAGCAGGGATAAGTCTTTAGGCAATACCGCATAATTCTAAGTGCCGATACGGCGAGCGAGGTGCGGCA
>ERZ1108170.2177-NODE-2177-length-10592-cov-8.337667_pt1 | contig 10592 bp, 9 predicted proteins | sample MGYA00403705_ERZ1108170 | MGnify/ENA primary metagenome ERZ1108170 (study PRJEB35170, sample SAMEA104062422) | human gut metagenome | biome: human gut; feature: human-associated habitat; material: faeces | place: Denmark | collected 2012-06-15 ... | reverse complement strand
TGCTGGGGCGGCTCAGTGCGCCGCTGTTTCTGTTCTGCACGGTGGAGGGCTTTGCGCACACCCATGACCGGAAGCGCTACGTTCTCCGCATCTGGGCAATCGGAACGGCGATGGCGGCACTGGAATTTTTCATGATCTATGCCGGTGCCTTCCGGCGTGGAGACGGCTTTTATCCGCAGAATGCCATCTTTCAGGATCTTGTGCTGCTGTGCGTGATCTGGCAGGGCATCGACTGGCTGCGCGAAAAGAAAATTGCAAAGGGCGCAGCAGCCATTGCAGCTGTGCTTTGCTGGCCCTATATGGTCATGGCTTTTCTGCTGCTTTTCCCCCAAGTGCAGGATATGCCCATTGCCTCTGCGGTGGTGGCGTTCCTGATGACGAGTCCGCTGCCCATGTGGACGGCTGTCACAGACGGTAGCTGGGGCTTTTTGCTGGGCGGGGTGCTGCTGTATGCGCTGCGGGGGCATCGCCCGGTGCAGCTGGGTGTGTGGGCGCTGAATGCGCTTCTGTGGGATTTGGTGCTGCCCTTTGCGATGGTTCACGCTCAGGCAGATTTCGTCTGGACCCAGATGTTTACGGATTATTACGAGTGGTTCGGCGTAGGCGCTGTGGTGCTGATGCTGCTGTACAACGGCAGGCGGGGCAGCGGGCACAAGCAGCTGTTTTACTGGTTCTATCCGGCCCATATCTATCTTTTGTATGGGGCGTCCTGCCTGCTTTACAATGTGATGAGGTGATCGTGTGGCAAACATTCTGGCGGTGGACGATAACCCGGACCTGTGCATCCTGCTCAAGACGGCCTTGGAGCGGGATGGCCACCGGGTGGTGACATGCAGCTCCGGGGCAGACCTGACCGAAGCACTCTGCCGCTGGTCGGACTGCATCCTGCTGGATGTGATGATGCCAAACGAAAGCGGCTTTGCTGTCTGCCGCCGGATCCGGGAGCAGACGGATGCACCCATTTTGTTCCTGACGGCCCGGACCGATGAGGCATCCGTGCTGGAGGGGCTGGGCATTGGGGGAGATGACTACCTGACCAAGCCCTTCCGGGTGGGCGAACTGCGGGCGCGGGTCGCGGCCCATCTGCGGCGGCAGAATCGTGTTCCGGTGTACCGGATGGTGCGTAGCGGGGTGAGCTTTGATATGACGGGCAAATCGGCGTCCTACGCAGAAAAAGAACTGCCGCTGACCCGCTCGGAGTACGCTATCTGTGAGTATCTGGCGCTTCATGCCGGGCAGACCTTCACCAAGGAACAGATCTACGAAGCCGTGTTTGGCGTGGATGGAACAGCGGACGACACCGCTATCACCCAGCATATCAAAAACATCCGGGTCAAGCTGCGGGCCGCAGGGGCACCGGAGACGCTGTTGAAGACGGTGTGGGGAGTGGGCTATCAATGGAAAAGCGAAAACTGATCTCGCTGCGGGCCGTGCTGCTGGGGTATCTTGTGCAGACAGCGGTGAGCTGCATTGTGGCAGCGGTGCTTTGGTTCCTGCTGTTTTTTTTGTGCATCGACAGCGGATGGCTTCTTCCGGCCAACCGGGCAGCGCGGGTCTCGAACGAGGCCGTACAGAACATCCTGCCGTACCGGACGGCGAAAACATTTGACCCGGCTGAGCTGGACCCGCTGTGCCGGTATGTGCTGATTGATGCAGAGGGGAATACGGTGCTTGCCACCAACATGGACAGTTCCCATCTGCAAAAGGCAATGCGGGAGTGGACGGGGGATCTTCGCTGGGAGATTGGATACGAACAGTATTATCTGCGCGCGAGATTGCAGGACGGGACGGTTTGTCTGCTGCAATTTGACTACGCAGTGCCCTATGCATACCCAACTCTGCGCGATATTCTGCCGGATGTGCAGACGATGCACTTGATCTTGGGCATTTTCCTGCTGGTGGGGGTGGTCGCGTGGAGCACCCACCGTTCCGGCGCGTTTCTGAGACGGGAGACGGCTCGGTTGACGGAGGCATCCCGGCAGGTGGCCGAAAAAAAGGGCATCGAGGACATTGATTTTACCGGGGCAAAGGTGCGGGAGTACGATGAGGCTCTGCGCGCGTTGCAGCTGATGGGCGAGGAACTGACCGACAGCCTGCAGGCCCAGTGGGAAATGGAGCATCGGCAGCGGGAGAGCATCATCCAACTGTCTCACAAGCTGAAGACGCCGTTGACTGTCATTCAGGGCAATGCCGAGCTTCTGGCCGAGGATGAGGGCATGACCGGGGAACAGAAGGCCCAGCTCGACGCCATCCTTCGCAGCACCGGAGAGACGCGGAATTATCTGACTCGCATCCGCGCTGAGGTGCAGACGCCCCTGAAATACAAGCGAAGACTATAACAACAGCCGCCCCGCTGCGTTGAGAAAACAACGCGGCGGGGCGGCTGTGTGGTATCGGAAAATGTTACTGTATGTTAGCCTTCTGGATCAGACTGCGGATGTGGTGGGCCAGCATCTCGATGGCGGGGCCGTTCTCGCCGCCGTTGGGGATGATGATGTCGGCGTTGCGCTTGCTGGGCTCCACAAAGGCTTCGTGCATGGGCTTGACCGTGGCGCGGTACTGGGTGATGACGCTGTCCAGCGAGCGACCGCGCTCCTTGACGTCCCGCAGGATGCGGCGGAGGATGCGCTCATCGGCGTCGGTGTCCACATAGATCTTGTAGTCGAACAGCTTGCAAAGCTCCGGCTCGGCCAGGGGCAGGATGCCCTCCACGATGAGGACGGGGGCCGGCTCGATGTGCTGCACCTCGTTGCTGCGGTTGTGGTCGGCGTAATCGTAGACCGGGCAGTCGATGGCGCGGCCCGCCTTCAGCTCCCGCAGGTGCTCGATGAGCAGGTCGTTGTCAAACGCATCCGGATGGTCGTAGTTCAGCTTGCAGCGCTCCGCAAAAGGAAGCTCGTCGTGGCGCTTGTAGTAGCTGTCGTGGGAGATCAAACGCACCTCGTCCTCCCCGAACCGTTCCTTGAGCCGGATGGCCAGTGTGGTCTTGCCGCTGCCCGAACCACCCGCGATGCCGATGATGAGATTGTTCATGCTCCAAAATCCTCCCGCCTGCCGATTTCGGTAGAAAAACCGGTCAAAATAAGTTATAATAGAAACACTGTATCTTACTGCCTATCATAACACAAAAACGCGGTTTTTGACAGAGCAAACCATGCTCTTGGAGGAAATTTGATGAAAAAAATCGTTTTGGCACCCTACATTGACCAGACAGACCGCTGGGTGAACGGCTGCGAGAGCATCAGCGCGGTGATGCTGCTGCAGGCGATGGGCATCCGGATCGACCCGGATACCTTCATCGAGCGGGACCTGCCCCATGCTCCCTACTGGGAGCAGGATGGGAAACTCTACGGCCCGGACCCATGGCAGGTCTACCCCGGTGACCCGCACGACCACACCGGCTACGGCTGCTATGCGCCCTGCATCGTCCGGGCGCTGAACAGTGCGCTGGAACACGAGGGCGCGGCCGGGCAGTTCGAGGTGGTGGACGAGAGCGGCAAGACGGCGGCGGAACTCTGCCAGTACATCGACGCCGGGATGCCGGTGGTGTTCTGGGCGACGCTGGACTTTCAGCCGGTGCCCGAACAGCGGGACCACTGGCTGCTGGCCGACGGCACCGACTTTGCCTGGAAGTGCAACGAGCACTGCCTGCTGCTGGTGGGCTACGATGCCGAGCATTACTGGTTCAATGATCCATGGCACAACCACGGCCTCTGCTGCCAGCCCAAGGCGCTGGTGGAGGCCTGCCATGCCGCGCAGGGGATGTTCGCTGTGACCCTGCGCAGGAGGTGAGCTGCCATGCAGAAGGACGAACTGAAACAAAATGTCAAAAGCTACGCCCAGAAGTTTGAGGACGGCGGCCTCCGGCTGCTGAAAAAGGGCCAGAAGGGGGTCATTCACGCCATCTTCAGTCGGTTCGGGCTGGTGCTGCTGCTCCTGCTGCTTCAGGTGGGGCTGCTGGTCAGTATCTTCCGCTGGTTCGGCAATCTGCTGCCCCACTACTTCGGCGGCAGTGTGGTCGTCACGGCGGCCATGGTCCTCTATCTGCTGAACAGCAAGATGGACAACAGTGCAAAGATCACCTGGATGGTGGTCATTGCGCTCTTTCCGGTGGTGGGTGTGCCGCTGTTCTTCTATGTGAAGAGCAACTTCGGCCACAACATCCTGCGCAAACGGCTGCTGGAACTGGAAGATGTGCTGCGCACCCAGCTGCCGCAAAACCAATCGGTCGTCCAGAAGCTGGAAGCGTCCGAACCCGGCGCGGCGTCGCTGGCGACCTATCTGTATGGGCGGGGCGGCGGCTTCCCGGTGTATGAGAACACCGCCATGACCTATTTCCCCAGCGGCGAGGCCAAGTTCGAGGAATTGCTGCGCCAGCTGGAAACGGCAGAAAAGTACATCTTCGTCGAATACTTTATCATCGACGAGGGGCTGTTCTGGGGCCGGGTGCTGGAAGTGCTGGCCCGCAAGGCCGCAGCGGGGGTGGATGTCCGGGTGATGTACGACGGCACCTGCGAGTTCTCGACCCTGCCGCGCGATTACCCCCGGCGGCTGGAAGCGCTGGGCATCCGGTGCAAGGTATTCAGTCCGGTGCAGCCGTTCGTCTCTACCCACTACAATTACCGCGACCACCGGAAGATCCTGGTCATCGACGGGCGGGTGGGCTTTACCGGCGGCGTGAACCTGGCCGATGAGTACATCAACCAGGTGGAAAAGTATGGCCGCTGGAAGGATGCCGCTATCATGCTGGAGGGCGAGGCAGTCCGCTCGCTGACCGCGCTGTTTTTGCAAATGTGGTGCATCCTGAAAGAGCCGGAGTTCGACGCCTTTCTGGCCGAGCCCATCCCGGTGCCGGAAAATGCCAGAGGCACGGCGGCTCCCTATGGGGACTGCCCGCTGGATGGTGAGCGGGTGGGCGAGATGGTCTACATCGACCTGCTCAACCGAGCGCGGCGGTACATCCACATCATGACGCCCTATCTGATTTTAGACGGCGAGCTGGAAACGGCCCTGAAGTTTGCCGCCGAGCGCGGTGTGGACGTCCACCTCATCCTGCCTGGCATCGCGGACAAAAAGTTTGCAAACTCGCTGGCCAAGACCCATTATTCGTCCCTGCTGGATTCGGGGGTGAAGATCAGCGAGTGGACGCCGGGCTTTGTTCATGCAAAGGTCTTTGTCGTGGACGACCGGGAGGCTGTGGTGGGCACCATCAACCTCGATTACCGCAGCCTGTACCACCACTTTGAAGATGCGGTCTGGCTGACGGATGCTCCCTGCATCCGGGACATCGAGGCGGATTTTCAGGCGACACTGGAACAGTGCCGCACCGTGGAAAACGACCCCAGAAGCATCTGGCAGGGGCGGTGGCTGTTCCGTGCGCTGGGCATGCTGCTCAAAGTGCTGGCACCGCTGCTGTAAAAAACAACAAAAAAACGAGGCTGTCCGCGGGATGCGGGCAGCCTCGTTTTTGCTTAGTTGAGTGCAGTCAGTGCCTTGACACAGGCGTCAAAGCGCTCCTGCGGGAGGGTCTGGGTGAAGAGCTGGAACTTCTTCAGCGTCAGGGCGCGGCAGTCGGGATAGGTCTGGACAAGTTCGACCAGCTCCGGCAGATGCTCTGCCAGCAGCGGGGCGCTGGCGGGGTCATCCAGCAGCTTGCCGATCCGCATGTCCGGGCCATACTCCGTGGCCTCTGCGGGCTGGGGCACAAGCTCGTCATGCCGGAAGATGTGTTCCAGAAAGCGCAGGGCCATCGGGAACCAGTGGGCGAGATCCGGGTTCTCATAGCTGCGGGGCGCGGTGACGTTGAGGGTGCCCAGCGAAGCACCGTGGTCGCCGTAGGAGAAGATGTGGATCTCATAGGGGGTGTGCAGCGCCGCCAGGCGGGAGGCAAAGTCCAGCGAGTTCGAGGCGGGCACGAGCCGGTCGCCCTGGGTCGCGAACAGGAAGGAAGGCGGCGTCTGGGCGTCGATGTGGTTCAGCACATTGGGCATCTGGACGCCCATGGCGACACCGTCCGCGGCGTAGACGCCGTAGCCCAGCAGCAGGGCGGCGGGGCGGATGCGGCCCATGGTGCCCAATGCACCGGTCAGGTGGGCACCGGCAGAAAAGCCCAGCACGGCGATCTTGTCCGGGTCGATGTGGAGTTCTTCCGCGTGGTCATGCAGGTAGATGAGCGACTCCTCCGCCTCGGCCAGCGCATTGTCGAACACCTCGGCACCGGGGCAGCTGGTGCTGACGGTATACCGCAGCACGAAGGCGTTGTAACCGGCATTCAGAAAGGCCAGCGCCACTGGCTCGGCCTCGCGGTCGGTGCAGTAGGCATAGCCGCCGCCGGGGCAGATGAGGACGGCGGGGCAGACGTTCAGGTTGGGCAGGGCGCTGCTGGTCTGCTGGACATAGCCGGTCAGGGTGGCGCTGCGCCGTCCGACGGGATGGGTAAACTGGTTCATAGTGGGTACCTCCGTTTGATTTTATTGATACTGCTTTTCCAGCGAGAAACCGCGCCCACTGACTTCGGTGACGCGGCTGACGATGAGAAAGCATTCCGGATCAATGGAATGGACGAGCTTTTCGAGCTTGGGCAGCTCCCGGTTGGATACGACGCTGAGCAGCACCTCGGTGGGCTCGTGGGTGTAGCCGCCTTCGCCGTGCAGGATGGTCACGCCCCGGTCGATCTGTTCCAGAATGGCATCCCGGATCTCGTCCGACCGGGCGCTGACGATCTTGACCTGAGTGCGGCTGTCGCCCAGAAGGAGCATTTTGTCCATAACGATGGTGTGCAGGATGACCATCACAATGCCGTAGAGCACCTGTTCCGGCGGGCTGAAGAGCGCCTGCACCAGCAGGATGGCGATGTCGAAGACCATCATCGTGAGAGACACCGGCAGGCGGAACCATTTCTGGAGCACCAGCGGCGGGATGTCCATGCCGCCGGTGGAGGCACCGGCCCGGATGACCAGCCCCAGTGCCACGCCGATGCCCAGCCCCGCGAAGACCGTGCACAGGAAGATGTCCTCGGTGAGGACGCGGTCGGCCAGAAGCTGCTCCCACAGCGCCAGAAAAACGGGGCTGAGGATGCTGCTGGTCAGCGTGTTCAGCGCAAAGGCGCGGCCCAGAACGGCCCAGCCCCAGACCAGCATGGCCAGGTTGAACACCAGCAGAAAGCCGGAGACGGACAGGCCCGTCAGCCGCCCGAAGGCCAGCGCGATGCCGGTGGCACCGCCGGTCACGAGCCCGGCAGGCTCCAGAAATAAGGCGACCGCCAGCGCGTAGAGCGCGTTGCCAAAAACGATGACAAGGCTGTTCCAGAAGAGCTGGCGGCGATGCGTGTGGTTCATAGAAGATCCCTCCTTTCTCCTATGATACAGGATAAATATGAAAAAATCCACGCCTGCGATGCAATAACAAGAAGAACGGCACCCATCGGGTGCCGTTTTCTTGTTAGGATTATGATTCTTCCTCCAGAAGCCGCAGGCCCGCCGTATCAGTGACGGGCAGGGAGAAGACGATGGCCCCGGCTTTGGGGTCGGCCTTGCGCATGATGGCTTTCATGATCGCGTTCTTCTGGGCGGTGTGGGAGACGATGAGGACCAGCTCCTTTTCGTTGACCAGCTCCACCCCCATGAAGTGGGCGGCCCCCTCCATGCCGGTGCCCTTGGCGTGGATAACGGTGCCGCCGCCGGCTCCCTCGGCGCGGGCCGCATCCATGATGGAACCGGTGTGGCCCTGGTTGGCAATGACGAGCAGCAGCTCATAGCGGGTATCTTTCAAGGTGCTCTCCTCCTCTACGGTGAAGGTCTGGTGTTCGGTCAGGAATTGCAGGGCGCGCTTGCCGCCGATGCTGCTGACCGGCACGATGAAGGCGATGCCGGTGCCGGGCACGTCGATCTGCAGCTTGCGGCGCAGGCCCTTCTGGAGCCTGGGCCAGGTGTCGGCGGTGATCATGGCAAAGAGGACGGCTTTCTCGGTCTTTTCCAGGCCGAGGGTGGAAAGCGTCTCCTGCACGGCGGTGCCGGAGCCGACGGTGCGCAGGCTGACCGTGACGCCGAACTCGGCATACAGAGCCAGAAAGGCGTCGGTGGAGCGGCGGTCGGTGATGGTGACCAGCCAGTAAAGTGAATTCACGCAAAGACCTCCTTACAGCTCGATGATGGCGTCATCCGGCAGGTCGGCAAAGGCCAGCGCGGGGGTGGTGTGCACCGGCTGGGCGCTGCGGGCGCGGCGCTGCTTGAGCTGCGCCATCAGGCCCATGAGCTGCACGGTGATGAGGGGCGTCATGGCGACCATGGCCACCACGCCGAACGCATCGGTGACGATGTTGCCGCCCACTGCGGCGCAGGCCCCCTGCGCCAGCGGCAGCAGGAAGGTGGCCGTCATGGGGCCGGAGGCAACGCCGCCCGCATCGAACGCGATGGCGGTGTAGAGCTTGGGCACCACGAACGCGATGCCGATGGCGAACGCATAGCCGGGGATGAGAAACCACAGGATGGAGATCCCGGTGAGCACCCGCACCATGGCGAGGCCGACCGAGAGGGAGACACCGGCCGAGAGGGCTGCGCCCATCGTCCCGGCGGAGATGGCACCGTCGGTGACTTCCTCGACCTGCTTGTTCAGGACGTAGACAGCCGGCTCGGCCTTGACGATGAAGTAGCCGATGAGCATCCCGATGGGAACGAGGAGCCAGCGGAAGGTCTGCCCGGCCAGCACCTGGCCCAGATAATTACCCGCTGGCATAAAGCCAACGTTTGCTCCGGTGAGGAAAAACACAAGGCCAATGTACGTATAGGCCAGGCCCACGCCGATGCGGCCCAGCGTCCGGCGGTCGAGTTTGAGGGCCACCAGCTGGAAGACGCCGAACATCAGCACGATGGGCAGCAGCGAGGTGGCGATCTCTTTGAAGTAAGTGGGCAGGCTGACATGGAACAGCTGCCACAGCTCCACCGAGTCGCTCACATCGGGCAGGATGGGCGGGACGTAGGCGCTGTCGCTGGCCCGGAACAGGATGCCCAGCAGCAGAACGGCCAGGATGGGGCCGACCGAACAGAGGGCCACGAGGCCGAAGCTGTCGTCCGCCGCGTGGCGGTCGCTTCGGATGGCGGCCACACCGACGCCCAGCGCCATGATGAAGGGCACCGTGATGGGGCCGGTGGTCACGCCGCCGGAGTCAAAGGCGATGGCCCAGAAATCCGGGGACACGAACATGGCCAGGGTGAACACCACTGCATAAAACCCGATGAGCAGGTACGACAGCGGGATACCCAGCAGGATACGCAGCAGGGCGATGACCAGGAAAACTCCCACGCCCAGGGCAACGGACCAGATGATGACATTGTTCTCAATAGCGGGCACCTGGCCGGCCAGGACCTGCAGATCCGGCTCCGCCACGGTGATGATGACGCCGATGAGAAAGCTGATGCCCACGATGACCCACACCTTCTTGGAGCGGGTGATCTCCTTACCGACGGCCTCGCCCAGGGGGATCATGGACATCTCCGACCCCAGAGAAAACAGGCCCATGCCCACGATCAGCAGCAGACTACCGATCAGAAACGCCATCATCGCGTTGTTGGATACCGGGGTCACGGTGAAGCACAGCAGCAGCACGATGGCCGTGATGGGCAGCACCGAGGTCAGCGACTCCCGCATGGGCTTGCGGAAAATCGCCAGAACCTGCCCCTTCTCCCGGTGCTTCCGGCGCAGGCGGGCCTGCTGGGTCAACAGATCAGGTTTCTTGCGTGACAACAAACAATTCCTCCTTCAAAATTCCGGCAATCAAAACGATAGCGTACCTGTCCGGCTTGGCGGGCAGATACGCAAACTCTACCATTAACAAATATAATACCATAGCTTCCCATTTTCAGCAAGAAAGAATCTGTAAAAAAAGTGTGAACATCTGACAGGGAAAACTCCTTGTCAGCGGTAGAAAATCCAGAAAAACACTCCTCTTTTGCATGTTTACTCTCCTGCCGCCACGAAAAAAAATTTGCGTCGTGATGAAAAAATATGAAAAATAGCGGTTGACAAATGCCGCGGATGGTGCTAACATGCACCCATCGACAAGAAACGCCGCCTGTGCGGCGGGAAAGGGAACACGCCATGACGAAGCAGCTCTGCGGCAACAGCATGATGATGACCATGATGCACATGTGCGGCATGTGCATGCTTTGCTATGGAAAAAATGGTCATTCCCTTTCATCGCTTGCCTGAATGAATCGTTTGCGGCAGCGGAAGGGCAATGACCTTCCGCTGTTTTTTTGCTGCATGAAAGGAGCTGAAAAACCATGTGCCTGATGCCGGGCCTCATTACCCTGCTGGACGATCGAATGTGCCCCCGGGCCATCGGATGTTCCATACAAGAGAATCAATCAACCGACTTTGACATAAAAAGGAGATAACCATCATGAAAAAGAATTCCGTTCGGCTCACCGCGCTGATCCTGGCGCTGGTCCTGTCCCTGTCCCTGGCTCTGACGGGCTGCGGCTCCAAGAGCACCTCCCTGAAGATCGCCGTTCCCAACGACACCACCAACGAGGCCCGCGCCCTGACCCTGCTGGAGAAGAACGGCTTCTTCAAGCTGAAGGCTGACGCAGGCC
>ERZ1108170.2172-NODE-2172-length-10612-cov-21.073979_pt1 | contig 10612 bp, 5 predicted proteins | sample MGYA00403705_ERZ1108170 | MGnify/ENA primary metagenome ERZ1108170 (study PRJEB35170, sample SAMEA104062422) | human gut metagenome | biome: human gut; feature: human-associated habitat; material: faeces | place: Denmark | collected 2012-06-15 ... | reverse complement strand
TAGGCTTAATTTTATTAAATTTGTCTCTTCCTCTTTTCATTAAGTCTTACCCTTCCATATTAATATTTCTAATACTCGTATCCCTTTTTTGAATTATTACAGTATTATCCGGAAATTCCCCTTTAATTACAGCTCCCGCACCGATTACACAATTATCACCAATTATACTTCCCCTTAAAATAATAGTATTTGCCCCAATCCAAACATTATTTCCAATTATAACTTCTGATGTTTTATAGTTTAAATTCTTTAAACCATCTTTTTTTTCAAAATCATGATCATGATCGTAAATTAAAACATTTGGGCCAAATTGAACATTATTACCTATACTTATTTTTTCATGCGCTGTAAATATACAACCGTGATTTAATGAGGTATTATCTCCTATGCTAATTTTAGCTTCTTCTATTACCCTTATCTTACAACCACTTCTTGCTTTAACTAACCTACCTAAAGACAATCTCGAGTTATAACCTATATCAATTTCAGTAAATGGTGATATTAAATTGAATAGCGTAAATTTAAAACTACTAAAATGAAAAACTTTAATAAAACTAAATTTTATAATTGAATAAGTTAAGCATACTATTGCCCTTATATATTTTTTCATTTATCTTTGGCCCATCTTGCGGAACCTTTGTTTTCCGAAATCCTTAATGACCTTAATGACCTTGACCTTCATGACCGGGGAAATGATGGTTAGTAAAAAAATAAATTAGTTAGTGCAGCTTTTCTGCACTAACTAATTTCTTCCAAATTCTTAACAGTTTTCTAACCATAATCTCATTTCTTCCTAACCCCGATGTTTATCTTCTGCCGCATAGGCATAGGAAGCGGAATCATACTCAGGCAGTTTATATGGAATAACCCCATCAGCTCCATCCACATCCTGACCATTGCTTTCAAGCTCTGTGATGCAGGAACCGGTAGCAAAGAAATACATTGTGATGATGATGTTGATGGCAGCATCAATCTCTTGCTCAGAAGCAGTTGGAGAAATGTGAGCCTCCTTGTTGCGCCATTCTTTGATAATCAGCAGATATTGGTAGAGAGTCTGATATTCCGACTTCTCATTATATTTCAGCTGCCACAATGGGCGAATTGCATAAATCACATCCTTCCATGTCACTGGGTCGCCTTCAAAGCGTGGAGCCACCTCCTTGTTCTCCATCAGATAATAGAGCTTCTTGAGATAAGCTTCAAATTTGGTAACTAACAGGTTGAATGCCACATGCTTATCTACTATCGTGGCCTGCTTGCCATAAAGGTTGGCAAAGGCTCTATTGATAAATAGTCCTACGCCGTCGAGCGAGGCAAGTGTCTTGGTATTCAGCACGTAGAATACGCTGTTGATGACTTCTTCCTGAGGGCGCATCTGTCCTGCCACACCCGAAAGGGTGGAGTGGAGAATATTACGGATACTGATTCTTATATGTTCAATGTCCTGCTCTTTAGTTTCCTCGGCAATATTATCGTCAGCAGGCGTTTCTTCACCAGTAGCAGGCGTTTCTTCCTCGGAGGTTGCTGGGGTTGCACCATTATCCATCGTAACGTCGTCGTGGAGCCACGCCAGCAGAATGCGCTCGCGAGCTGCAGGGTCCAGAATGAACTTGCGCAATATCTGGTCGGCCTTTGGCATTACCAGGAACGGAGGACAGGCTGAGCCGGTGATGCGCACCAGAAATTCACGGGTCTTCTGCAGGTCGAGCGTGAGCTTCAGATTCTCAAACCGGTTGAACTCGTTCAGATTCTGTTCGTTCACGTTGCTGCTCATGATGTTGATGAGCTGGCTCTCGTTTACTCCGGTGGCTTCGCTCAGATTCATGATCTGCTTCTTCAGCTCGCTTATCTGATACTCTGCAATATAGTCGTTGATGGTCTTTCCCTGTTCCAGATGCAGGTCGCCGCTCTGTATGTCGTGCAGGATGATGAGCGCCGTGCGCTGGTCTTTCTGCGAGAGTGTGGCAAAGGTCTTGCACAGTTCCTCGAATGTCTCCTTGGTCATTTCGCTTCCCGGACCTTCCGTATAGAGGTTCTTGATGAACTTCTGGAATTTCGAGTCGATGTAGTCTGCATTGATGGTTCCCGTACCCGTCTCCGTAATATAGGTGTCAATGGTGTATTCCCATGCTTCCTTTGGGTCGCCACCTTCGCCACCCCCTTCAAAGAGTTCACGATAGCGCTGCAGCAGAATCAGATAAGTCTGCTCGTCCAGTTCCATCTTCACCTTCGTATAGGTGTTGCCGTGCTGGAATTCATATTCGCTCTTTTCCCATACGAAGCCTTGCAGCTTGGCAGCCTCCAGCAGATGGGTCATCTCGCTGAAGCATTTGGCAAACATATTCCTGTCTTCACGGCCGTCGGGCAGCTTTTCGAAGTGCATGATCTTGTGCGAATGGAAGATGTCGCGGATGGTGAGGAAGCGCTGGTTGATGTTGGAAAGATTCTTCTCCAGCTTATCCACAAACACGCCCAGCGGACGGTCTACATACACCTCCAGCGCATCGTTGATGTTCTGCTCCATAGTATAGGGCTTGGTGTAGTACTTGATGGTGCCGAATGGCTTGTCGGGACCGAACAGGCGATTTGTGCGTGAGAATGCCTGGATAATGTCCACATACTTCATCACCTTATCTACATAGAGCGTGTTGATCCATTTCGAGTCGTAGCCCGTAAGCATCTGGGTCACCACTATCAGCAGGTCTATCTGCTGGCTGTGGTCGTTTTCTATACCGATGTACGGCTTCTTGTGGGCAAGTCGCTTCGCCACGTCCTTCTTGTACTTGGCGTAGTTGACCAGCTGATAGTTCGTGCCATATTTAGCATTATAGTCGGTAAGCATCTCCTTGATTGCATCCTCGCGCACAATGCCGCCGTCGCTGTTGTCGATGTTGCTGTCGAAAACAGCCACTACGTTCACCGACGGATGATACTTCCTGAACAGCCTGTAGTAGGCGATGGCTTCTGGAATGTTCTTGGTGGCGAGCATGGCGTGGAATTTGCCGTTCTTGCTCAGTTTCTCGCGGCTCTTCATGATGTCGTTGGCCACGGCTATGTGGTGCTTGTCGCATTCGTAGATGTCTCTCGGCAGATAAGCCTCTATGCCCTTCACCGGCTTGCCGTTCTCGGTGTAGGTTTCCTGCATCTTGAGCTGGTTGACAAAGCGGTCGTAGATTTTCCCGAACTCCTCGTTCTCGCTGATGAGCTTCAGATATTCTTCCGTAGTTTTGGGAGTTGTGGGATTGAAGGGATTCTCCTCCTTCAATCTGAGGTCTATCTGATGGAACGCCACCAGCTCGCGCAGTTCGTCATCGTCGTAGGTCTTCACCATGTAAGGGTCGAAGCCGAGCACATTGCCGTCGGGTATTCCGCTGGCGATGGTGTATTTATGGAGCATGTCGCCGAAGAGGGTCTCCGTGGTGATTTCATGCTTGGCATTTTCCTCAAACACCGGTGTGCCTGTAAAGCCGAAGAGCAGAGCCCTCGGGAAGGTGTGCTTGATGCTGACGAGCATGTCGCCGAACACGCTGCGGTGGCACTCGTCGATGATGAATACGAGGCGCTTCTGACCTATGCTGTTGATCAGTTCCTGGGTGATGGTTCCGCCGCCCGAGATGGAGGCTCCCACTTTCAGATTGCTCATCTTCTGGATGGAGGTTACGATGAGGCGGTCGTCGTTGTCGGTGCTCTTCAGCTTGGCGAGCAGCACAGAGGAATCTACGGTGTCTTGAATCTCGTCGCCCTCGCCGGCAAAGCCGCGGTATTCGTCGAGCGACTGCAGGGCGAGTTCTATGCGGTCGAGCAGGAACACCACCTTGTCAGCATCTCCGCTTTCTGCTATCAGCTGCGCACTCTTGAAAGATGACATCGTCTTGCCCGAACCCGTAGTGTGCCAGATGAATCCGCCCCGGTGCAGATGGTCGTCCCAGTTGGTTTTCTTCACCACGTCGCTTATCTTGCTCACGGCAAAATACTGGTAGCTGCGCAGCACCTTCAGGGTCTTGTCCTTGTCGTCGGCAATGGTGTAGAATCCCACCATCTGATGGGCCATAGGGATGGAGAGCAGATTGGTTGCCACCTGCTTCCAGTCGCTCATGATGGTATTGTTGAAGTCTTCCCAATGGAAGTAGAACTGCTTCTGGAATCGGTCTTCCGTTCCTGGGTTGGCAAAGTAGAGGGTTTCTTCGGGCGTCATCGCCACATAGATCTGCACCATCGAGAAGATGCCGTTCTGGAAGATGCCCTCGTGCACGTATCTTTTGATCTGATAGCAAGCCTGACTCACGTCTATCTTGCTTCGCTTCAGTTCGATATGGATTACGGGCATTCCGTTGATCAGGAGCATCATGTCTCCCCGTCGGTCGCCCAGCATCGAGTCGGCAGTCTTGAATTTAGGCTGTCGTGCTATCTGGTAGCGGCTTTGTCCGGAAGAGATTTCCATGGGGTCGAAAATCTTCAGATACACATCCTTGCCGAAGTTGTTGGTGTCGGCTTTATTGTCGCGCTTGATGCAAACCTGCTTGCCGTTGATGAATCGGTTCATCTCGTAGGGAGAACTTTTCATGTTCACCTGGTCCATCACCAGCTTCATTTCCGAGGCGGTAAGTGGGTAGTTGCCCAGCTTGTCTATCTCCCGGTTGTTGTCGTAGATGATGTCAGCCCAGTTCTGCACCAGTTGCTCTTCGGTAGGGTTTTTGATCACCTCGTTCCAGCCGTGGTCGAGGAGGTGATGGGTCAACGCCTCCTCAAAGGCGAGTTCCTTGATGAACCCTTGTATATTGTCTGCCATAATTTCTAATGTTTTAAATGATTTTATACGAACATTTTGTCAAGACACGCAGACTTGATCTGCTTCAGCTTCTCCAGGCGCTGGGACTGGAGGGAGATTTGGCGGTCGAGAGAGGTGAAGTAGGAGGCAATGGCTTGCTGCTCGGCAAGAGAAGGAAGCGATATAGTTGCTCTGCTAATAGCTCCATTATGAAGATGTACAACGGATTTTCCTTGCGCACATTTACTTAAATCATGATGTGTCTTGCTGTATGTGATGACCAATGCAATATAAGGTGTTGAGATTTTTGTTAAATCAAAATGCATGATGTTTAAATCTCCACCAAGTATAATATCTTTTGCCAATACCGCCGATGCACATGCTATGTCCTCCGGAGTCTCGCCTGAAGCAGGCATAATAATCTCATCTCCTTCAGAAAGGATGCTAGCATCTTTTAGATTAGCAAAAGTATCAACTTCGTCTATTACAAACTGATATTTTGTGTACATTCTTCCATATAAGATTATAGGTTGACCAGTTTCTTTTAAATCACTCTTTGAATAGCCTTGTCCTTTTGTGAATTTTGCAATATCCCCGAGCTTCACTTTCTTCCATTCTCCCTCAAACCCCTTGAATCTTATTTTAGGCACAGTTTCCCCTTCCTGCGGGAACATAGCCTGCAGGCTTGCCGTCTTCATCTGCTTTAATGAGGCAAGACGAGAGGTGGAGGCGGAAATCTGAGAGTCGAGAGAGGTGAAGTATTTACCTATTGCTTGCTGCTCATCTTTATCAAGTGGAATGCTTTGCGTAATAGAGTCGATGTCTTTTGAAGATGCATTTGGTTGAGCACTTGACGTTAGAAGACAACTCAAATTAGCTCGAAATTTGTGAGATTTAACTATTGTTGTAAGGAAATCATAGATTACTCTATCTGTCTTTGTGAATTTTCCAACACGTTGGTTCTGATAAAGAAATCCTTGCGTATGTACAATAGCAACCTTTCCTGTAGTTGCCCCGGACATTGCAATTACAGCATCACCATCATAAAGTCGAAAATCTGCATCACCATCAAATGTGGCGTATTTTGCAAAAACTCCTCCTACAATACCTGTTTCTAGGATATTGGATATTCTTACAATTGGGATTCCAACAGAAGAAAAGTGGTTACTTTGGAATGCATAGCCTCCTGATAAAGGAGCTATTTCTCCAATCGTAGAAGTCTTCCATTCCCCCTCAAACCCTTTAAATCTTATTTTTGGTTTCATCATATTATTCAATCTTCTTGTTCATAATAATAAGAATAGTCGAGACCTTTCATAAAGGTCTCTCTATCTTTTATTTCTTTTTAGGCTTAACCTCCCAATGACCGCTATAGCCGCTACCCACATACACAATATGAGGCATTTTGGCGATACGACGCTTGATAGTTTTAGATGTTACTCCTATTTGTAAAGCTAATTCTTCTGTTGTTATTTTAGGATAAACAGCTACTTGATATTCTATCCATTTATCTAAATCATCGCCTTGAGGGACACCTTGAGGGACATCTTGAGGGACACCTTGAGGGACATCTTGAGGGACATCTTGAGGGCCACCTTGAGTATCACCTTGAGTATCACCTTGAGTATCACCTTGAGGGACATCTTGAGTATCACCTTCGTTTTCCACAAAGTTTACCTCAATATCAGGATGAGTTTCCTGCCATGCTAATATCATATTGGGGAACGTGACAGTAAACTGAGCACGGTCGGAGAAGAAGGTTGGGAGCATATTTTCTTCAAAGTAAGGAAGAGCTTTAATCGGTTTGATGATTTTGCCCATGCCCGAACCTTTACGCTCCATATAACCCAACTGAGCAAAGATGTCGGCAATAATAGGATTGCGTCTGACAGAAGGAATGTCCTCTAAGTTCATAGTCTGGATGAGTCGTCCTTCCGGCATGGAACCAGGAGAGTAAATCACCATACGGTCATCATACATATCCACATGCACCTCGCTACCTTGAATCAGATAGTCGCGATGAGCCAGGGCATTCACTACAACTTCCATCACGCAACGTTCCATATATTGAGGAATTTCGATGCGCTGCATCGGTTCTTTATACCAAAGTGTACGATTGTTGCGACGAATGAAGGACATGGTGTCTTCGAGAAGAGTTACAAGTCCGCCTGTAATCTCTGCGCTGTCGAGTGCATCAAGGCTTCCTCCAGCTTTTGTTTTGCCATTCCATCTTGTGCAGAATACTCGGCTTTGGCGCAATGGACATTCGTCTGCCATCAACAGACCAGCATAGGTAAGTATTCCCTTATTATCAACCAAACCAAACGAACGATAAAGCTTGTTGTCGAAACTCAGACCATTCCAGGCATAGTAGCGGCTGCGAAGCTTAGAGAATGCATAATCTTCAAACATTTCATCGCTTGGGCGCGCGTCGAATGAAGAGTTGCGACCTCTTAGCACCAAACGCTTATGTTCGGTACTATCAGCCACAACCGATTCGTTGCCAATGCGCACGAAGGTTTCAAGAACGCTGTCGCCTATATAATAATAAGGTGTATCTTCACCGCCATGCACATGAAGAATGAGCAGTTCCTTGTCTTCTACACGCTCTATCTTTAAGTCGATTTGGGGTATAGGATCAATGCGCTCCTTTATTTTCTGACTGATAAATTCGGCATCAGCCTTGGCATCGGTCAACCCTATGATAGTATCGTCATCGGCAATACCAAACAATAGGCAACCGCCACTGCCATTGGCAAAGGCGCTGACGCTCTTCAGCCAACTTTTCACTTTACGGCGTTCTACTTCCTGCTTTTTGTCGTATTCAGTAGTCTCACCTATATATTTTGCTATGTCCATATTTAATTGTTTTTACTTTACTCCTTAACCAACTCTTTTAGTCCCTTGATGGCAAATTCATCGCCCGTGAGCTGATCTACCAACTCAGCCAATTCGCCTGTAGCCACAGCCATGTCGTTGTTGATCTGCTTGTAGCTTACGGCGTATTTCTCGCTGAGGGCAAGGGCGGCTGATTCCAGGTCGGCAAGCACTGAGCGCAGGGTACTGTCGATGCCTTCGCAGATAGGGTCAATCCACTTCATGTGAAGCAGCTGGGCAACTTCCTCGTCCGTGAGATTCCGGATAGCCTCGATGGTCTTTTCTTCCAAAGCCAGTTTGTCGGCCTTACTCTGCTTGTCGGCCTTCGACTGCTCATTCCACAGTGCCACCATCTGTTTCAGCTTATCCTTCGTCTCAGGCTCTACATCTGCCTTAGGCTTGGCGTCGGCTGTAATCTTCTTCTTGTCGAGAGCATTGTCCTTCTCGCTGTCGCAATAAGCCTCCATTTCTTCCTCGGTGAAACTGTCGCGCAACTCATCGAGTTCTCCATTGATGGCTTCCACTCTCGACTGTAGATTGGCGATGGCTTGCAACTCAGCCTGGAACTTCATCTGCTGCACCATGCTGAAAGGAATGATGCGCCCCTTCAGTCCATCAGGTACTTCCACCTCCTCATCGTTCTTCTTTTTCGCCAATTTATATACGGTTTCCACCTCGCGCACAGCACGGATGCCTTCTTCCTGAATGGTCTCGATGTCGATGATGATAGACTGCCAGTGGTCTGCCAAAGCCTGATAAACGGCGTAGCGGTCGATGAGCGGAACAGGGTTGAGGCGGCGGAAAATATCGGTAGAAATCTCGTCCTGAGCCTGCAGTTCACGCACTTCCATCACATGGTCTATCAGCTGCTGATGGAGCCTGTCGGCGAATCCGCCGAATGCCTGGGCAAACTGCATCTTGAAGTTTCTTACATCTTCATTCTGCTCAATGGCAGTCTTCACATCCTCCACCTTCAGAGCAGAATAAGGCTTGTCAGCTTCGGGCTGGAACAGAGCGCTGCGCAGCGAAGGCAGCGTGTCCCAATACTTCTGCATCGCATCGATTTCGGCATTCGGAATACCGCCAAACATGGTGGCGTAAATGTCGAAAGGCTGGGCTGCCTCGCTCGAATCCACGTAGCGTGGAATGTTGAGATTGTAGCCGTTCTCTCTTATCTCCTCACGGCTCACCTTGCGGGAGAAGCCAGGAATATTCTTGCGGTCGCGCACGGTGTCGGCTATCTTCTTGATGTCGCAGGCGCGGAGCTTGTTCTGCTTGCCGTCCTTGACGAATCCCTTGCTTGCGTCGATGATGAGCACGTCGTCATTATCTCGATGCTGCTTGAGCACCATCACGAGGGTAGGAATGCCTGTGCCGAAGAAGATGTTGGCTGGCAGACCGATGATGGCGTCGATGTTGTTCTTCTCGATGAGGCGGGTGCGGATCTGCTCTTCCTCGCCGCCACGGAACAATACGCCGTGGGGCAGCACGATGGTGAGGATGCCGTCTGGCTTCAGGTGGTGGAGCTCGTGGAGCAGGAAGGCATAGTCGGCCTTCGACTTAGGCGCCACGCCATAGTCCTTGAAGCGGGCGTCGGTCTCGCGGTCTTTCGGGTCCCAGTGCTGGGAGTAGGGTGGGTTGCTCACCACTGCATCCACGTAGAGCGGCTGACCAATCTCGCTGCCGGAGTTGATGATAGGCCAGTCTTCTGCGAGCGAATCGGCGCAGCGGGTGTTGATGTTGCCCGGCTGGATTCCACGCATCACGAGGTTCATGCGGGTGAGGTTGTAGGTGTTCTCTATCAGCTCCTGCGCATAGTATTTCACCCGGTTCTTGTCGGCAATATGGCGACCTACAGACTTACCGATGGTGATGAGCAGCGAACCGGAACCTGATGTTGGGTCGTAGATTTCTATCTGATGCTTGTCCTTATGATGCTCGGCCACGATTTCCGACATGAGGATGGCCACCTCGTGAGGTGTATAGAATTCGCCAGCCTTCTTGCCGGCATTGGCAGCAAAATTACCAATCAGATATTCATATACATAGCCCAGCACATCATAGTCTTGCGAACCGTCGGTAGGAATATCCCTGATCAGCTTGATGAGGTCTTTCAGGGCGCGGGTCTGGCTTGCAGGGTTTTCGCCCAGCTTGCTCAGTCCTGCCTGCAGACCCTTGAAGATGCCGTTATATACAGCCTTGTAGTTGGGACTGATCAGACGGTCGAAAGAGTTCAGCGCCACCGACATATCGGAAACGGTAAAGGTACTGTTGGGCTGCAGCCATGTGGAGAAGAGGTTCTTGTATTCGATGAAGTAGCCTATGTTGTTCTTGCAGTAGTCAATGATGACTTTTGAGTTCTCGTCGTCATAGTTCTCAACAAGGCTCTCCAGTGCAGCTTGCTTTTCCTCATCAGAAGCCCCTTTCATATCCTTCAGGATATAGTTCACCTCATTGTCTGACAGAAACTTGTAGAAGATGAGTCCGAGGATATAGTCTTTATATTCGTTAGCATCAATCTTAGAGCGCATCTTGTTTGCCGATGCCCATATCTTGTTTGCGAGTTGTTGTTTATTCATATTTATATATATATATAGATTCTATTACAATATGCAAAAATAAGATTTTTTCTTGGAAAAACAAACATTTTTCATAAAAATAATACACAAAAAAAGATAAATGTTGTTTTCCCTTATTTTATCAGCCCTAGATCAACGGAAAATCCTTAATGACCGAAAACGACCGTGACCTTAATGACCGGACCCTTTGGGGGGATTGAAAATGAAAATGACCCTTCATGACTTTGACCCTTCATGACCGGATTTTAGGTAGAAACAAAAAGACCGCTCTCCTCGTATTGGGTGAGCGGTCGTTTTTATTTTATGGCTGAGTCTGCTTATTATAAAAAGGTAGACTCCATGTTCTTTATCCCATGCAGCTCGTTACTCCGAGCGTAGTAGCGATAGC
>ERZ1108170.2167-NODE-2167-length-10636-cov-3.290804_pt1 | contig 10636 bp, 11 predicted proteins | sample MGYA00403705_ERZ1108170 | MGnify/ENA primary metagenome ERZ1108170 (study PRJEB35170, sample SAMEA104062422) | human gut metagenome | biome: human gut; feature: human-associated habitat; material: faeces | place: Denmark | collected 2012-06-15 ... | reverse complement strand
ATGTATGACTGCCGCCAAAGAAAATGCCAAGAATAATAAAAAGCCACGATAACTGTGAGCCTATATTGGCAACCGGCACAAGTGCGCTTCGAAATGACAGCGGTGCATAGCCTCTTGCATGCTGGATCGCGTGTCCGCACTCATGTGCCGCAACACCGACTGCCGCTACCGATGTACTCGCATAGACGGCATCAGAAAGATTTAATGTCTTGTTTCTTGGGTCATAATGGTCTGTCAGTTTTCCCGATACCCGCTGGATTGCCACATCATAAATGCCCTGTGACTGCAAAATACGTTCTGCCGCCTGCGCTCCGGTCATGCCTGAGCGGCTGCGTACCCTGGAGTATTTTGAGAATCTGGAATTGACCAGAAACTGTGCAAACAGTGAAATCAGTGCTGATATGACAATCAGCATATACGTTGGGTCATAATAATAGTAACCATAATATCTTCCCGGCATAATATCCTCCAATCCGCAGGCATTCCAATGTCGGAGGATACGCGAACTGAATGAATTCAGTTCTGCGATAAGGGCAGATTGATAATGCCTGCTTTATCAATCTGCCGTATGAACAGGCTTAAATATAAGGCCTGTTCATACTTTCCTCCAATCCGCAATCTAAATTATTTTCCGAGTTCCATTCCTTTTTCCAGACGGCTTCCACGTAAGAAAGCATCCGATGTCATGCGCTTTTTACCTTCTGCCTGGACTTCATTGACTTTTAACAAATCCTTTCCGCACCCGATAAAAAAGGTGTGTGGCAGCACTGCTGCAATCTGTCCCGGCTCTGCACCTTTAAAATCTGTGCTGTATTCCGGAAATTCCGCTTCTGCCTGCTCTTTTGTATACACATCCGCATCCCAGATTTTGAGCATTTTCCCGTTTAAATGAGTAAATGCGCTCGGCCACGGATTCAGTCCGCGAATCAGCCGCTCTAATGCATCCGCTTCCTTTGAAAAGTCCAGCTCACCGAATGATTTTTTTATCATCTTTACATAAGAAGCTTCTTCTTCGTTCTGCTTCTGCGGCTTTAAGGTTCCGGCTTTCGCCTCCTCTAAGGTCTTTACAAGAAGCTGTGCGCCTACATCGCTTAAACGGTCAAACAGACTGCCGCCGGTTTCCTTCGGGTCAAGCTTTACTTTTTCTGTCAAAAGAATATCTCCGGTATCCAATCCTTCATTCATCTGCATGGTTGTTACACCGGAATATTCGCAACCGTCAATGACTGCCCACTGAATTGGCGCCGCACCACGGTATTTCGGAAGCAGGGAAGCATGGACATTGATACAGCCGTATTTCGGCATATGAATAATTTCTGCCGGAAGCAGTTGTCCGAATGCCACAACTACAATCACATCTGCTTCATATCCTCTTAATTCTTCAATAAATGCTTCTTCTCTGGCACGCTGTGGCTGTAATACCGTCAGATTGTGCTTTAACGCCGCTTCCTTGACCGGTGACATGCTCATTGCACCACCTCTGCCCTTTGGCTTATCCGGCTGTGTCACAACCGCAGCCACTTCATGTCCGGCGGCAAGCACAGCCTCTAGTGTCCCCACCGAAAAATCCGGTGTACCCATAAAAATAACTCTCATATACTCTCCATTTCCGGACGACTTTACTGCAAAACAGCGATTTTCCGTCTGCCTTTTAAAATATCTGCTTTATCGGAAAGCAGCATCTGCATAAATAAACTTCAATTTATGGTTTATTTACGCTTCATCGTCCTCTTTATCAATCTGCATCATTTCAGTTGCTTTATCAACATACATCACACCGTCAAGGTGGTCGATTTCATGGCACAGACATCTTGCAAGCAGTTCTGTTCCTTCGATAATGTACTCCTGCATATTTTCATCATATGCCTTAACCTTTGCATAGTTTGGACGGGTTACGATACCGACTTTATTCGGTACGCTCAAACACCCTTCCTGACCGGTCTGCTCGCCGCTTGTTTCCAGAATAACCGGATTAATCAGCACTAACGGTTCTTCACCGCAGTCAATAACTACAAGGCGTTTTCTGATACCGACCTGCGGTGCGGCAAGCCCGACACCGTCCGCATCATACATTGTTTCAAACATATCATCAATTAATTCCTGAATTCTCGGTGTAACCTCTGTAATTTCTTTTGCTTTTTTTCTTAAAATTTCATCGCCTAAAACCCTGATATTTCTAATCGCCATTTTTATCCTCTTTCTATATTTTATATTTTCTATCAATTAAAATCAAACTGCAGTCCGATGCTGCGAAACAATGTATTTTCCCTGCAAAGCATTTCCAGCCTGTCCTTGCACGCTGTCAGCTTCTCATAAGCCGTAGCTTTTAAATACACAACCTGATTATAATAATCATTTCTTTTATAAACACCTGCTGCAACCGGACCTGTAATGCGTACCTGTTCTTTTTTCCATTCGGGAATTACTTCCTTTAAAAAGGTACATGCGGCAAGCAGCTGTTCTTCATTTTTTGAAGAAAGGGTCACCATCAGCATATTGCAGACCGGCGGATAATCCATAATCGAGCGGAAAGCAATTTCTTCCTCATAAAATTGCTCATAATTCTGCGCCGCGGCGGCGGCAATGCTGTAGTGCTGCGGTGTATATGTCTGAATCACGACTTCTCCTGCCTGCCTTCCGCGTCCCGCTCTGCCTGCCGCTTGTGTCAACAGTTCAAAGGTCCGCTCTGCCGCCCGGTAATCTCCGGCATACAGCGACATATCTGCCGCCAGTACACCTACCAGCGTTACATTGGGAAAATCATGCCCCTTTACAATCATTTGCGTTCCTACTAATATATCGGCTTCCTGCGCCGAAAATGCAGTCAGTATCTTTTCATGGCCTTCCTTGCCTGCCGTGGTATCCATATCCATGCGCAAAACCCGCGCCTGCGGATACATTTTTTTCACAGCTTCCTCTATCTGCTGTGTACCGGCACGGAATCCTGAAATATACTTTGAGCCGCATACCGGACACCGTGTAACCCGCGGCTGTTCGTACCCGCAGTAATGGCAGACCATTTTCCCGTTTTTATGCTCGGTAAGGGAAATATCGCAGTGCGGGCATTTTAAAACATGTCCGCACATACGGCAGGACACAAATCCCGCATAGCCTCTTTTATTTAAAAAAAGTATAATCTGTTCCTTTGCCGCCAGCCTCCGCTGTATCAGCTCCTGTAGACGGCGTGAAAAAACAGAGCGGTTGCCGCACTTTAATTCTTCCCGCAAATCCACCGTATATACGGCAGGCAGTGTGCCGAGAATAGCGAAGAATTTATTTTCTTCCACACGAACCTTGTCCGTACATATGTATCTTCTTTCCAAAGAGGGACTTCATACGGATCAGGCATATGCAACAGCCGTTGTTCTTCTTGTATTCGTAGTATTGATTAATTTCGCATCCGATGCAATTGCAAAGAAAATGTCGGCGAAAACAGAAAAAGACAGATAACAGATAGATATAAACGGAGATAAATCGATGAGCAATATAAAATTTGATGTAAAAAATCTGAATCTTCACTATGGTAAATTCCATGCGTTGAAAGATGTAAATATGGAAATACCGGAAAAACAGATTACAGCATTTATTGGACCTTCCGGATGCGGTAAATCAACATTCTTAAAATGTTTAAACCGTATGAATGATCTGGTGGAAGGTTGTAACATCACGGGTGATGTGAAGTTAGATGGTGAAGATATATTTGACGGAATGGATGTAAATTTGCTAAGAAAACGGGTTGGAATGGTGTTCCAGAATCCGAATCCTTTCCCAATGAGTGTATATGACAATATAGCATATGGTCCAAGGACACATGGTATCCATAATAAAGAAAAACTGGATGAGATCGTAGAAAGGTCTCTCAAGCAGGCAGCAATATGGGATGAATTAAAAGACAGACTGAAGAAATCGGCACTGGGTCTTTCCGGCGGACAGCAGCAGAGACTTTGTATCGCCAGAGCACTTGCGGTTGAACCGGAGGTCTTACTGATGGATGAACCGACATCAGCACTTGATCCGATTTCTACGTCAAAGATCGAAGATCTTGCTATGGAGCTGAAACATGATTATACGATTATCATGGTTACACATAATATGCAGCAGGCAACCCGTATTGCAGACAAGACAGCATTCTTCTTACTGGGTCAGGTGATCGAATTTGATGATACCGAGAAGATGTTCTCGAAACCACAGGATAAGAGAACTGAGGATTATATCACAGGAAGATTTGGTTAAAAGGAGTAAAGATAATGAGGACAAATTATGACAGACAGTTGAAAAAACTCAATGATGAAATGGTTGAGATGGGATCCATGATCGAGGGTGTGATCGAAAAGGCGATCAAAGCACTTGTAAATCAGGATGTTGATCTGGCACAGGAGGTTATCCGCAGGGATGATCAGATCGATCAGCAGGAAAAGGATATTGAGAGTCTGTGTTTTAAACTTCTTTTAATGGAGCAGCCGGTTGCAACAGATCTTCGTCAGGTTTCATCTGCACTCAAAATGGTAACGGATATGGAACGTATCGGTGATCATGCAGCAGATATTTCTGAACTGACGATCCAGATGGCAGGCAAACCTTATGTAAAAGAATTGGAACATATTAAGGCAATGGCAAAAGAAAGCATGGTCATGTTGGTTGACAGTATAGAAGCATATGTGAATCCTGATCTTACAAAAGCAAGAAAAGTTATTGCCCAGGATGATGTGGTAGATGATCTGTTTATAAAAGTGAAGAGTGAATTGATCAATCTGATCCACAGGAATGCAGATGCAGGGGAACAGGAAACCGATCTTTTGATGGTTGCAAAATATCTGGAGCGGATTGGCGATCATGCAACGAATATTTCAGAATGGGTCATATATTATATAACAGGAGAACATATTTCCGGAAATTAAGAGTCTTATAGGATACAGGATCAGGAGGTGATTGTCATGAGACGTATATGGAATATGACAGCAGATGCCGGTAAAGGAAAAAGTAAACAGCACCTGATAAAAATGTTTTTGTTATTGAACAGTATCGTCTGGGGCGTGATCGCTGTGGTTGTAGCTGTCACGTTGAAAGGAATCGGGCTTATGTCATCATGGAGTATGGCAGAGAGTATTTTGGTATCGGCAGGATATGGTATTTGTCTGGTAGGACTGATTGGCGGTACCGTATGTATTTTACAAAACGATGGTCCTGACAGAACGTATCTTGAACAGAGCCAGGAAGAATATTAAACGCATTCAGCGTGAAATGTAAAATAAATTTTAAAATTTTACACAGACTTTACGTAGGAATCCTTTCCTTTTTACATACCTGTTATACGATGATGTGCGAAGGTACAAATGTCTAATTTATGTAAAAAGGAAGGAATTTTTTTATGAGTATTTTTGATGTACTTGCACTGTTTGGCGGACTTGCATTGTTTTTATTTGGTATGAACGTAATGGGAGACGGCCTGACCCGTGCGGCGGGCGGTAAGATGGAACGTATCCTTGAAAAGCTGACTTCAACGCCGATCAAAGGGGTGCTGCTTGGAGCGGCTGTAACAGCGGTTATTCAGTCATCATCGGCTACAACCGTTATGGTTGTTGGTTTTGTAAATTCCGGGATTATGAAACTGCGTCAGGCGGTCGGCATTATCATGGGTGCCAATATCGGTACGACAGTTACTTCCTGGATCTTAAGTTTGTCAGGAATTCAGGGAGACAGTATCTGGATCCAGATGTTAAAGCCATCCTCATTTTCTCCGATCCTAGCGGTTATCGGTATTGCATTTCTGATGTTTTCCAAGAATGAGAAAAAACATGATATTGGCATGATCTTTTTGGGATTTACGATCCTTATGTACGGAATGGATGCAATGAGCGGTGCGGTTGCTCCTCTTGCAGATGTTCCTGAATTTGCAAATGTGCTTTTAATGTTCTCAAATCCTGTACTCGGAATGATCGTAGGAGCATTATTTACAGCAATCATCCAGAGCTCATCGGCATCGGTTGGTATCTTACAGGCACTTTGCATGACAGGAGCAGTTACATATGGAACGGCACTTCCTATTATAATGGGACAGAATATCGGTACTTGTGTAACGGCATTATTATCCAGTATCGGAGCAAAGAAAAATGCGAAACGTGCAGCTTTTGTACATCTTTACTTTAATCTGATCGGAACCATTCTCTTTATGATCGTATTCTATTCGATCAATGCATTTGTAAATTTCGGTGTATTACAGGATATGGCAACTCCGGCTGGCATTGCAGTGATCCACAGTATATTTAATATTCTGACAACAATTGTATTACTTCCGTTTGGAAAGGGTCTTGAGAAGTTGGCAACTCTTACGATCCGTGAGAAAGAAGAACCTGTTGAGGAGATTGCGGAGCTTGTACCGTTAAAGCATCTGGATGCCAGATTCTTGGAGCAACCGGCGTTTGCCGTTACACAGAGCATGGATGTTATGAATCAGATGGCAGGGTATTCAGCTGAAGCGTTATACGATTCATTAGAGTTGATGAAGGATTATTCGGAAGAGAAGTGGCAACGTGTTGAGGCTTTGGAAGATATCGTAGACAAATACGAAGATGAACTCGGAACGTATCTGGCGAAGGTCAGCGGAAAAGAACTGGCAGAGGAAGACAGCAAACGTGTATCCAATGGGCTTCATTGTATCGGAGATCTGGAGCGTATCTCCGACCATGCATTAGCGATCGCAGAAATTTATGCTAAGATGCACAAGGAAGAAATGGTATTCTCAGATAAAGCAATGGCAGAATTAAATCTGTATTCAAATGCAGTTTATGAGATCATGAGCATGACTTGTAAAGCACTGAATGAAGATGATATGAAAATAGCAAAGAGGATTGAACCATTGGAGGAAGTAATTAATGGGCTGAATGCTACGATCAAAAAGCAGCATATCAAACGTCTGCAGAAGGGAAAATGTACGATCGAGCTTGGTATCGCTCTTGAAAATCTTCTGAATAATTATGAACGTGTGGCAGATCACTGTTCAAATGTGGCTGCATCACTGCTTCAGGTTAAGACAGACAGCTTTGATACGCATGAGTATCTGAACCGGGTCAAACAGGAATCAAATGTAGAGTTTCAGGCAATGTACAGCATGTATAAGGAAAAGTACAGTTTATAGTAAAGTATACGATATCATAAAGCGTAAATTACTTTGACCATATATTAGAAATATATTATTATAGATAAGAAAGAACAGAGACAGGAGGAACGGCAGATGCAGGCATTGATTTATATTGTAGAAGATGATATGAACATTCAGGAAATAGAAATGTTTGCCTTAAAGAACACGGGATATGTAACAGAAGGATTTGCAAATGCAAAGAGCTTCTTTTCCAGAATGACAGAGAAGATTCCGGATCTGATCCTACTGGATATCATGTTACCGGATCAGGATGGACTGGAGATTGTCAGAAAATTAAGAGAACGTCCGGAGACTGTGCGTGTGCCGATCATTCTTGTGACGGCAAAGACAACAGAACTTGATAAGGTAAAGGGGTTGGATATCGGAGCAGATGATTATCTGACAAAGCCATTCGGCGTAATGGAGCTTATATCCAGAGTTAAAGCATTGCTTCGCAGAAGCAAGAGTATTCAGGAGGATCAGATTCTTCGACTGAAGAACGTAACCCTTGATTCCGAGAAGCGTATCGTGCATGTGAATGATATTCCGTGTGAGTTGACCTTTAAGGAATTTGAATTGTTAAAGTTGTTAATGATCAACGCCGGAATTGTACTTCGGAGAGAAGTGATCATGATGGATGTGTGGGGAACGGATTACGAAGGTGAATCCAGGACTCTTGATATGCACATCAAGACTCTGCGCCAGAAACTGGGAGATGCAGGGAATATGATCAAGACAGTTCGTAATGTCGGATATAAGATGGAATAAGAAGAAGCAGGAAAATTTTATAACAGAAGAATCTTATAACAGAAAGAACAGGTTTTTATGGAAGAACAGAAAGATAAAAAGGATAAGAAGGTCAGAAAAGACAAACGATTATCCAGCAAGATCAACAGTCGCTTTATAGCATTGACGCTGATTGCGATATTGTGTACGATGATACTTTCGACAACGGTTTATTATGATCTGTTTAAAAAGGAGATCATGCGCGATCTGGAAAATTACACACAGACCTTAAAGAGTGCAGGATTATTTGATGATATCAGTGAACTCCGCAATGTAAGGATTAAGAATACAGAATTGCGTATTACATTAGTTGCACCGGATGGAACGGTTAAGTATGATAACATGGCAGATCCGGAGACCATGGGAAAACACAACGACAGACCGGAGATTGAGGAGGCATTTGAGAAAGGAGAAGGCGAGGATACCCGTCTTTCCCAGACGCTCAATATGAGTACTTTCTACTATGCGATCCGGCTTTCAAATGGTTGTGTACTTCGTGTATCAAAGGAGACAAGCAGCATTGTCAGTGTTTTTTTGAAGGGACTTCCAAGTATGACGGTTATTATGCTGGTGCTTGTAATTATCGTGGTTCTGATATCCCGATATCTGACAAAGAGTATCGTCTGTCCGATCGGACAGATGGCAAAGGATCTGGATCATGTTGACGATATTAACGCCTATAAGGAGATTCGTCCATTGATTGATACAATCAGGGAACAGCATAATGATATTATGGAGAATGCACAGATGCGACAGGAATTTACGGCAAATGTATCTCATGAGTTAAAGACACCTCTGACAGCAATCTCCGGTTATTCTGAGCTGATTGAAAACGGAATGGCGGCAGATGGTGATGTCAGACGATTTGCTACAGAGATCCATCGTAATTCAAATCGGTTGCTTACCCTCATCAATGACATTATTCGTCTGTCAGAGCTTGATGTAACAGAGAATGCACCATCTATGGAACGAATCGACCTGTGTGCGGTTGCAAGATCGAATGTGGATATGCTGATGCTATCGGCAGAAAAACATAATGTTACATTGAAGTTCTCCGGTCAGCCAAGCTATATTATGGGTAATAAGATGATGATGGAAGAACTGGTATATAATCTGACCGATAATGCGATCCGATATAATAAACCGGATGGAACTGTAGAAGTAACTGTGTATTCTTATGAGAAAGATCATTCAGTTGTCATGAAGGTGAAGGATACCGGTATCGGAATACCTGAGGAGCATCTGGGACTGGTGTTCCAGAGATTCTATCGGGTCGATAAGAGTCGGTCGAAGTCAACCGGAGGAACCGGTCTTGGACTTGCGATCGTAAAGAAACTGGTGGTCATGATGCACGGCACGATTGAAATTCACAGTAAATTAGGAGCGGGTACCGGGGTAATCCTCGATCTGCCGCTTACGATCTCGGGCATCGATGCTCCGGAAAAAATGCCACAGGCAGTCATGGCAAAACAGAACCTGGAAGGCAGACGGGTGCTTCTGGCAGAGGACAATGAGATCAATACTTTTGTGGCCAGACGTATTCTGGAATCAAGGGGAATTATTGTGGAACATGCGGAAAATGGAAAAAGAGCGGTGGAAATGGTGGAGCAGAATCCGGAGGGATATTTTGACGCAATCGTGATGGATATCCGGATGCCGGTGATGAGCGGACTGGAGGCAGCCAGACAGATCCGGGCAATGAGCCGGACGGATGCACAGACTGTGCCCATAATTGCTATGACGGCCAATGCCTATGAGGAAGATGTCAGCCAGTCGTTGGCGGCCGGGATGAACGCTCATCTTGCAAAGCCGATCGAACCGCAGGTGATTCTGGATACACTTGCGGGGTATATAGGCAGTAAGAACTAGAAAGTTGCACTGTAAATAGAAAAAGAAAGGCATGCATTTCGTCGGAATGTCGATGTAAAAGTTGTGATACTGTTGCTATAATAAGTTCCGATGAGAGGAGACGGCAGGATGAAGCATTTGAGACAATTTTTGATTATTTTACTTTTTTCATTTCTTGGAGAAGGATTAAAGGCATTGCTTCCACTTCCGGTACCGGCAAGCATCTATGGACTGGTATTGTTGTTTGCGGCACTGGAGCTTGGAATAATAAAACTCTCTGCAGTGGAAGATGCAGGGAAATTTTTGATAGAGATCATGCCGGTGATGTTTGTGCCGGCAGGTGCAGGACTGATCACAGCATGGAGTTCTCTGAAACCGATCTGTGTACCGGTTCTCATCATGACGTTTATCAGCACGGTGGTTGTAATGGTCGTAACAGGAAAAGTGACACAGGGAGTGATCCGAATGGGAAAGAGAGGAACTGAAAAATGATGGAATTCATAAAAAACTCCGCATTTTTTGGAGCGATGATAAGTCTGATCGCCTACGAGATCGGACTTATCCTGAAAAAGAAATTCAAAATGAATCTGATTCAGCTAAACAATACAGCCAAGATTTATCTTCTAATTTAAGGTTTCATGTTCTTTTAAAGTCATTTCCACATTGATTACAATGATTATAACGAAGGTGGCAAATATATCAGCTATCTTCTGACACCGGCAACCGTGTGCCTGGCAGTACCTCTTTATGAACAGATCCATCTGCTGAAAAAAAATCTCAAGGCAGTGGCAGCCGGGATTATTTCCGGAACACTGGCAGGCCTTTGCAGTATTCTGCTTATGTCCAAACTGTTTGGTTTTAACC